>ERZ795045.2973-NODE-2973-length-15698-cov-7.939142_pt1 | contig 15698 bp, 8 predicted proteins | sample MGYA00375129_ERZ795045 | MGnify/ENA primary metagenome ERZ795045 (study PRJEB30174, sample SAMN05720166) | activated sludge metagenome | isolation source: anaerobic digester from wastewater treatment plant | place: Japan | collected 2015-05-15 ... | reverse complement strand
AAATAATATTTTATTAAATGCAGAAAATCACGGTCATTATTTTGTTTGTAAAAAAACTTCATCTGCCTTTAATGAGAAAAAATTCTTCTTTTATTAAAAATACGACCTCAATTTATTCAACATTTTATCAATATATTATATTGATATTCAAATAATTATAAAGAATTTTTATAACAACCTTTATTAGAAAGTTTTCACTTAATGACAAATTTGAGATTATTGATTTTGACAATCAAAGATTTGTTTATACCAAATCCTACCATAATTAATGTTGAGCAAGAGAAGAATATATTCACATTTTTATTTGGAATGTTCGGAATAATATCGGCACCATTCTTTCAAACCACATTGTTCACATTTAGGTTTGCGAGCCACACAAACATAACGTCCATGTAAAATAAACCAGTGATGAGCTTTTGGAAGAAGTTCGGGAGGAATATGCTTTACCAGTTCTTGCTCAGTTTCCAAAGGATTTTTTGAATTTGTTGTCAATCCAAGACGTTCAGCGACTCTAAATACATGGGTATCTACTGGCATCACAGGTTTATTGTAAATCACAGCAGCAATAATGTTAGCTGTTTTCCGTCCGACACCTGGTAAAGTTTGCAATTGTTCCACATCATCGGGGACTTTTCCTCCAAAATCTGAAACTAATTTTTGAGCCATTGCCACCAGGTTTTGTGCTTTGCTGTTAGGAAAAGAAATGCTTTGAATATATTTTAAAATATCTTCGGGAGAAGCTTTTGCCATGGCTTCGGGGGTAGGGTAAGCAGCAAATAGTTGAGGAGTTACCATGTTAACTCGTTTGTCTGTACATTGGGCAGAAAGAATTACAGCAACCAACAATTCAAAAGGATTGTTGTAATGTAATTCTGTTTGAGGATTGGGCATGTTTTCAGAAAACCATTTTAAAATATGCTGATAACGTTCTTCTGTGGTCATTTTTATTTGAAGTTTTAAGAAAAATAAGAATTATTCAAATATTGCTTGTTGTTCTTGAAAATATCAAAAAAAAATCATTCTTTTGCGAAATATTTTCAACCTTGCAAATTTAAACCAAAAAATGGTTTTTCATCTCTCTTTTTGTTATTTTTGCAAAAGAAATGAATAAATTTAGAAAAGAAAAAAGAAAGTTATTATTTTTTGAATAAATCCTTAAAGTTTAATTTATTATTAAATGGCACCTAAAAAACCGATAAAAAATAGCAGCAAATCCACCTCAAAAACTCATTCTTCCTCTCCAAAAAAAGAGAATAAAGTAAGTTTTTGGAAAAAAATAAATTTTTTTATTAATGATGAACGAACTCATTTTATTTTGGGGTTACTTTTTTTGTTGATCATGCTTTATTTTTTATTGGCTTTTGTTTCTTACTTTTTTACCGGATATGCTGATCAAAGTAAAATTGACCTTTCATGGAGCGAATTACATCAGATGCGGAATTCTATTCAAAACTGGACTTCTGTGCTCGGGGCAATTACGGCTGAAACTCTTATTAATCGATGGTTTGGCGTTTCTTCCTTTTTTATTCTTTTTTTTGGAATAGTGGTAGCCCTTCGTTTAATGAAGGCAGTTAAACTATCTCTGTGGAAAACTTTTTTTCATTGTGCTTTCTGGTTGATCTGGCTATCGGTTACTTTAGGGTTTGTTTTTTCACCTTTTTATAACAATGTACTTTTTTTCTCATTGGGTGGTCAGCATGGCGATTATGCCAGTCAATGGTTGACTTCCTATATTGGGGTACCAGGAACATTAATGGTAATCATTGGTACTTTGCTCATATATTGTATAATTTCGTTCAATAGTGCTCTTCCTTTTCTTAAACAAATTTTTTCAAAAAAACAAAAAAAACAGCTTTCTCCTGACCAAAATATAAATGTTGCTATTGGCACAGAAATAGTTCCTGAAGAGTGGTTGTCAAAAGGAGTAGATGAAAGCAATGAGTATTTTAGCGGACAAGAGAAAAGTGACGTTCCATTCGAAATATATCCAGTTGAAACAACTGACGAAAACAAGCCTCTCCTTGAAGAAGAAGATCGAGTTAGGGAAGAAGAAAATGCTGATCCCAATTATAATTTTGAAAAATTAGGTAAATATGATCCTACACTGGAATTAGCTCACTATTATTTTCCAACACTCGATTTGCTTAAAGTTTACGGTACCGATAACAATGCACCCATCGATATGGATGAACAAATTGCCAATAAAGAAAAAATTATCAGTACCTTACAAAATTTTGACATTGAGATAGAATCCATAAAGGCAACCGTTGGTCCTACCATTACACTTTACGAAATTGTACCAAAAGCAGGAGTCCGTATTTCAAAAATTCGTAACCTCGAATCGGATATTATGTTGAGCCTTGCTGCAATTGGTATTAGAATTATTGCTCCCATTCCAGGGAAAGGTACTATTGGTATAGAAGTTCCCAATAATGATCCTCAAATTGTATCCATGCATTCTGTTATTGCTTCAAAAAAATTTCAAGAATCAAAATATGAATTACCTATTGCTTTTGGGCGAACCATCACCAATGAAATCTTTATGTTTGATCTGGTAAAAATGCCCCATTTGCTGGTAGCTGGTGCTACCGGACAAGGAAAATCAGTAGGTTTAAATGCCATTATTACTTCATTGCTTTATAAAAAACATCCTGCTGAATTGAAATTGGTTTTGATTGATCCCAAAAAAGTAGAATTCAATATATACAGCGGAATTGCAAAACATTTTCTTGCCAAACTTCCTGATGACAGTGATGCCATCGTTACCGATACAAGTAAAGTGGTAGAAACACTTCAATCACTTTGTACTGAAATGGATAATCGTTATGATTTGCTTAAAAAAGCCCATGTCAGAAACATTAAAGAATATAACGAAAAATTTATAATGCGTAATTTGAATCCTGAAAAAGGACATAAATATTTACCTTACATTGTGGTGATTATTGATGAGTTTGGCGATCTGATCATGACTGCTGGCAAAGAAGTAGAAATGCCAATTGCTCGAATTGCCCAACTTGCCAGAGCTGTAGGCATTCACATGGTAATTGCCACACAACGGCCTTCTGTAAACATTATTACGGGTGTTATTAAGGCAAATTTTCCAGCACGAGTTGCATTTCGCGTTTCGTCCATGATGGATTCACGTACCATCCTGGATATGCCAGGAGCAAATCAACTGGTAGGTCGTGGTGATATGCTTTTTTCGCAAGGAAACGAACTGATTCGTATTCAATGTGCTTTTGTTGATACTCCTGAGGTTGAAAATATTGTTAATTATATCAGTAAACAGCAAAGTTATCCTACCGCTTATTATTTGCCAGAATACATAAAGACAGAAGGAGATATTTCTATGGGCTCCATTGATATGAGCAAACGAGATCCTTTGTTTGAAGAAGCTGCTCGCTTAATTGTTGCCAATCAACAAGGTTCTACTTCGCTGATTCAACGGAAATTTTCAATTGGATATAATCGAGCAGGACGTATTATTGATCAATTGGAAGTGGCGGGAATCATTGGTCCTTACGAAGGGAGTAAAGCCCGTCAAGTCTTAGTAGCCGATGAATATCAATTGGAACAAGTTTTGAAGCATCTTTAACAAATTCTTTTCAATACCTCTTTTTCAAGTTATAATTTTTTAAAACCTCTGGAAATGAAACAATTATTTTTTTCAATCACAGCATTGATAATTTCAATCAACAGTCTTTTTGCTCAAAAAAGTGCTGATGCTGAGAAAATTATAAACGATTTATTTTATCTTTTTACAAATAATGCCATTTCTTCAAATTTTAAACTTACTATTAGTGAAAAAAATAATATAAATTCTCAAACGTATAACGGATCCTTTTTTTTAAAAGGTAACAAATTCATGATTGATATGAATGAAATGAAAGTGTGGTATGATGGAAAAACGCAATGGGCTTATTCCCAGCAAAATAATGAAGTTACAATTACAGAGCCTACCGCTGAAGAATTGATAAATACCAATCCGATTACTTTTTTATCGGCTTATAAAAACAAATTTTCAGCTCAGTTTTGTAAAAAATCCTATTCGGAATTATATTGCATAGAAATGTTTCCCAAAACAAAAAATGAGTCCATTCTCAAAGTGGAATTAAAAGTTAATAGAACCACAGGCGATCCAGTTTCTTTAGAAATAAACGAAAAAAACGGTTCAACTTCTCTATTGACATTAATTAATTTCAAAAAAAACATCAAAATCAATGATGATTTTTTTGTTTTTCATCCTTCAAAATATAATGATGTTTATATTAACGATTTGAGATAAATCTTCAAAATAAATTAAAGCCCATCTTTAAGAAATATTTTTAAAAAATTTACTGATAAAAATGTCTGAAAAAGTACGTTGTTTGATCATAGGTTCAGGACCAGCCGGATGTACTGCAGCTATTTATGCGGCACGAGCCAATCTCTCTCCAGTATTATATCAAGGTTTAGAGCCAGGTGGACAGTTAACTCTTACTAACGAAATAGAAAATTTTCCCGGTTTCCCTGAAGGAATCAGTGGAGCAGAGCTTATGGATAAGATGCAAAAACAGGCAGAAAAATTTGGTGCTGCTGTGAGATTTGGAATGGTAACTGCTGTCGATTTTTCTTTAAGACCTTATAAAGTTATTGTTGATAATGAAAAAACCATTAAAGCTGAAACTATTATTATAGCTACTGGAGCAAAAGCCAAATATCTTGGTTTACCTGATGAGCAAAAGTTTGCAGGAGCTGGAGTTTCTGTCTGTGCCACTTGCGATGGATTTTTTTATCGAAATAAAAAAGTTGCTGTGGTTGGCGGAGGCGACAGTGCTTGTGAAGAAGCTCTTTATCTGGCTAATATTGCCAGCAAGGTTTATATGATTGTTCGGAAGCCTTATTTGCGGGCTTCTAAAATCTTACAAGAAAGAGTGAAAAATCATCCAAAAATTGAAATACTTTTCGAACACGAAACGGTTGGATTAACAGGAGAAAAAGTGGTTCAAGGTGCAAATTTAGTAAAACGTCGCGGGCAACCCGATGAAGAACAAGTTCATATTGAAATTGATGGTTTTTTCCTTGCCATTGGTCATCAACCCAATTCAAAAATTTTCAAGCCTTGGCTGGAAACAGACGAAACTGGTTACCTTAAAACCATTGCGGGAACACCATGTACAAAACTTCCTGGAATTTTCGCTGCAGGTGATGTAGCCGATCCTCACTACCGACAGGCGGTAACCGCAGCAGGAAGTGGCTGTCAAGCAGCCATTGAAGCCGAACGATTCCTGAGCAATCAAGTATAAAATCTGGACTTATAGGTCAAAAATAACAATTTTTTAATCAAAAGAATTCCTCGAGGCTTGCCTCGGGGTTATTCATTTTTATACATTTTTTGTTATACAACCTTAGGTGGTTGAAACAAAATTAACCCTACCCCAGTTTCTATAACTAAGGTAGGGTCAAATTCTAAATAGAAAAAACCTAAATTACTTAATTACTTGATAATAACAGGCATACTTGCTTTTTGTCGATTTATATTAATGATTAAAATATATGTTCCTGGTACAATTCCTTGAATGTTCATTTCTAAAGCTTTTGTTTCTTTTAACAATTTACCATTAAGAGAATAAAGTTGTAAAGTAGGAATTTCTTCATTTTCTATTTGAATATAAATTATATCTGATACTGGGTTTGGATAAATATGAATTTTCCCTTTCAGTATTTCTGGTACGAATAAAATAGGAGCATCATAAAGAAGCATATTGTCAAAATACAATTCACCATTACCAGATAAAATTCCCTCATTTCTAACCACTCTAAAACCTGTAAATTCATATGGCAGTCCTTCTTGTAAATTATCTAATTTGGTTTCTACAAATTCCCAACCAAAGAAATTCAAATCACATAACTTAACATATTTGACTTCTGAACCTGCAGTAAATCGAAGTTCTATCGAATTTCCTGATAAATCTCCATACACATGAAGACCTACTACTTTATCATCTGTTGCTACAAATACAGGTGTTGTTGCAAGGTAAGTTGCATAGGCTTGTGGTTCTGAAAAACTGTAGTTGAATAAATAAGAGGAAGTATCGAAAAGTTTTTTAGAAGTATTACGAGACACGGAAGCAGAAGAAACATTTAAACTTTGGTCATTTGAATAAGAGTAACTATTTGTTGTTTCAAATGTTTCTACAATAGGTTGATCTGTAACTAAAACATTAGAAGCTTTGAATTTGATTTCTATTGGTTCTACTAAAGGCATGCCAACTTCATCTTTTACATCGCCTGCAATCAACACTTTATATTCTTCATCTGGAGTTAAAGCGTTGGTTAGTTCAAAGTAGGTAGAACCATAAGGAGCTTGAACTTTATTATTTAAAACGCTACGTGCATTTTTAGTCAATTCAGTTCCATTTTTGTCTAGTACTTTTACAGCAGTTTGTAAGTTGCTGGTATTTAAAACTCTATCGAATATGAATCTGAATTGAGGTTTTGTATAAACTTTATGATTACCTTCATAGGGATAAGCAATAAGTAATTTTAAACGATTTCTATTTTTGGTTAAAAATTGGAAAGTAAAATCTTCTTCCATGCTTAAATTGTCAGGATGTTTAGCTGTTTTAGCTAATTTGACCGTATACAAAGTAGCTTTTTCGAGGGGCAAGGAAGGAGTAAAACGCAAACGATGTTGGCTGTCTTCAAAAGTAATAGTGCCAGGAACTTCTGGTGTTATTGAAAATGCCTCTCTTGTAGATTCCACGTCCATATCCCAATTAAATTCTAATACAATATCAGTAGAACATTCTACACTATCAGGAGGAGCAATATTAGGATAGTAAGAAATTACTTGTGGTGGGGTGTTTCTTACTTTATTCAAATCTATATTCAAATATGTAGTATTATTTGCTGTGACTGTAGTTTCAAATGTTTGAGAATGATAACCATTGGCTTCAGCTTTTACATGATAAACTCCCGGAGTGAGATTTTTAAACATATAAACTCCATTGTTAAGTTGATCTGTTGTATAAGTTTCATTTGTTTCTAAAAGTGTTATTAAAGCTCCATTGAGGGGCAGTAATTCATCTCTTGTTCCTTTTAATTTATAATAAGTTTCTTGAATAACATTTCGGCTGTCTCGCACAGAACCACCTATGTTACCTGTCGGAATTTCACCGCCATTAAAATACTGACAGAAAGATTTAAAAAAATGCCAGGCTTCTAACCATTTATAATCCATATTCATAAGCCTATAGGTTTCAGGAATATAATCATGCATTGATCCTTCAGAAATAGCCCCTGGAACTGCTAAGCCACGAAGAACGCCATAGCCGTCGCTCCAACCCATAGCTGTGCGTGCAAATGTTTTATCTCCTCTCACTGAATAAGGAGCAGACCAGTTTGTTATTTCGTTAGAATATAAATTTTGAGCCACAATGGTACTAACTTCTCGACTTTCCTCCGAATAAGGAGTAGGAGTGGGATAGGTGTAGGTGTCATTTGGATCTTTTCCTGCATATAGTTGCAGCACATAATTAGCGACTCCATTTCCTGCATTACTGTGAATGGATAACATATAATCCACATTTGCCGAATTAGCTATTGCTACAATTTGGGAAAGAGGTAAATCGTCGGCTGTAGTATTTGTCGTTCTTGTCATTATTACTGTAGCACCAGCATTTTCTAACATTGTTCTTAATTGCAGACCTTTATCCAGATTACTTTGTGATTCCCAAAAACCATTTGGATTACCAGAAGTAAAAGGGGGTATTACAACATTCCTGTCATCACTATCATAACCTCCGTGACCAGGATTGATGCAAATTTTAACATCAGACAAGTTTTGTGATAAAACATTGAAGGAGGTAAAAAATATAAGGGATAAAAAAATTATGTTTTTCTTTTTCATAGCGATAAATTTATTATTTTATATTTAATTCTACTATTTGAATAATTCCAGCGAGAGTATTATAAGCTACTTTTTTTGCTTTAGCAGAAGCACTTGGATACATAGCAATTTCGTTTGGCAAACTCAAAATGTGTTTTTTGTCAAGTTTTAATGGCATCATTATTATTTTTGATTCAGTAATAAAATGGCCGTCGTCTTTGTCTTGCATTCCTACAACAAAATCATTGTCATACCAAACCGGAGCATTTAAATATCCTAATGAGGCAATAATTTTTCCATTCAAATCACATACAAAAGTTCCTTTGGTAGTAGCCGTAAAAAGTATTTTAGTTTTATCAGGCGACAAAGAAACCCATATATAACTTACATCTTCTCCTGCAATTGGATTTAATTCTTGACGGTTCCCATTTTTGTAAATAACCAATTTCAAATCTTCTGAACATACATAAACAGGTATTTCTTGTTGAACTTTTCCAAAGGTAGCTTTTAATAATTTTCTATCCACAGAAACTAATAATCCTTTGTGATAAGGTTGTAATTGTCTTATAGTACGTTGAGGAGAAATTATTTCCTTTTTTTGTTTCGTATTAAGATCAAAACTTTCTATGGCTTCAAACTTACGATTGTTTTGATAACTTGTTTTCCTATAAAAAATTTTAGACTCGGATTCATCAAATATGGGCTCATAGCCAGCACCTTCTTCGTCGGTAATTTTAATTACTGTTTTAGTGTTAAAATCATATAATGATAAGCCTTTATAACTGTCGGAGGTAAATAATAATTTATCTCCATTAGTGCTTAAAATAGGATAATATCCACGAATTTTATTATCATCAATTTTGTATCTTTTTGTAATTGTTATCGTTTGGGCAGAAACTAAATAAGTGCCTAAAAAGATAAACATTAAGAATGAAAAAATTTTTTTTGTTTTCATAGTGAATTATTTTAATTTAAATTAATAATAACAATTTTTTATTTTATTTTATTATCACTTTTATTGTCTCAGTCTCATTGTTTGAATAAAGTTTCAACAAATAAGTTCCAGCGGGTAATTTACCAATTTTAAAAGTAGCCATTCCACTTACTGGATTCAGTTGTTGAGAAACCACAGATTGACCATTTAAATGAAAGAGTTGAGCTTGCAGAAGTTTTGAGTCGCTATCTTTTATTCGGATGTTCAAAATAGTTCCATCCAATGGATTCGGATAAACTTCGTATTGAGAAAGCAATACAGAAGGCAATCCTGAAATTTCTACATCTTTGTAGCAAAGAACGATTTCTTTGAGAGCCAGCGTATAAGCTTGTCCTGTTGTTTGTGTGCCCAGATAGAAATTAATGTTATCGAACCAGACAGGATAAATGGCAATATCTGTGGCATCGAAAAGTTCACTCATGGCTACTGATAGTTCTGTATCTCTATTTTTAGGTATATTGGTAAATTCTTTTGAAGCAGAAACGGTAGCATTATTTGCTCTCAAAGACAAAAGAGCTTTTGAAATATTAATATCTCCAATATTAATAATTAGTTTTAAAGTATCTGGTAAACCATACATGGGAACATTTCTGAGAAGCTTAATAAAAGGTGCTCTTGTTGAAGTATATACATAATTAACCGCAGCTCCATGTGTCCAGTTGCTGGGTAAATTTTCTGTGTTAAGCACTGCATTTAAGGAAGCGGAAGCATTCAATGTCCAGTTTTCAACATTGAAATTATCGCCAATCATTCTTCCTGAAGTTGGAATTTCAACAATTACTTTGAGAGAATCTTTAAAATCGCCCAAAGTACCGATGACCATAGTACTGCCATTTTTCAAACATTTTAAGATACCGTTTTCGTTAATGGAACAAATTTCAGGATCACGAATGTTCCAGCTCAAGGCAGCAGGTGGAATATTCATAATGGTTTTATTATTTTGGCTTAACACCTCAATAGGGTATTGAGTGCGGTGATCAATAAGTACTGAATCTAATCTTATATTAATGTTAGCATCAACAATAGTGACCATTTTAGCAACACTTAGATTATTAAAAGTAGCTGTAAGTACCCCTGTTTGTTTTATGTTACTTGCTACAAATATAGAATCGTTGATAATTTGACCTAATTCAGGTGAACAACTTAACTGAAAACCTTTGACGTCCTTATTAATGAGTAAACCATATTGATTATAACCATAAATTTTGGGACATAATTCACTATACATAGGTATCTCCAATTTTTTTGGCTCAAATTCTATATGTGAGATTACATTGTCAACTGGAGCTTGAGATACTATTAATACACCGTTTCCTACAGCACGTTCGGTACTTTCAGAAAATTTACTTACAATTTCTTTATTTACAATCATAATGGATGAACCCCCACCATCAAGATTAACTGCATTCCATGCTCCTGCAGATTTAAAAATTTCTGCAAATTCATATAAAGAAACTCCCATTGAAAATCCTGGTTGACGACCGTCAACTTCTATTAAATAAACCGTGGAACTATCTTTTGAAATTCCCATTCCCGTACGAGGATGAGACCCATAATAGGCACCATAATCACCTTCTCCTAATTGTCCATTATTTAAAATTTTATGATCACTTCCTCCTATTGATTCTTTAATTTCTTTCAGTAGATTCGGTGTGGTTCTTAATTCAAATTCCAAAGAAATAGTGATTTCATCTCCTTCGTTTATATTGGTAAGAAAATCGCGTGAATTTCCGCGTCCAAACAGAACAGCTTTCCCGGTAGGAATTACTGAATTTCCTCCCGATGGTAAAATTTTTTCAACAACTGCTGGATAATCTTGGTTGGACCGATAAGTAAAAGTAGTTCCTTCTTTTGGCTTGATTAAAATTTCAATACCAGTATTATCTGTTGGCGTTTTTCCTCCGAATTTGTCTGTATATAAAATCATTATATTGGCATTTTCTTCAGTATAAACTTCTTGATTAACCGTATTGATCATATTAAGTTTATGTGAATTGGTACCTGTTTTAATTAAACCATTGAAGGAAAAACGATCTACAAATGGTTTTTTGTTTTTACCTAATATAAAAGAAGCACGTCCATAAGGTTGAGCTACCATGCATTCTTCATTGATAAATTGGGCGCTTCGTGGAATTCCTATATCAACAGGGTCGGTATAAAAGTAAAACCCCCCATTTGTTGCTGCCACTACATCATGACCCGGATAATCTTTTCTTCTTGCCATTGAACTTGGGCGCTCGATAGTCAAAGCTTTATCATTTGCCAAACAAGTTTCTATTTGAATATGGGGATTTGTTAGATCTATTTCAACAATGTGAACTTTGAGGGGATAAGTGGGTAAATCATAATAAGTATGATAAGCACCTGGACCTATTTTATGTTTTTGAACCAACGTATCAATACGATAAATCCTGTTGTTTAAGGTAATTGTATTTTGTGCCTGTAATGTCTGTAAAAAAATGGCTAAAACTAAAATAAAACCTATAATAATTTTTTTCATAGGTAGTGAATATTTTTAATAATTAAACTAAAGTTGAATAAGGGGTTATTCAACTTTAGTTAATGAAATTAATATCAATTTTCTTTATAAAATTGTCAATAAATTTTCTATTCATTTTTATTTATTTTATCACTATTTTGACACTTTCATATTTTTCATTGTTTGAATAGAGTTTCAACAAATAAGTTCCAGCAGGTAATTTACCAATTTTAAAAGGAGCTATTCCACTTACTGGATTCAGTTGTTGAGAAACCACACATTGACCATTTAAATGAAAGAGTTGAGCTTGCAGAAGTTTTGAGTCGCTATCTTTTATTCGGATGTTCAAAATAGTTCCATCCAATGGATTCGGATAAACTTCGTATTGAGAAAGTAATACAGAAGGCAGTCCTGAAATTTCTACACCTCTATAGCAAAGAACAATTTCTTTGAGAGCCAGTGTATAAGCTTGTCCTGCTGTTTGTGTGCCCAAATAGAAATTAATGTTGTCGAACCAGACAGGATAAATGGCAATATCTGTTGCGTCGAAAAGCTCGCTCATGGCTACTGATAGTTCAGTATCTCTATTTTGAGGGATAGAAGTAAATTCTTTTGATACTGATGTAGTGAGTGCATTATTTGCTTTCAGTGATAAAAGTACTTTAGAAATATTGATATCTCCGACGTTGGCAACTACTTTTAAAGTATCAGGCAGACCATACATAGAAACTTTTTTCAAAAGTTTAATATAAGGTGCTCTTGTTGAAGTATATACATAATTAACCGCAGCTCCATGTGTCCAGTTGCTGGGTAAATTTTCTGTGTTAAGTACTGCATTTAAAGCAGTGGAAGCACTTAACGTCCAGTTTTCTGCATCGAAAACATCGCCTACCATTCTTCCCGAAGTTGGAATTTGTACCGTTACCTTGAGAGAGTCTTTAAAATCGCCTAATGTACCAACTACTGTTGTAGTGCCATTTTTCAATCCTGTTAAATACCCGTTTTCATCAATAGAACAAATTTCAGAATCACGGATAGTCCAACTTAAAGCTGCAGGTAGAAGTTCTATGATATTAAGTCCAACTTGTGCCTGGACTTGAATGGGGTATTGAGTTCTATGGTCTACCAAGACAGAATCTAATCGGAAAGTAATTTCGGCTGAAGTAACTAACTTAATCTGAATGTTGGTTTCAATATTATTATAGCGTGCTGTTAAGATTCCTCCATTACTTCCAGAAGCAACAAAACGTCCGTCTTCAAGAATTTCCCCTACTTCTGATGCACAACTTAATTGTACTCCCTGAACATCAGCATTAATCAAAAATCCATACTGATTATATCCTAAAAATTTTGGTTTAAAAACTCCGTATCTAGGTAAATAAATAGTTTTGGTATACGATTCAATTTCAGCGATAGTATTGTCTGTAGGAGAAGTAGCCACTATGAAAACGCCATTTGCAACAGCTCGTTCCTGTCCATCACTGGGGGTATTCATAATGCCAAATTCTTTTACATACATACAACTGGATCCACCACCATCCAGATTAATAGCCGAATAAGCTCCTGCACTTTTCATAATTATGGCTAATTCTTTGGTAGTAACGCCTAAAGAAGCACCTCGCCCATCAACTACGCAACAAATAACCGTATCTTTATTTTTTGAATATCCAATGGCTGTACGAGGATGAAATTCACCCCAAACTTCGGATGTCTCTACAACTCCATCTTTTAACATTTCTTTTCGGTTATCTCCACCTACCATTTGGGTGTAAGGAGCAATAATACTATTATTTAATTTTAAGCCGACTGTGATTTCCACCGTGTCATTTAAAGTAAGATTGTCCAAAATTGTTTGCGAAGTTCCGTGTCCGGAAAGTACAGCTTGCCCTGCAGGAATGGGCATATTTCCTTTGTTTTTTTCAATTTTGGTAACTTTTGCTTTTACTGGGCTATTTGTTTTCCAACGTTCTCCTTCAATTAATTCAACCAAAACTTCTGTCCCATAAGCATTGGTACGAGTATATTTTCCATTGTTTCTATTGTAAAGAACCAATTCATTGGTCGAACGTATATGATTAGCATGATGAATCGTATAATTTGTTTGATTAAATCGGAGTGTTCCGCTGTAGCTCATTTGACCTACATAAGATGATTTATTTTCATCAAAAGCAAATATTTTTCTTGCCACAGGCATAGTGGCTAATTCGGCATCTACCATACAACCTCCTGTGGGCATTCCTACATAACTACCGGTAGTTGCAAAAAAATCGCCATTGGTACCAGCAAAATAGACTGCTCCTTCTTTGCTTTTACGTGTAGCCATAGAAGAAGGACGTTCGGTTCCATAAATAGAATCACGTGCCAAAACAGTTTTTACAGTTACGTAAGGGTCATTAATGGCTGCTTTAAGAAAAAACACATCCAAACGAGTATTACTTTTTAGACGTAAACTCGTATATTGAGTGCTGGGTCCTACTTTATAATTTGCCAGCGTATCTATTGTATAAATTTTACCATCTATATTAATAGTTTGGGAAAATCCAACGATACTAAAAATACTGAATAAGATAGTCAGTAAATAAGACTTTTTCATAGATTTATCGTTTTAATGAATATTTTTAAAGAAGAAAATTTTATGGAGAGGAACAAAATGAAAAAAGATAAAAATTTATTTGAGAACTCATCCAATTACTTTTTTTGAATACCGATTGTCAAGGAATTATCTAAATATTTTCAACAATAAAAGCTCTGCATAACAAATATAAATACCTTAAAATTTTCATTTAATATCAAACTTTATTCCCCATAAAACTTTCTGGAAAAAATTTGATATTGTTTTATTTTTTTAATTTGTTTGATTATTACTTTAGTTGACAGCATTAAAATTGGATGATTTTTCTATAATTTATTAGGCGTTTTAACGAGATTAATAAACTAAGAGAAAATAAAAAATTATGCGTCAAAAAATTAACTTTTTATAGCCTTTAGTAGAAAAGAAGTGGTGAGTTACCCCACCACTTCTTTTTTATAACTGTGCTATTTTGCTATTACTTTCTGAATAGCTGTTTCACCATTCATAGTAGTAGCTTTCACTACATAAACTCCTTCTTTGGGAACCGTTATACTTTCAACATTGGTTGCTTTTGTTACCAATTGTCCTGTAACACCATATACACTTACTGTACTTACTGGTCCATCTAAGAAGTTGATTTTATTTCCATCAACAGATATTTTAACTACGGCTTGTTTTACATCTTTAATCCCACTTACATTTACTTTAAATTCATATACTCCATAGCCATTTTCACCGGTGTAAGCATAAATTTTAGCTGTGTTGCCTTCCACTTCTACTGATGGCACAGCTGTTCTATATGGATTAGAAGTTGCACCCATTCCTTCTTGTGGAAATGTCCATAAACATTGTATACCTGTAAATGCTTTTCCTGCATCGGCAAATTTAAACAAACGGAAAGTAGATGGAGGAGTACCTGCTGTATTGGTAGCAGCCATTACAACAAAATATTCATCTCCTACTTGGAATTCAGCAATACCATTGTGCCCCTGGTTCATAGACCAGCTTTCACCTGGTGAAGTAATGTTATCAACCAATGCTGATGGATTATTAAAGAAACCATCAATTATGTTTCCATCCATATCAATCAAAGTTGGATATGTAGCCCATCCATCCAGATAATAATAATTTTCATCTACCGGAAAAACTTGAGGAGCAGTTCCTGGATTCCCCATGCCAGTTAAATAAGTTCCTGCAGTAACATTATCAATATAAATAACTTCTGGATCACCGGCAACACCATCAGTAATGGTCCATTTGTAGGTTTCCATTGCTAATTGATTTTGAGCCATAATGATAGCATCGTTGTTAACATCACCATATACGCCAAAAGCATCAAAACGAATGGTGGCATCAGGGAACAAAGTTGCCAAATCTGGTTGATCTACCACTAAAGTACCTGAACCATCTGTCAAGTTTACTTTCCAAACTTGGAAACGACCTGCTGATGAAGTTATACAGTTGCCTAAAAGCACATTGCCGGCATTATCAACTTTAATGTCGTTATAAGGAAGAGTGCCTGCTACCCATACACTATCGGCAGTGTCGGCTTTGTTTCTTCCCATATAGGTGAAGATGTTGCTTGCCAATACAATCGGAGCTTCTGTCAAACCTGTTTCTCCGTTTACTACCGTGATTTGTTTCTTTTCCCGATCGATGAAAAGCATTTTCCCGTCTTTAACCGCCATTCCACGAACAAATCCTGATGTTCCGATTTTGTCGGCGGCGGCAACATAATTTCCCAGCGTTACCGAATACAGCCACTTGTTGGTCAGGGTGTATT
>ERZ795045.2972-NODE-2972-length-15699-cov-53.373945_pt1 | contig 15699 bp, 12 predicted proteins | sample MGYA00375129_ERZ795045 | MGnify/ENA primary metagenome ERZ795045 (study PRJEB30174, sample SAMN05720166) | activated sludge metagenome | isolation source: anaerobic digester from wastewater treatment plant | place: Japan | collected 2015-05-15 ... | reverse complement strand
TGATGGTGACACCCTGCAGCCGGTACACCTCCTGCAGTTCACGCAGCAGATATTCAGCCAGTTCTTTTTCACCCAGAACCTTAAGGATGTCATGGGGATTGATTGGCCCATCCATCAGAGGCGTTCCAGCTTTGATCTTTTCATTATCAGAAACCAGCAAATGAGCGCTCTTCGGTACCAGATATTCCCTGGCCCCGCCTCGTTCATTCCTGACCACAATCCGGCGATAACCGCGGACCAGGTCGCCTATCTGAACAACACCGTCAATTTCGGAAATGACCGCCGGGTTCTTGGGCCGCCTGGCTTCGAACAGTTCCTCGGCCCGGGGCAAACCACCGGTAATATCTTTGGTTCTGGCCACTTCTCTTGGAATTTTAGCCAATATATCACCGGCAAAAACCTCATCGCCATCCTTAACATCAAGGTTAGCGCCTTTCGGCAGAAAATACCTCTTCTTAACGACCGGCTCGCCTTTCTCGTCTTTCTGGTTGGGATCGATTATTTCCACCATGGGCTGCAGCTTTTCATCTTTTGGATCGGTAATAACCTGGCTGATCAAGCCGGTAAAATCATCCCTGATTTCATCCATACTAATACCCAGAACAACATCTCTGAACCTTACCCGACCTGCTTCCTCAGTCAAAATGAAGGTACTGAAAGGATCCCACTCTGCAAATTCCTGACGCGCTTTGACCTGATCGCCATCTCTTAAAAGTATTCTGGCTCCATAAGGCACCTGATAATGTTCTATTTCTCTTCCGCGATGATCAAGGATGGCAATACTGGCGTTACGATTGACGACGATTAATGTTCCTTCCCGGTTAACTACCCAGTTGAGATTATTGAACTTGATAACACCGTCATTCTTAGCTTCAAGTTTTGACTTCTCGGCCCCACGCATAGCAATACCGCCTACATGGAAGGTTCTCATCGTCAGCTGAGTGCCAGGCTCACCTATAGACTGAGCTCCCATAATTCCAACCGCTTCGCCCAGGTCAACCAGCCGGCCAGTGGACATGTCACGCCCGTAGCATAACTGGCAGACACCACGCTTCGATTCGCAGGTCAGAACCGAGCGAATTTTAATTCTTTCAATACCAAGATTCTGGATCTTATCGGCAATAGCTTCAGTTATCTCCTGATTCATATCAACAATTATTTCTCCAGTATCAGGGTTAACTATTCTTTCCAGTGAATAACGGCCGACTATTCTATCCACGAAAGGTTCGACGATTTCGCCGTTCTCAACAATGGCGCTGACATTGACCCCTTTCAGCGTTCCACAATCATGCTGATCAACTATCACTTCCTGGGCGACGTCAACCAGCTTTCTGGTGAGATAACCAGAATTAGCCGTTTTCAGAGCGGTATCAGCCAGACCTTTTCTGGCACCATGAGTGGAAATAAAATACTCCAGGACGTTCAGCCCTTCTCTCAGGTTGGAAGTAATAGGCGTTTCAATGATTTCTCCGGAAGGCTTGCTCATCAAACCTCTGACTGCAGCCAGCTGCCTGATCTGTTGTTTATTACCTCTGGAACCGGAGTCAGCCATGACATAAAGAGGATTCAGCCTCTTTTCTTCAAAGCTGACCTTCCTCATCGTCTCCATCATGGCATTGGTAACTTTTTCTGTAACCGAGGTCCAGATCTCTACCACCCGGTTGAATCTTTCACCAGAGGAAATGGTCCCTTCCCGGTAAAGTTTTTCTACCTGAGCAACTTCTTTTTCCGCCTTCTTGATGATATCTGGCTTTTCGGCTGGAATCATAAAATCCTCTATGCCCAGAGAAAAGCCAGCTTTAGTGGCATAGCTAAAACCGAGTTGCTTGAGCTTGTCCAGCATCTCAGTGGTTTTGCCCAGTCCCGATTGCAAATAAACATAATAGACCAGGTTTTCCAGACCTTTCCTCTTAAACAGACCGTCAATATAAGGCACACCTTCTGGAAAAACGCTGTTAAAGATAATTTTTCCGGGGGTGGTTTCAATCAAATCATTTTCTAAATTATTAACCGGACAGTTCAGAACAGCCTGATCATCATAAAAAGCCTTGAGATTCATAAAGGGGCCAGAGTATTTGACTTTAATCCGGCTGTGCAGATCTACCTCCCCGGCTTCATAAGCCAGCAGGGCTTCATCAAAAGAAGTAAAAATACGGCCTTCTCCCTTTTCGTTCTTCTGTTCCAAGGTGAGGTAATAACAGCCCAGAACCATATCCTGGCTGGGAATGGCTAATGGTCGCCCGTGGGCCGGTGACAGAATATTATTTGAAGATAGCATCAAAGTGTGGGCTTCAATCTGGGCTTCAACCGACAGTGGAATATGGACAGCCATCTGGTCGCCATCAAAATCAGCATTGAAGGCGGCACAGACCAGAGGATGGATCTGAATAGCCTTGCCCTCTATTAACAATGGCTCAAAGGCCTGAATGCCAAGACGGTGAAGGGTCGGTGCCCGGTTAAGAAGAATAGGATGTTCTCGCACCACTTCTTCCAGACAATCCCAGACCTCAGGTCTTTCCTGTTCATGCCACTCCCTGGCTACTTTGACCGATGGAACAAAACCCTCTTTTTCCAACTTGTGAAAGATGAAAGGTTTAAATAGTTCCAGAGCCATTTTCTTGGGTAAGCCGCACTGATTGAGCTTGAGCTCCGGGCCAACCACAATGACTGTCCGGCCAGAATAATCAACTCTTTTCCCCAGTAAATTCTGCCTGAATCTACCCTGCTTACCTCTCAGGGCTTCACTTAAAGATTTCAGCGGTCGGCGGTTGGCACCTAAATGAACCCGGCCACGACGGCCATTGTCAAACAGGGCGTCAACTGCTTCCTGCAGCATTCTCTTTTCATTTCTTATGATGAGTTCTGGTGCCTTGAGCTCGATCAGCTTTTTCAGACGGTTATTGCGGTTGATAACACGACGATAGAGGTCATTCAAATCAGAAGTAGCAAATCGGCCACCGTCCAGTCTGACCAACGGCCTCAGATCAGGCGGAATGACCGGAATAACATCGAGAATCATCCATTCAGGCCGGTTGCCTGATTTCTTAAGTCCCTTAAAAACCCGCAATCTCTTGGCATTGTGCAGCTTTTTCTGCTGAGAAGTATCCTTCTTCATCGCCCGGCGCAGCTTCTCGCTTTCTTTATCAATATCAACCTTTTCCAGCAACTTTTTGATGGCCTCAGCTCCCATGCTGGCTTCAAACTGGTTGCCAAATTTCTCGCGTGCTTCGCGGTATTCTTCTTCATTGAGCAGCTGTTTTTCTTTAAGGCCGGTATCGCCAGGGTGAATGACTATATAGGATTCGAAATACAGAACTTTTTCCAGCTCTTTGATGGTCATATCCAGGATGAGACCGATCCTGCTCGGCGGACTCTTGAAAAACCAGATATGAGCCACCGGTGAAGCTAATTGAATATGGCCCATTCTTTCGCGGCGGACTTTGGATTTGGTCACCTCCACTCCGCACCGTTCACAGATGATACCCTTATACTTCATCCGCTTGTACTTGCCGCACAAACATTCATAATCATTGATAGGGCCGAAAATCTTAGCACAGAACAAGCCATCTTTTTCAGGCTTAAAAGTTCTGTAATTGATCGTTTCAGGCTTGGTAACTTCTCCCCACGACCAGCTCTTTATCTTCTCAGGAGAGGCAATACTGATTCTGACCCGGTCAAAATCAATTTTCGGTCTTGTCGTTAAAGATTGCCTGATCTCCATTTATTAATCTCCTTTGGCCGCCTGGGGTATAGAAATGCCCCAGGGCAAAGCCTCGTCTCTTTCGCCTTTAAGCAATTCGATATTCAGACACAGGCCCTGCAGCTCACGAATCAAAACATTGACTGATTCAGGTAAACCTGGCTGAAAATCAAGGTCTCCCTTGACAATGGCCTCATACATTTTGGCCCGGCCTTCCACATCGTCAGATTTGACAGTCAGAATTTCCTGCAGTGTATAAGCGGCACCGTAGGCTTCAATTGCCCAGACTTCCATCTCGCCAAATCTCTGGCCGCCAAATTGAGCTTTACCACCCAGCGGCTGCTGTGTGATCAAAGAATAAGGACCGGTTGATCTGGCATGAATCTTGTCATCAACCAGGTGATAAAGCTTCATCATATAGATAAAACCAACTGCTACTTCCTGGTCGAAAGGTTCTCCGGTCAGTCCATCATATAGCTTGATTTTGCCTGATTCAGGCAACCCGGCCTGCCGCAGCAGCGCCTTGATCTCATCTTCGCTGGCCCCGTCGAAAACAGGAGTGGAAAGCCACAGGTTCAACTTTTTAGCAGCCCAACCAGCATGCGTTTCAAGAATCTGACCCAGATTCATACGAGATGGAACTCCCAGTGGGTTTAAAACTATATCCACCGGCGTTCCATCAGGCAGGCGGGGCATATCTTCTTCCGGAACGATTTTGGCAATAACTCCCTTATTGCCGTGTCGGCCTGACATTTTATCACCGACTGACAGCCTTCTCTTCATAGCTACAAAAACTTTAATGGCCTGAATAACGCCCGGCGACAGCTCATCGCCTTTTTTCAGGACATCAACATTTTCTTTAAACTCGGCTTTCAGAGCATCTATCCGCCTTTTAACTTTGCGGTCCAGGTCCTTAATTTTTTCATCCCGCTCCGGATTAGAAGGTAACTTCAGTTCTTCCAGATCTTTTAAGTCTTTAAACTCAATGACTTCCAGCAATTTTTCAGTTAGCCTGGTCCCCTTGTCAATCGTTCGGCCGTTGATTCTGGCATTTTTGCCCAGAACCTCGCCTTTGATCAGGTTCTTAATCCGGCGCCATTTTTCCCTTTCGAGAATCGCTATTTCATCTTCCAGATTGCGCTTTAGCTTGGCTATCTCTTCTTTTTCTATAACTTTGGCTCTCTCATTCTTTTCCTGACCACGCCTGGTAAAAATTCTGACATCGATGACCGTACCTTCAACGCCTGGAGGGCAATAGAGCGAAGCATCTTTGACATCGAGGGCTTTTTCTCCAAAAATAGCCTTTAAGAGCTTTTCCTCAGGTGAAAGCTGTGTTTCGCCTTTAGGAGCGACTTTTCCGACCAGAATATCTCCTGGCTTGACATAAGCACCAATCCTGACAATGCCATTTTCGTCCAGGTTGCGCAGCAGATTTTCAGAAACATTGGGGATATCGCGAGTAATTTCTTCCGGTCCGAGCTTGGTATCGCGGGCTTCTACCATCTCTTCCACGATATGTATGGAGGTAAAGACATCCTCCTTAATCAGCTTTTCGCTGACGATGATAGCATCTTCAAAATTGTAGCCGCGCCAGGACATAAAAGCGCACAGGATATTCCTGCCCAGGGCCAGCTCTCCCCGGTCTGTACAGGAACCATCAGCCAGAATCTGGCCTTTCTCCACCCGGTCACCACGCCTGACTATTGGCCGCTGATTGACACAGGTATTCTGATTGGTTCTCAAGAACTTGGTCAGAGGATAAAGGTCTGTCCCCAGTTCATACAGGCTGTTTTCCTTCTCATCTACTCGAACAATGATTCTTTCGGCATCAACAAACTCAACCACACCAGACCGCCGGCAGACAACCACGTCGCCTGAACCCTTGGCTGTAATATGTTCCATGCCGGTGCCGACCAGTGGCGGCTCCGGTTTAAGCAGAGGCACACCCTGTCTCTGCATATTGGAGCCCATCAAAGCCCGGTTAGCATCATCATGTTCCAGGAATGGAATCAGTGAGGCAGAAATTGACACCAGCTGTTTGGGTGAAACATCCATAAAGTCAATTTCGTCGCGGGGGATAATTTTAAATTCTCCCCGGTCTCTGGCACTGACCATTTCCTGTTTGATATAGCCCCGGTCATCAAGTTCCACATTGGCCTGAGCAATTTTATAATTTTCTTCCTCCCAGGCTGTGAGGTAAAAGATGTGGGGCTCATAAACTGGCAGGACCTTGCCCTTCTGGTCTTTTAGGCTATTGACCACCTTTTCCACTTCTTCTTTCCGGACCAGTTGATTCGGCCGGTAGTCTGTTGAACCAGGGTGAATAATTTTGACATAGTCCACGACCCTGGCTTTCTCCACCTTCCGGTATGGTGTTTCAATAAAGCCGTATTCATTGACCCGGGCATAGGAGCTCAGGGATGAAATCAGTCCGATATTTGGACCTTCAGGAGTTTCAATCGGGCAAATTCGTCCATAATGTGAGGCCTGAATATCTCTGACCTCAAAACCAGCTCTTTCCCGGCTCAAACCCCCTGGGCCCAGAGCACTTAACCGCCGCTTATGAGTCAGCTCGGCCAGGGTGTTTATCTGATCCATAAACTGAGATAACTGGGAACTACCGAAGAACTCCTTCAAAGCGGCTATGACCGGCTTCGAATTAATTAAATCCTGAGGCATAGCCGTGGACAGATCGCTGCTAACAGTCATCTTTTCCTTGATTGTTCTCTCCATCCTGGTCAGTCCTATGCGGAAAGCATTTTCCATCAGCTCTCCAACCGGTCTAACCCGACGGTTGCCCAGGTGATCGATATTATCAACTTCTCCCTCGCCACTTTTAAGGTCGAGAAGATATTTAATAACCCTGATATAGTCTTCCTTGGCCAGAATTCGGTCGTTGAGGTCTTCCGGGTCTGATTTTTTCTCGGTCTCAGTGATAAAATCTTTCTGACCGCTATCAAGACCCAGCTTAATATTGAATTTCAACCGGCCAATCCGGGAGAAATTAAACTTTTGAGGATTGAAGAACATATTCTCAAAGAGAGCCTGAGCGCTTTCTTCTGTATGCGGTTCACCAGGCCGGAGCTTTTTGTAAATTTCACTTAAAGCCTGTTGCCGGTCTTTCTTGGGATCCTTGCGCAGGGTGTTTAAAATCATCTGGGCACTTTCTTCCTCAGCGGGGAAGAAAACCTCAAAAGGCTCGCCTCTGGTGATCAGATATTCAATCTGCTCAGCCGTCAGCTCTTCGACGGCCTTAACCTTGCCCTTGACATTGGTCAAAGAATAAGCACCGGACAGATCAGAAGTTGAGATCTTAATCCGCTCGACTTTCTGAGACTGCAGTTTCTCCAGAACATCCTGGTCGATTTTTGTGCCAGACTTAACCAATGGAGCTCTGGTGTTACCGGGAGCATAGATATCTTCTCTGACCGTCTTGCCAATAAGCTGACTGTCCACCTTGAAATACAGCTGGCCATCTTCCGGAATTACCTGATAGACCTTAAAAAACTGTCTGATGATGTCCTCGTCACTGCTGTAACCCAGGGCTCTAAGGAAAACGGTGGCCAGAAACTTCTTCTTTCTATCAAGGCGAACCCAGAGAATATTTTTAGCATCATTTTCAAATTCTACCCAGGCTCCACGATAAGGAATGATTTTGGCCACAAATTGACCTTTCATTTCCCCCGGTCGGAAAAAGACTCCTGGCGATCTCTGCAGCTGGCTGACCACTACCCTTTCCACACCATTGAAAATAAAAGTTCCCTTGTCTGTCATTAAAGGTATATTGCCAAAGTACACTTCCTGCTGTTTGATGTGTTTCAGCCTTCTGGTCTTGGTAGCCGGATCTTTTTCCCAGGAAACCAGCTGAACTTTTAGCTTGAGAGGTGCTTCATAGGTATAGCCTTTGCGGATACATTCCAGCGGGCTGTATTTAATCTTCAGCCCGACTTTATCGCCGCAATAGTCACAGAGTGGCAGTTCAATTTTTTTGTTTTCCCCGCAATAGGGACAAACCTGATTATCGCTTTGAGCTTCTTCTGAAGGCAGTAAGGCGCCGCAGCTCAGGCAACGAGGCCTGGCCTTTTCCACCCCTTTGAGCCGTCCGCATTTGCATTCCCAATCGCCGATGGTATAGCTTAAGAACTGGAGTTCAGTTGTTTCTTTAAAATCACGAATGGGAAAAACGTCTTTAAAAGCAGCTTGCAGACCAACGTCTTTTCTTTCTTCAGGCAGCAGGTCAATTTGCAAAAATTCCTCATAAGATTTTTTTTGGATTTCGAGAAGGTCAGGCAACGGAAAAACCGTCTTGATTTTAGAGTAGTCGACCCTCTCTACAGAATAATTATTTTGTTTTTCAGGCATTCTCGCTCTCTACAGAAAGAGTTTGATGGATAAAATTTATTTTCCATCAATAAATTAATTCCCAGGATCAAGGCTATTGAATCTCGACAGTGGCCCCGACCTCGGCAAATTTGGCTTTAATGGCTTCTGCCTCTTCTTTGCTAACGTTCTCTTTTAAAACCTTGGGCACGTTATCAACGAAATCTTTAGCTTCTTTCAAACCAAGATTGGTCACTTCGCGGACAACTTTGATAACCTGAATTTTCTGGCTGCCAACTTCTTTCAGAATAACATTGAAAGAAGTCTTCTCTTCAGCTGGCTTGGCTTCAGCCTGAGCTGCCGCTCCACCCGTCGCCATGACCGGGGCAGCCATAGCCGCACTGATTCCATAACGGTTTTCGAACTCTTTAATGTAGTCAACGAGTTCCAGCACAGTCAGATTGTCCAGATGAGCGAAAAACTGCTCTTTAGTAAGTTTTTCTTGATTTTCCATGTGTCTCTTCTCCTTTTTTTCGAGCTTAATTCAAGGGATTTTCCCTCAACTCTCTTTTTTTTGCTTGAGTACACTCAACAATGCACCCATATTGGTCAGGGGAGCCTGGAGGGTCCTCAAGAATTGAAGCAACGGATATGACATCATATATCCAATGCGGGCAATTAAATCCATTTTTGAATTCAATTTGACGATCTCACCGAACATTTCTGGCGACAGATAATGAGCTTCGATGATGCCGGCTTTAATTTCCAGCACTTTACCCAGCTGAGAAAAATCTTTAAGGAGTCTGGCCAGAGCAATAGGATCGTCAGCCGTCATGGCAATAGCTGTCTTCTGTCGGAAATAAGGCTTGAGCTCGGGAAACCGATCGCCGAGGGCGCGAAGAGCCAGCCGGTTCTTGACAACTTTCAGCTGAAAGCCGTGGCGCTTCAGAGCCTTTCTCAGCTCGACCATTTCCCAGGCCGTCATCTGTTTGTAATCAATAAGGTAAAAAGAATTATTCTGGCTTAAAGCCTGTTCCAGCTCGGTGACAATTTTATATTTGGTCTCTTTCTTCACGCTTCTACTCCTACTTTTCGAGAATTTCTTCAGATAGCTTAAAAGATGGCCCCATGGTGGAGGAAATATACATTGACTTGATGTATTTACCTTTAGCTGCCGGTGGTTTGGCCTGAACCACAGCCTGGATAAAAGCTTTTATATTTTCAACCAGTTTATCTTCTGGAAAGGAAACTTTGCCCACAGCTGCATGGACAATGCCGGTTTTATCCACCCTGAACTCAACCTTACCGGCTTTAGTCTCTTCTATCGCTTTTTTAAGATCGAAAGTCACTGTCCCTGTCTTGGGATTAGGCATCAGGCCTTTTGTTCCCAGAATCCGGCCCAATTTACCTACACTTCTCATCATATCAGGGGTGGCAATAACCACATCAAAGTCAATCCAGCCAGATGCGATTTTTTCAATCAGATCTTCCCCGCCAACATAATCAGCACCGGCTTCCTCGGCTTCTTTAATCTTTTCTCCAGAGGCAATGACACAGATCTTTTTGGTCTTGCCGGTACCATTTGGCAGAACAACGGTGCCTCTGACCATCTGGTCGGAATATTTGGGATTAACTCCGAGGCGCATGGCCACTTCTACTGATTCGTCAAATTTGGCATAGGCAGCCTTTTTCAGCAGACTGACCGCTTCCTCAAGCGTATATTCTTTTTCATCTTCCTTAAGGTTTCTGGCTTTTAAATAATTTTTACCGTGCTTACTCACTGACAATCTCCAATCCCATATTTTTCGCTGTTCCTTCGATCATTCTGACGGCCGCTTGCAGATCGTCGGTATTAAGGTCAGGCAGTTTAATCCTGGCAATCTCCTCGATCTGTTTTCTGGTCACCCGTCCAACTTTTTCCTTATTGGGAGCACCTGAACCCTTAGCAATACCGGCTGCTTTCTTCAGTAAAAAGGAAGCAGGCGGGGTTTTTAAAACAAAATTAAAACTGCGGTCTTTGTAGACAGTCACCACCACCGGCACAATGGTGCCTTCTTCCATATTCTTTGTTCGGTCATTAAACTGACGCACAAAGTCCATCAGGTTAACTCCATGAGGAGCTAATGACGGTCCGACCGGTGGAGCTGGACTGGCCTGGCCGGCGACTATTTCCAGTTTAACCTTAGCTACAACTTCCTTTGACATCGCTTCCTCCTAAATTTTTTCGACCTGCAGGAACTCAAGCTCGACCGGCGTGGAGCGGCCAAAAATAGTCACCATGACCTTAAGGGTATTCCGCTCATGGTTGACTTCTTCCACGATGCCGTTGAAATTATAAAAAGGCCCGTCAATAATTCTGACCGCTTCGCCCTTTTCAAAGGTGTGCTTGGGTTTTGGCTTTTCAGAAGTAACTTCCATATGGTGGATAATCTTATTGACCTCCTCCGGACTCAAAGGAGTCGGCTTATTACCTGAGCCGATAAAACCGGTTACTTTCGGGATCTGCCTGATCATCAACCAGGTTTCATCATTTAACTCCATTTCGACCAGAATATATCCGGGGAAAGGCTTCTTGGTGGTTACAACTTTTTTACCACCGCGAATTTCAATCACGTCTTCCGTCGGGATGACAATCTGGCCGATACTATCCTCCAGCTTCATTTCAGCCGCTTTCAGCCGAATAGACTCAGCCACGAAATTCTCAAATCCCGAGTAAGTATGAATCACATACCAGTTTTTGGCCATTTATTGTAATCCTGTTTAATCCTATTTATCCAAATAAGGCTTTGATCTGAGTGATCAGCCAGGAAGCCAGAACATCGATAAAGAAAAGATAAAAACCAAAAAATAAGACAGCCACAATTACCACGACTGTCGTTCCATATACTTCTTTTCTGGATGGCCAGGTAACCTTTTTAAGCTCAGCCCTGACATCTTTTAAATAATTCCACAGTCTTTTGTACCAGGCTAATTTTTCACTCATGTCTCTTCACGCCTTTTATCACTCCGACACTGGCGGGTGAGGCAGGACTCGAACCCGCAGCCTGCGGTTTTGGAGACCGCTGCTCTAGCCAATTGAGCTACTCACCCTCAGTCCTTTTACCTTTCTATTCAATTATTTTACTTCTTTGTGCAGGGTATGCTTGCGACAAAAAGGGCAAAATTTCTTCAGCTCCAGTCTTTCTGTCTGGGTTTTTTTGTTTCTGGTGGTGCTGTAGTTACGACGCTTGCATTCCGAGCATTGAAGTGTGATTATTTCTCGCATCTTTTCAGTTCCTTTATTCTATGAAACAGAACGGACTTAAAGCCTCTATTCCAGGATTTCGGTGACGGTGCCAGCGCCAACTGTCCTGCCACCTTCTCTGATAGCAAATCTCAACCCCTTCTCCATCGCCACTGTCGTGATCAGCTCCACCTCGACCTCCGCATTGTCCCCAGGCATCACCATCTCCACTCCTGCCGGTAACTTAACCGACCCAGTCACGTCCGTCGTCCGAAAATAAAACTGCGGACGATATCCATTGAAAAACGGCGTGTGACGCCCTCCTTCATCCTTCGTCAAGGCATATATCTGCGCCTTAAATCTCTTGTGCGGCGTGATCGTCCCCGGCTTCGCTAAGACCTGACCCCTCTCCACCTCATCCTTACCTATACCCCTCAACAAACACCCTACATTGTCTCCTGCCTGCCCCTGATCCAGTATCTTCCGGAACATCTCTATCCCTGTCACCACCGTCTTCTTCGTCTCTCCAAACCCTACTATCTCTACCTCGTCTCCGACCTTCACCACCCCACGCTCTATCCTCCCCGTCACCACCGTCCCTCGCCCGGTTATCGAAAAAATGTCCTCTATCGACATCAAAAATGGCTTGTCTATCTCCCGCACCGGCTCCGGTATAAACTCATCCATCGCCTTCACCAACTCCCAGATCGGCTTACCCCCCTCTCCCTCCGGATCAGCTAACGCCTTCGTCGCACTCCCCCGGATCACCGGCGTCTTGTCACCAGGAAAATCATACTTGCTCAATAGCTCCCTTACCTCTAACTCCACTAAATCCAATATCTCCGGATCATCCACCAGATCCACCTTGTTGATAAAAACCACGATCGCCGGCACATCCACCTGTCGCGCTAATAGTATATGCTCCCTCGTCTGCGGCATCGGACCATCATCCGCTGCTACCACCAATACCGCCCCATCCATCTGCGCCGCCCCGCTGATCATGTTCTTGATGTAATCTACGTGCCCTGGACAATCTATGTGCGCATAGTGCCTCTTCTCTGTCTCATACTCCACATGCGACAACGCCACCGTCAATATCTTCGTCGCATCCCGCCTGAACATCTTCGCATCCGCCTTCGCTACCTCATCATAACTCTTGAACTGCGCCATCCCCTTCGTCGACAAAACCTTCGTTATCGCCGATGTCAACGTCGTCTTCCCGTGATCTATGTGCCCTATCGTCCCTACGTTTACATGCGGCTTCGTCCTTACAAACTTTTCCTTAGCCATCTCTTCTTACCTCCTCGGAGTCAGGCAAATTTTATAAAAGCCCAAGACCAGACTTGAACTGGTGACCCCGTCCTTACCAAGGACGTGCTCTACCAACTGAGCTACTTGGGCTTAACCTCTTTTCTTAAAGAGCGGGAAACGGGGCTCGAACCCGCGACATTCAGCTTGGAAGGCTGACGCTCTACCAACTGAGCTATTCCCGCATTAAAAATGGGCAGGGAAGGATTCGAACCTCCGAAGCGTTGCCGCAGCGGGTTTACAGCCCGCCCCATTTGGCCACTTTGGTACCTGCCCGCTATAGCCGTTCCTCTCAGGCTGAGCCTGCGTTCTAATCCAGAGCCAGCGAAGGGATTCGAACCCCCGACCCGCTGATTACAAATCAGCTGCTCTACCGGCTGAGCTACGCTGGCCAACATATTAATGATTTCACTCAAAAAATTAAGATTTTTTATAATACTCTTCTTTTTGTTGATAATAAGCTAAATTAAGATAAAAATGACCTCGATAATATTAAACTACTTTTATCTTTTTGTCAAGATAAGCAATAAATTTATTTATTTTCTTTACCGGCCAGTCTGGCCCGCCCCATCCTCTCCATCATTCCGCGGTTAAAATCTATGTCAAATATAATATACCTGGCCTTTTGAGCTGATGTCAACTGAGTGAATAAAAATTTTTCAAACTCTGATTCCCTGCTTCTAATTTTTTCTCTAAGATCAACAATTTTTGCCACCTGATCTTCCAGTTCTCTATCCTCAACTTTTTTATTATTAACCAGCCGCCTTAATTCCCTTATCTCCCGGGCCAGGTCGGCCTGAAGCCGGGCTTTTTCTTTCTCAGCCCGATTCAACTCAGGAAAAATAACCGCTGTCTGGGCTTCGGTCAGGTCCAGGGCCTGGGTCATCCTCAGGGTCCTCAAAACAAACATATTTTCTCTGACCTTTTTATCCCCCCGCGGTGGATATCCCTGAGCATAAACCTCTGAAAAAGATACCAGAAGGCAGACAGTTATGATAAAAAAGTAAACCACGTTCGACTTTCTCATTATAAACCCTCCTCTGAATTTATGCTTTCTGTTTGTAAACTTTCAGGCTTAATTATATCGTTATATATCTGATAGTCATATTCAGTGTCTACAAATGTCTCTTCTGAGCCAGCGAGAAAAGTTTCTTCCAAGATAGTTTCTTCCAGGCTGCTGGCAAAATTGCTGGCCGCTTCTTCATCATCGGCCAGTATCTGACTCAAATTGAAATAGGAATCCTCGTAGGACAGTGTCAGGGGAAAAGGTATTCCCTCCTTTTTATCTTGCCTTATAAATAATATAAGGAAGAGCGTTACGGCTACGACCACCACCAGTAAGCTGGCTGCCTGCCGGGCATGCGTCTTAAAAGTCCAGAACCTGCCTCTTTTATTATTATTTTCATCTTCCTTTATACTGGCTGATACATTAGCTGACAAAACGCTTATCGCTTCTTCCTCCGAGGTGCTATGAATAAGTTTCTCTTGAAGAGCCTGTTCAAACTGCTGCCACCATTCTGGCGGGCAGTCTACTTTTTCTATCTTGAGGGCTTCCCGCTGAATTACTTCCTGGGCTTTAAGATAGTCGCGGCACAGCTCGCAGGTGGTAAGATGCCTGGCCAGCCTTGTTTCCTTCCAACGGCTGAGCTTGCCGTCAAGCCGGTCAGATATCAATTTTTGCGCCTGTTCACATTTCATCTTCGACCTCTTATTTTTTACTCAGAAAAGGCTGTAATTTCCTTTTCAGCATCTTTCTGGCCTCATGCATTCTCCAGGAGACAGTGTTTTCAGAGCAGCCGAGAAGCTCCGCTGCCTTTTTATGACTCATTCCCTCCTGAACGACGAGGGAAAAGGTTGCCCGGAAGGCCGGTGGCAGCTCTTCTAATGCTTTTTGCAAATTTGTTTTAAACCCCTCAGACAGCCAGGAATCTTCAACTGAAGGTATTCCTCCGGCTTCGGCCAACTCTCCTCCTCGGCCCTTTTCTTCCAGACTGTCAAGATCTCCAAGAGGATTACTCGCTCCCCGCTGTTTTTTGAGAAAATTCAGGCCGAGATTAACAGTTATCCGGTGAAGCCAGGTATGAAAGCTAGAATTTCCTCGAAAAGCCTTGATCCCCCGGAAAGCCTGGAGAAAAGTCTCCTGGACAAGATCAGCCGCATCTTCGCGGTTTCTGGTGAGATGGTAAGCCAGCTGGAAAATCCTGTGTTCATATTCTCTGACCAGCTGCATAAAAGCCTCTACCTCGCCGCGGCGGGCCCGCTCGATTAGCTGTCGTTCTTCATCGGCTTTCATCATGTCATGGGCCTATCTCAATCCAGTCTACCTGCCTCTGCCCTCTGCCTGTCAAAACTCTTTCCGCCTGCATTAATTTAGACACATATCAGGATAAAATCTTTGATATTTTTAAGAAAAATATTAGAATTCAGCAGCCTCTCCTATCAGTTCATGGCTGACGCCTGTCAATTGACTGCTATCCTGTTAATTGATAAGATGATAGCCAAATTAATTTGCGAGGAAAGGAACCAGCCATGATCGAAAGATATACCCTGCCTGAAATGGGAGCTATCTGGTCTGAGGAAAACAAATACCGACAGTGGCTCGAGGTGGAAATTGCCGTCTGTGAAGCCTGGGCCCGCCTCGGACAGATACCAAAAAGCTCTCTCCAGAATATTAAAAAGAAAGCCAATTTCAATGTCAAACGGATTGAAGAAATCGAAAAGGTCGTCAAGCACGATGTCATTGCCTTTTTAACTTCGGTCGCAGAGTTTGTCGGTGAGGATTCACGCTTTATCCACATGGGTCTTACCTCTTATGACATTGTTGACACGGCTCTTTCTCTTCTCATGGTTCAATCACTCGATCTCGTGGAGAAAAAACTCCTGGAACTGCGGAAAATTGTTAAAAAGATGGCTCTTAAATACAAGATGACCCCCTGCATCGGCCGGACTCATGGCGTTCATGCTGAGCCGATCACTTTCGGTTTCAAACTTCTGGTCTGGTACGAGGAGCTGAACCGGCATCTGGATCGCCTGGAGCGGGCGCGGGAAGTCATGAGTGTGGGCAGAATATCCGGTTCGGTTGGAACCTATATCCACCTTGATCCACGGGTAGAAAAATATGCCTTAAAAGCACTCGGGCTCGAACCGG
>ERZ795045.2964-NODE-2964-length-15745-cov-9.295220_pt1 | contig 15745 bp, 10 predicted proteins | sample MGYA00375129_ERZ795045 | MGnify/ENA primary metagenome ERZ795045 (study PRJEB30174, sample SAMN05720166) | activated sludge metagenome | isolation source: anaerobic digester from wastewater treatment plant | place: Japan | collected 2015-05-15 ... | reverse complement strand
ACAGAGAAGTGCTACTTATAAAAACCAGCTTCAGCTACATTGTATCTTTTGCTGTGACAATGGTAATAGCCTTAGCTTTTTTGATTGCCGGCAATGTCAACATGAAGCAGGTAGCTCCAAACTTTGGAATAACCTTTCTTTGCCTGGCATTATCTTATGGTGTATATAAATCATATAAAAATAAAAAAAATCCCGCTCTTTTAATATGGATCCAAAGCATTATCTCTGTTGGAATGCCAATTATTGCAAAACTGCGCTATGCTCATGAATTTGGCTGGACCTTTATGCTACAGTCTTATAATTCATCAGCTCTTTTGCTTATTATGATCTTTCTCACTTCCCTTTTTCTCAATCCCAGACTTCTCTTTATAATGTCCTCTCTTGCAATATCTATATGGTCTATACTTGTTTATATAGCAATCACCCACGGTGCCGAATATTCCATAGATGCCTTTGCTGATGGTAAAATTTACAATGGAGTTGTGCTCCTTAGAGAAATTTTCTTTCTCTTTATGGCTGCACTGCTCTGCGCTATCGCATACAGATGGGTAATAATCATCAACCAGTATGTTGAGAAAACTACAAAGCAAAACGATGAGATTCGTAAACGCATGCTTCAAATGCAGGAAATAAATAACGCAATTAAAGAACAAAGCAGCACACTTTTTAGTGAGGTGGAATCTCAAAATAATCTTATCTCAAAATTTAATGATAAGATGCAAAGTCAGGCTGCTACATTTGAAGAGATATCAGCAACACTGGAAGAGCTCAGGGGTGCAGCTGAAAGTATTCATAATTCCACTATTGAGCAAATTGACGGCAACGTGCGCATGGATGAAATAATAGATGATTTTAAAAACATAAAAAGCGAAACAAAGGGCAATCTTAACCAGACCTATACAGGGATGCAAAAACTCTCTGATAAAACAACAATTGCAAATGAAAAGCTCTCCGAGGTAGAAAGCGCCATAAACACAATTGCCGAACAGAGTGGCAAAATATCAGATACTGTTTCTATTATAATAGACATTGCAGATAAGATCAATCTTCTTTCTCTTAATGCAAGCATTGAGGCAGCAAGAGCTGGAGACCACGGAAAGGGTTTTGCAGTTGTTGCAGATGAAATAGGAAAATTAGCATTTCTCACCACAGAGAGCATAAAGGAAATTGAAAAGGTGCTTTCTATAAATAACTCCATAACCAAAAAGGGTGTAGATGTTATAAAGGATTCCTCTCTTGTAATAAAGGAGATGCTCAATGAAATGGCAGGCAGCACAGAGCATATAAAAATATTGCAAGACTCAATCATGGTTGAAGAAAAATATATAAATTCAATAATAAAGCAGATGGAGCAAAACATTTCCCTTGCAAAGGCAATAGGAGCAGGCACTGACGAACAAAAAAGCGCCCTTGAAAATACAAGCGATGCTCTGGAAAATCTCAATGCAATTGTAAGTGAAATGGTTTCTGAGATAAATGACCTTGCTCGCTCCTCAAAAACGATTTTTACCAGTGCCAAGGATCTTATGAAAAAGGCAGAGGGAATATCATAACACTATATCATCTGTAAAAATCGCAGCAGATCGCTCCTTGTTATAATTCCACTCATTTTGCCATCTTCCATTACAGGGAGATGGCCTATTCCATTGGCAAATAATATATTCTCAATCTCCCTCATTGTTATATCCGGGCTACATGTTATAAGCTTTGTCTTCATGTTTGCCTTTACCGGGAGAGACATTTGATTTTTCTTTCTGCCATTCATTATATCCCTAAGGGTTAACATTCCAACTAAATCTCCTTTATCATTTACCACCGGAGCACCTGATATATTTTTCTCTTCAAAAAAAACCGAAGCCTCCAAAAGAGACCAGTTTTCATTTATTGTTACTACATTGCTGGTCATTATATCCTTTGCTGTTATTGCCTTTTCAAGGTTCAATGTCAAAAATTCAAGAAGTCTGCGAAAGACCTCCCTGCCCTCTTCTTTTTTTACAAGAGCTGATGCTGCTTTTGGATGCCCACCTCCTCCAAAGGGTTTAAGTATTTCAATAAGATCTATGTTATTTTTTCTACTTCTGCCTATTATTACTGTGCTCTGAGGCTTCTCAAAGTGAAACACCCCAAAGATAGCATCTGGATTTTCTATATTAAAAATCTCCTCTATCACTGCAGCAAGGCCAGCTGCCTGCTTCTCCATTGCATAGTAGCTAAAGATTATCTGATGCCCCTTAATATTTTGCCACACAAGGGTATTCATAATTTCATGGAAAAGTGAAAGTTGATATTCCTCTCTAAAGGACTTAATAAAATTATTTACCAGTTTAATATCTGCTCCAAACTTCAAAAAATAAGAGGCCACAGCAAAATCACTATCGCTTACATTATCATGTGTAAAATTTCCAGTATCAGAGAAAACAGCAGTAAGAGCTATTGTGGCATCCTTATCAGAAATTGCTATATTATTTTCCATGAGCTTTAAACCAAGCATAGTTGTATTTGAACCATAGCTACCCTGATGAATTATAGCCTCTGGGAAATCGCTTTCCTCTGCAATATGATGATCATAAATCTCTATTTTTGTTTGACTGCTGTCAAATAGATCAAAATACTCTTTGACCCTTGAAAAGGATCTTGTATCTACAATAACAACGTCTGTTATATTTTCTTTTTTGAGCTCATCGCTATGAACAAAACCGAGATGATATTGATACAAATTGTATAAATTCCTTGCTGAAGGGTGTATAAGATTACTCATAACAGGAACAAAATCTGGATGTAAATATCTTGCCAGAACCATTGATCCTATACAGTCCAGATCCATATTTGTATGGCCAACAATTATCTTCATAAAGACCTTCTCTTTGCTTAAGGATTACTATAAAAATTAACTACTTGAAAATATAGTGCCACAGTCAGAATAAACTCAAAAAGACCTTACTTATCCATAAATTTTTAAAAAATGATCAGTATTTATTCCTTAGCTTCTTTTAAAATAAAAATACTCTATTATCTCCGTTGCCGAAGGCCTCGGGGATAATATTTTCTTGATTTTACAATAAAAATTATATTTAAGAATAATTACTAAAAAATCATATATATTTTTTGACATATTTTTACTATAGTATATTTGTAATACAATTAGTTACAAAGTAAAGGATGCTATGATCATTGATTTTCACACCCACATATTCCCTGAAGAAATCTGCTTAAATAGAGAAAACTTCTTTTCAGATAGTTCATTTCGTTTACTCTATGACGATCGTAATAGCACCTTAGCCTCATATTCTCAGCTTTCGCAATATTTGCAAAGAGCTGAAATTTCTGGCGCTGTTGCCATGGCCTTCCCATGGGGAAGTGAATACCTCTGTAAGCTGCATAATGACTATATGTCAGATGTGGCCTCAAGGTATAAAAATATCTATCCCTTTGGAATTTTACCAAGGGAAAAAATAAGATCTATTTTTGCCATGGCCGAAAGCATTAAAAAGTCAAAACTCTATGGCATTGGTGAAGTGGCATTATACGAAGATGGCTTAACTGATAATAATCTAAAATATCTCCACAGGGTTTTTGAGGCAGCGGAGTATTTCAATTTGCCTCTATGTATTCACCTTAATGAGCCCCTGGGGCATAGCTATAGGGGCAAATATATAACCCCCTTTGAAAAAATTTATCACCTTATAAAAAATTTTCCTAAGACAACTGTTATTCTCTCCCACTGGGGAGGGGGGATTCTCTTTTATGAGCTTATGCCAGAGGTAAAGGAGTGCTTTAAAAAAGTTTATTACGATACAGCGGCAAGCCCTTTTATTTATGACAATGAAATATATTCAACCTCCATAAGAATTGTGGGTCACAAAAAAATACTCTTTGGAACAGATTTCCCTTTATTGAGTGAAAAAAGATACCTACCACCAATTTATGAGACAGGAGAAGAATTTTCCTCTGATATCTTAGGGAATAATTGTGCAGAGATTTTAAACTTAAAAATTTAGATCCATTGCAGTGAGCTTGCTTTAAATATCATATATACCTTTTTACCTGGAATAATTTTCATCCTTTCTGCAGATCTTTCAGTTATAAAGGCTACAAAGACCTTACCACTGCAATCAAGCTCTAACCTTATTCTTCCTCCCTGTAAATCCTCACTTAAAAGTTTTACTCTGGCAGGCAAAACATTCACTGCAGAAATATCCCTTACCTTTTTCAGGGAAATCATAATTTCCTCAGGAAAAAGTATTGCAGAGGAATCAGTTGAGGGTGGTTTTGTTGCAAAAATTTTTTCCCCTTGTGGCAAAGTTGATACCCAGAGATTATCTCTGACTTCATTCCAGGGTCCATGAATTATGTTGCTGTTGCCCTCCCCTATAATTTTTCCTGAGGAAAGCTTCCACATGGAATCAGATATGCTTCCAAGCCATAGCATATCATGACTTGAGACAATTATTGTAGTAAAATGTATATCCCTGAGCCATTTAATTGCATTTGTAAGAGCTATGGAGCTCTCAGAATCTATACTGGCTGTAGGCTCATCCAAAAGAAGTACCTCTGGCTTCAGAACAATTCGCGAGGCAAAGGCAACCCTTTTAACCTCTCCTCCAGAAAGCTCATACCACTTTCTTTTTAAAAAAGAAGAAGAAATGTTAACTATCTCAAGAGCCTCTGTGACTTTTTTCTTCAGATTTTCTCTATCATTATTCACCTTTAGCCCATAGGCAACATTATCAAATACGCTTCTCTTAAGCAGATATGGATCCTGTTGCAGGAGAGTGGCCTTTACACCATAGGGCCTTGTTCCATAAAAAGTTACACTACCGGACTGTGGCTTTTCCAGAAAAGCAAGGAGCCTTAAAAGGGTGCTCTTGCCACTTCCATTTGGACCTGAAAATCCGCTAACACAATTTCTATGTATTTCCAATTGTGGGATTGTAAGGGAAAAGGAGCCATAGCCATGAGTAAGATTTTCTATTTTATACAATATGCTCTCCACCTATAGCCTCTTTCTAAGTATGATAAGTATACCATTTACAAAAAAACCAATCAAAAGCAAAGTGACGCCCAGGGCTATTGATAAGCCAAAGTCCCCTTTGCCAGTTTCAAGGGCAATTGCTGTTGTGATGGTCCTTGTATGCCATCTTATGTTGCCGCCTAGCATCATAGAAACGCCAACCTCAGAGATTACCCTCCCATAGGCAGTTGCTGCTGCTGTCATAAGTGCAAAACGAGACTCATATAAGGTGCCAAGCAAAATTTGCCATTTACCAGCACCCAGTGTTATTAATGTATTGCGCAATCTCTCATCAAGCCCTTCAACCGCAGTAGATGTAAGAGATATTACTATGGGCAAAATAAGAATTACCTGACCTATAACAATACCACTTTTTGTAAACAACAAACCAAAGTGACCGAGGGGGCCATTTCTTGTTAAAAAGGCATAAACAAGAAGCCCAACAACTACAGTTGGCAGAGCAAGCAATGTGTCAACAACAGCCTTAATAAATCTTTTAGCTGGAAAATTAAAATATCCAAGGGCAAATCCCGCAGGAAGACCAATAATGATGGAGACTAAAATCGAAGCAGAGGATACCTGAATTGTAATGAATATAATATTGTATAGATCGCTATTACCAGAAAGCAAAAGGCTCCATGCGATTTTAAATCCTTCTACAATATATTCCATTTATTCCCTTCGAAATACTTTTATCTGAAATTAAGATTTTGATCCAGAAAAAAAATTAAAGAGTGACTTATAATCTTAGCCACTCTTTAATAACTAAATGTTACAGATTAAAATGGAAGTCAAGATAAAAAGGCTTTAATCTTAAATCACTTTGCATTTGGGACAAAGAGCTTTTTGCCGTTAATCTTGTAGTCCCCTATGAATTTCTGAATCTTCGGGGAAGCCATCCACTTTATAAACTCTCTGGCTTTTTTATTATTTACATTGGGGCACTTGTCAGGATTTACCTCAATGGCGCTATATTGATTAAAATAGGCTTTATCTTTTTCAGATAATATTACCAGAGAGGGATTATTCTTCATGTTATGTTCATATTTTATATAGGTTGCCCTATCTGTGAGAGTATAGCCTGATTTTTCCTCTGCAATTGCAATAGTCTGCAACATGCCCTGACCTGTTTCAATATACCACTGCTCTCTTTCTGGCACAGAAAGACCTGCCTGTTTCCATAACTTCAATTCCAGCACATGCGTGCCAGATTTATCAGCTCTGCTTGCAAAAAAGACTTTTTTAGTTGCAATAAGCTTGAAGGCCTGAGCTGCATTTTTACCCTTAATACCAGCGGGATCATTCTTGGGTCCAATTATAATAAAGTCATTATACATAAGCTCGGACCTGTTTATGCCATATCCCTCTGCCATAAACTTTGCCTCAGAATCAGGATCATGAACCAAAACAACATCAGCATTGCAATCCCTTGCCAATTGGAGAGCCTTACCTGTTCCAACAGCAGTCCACCGAAGATCAATCCCCTTGTCCTTTTTTAATTCCACTGCCAGGACATCCAGCAGGCCTGTGTTATCAGCACTTGTAGTTGTTGCAAGCATAAGGACATTGCTATCCTTCCCCGTGGCAAGTAATGTGAGGGATAAAACAAAAACAATGGTCATAACTACTTTTGATCTCATAAACAACCTCAATTTTTCTATTTTATTATGTCAATATTGATATAATAAAATAGAAAGTCAATTGTTTTTTTATTTCCAAATTATAAATTAGTTCAATGATACCTGTAAAGCCCTTTTCAGATTCATGTATAATTAGAGATCACCCAGAGAAATCGAAAATTTAACTTGCAATAAAACTTCATCCTTTTTTAATAAGTATATACTTAGCACTTCTAAGATAGGGAATGATGAATATTACTAAAGTTTTTACTGAATTTTTTGAAAGCGAAAAAGCCGCTGGTCTTGTATTGATTTTTTGTGCTGCCTTTTCTTTATTCATATCTAATTCTGGACTGGCTGCATTGTATAATTCCCTTTGGAATATACAAATTGCCAACCACACAATTGCTCACTGGATTAATGATGGACTTATGACTATTTTTTTTCTTCTCATTGGTCTTGAATTGGAAAGAGAGATTTATATAGGTGAGCTCTCCAATATAAAGGAATCTTTACTACCAATTTTTGCAGCATTTGGTGGAGTTTTGTTCCCTGCAGGAATTTACTTATTTTTTAACCACGGAACAGACTTTAGCTCTGGTGCAGGCATACCAATGGCAACAGATATAGCCTTTGCTTTGGGAGTGCTCTCTTTACTTGGAGAGAGAGTGCCTTTTTCTCTAAAAATTTTTTTAACAGCGCTTGCTGTAATTGATGACCTTATTGCAATTCTAATTATTGCGATTTTTTATTCAAAAACTTTAATCCTTTCAGACCTATTTATATCTTTAGGAGTTTTTGCTTTGCTATTATTTTTTAATTTTTTTAGGATAAAAATACTGAGCTTATACCTACTTGGCGGAATTGCCATGTGGTTTTTCATGCTAAACTCTGGAATACATGCGACTGTTGCAGGTGTACTACTTGCCTTTGCTATCCCTTTTGACAGAGAGGATACAAAGTCTATTTCCTATAAGTTGCAACATCTCTTGCACAAGCCTGTTGCCTTTTTAGTACTCCCAATATTTGCTCTTGCAAATACAGCAATACATATTGATGGCAGCTTCTCTGATATTTTTGATAAAAGTTATTCCATAGGTATTGCCATGGGATTATTCGCTGGCAAGCCTCTTGGTATTTTTACTCTTAGTTTTATGGCTGTAAAATCTGGACTATGTAAACTGCCCAGTGATATTAATTGGAAAATGATACTTCATATAGGCTTTTTAGGAGGTATTGGCTTTACGATGTCAATTTTTATCACTCTACTTGCTTTTACTGATCAGGAAATAATTAACAATTCAAAACTCGTTATTATATCTTCATCTCTTATCTCTGCTATAGTAGGGTTTATGAGTCTTAAATTCTTTGCTATTAAAAATTGAATTTAAAGACTGAGTTATTTTGTAACAAAAAATCCTTACGGGTTAACTTATTTGATAAAATTAAATTTTGAGATTGAGATAATATGTACGAATTTGAAACAGGCCCAATAAGACCACCAAGTGAAGCTTATAGCATATTATTAAGAGTAACAAGAAACTGTCCATGGAATCAATGTGCCTTTTGCCCTGTATACAAAGGAGAAAAATTCTCCCTTAGAACAGTGGATGAAGTAAAAAAGGATATTGATTCAATTTATGAACTGTCAGCAATTATCTCAGAAAAGGTTATTTCCTCAGGCCATGGGAAAATCACACAATCTATATTCTCACGTCTCATCGATGAGGGTCTTCCACCATATCATCTACAGCAGGTAATATTCTGGATGCATTATGGAATGACATCTCTTTTCCTTCAAGATGCAGATGCCATGGTAATGAGATCTTCGGATCTTGCAGAGATTATACGATATGCAAAGTCCAAAATCCCATCAATTGAAAGGATAACATGCTATAGCCGCTCTAAAACATTAGTTGTTAAAAAACCAGAGGAGCTCAGGGAATTAAAAGAAGCTGGTTTAAATAGAATTCACATTGGCATGGAATCAGGTGCAGATAGCGTTCTAAAGCTTATAAAAAAAGGCGTCAAAGCTGAGGAGCATATCATGGCTGGTAAAAAAATTGTTGAGGCTGGCTTTGAGCTATCAGAATACTTTATGCCTGGATTAGGTGGGAAAAGTTTAAGTCAGGAGCATGCCATTGAAACTGCACGGGTTCTCAATGAAATAAATCCTTCATTTATTCGCATAAGGACAACCACCCCTGTTCCAGGAACAGAACTTTACAAAATGATGGAGGAAGGCTCCTGGATTCCACTATCTGAGGTGGAAAAGGTGGAAGAAACAAAATTGATGATCTCTTCCCTCAATGGTATATCTTCATATATCCAGAGCGACCATGTAATGAACCTCATTGAAGATGCCAATGGAAAACTTCCAGAGGAAAGAGAATATATTCTTTCTCATTTTGATAAATTCCTTTCAATGGAACCTCTTGATCAGGAATGCTTTATCTCTGCAAGGAGAACTGGCTCCATAAGATTCTTAAGTGATTATAAAAGGACTCAAAATTTTATAAATCTCAGGGAAAAACTCATAAGCCTTTATGGAAGCGTAGAAAATGCAGCATTAAATCTCTCATCATCGACTTTATAAATTAAAAGGGGCTTTAAAGCCCCTTTTAATTTCTGCAAAAGTTTATTTAACTACTTAATTTTCTTTGCTACAATCTCAAGTTTATTGGGACGCGAAGATTTTACATCAATCTCAAAGCCCATATTTGAGGCTTTTGCAGTAAGCTCTTGTTCAAAGTCATTTGTCTTTCCTGCAAAGATAACCTCAAGCCTTGCAGCCTTGCCAACCCTACCCTTTTCAATAACCTGGCTGACTCCTCTTATTCTATTGGAAACCTGATCCCTGAAGTTTCTAAGTTCATTAGCATCAAGCCCTGCTATAAGCACCTTAATTTCTCTGGCATTTGCAGCTTTTACAAACTTATTTACTATAGTTTTCATGAAATCAGCAGCCTTAAATTTGCCATTTTCATCAGTTTTTCCTAATATTTGCTTCAAGGCATTCTCTATGGCTTTCTTTGAGGCTGTTTCATCTTCAATATGAAGACCAGGAGCCTGTTTGCTTGTGCTTGCAAGTATATCGCCAGTGTATACATCTATGGCTTTTATTCTTATAATGGCAGATCTGGACTTCATCTCTGTTGCACCAGCTCTCTTTAAGGTTTCTTCCCCCTGAGCCTTTGTTTCGGCTGTTCCTATGATAATAACCTCTGCACCTGCATCATCAAGAAGTAAATCCTGGACATCCTCAGAGACATTCCCTGTTACAGCCTTCTGCATCTTAGCCTTTTCTCTCTTCATAAGTTCCTGAGTCATTGCAGCGTCAACAAATTGAAAACCAGAATTACCCATTATCTCCTGAATGAGCATCTCTGTTTCTGTAAATCCCGGCATATTCTCCTTGCCATTGAAGGTCTCTTTAATCAAAACCATGAATTTGGGCCTTCCATATCTGTTGAGTGCATCCTCAATGGCATCTTCTACAACAGAAGGCTCAACAGTCCCCTCTATTGTTACAAAATACTCAGTTCCCTCCTGCCACTGCTTGATAATTTTAATATTCTTTACAAGCCCATAGGACTTAGCCTCTACAATATTTGCAACAAGCTCATAATCCTCCATTATGCTTGTGCCAGAAACAGTCTCACCAAGAATCTTCCTAACCAACTTTGCTTTTGCATCGTCAAGAGCTCTGTCTCTTGCAAGAGCTGTGTCATTATCAAAAATAGTGGCATACCCTGTCTCCTGACCTCTGTTTTGTACTGTTTGCTTTTGAGAAGATTTTTCGCTATCTTCTTTTACAGTTTTGCCTCCTCCACAGGAAACAAAAAATGCCAGCAAAATTAAAGATAATAGCGTTACAATAAATTTTTTCATATACTGACTCCTTTTATTTGCCAAAATAAACCCAAGAAAAGGTTTCTTTTGTATTTAATTATGATATTTTCTTATCAAAGAGTCAATTTTTTTTTATTTTTTACTTCAAAATAGTGTAATAATAAAATTTATAGATGACTAATTCAACGGCACTTGCTTAACTATAAATAATTCTTAAATTCTTTGCATTCAAAAAAGGAGTATCCCCTTGAGCGAAGATAAAAACTTTTTGCAGACAATCAAGTTAGATATAAGTCGCAACTTCAAAATGGATTTCTATGAGAGAAGGGCCTTCTATAGAATACTTGGTCTTTCCCGATCCCCTCAGGCTCTTGAAATTCTCAGAAAGGAACTGGAAAGAGGAGGCCAGCTGAGACTTAACTGTTTGAAAGTTTTGGCTTCCTTTGAAAAAGAGGCTGTTGAAGATATTTTCCTTAATATTCTAAACTCAAATCCTTCAGATGAGGAAATTCTTATAATTCTTGGGCATCACGCTGTTACGAGTAATGAACAATTCCTTGAACCCTTAATTAGCATCATTGAAAAATATAAAGACTCACCTGATAAAGCCTATATAGTCAGAAAAGCCTTTTGTGCCCTTAAACACTTCTCTAATGTGACACACTTATCTCAATTGGTGGAATCCATACTTGAGGATTATAAATCTCCAGAATATCTTTTACGCTGTGCTGCAGAGTTTGTCACCTGGACAAAAAATTTTCAATTTATTGAGGAACTTCTCAAAAGAGGAAACGATCATCTCCTTTGCTATATATTCTCTGGCCTTTATCACTTCAATCTATCGATGGCAGAGAGCAATTTTGAAGATGAGGATATATCCTCCCCCAGTTGGAAACCCCAGGAAAAGCTTACACCTCAACAGGAACTGATGCTTCAGATAAAAGTGCTTCTTGGAAAGATGACTGCCAGATTTGACGATTTCTCTCCGGATACAAAAACTGCTTTTATAAGCGCCATGCTTGCATGTAATCATAGAGAGTCATCCATATTTGTTTTGAAAGCTCTTGAATCAAAGGATCAAAAATTTATAAAGAAAATACTACTTTCTTTGTATGCCAATTTAATCCACCTTAAAAATCCAGAAAAAATTCTCAGAGCTCTTATGTATATGAACACAGAGAGCAAAGAGCTTGATGACATAATTATTAATATTTTTACATATTTTTTTAGTAAGAGATCCACCTCCAGGAGCGACATACTATTCAAAGATAAGCAATATGGCATTATAACATCTACCCTTGAGAATTTTTTTGAAACATATAGACGAGAGTTTATGATTCCTGAGGTAGCAGAAAATAGCCTTCCGGATAATATAAGATCCATAAGGAAATTTCTATTAACCTATGTTGAATTTGAAACTTTGAAAAAATTAATAAATTCTTTCAATGAAGAACTTCGTCTCAGAAAAAAGAGCATTAAGGATATTCTGTCCAACAAGATACCCTTTATACCAGAAGAGCACAAAAACTCACTAAAGCAATTCTTAGAGCTAATTTTCATGGAGGATGAAGAAAAATTAAAGCAAATCCTTTTAAAAATAGAAGACATTGACTTTGAAAAAAAATATCTTAAATCAAAAATTATAAGGCTTTGTAATATTGCAGGGCAATTGAAAATAGCATCCTCCGCAACAATTTTAGTATTTATGTATAACTACCTGAAAAAATTTCCTGAGCCAGATATTTTTAACTCTGCGATTGAAGCCCTCTGTAAGATGAACTATTCCTTTATACTCAGCGAAATAGAAATAATGCTGGCAACAGGGGATCCTCAGGAGCAGGAGCTATCTGTTAGGTTACTACCTCTTTTAACGGATCGAAGGGTGATTGGAATAATATCTGATTTTTTAAAACAAAACCTTCTCAGTGACTCAACTCTCATTGAAAAATCTATATTCGTATTGATCCATCAGGAGATCAAAATGAATATCAATGTTGCATCTCTTTTAAAAGATATAATATCATCAAACCCTTCTGTAAAGATAAAGGAAATTGCCATAAAGGGGCTTGGGATTTGTGCCTTTGGGGATGACCTGGATTACCTCATAGATCTATACCATGAAACAAGCAATCCAGAGATAAGATACGCTGCAATAAAGGCTATAACCTCAATTGTCGCATCTGCATCTAACTACAACAAACTGAATCTTTCAAAATTTTTAAATGAATGCCTTAAGGACCCTAACATAAAAATAAGGGTAATGGCCTGTATGCTCCTTGTTAGAAGTGGCAACAGAGAGATTTTTCGCACCATAAGAGAAATGCTTATAATTAAAAACAAAGGCATTCAAAGAGAAATTTTATCTATAGTCAGAGATCTTGAAGTCTCTGATTTTAATTTTTTTCTTCTTTCCCTCTTACGGGAAGAATTTGGAATATCATCAGATCTGATAAACATCCTCTCTCTCATCCCTCCAGATGAAATAAAGGAGATTGAAGGATTTATTGTAAACATGTTTCGTAAATTTGAATATCCTCAATCTCAGGGTAACCAGGTAGCTAATGTCTTTTTCACAGACAAAAAGAGGCTTTCTATTTTAATGGTATCCATTGCAAACTTCAAAGAACTTTCCCAGGATTTTAACTATTCCCAATTCATAGATCTATATATTACCATAGACTCTCTTATACTCAAAGGCCTTGAGGGGAGAAACGGGACACTGTCCTTTAAAGAAAGAGATTTTTTTATACTCTCCTTTGCCAATACCCATGATGCTGTTGATTTTTCCCTGTCAATAGTTGAAAACTTCCAAAAATACAATAGTTCTGTTCCTGAAAGGCATAGACTTGAGCCAGTAATAAATTTATTCACAGATGAATTTTTAGTAAAAGGTGAAGAATTTGATGATATTTATTTAGGCCGCTTTAAAAGATCAGAGCTTGAAGTTTTGAATTCATCTATTGTAGCAGACTCCCAAACCCTTGAGATTGTCTCTAAGGATTTTTCCTTTTCAGAAATCCCTGATTTTCTATACTCACAGGACATTACAGATAGAAATTATTTTGAATTTGAATCTCTAATCAACTTTGACGAAATAGCTGATGAAATACTCATGTCCATTGAGGAGGAATTAGAAAGAGAAAAGGAATATCAAAGGAATCTTGAAGAACGCCTCAAACTCCTGCAAACTGCAAATAGATCTTCTACATCTGTGGCAATTGCTGCTGAGCTTGAAAACATCTCATTGAAGATTAAGGAGCAATTAGACGAAATTGAAACCTTTATAAACAAAAGATCAACCGATAGGGAGTTGAATAAAAATATTAGACAAATGCTTAGAAATCTTTACAATACACTTAGAATTGAAATTTCCAAAATACAGATTAAATAAAGGGGCTATCTCTCAGTAAAACGCAATGATAACTCAAGCTTGTGCTTTATAAGCAAAATAGAATTCTCAAGAAAAAACCTGTCATTTTTAAATTGCAATAAAGCCTCATATTCTCTGGCTGCTGTCTGGTAGTCTCTCATTTTAAAAGCGGACTCTGCATAATAATAGTGAAAGGATTTATCATAATCCCCGCTTAGATCTACTGATTTTAATAGGTTTATAGCCTTTAAATACTCTTCATTTATAAAATGGATTTTTGCCAAACCAAGAATTCCATTTTGAAATTTTGGATTTTGAGATAATGCCTTTTCATAATACTTCTTTGCTAAATTCAACTGCCTTCTCCTTAGATGTATATCTCCCATTAAAACATAGGTATTTAGATCCCTTGGATGAAGTTTTAAGGCCTTTCTGTAATACTGTATTGCTTCATTTTCATTGTTTTTTCTTAAATAGACATAGCCAATTTGAAGGTATATCTTGTAATACTCTGGCACAAGATACTGACATTTCTGAAAATTTACCATGGCCTGATCAAGTTTATTGAGATATATATAACACAGACCAAGATTATATCTGAAGGGAAAAAATAAAGGCTCCTGCTCAAGTCCTCTTTCAAGCAAAAGGGATGCTTCCTCCCATTTACCTTCAAGCATCAAAGAAGCTGCCTTGTTATTCATATCTCCTGCCATATCTCCGCCAGAGCATAGCAAAACATCCCCTTTTGAATATATAGAGGCCTTTGCCTTTTCAGTTATATTATAGACATATGGTTCTTCTCCATATAATGCATGAGCAAATACTGCCAAAAACAAAATTACTGATATAATTCTTCCCATGGAGTGCTCCTTTAATATATTTAAAAGTTTTCTCCAGCAATGTCAAAACTTATTTTTAAAGATTTTTCTATAGAGATGCTTATTGTTTTAAAAAAACCTTGAAAAGATTGCTACCATTATTCAAATGACAACAGATATACACTTGTAAGTAATGCCATGAAGATATTTGACAACATACCTGAGAATAAGGGCAATTTTAAGAATCCTGTGATTACCATAGGTAATTTTGACGGAGTTCATCTCGGTCACAGAAAGATAATTGAAACAGCAGTGAAAAACAGCAAACTCCGTGGAGGGGAGTCTTTTGTCCTTACATTCAAAAATCACCCAAGATCTATTCTAAAACCTGGCTCTATCAATGAACTAATCACAACGTTTGAGGAAAAGCAAGAGGCTATAAGCAATTTAGGCGTTGATAACTTGATCTTAATGAATTTTACAAAAGAATTCTCAGAGCTTACAGCTGATGAATTTTATAATGAACTTTTAATAAAAAAACTTAGAGTAAAAGAGATTGTCATAGGCTATGACCATGCCTTTGGGAAAGATAGAAAGGGCAATGTAGACTATCTACTTCATCTATCATCTCAAACAGGTGTTGTGATTACTCGAGTTATGGAAGAATCTATAAATGGCGAGATTATATCTTCTACAAGAGTGAGAAGTGAGATTCAAAAGGCTAATATGGAACAGGTTTCACTTCTCCTTGGCAGAAATTACTCAATCTCCGGAAGGGTTATTAAGGGTGCGGGCAGGGGAGGGGCTTTACTTGGTTTCCCCACAGCGAATCTAAAGATAGACAATCCCTCTAAGATATTACCGCCAGATGGAGTTTATGCTGTTCAAGTCAAGCTACCAGGCGGAGAGCTAAAACATGCCATGCTTAACATTGGCAAAAATCCGACTTTCAATTCCACTGAAAAATCAATTGAGGTTCATATCCTTGATTTTAACGGAGACCTCTATGGCAGGGATATTACTATTCTATTTTTTAAAAGAATCAGAGATGAACAAAAATTTGATAGCCCCTCGG
>ERZ795045.2959-NODE-2959-length-15786-cov-5.085691_pt1 | contig 15786 bp, 17 predicted proteins | sample MGYA00375129_ERZ795045 | MGnify/ENA primary metagenome ERZ795045 (study PRJEB30174, sample SAMN05720166) | activated sludge metagenome | isolation source: anaerobic digester from wastewater treatment plant | place: Japan | collected 2015-05-15 ... | reverse complement strand
GACGATCTCCCAGACCAGGTGGTGCAGGCCCCGCTCACCGGTGGACCCGATGTACATCCCCGGGCGCTTGCGGACCGCCTCGAGTCCCTCGAGGACGGTGATCGCGCTGGCGTCGTATGCCGGGGAGTCAGGCGGGGGGGTCGGTGCGGTGCCGGGGGTCGTCGGGTCGGACTGCGTCTCGGGCTGGTCGGCCACGATGCTCCTTCGTCACTCACGGATCACGCCCGTCAGCGGGGGTCCGCTGCGCGGGCGTGAAGGTTCAACTGCTCAATATTCTAACGGTCGGCGCGGACCAGACGTGCCCTCTGACGGGCCGTGAGGGCCATTTTCTGGCTCAACGCGAGGCGTCGTGTGCCCCGATACGTCGCCCGGGTCTGGCGGGGGCCCTCGTGGCGATTTCCGAACAGCCCCCGATCACTCCCGGGGAGGCAGCAGAGTGCGGTCCATCAGCGTGCGCTGGTCGTCCGAGAGCCCCACCTCCGGGATCGCGACCTGCACGCCACGGGACGGCACGTCGACCTCATACGTGAAGGCATCCGGGTGGGTCCGGGTCTGCTCCAGCGACGCCCGCTCCAGGGCCCTGGTCGCCACCAGGGCCTGCCACTGCTCGCAGTCCTCCGTGGGCAGTTCCCGCAGGAGCACCTCTCGCTGGAGCACCTGGCCGGCCAGGCCGCCGGTGCGGCGCACGACGACCTTGGCATTCTTGTTGGGCGCGCCGGTGCGGGTCGGGCGCTTGCGGGCCCGTGGGGCGCGCGCCTTCGCCGGGTCCACCCCGACGCCCTGCCACGCGTTGCTGACCGCCGTGTGCGTCTCGGCGTCGACGGCCTTGGCGGCGGCGATGGTGAGCGCGGCGAAGGTCGCGAAGTCGCAGTCGGCCTTGATGTCGCCGGTCAACACGTCGTACCAGACCTGGCCGACCGACTCCCAGGCATTGCCGCCCAACTCGAGCGCAGCCAGCACGAAGGCACGGTTGGGGATCCCGGAGTTGATGTGGACGCCACCGTTGTCGGCCGTGGTCTCGACGAAGTCGTCCATGTGCGCCGGCTGGGGGTCCTTGCCCAGCCGCGGGTCGTCGTAGGCCGTGCCGGGGTGATGCATGTCCCGGAGCGCCCGGCCCTTGACGCCGGGGGCGAGCAGATCGGCGCCGATCAACCAGTCGGCCGCCGCGGCCGACTGGTCGGCCGCGTGCTGCTTGACCAGGGAGCCGAAGACGTCGGAGATCGACTCGTTGAGGGCACCGGACTGGCCCTCATAGTTCAGTCCTGCGGTGTACTGCGTGACCCCATGGGCCAACTCGTGGCCGATGACATCGATGCTGCGCGTGAAACCCAGGAAGATCTCGCCGTCCCCGTCGCCGAAGACCATCTGCGAGCCATTCCAGAAGGCGTTGTCATAGCCGGTGCCGTAGTGCACGCTCGCCACCATCGCCAGGCCGCGGTCGTCGAGGCTGTTGCGGTCGAAGGCCTCCTTGAAGAGGGTCCACGTGTCCCCGAGGCCGTCGTAGGCCTCGTTGGCCGCGGCGTCCTTGGTGGGCTTCTCGCCCTCGGCGCGCACGAGTGTCCCCGGCAGGGTGCGGCTGGTCGCGCAGTCGTGGATGGCCCGGCTCGGCGCCTCCGTGCTGCGTGGCGCCGCGGCGCGCTGCTCGACGGCGGTCAGGGTCGGCTCGCCGATCCGGACGCTCGGATCGGTGCGCCGATCGGCCCGCATCGCCTCGTCGTGCTGCAGGGTTGCCCTGGCTCGCCGCTCGACCTCGGGGTCGCCGGACTGGGACAGGGCCTCCAGGACGTAGGGCGGGATGATGGCGCACCACGGGTGGTGAGCGGGGAGCGGGAGCGAGCTGCGCGGCATACGACCACTGTGCCGAAGCCCACCGACAACCGCACGCCGGGGAACCTCTTGCGCCGGGCGGCCGCCGTCAGTGGTCGGCGAGCGTCCGATCGATCTGCTTGGCGACGGCCCTGGGCTCGGTGAAGAACTCTCTGCTGAAGTTGCCACCCTCGCGCCCGACACCTGAGTCCCCGACGCCACCGAAGGGAGTGCGCAGGTCGCGGATGAAGAAGCAGTTGACCCAGACGGTGCCGGCCTTGAGGGCACTGGAGACGCGGTGGGCGCGGGAGAGGTTCTCGGTGATGTGGCCGAAGAACTGCTTCTCGCTCATGGTGCCCACTGTCGCCCCGAGCTCGCTCCGGCGGCGACCGATGTTTCCCGGTGCGGAACGCGAGCGGCGGACGGGGTGGTGCCGGGAGTCCGCGACACGGCATACCGCTTCGGCGCTGAGGGGGTATGCCACCCGCAGCAAGCCGGCTACGTCGCAGTAGGTGCGCCTCGCCTGCTACGTCGCAGTAGGTGCGCCTCGCCTGCTACGTCGCAGTAGATGTCGCATTCGCAGCACTTACTGCGACGTAGCAGGCGACACCAAGCACGGCGCCCGACATCTACTGCGACGTAGCGTGCTGCGTCCCTCCTGCGTGCGTCACTCGAGCATGAGCCACGGAATCGGTATGCCGCGGAGTCAGCCTCTCGGGTCGGGCTCGCCGGCGCGTTCGGCGAGGGTGACACCGCCGGCGGCGAAGTGGGTGCGCGGCACCTCGCGGACGATGAGGCGGATCGACTCCTTGGGAGCCACCTCGGCGGTGCAAGCGTCAGGTGGGCCCGCGACCCGCGCCATCGCAGAGTGTGGTTAACGTGAGGCCCATGCCTGACGCCCTTCACCCCAGCATGCAGCCGATGTTCGACGCCGTCCTGGCGCGCAATGCGGGCGAGACCGAATTCCATCAGGCCGTCTATGAGGTCATGAGCAGCCTGGAGCCGATCGCCGGGCGCGACGACCAGTACGCGCAGTGGTCGATCCTCAAGCGCATCTGCGAGCCCGAGCGGCAGATCATCTTCCGCGTGCCGTGGGTGACCGACGACGGCGAGGTGCAGATCAACCGTGGCTTCCGGGTCGAGTTCAACTCGGCGCTCGGTCCCTACAAGGGCGGTCTGCGCTTCCACCCGAGCGTCAACCTGTCGATCATCAAGTTCCTCGGCTTCGAGCAGACCTTCAAGAACGCCCTGACCGGCATGCCGATCGGCGGCGGCAAGGGCGGCTCGGACTTCGACCCCAAGGGCCGCAGCGACGCCGAGATCATGCGCTTCTGCCAGTCCTTCATGACCGAGCTCTACCGACACATCGGCGAGTACACCGACGTCCCCGCCGGTGACATCGGCGTCGGCGGGCGTGAGCTCGGCTACCTCTTCGGCCAGTACAAGCGGATCACCAACCGCTGGGAGGCCGGCGTCCTCACCGGCAAGGGCCTGTCGTGGGGTGGCTCGCAGGTGCGCACTGAGGCCACCGGTTATGGCACGGTCTTCTTCGCCCAGAACATGCTCCAGGAGCGCGGCGAGGACTTCCAGGGCAAGCGGGTCGTCGTCTCCGGGTCGGGCAATGTCGCGACGTATGCCGTGGAGAAGGTCCACCAGCTCGGCGGCCGGGTCGTCGCGGTGTCGGACTCGGGCGGGTATGTCGTCGACGAGGACGGCATCGACCTCGAGTTGCTCAAGGACGTCAAGGAGCGACGCCGCGAGCGGCTCAGTGTCTACGCCGAGGAGCGCGGCGGGGCGGTCTCGCACACCACTCGTGGCTCGATCTGGGAGGTGGCCTGCGACGTCGCGCTGCCCTGCGCCACCCAGAACGAACTCCCCGAGGAGGGCGCGAAGGCGTTGGTGGACAGCGGTGTCCAGCTCGTCGCCGAGGGCGCGAACATGCCCTGCACCCCCGAGGCGGTCAAGATCTTCCAGGACGCCAAGGTTCTCTTCGCGCCGGGCAAGGCCTCCAACGCCGGCGGTGTCGCGACGTCCGCGCTCGAGATGCAGCAGAACGCCAGCCGCAGTTCGTGGGGCTTCGACGAGACCGAGGCCAAGCTCGAGGAGATCATGCGCTCCATCCACGCCACTTGCGTGGAGACGGCCGAGGAGTATGGCGCCCCCGGCGACTACGTCCAGGGCGCCAACCTCGCGGGTTATCTCAGGGTCGCCGACGCGATGGTTGCCCAGGGCGTCATCTGACCAGAGGTATGCCGCGGGGCTGGGTCCGGAGTCTCCTGCGGACCCAGCCACACGGCATACCGAAAGTGCACTATTGGCGGGTTTGTGTGGACGTGCGGGGTCAGGCGTCGAGGACGGCGTTGTTCTCGTAGATCAGCTGCTCGGCGAAGGCGCCCAGGGTGATCTGGCGGTCGGCGCCGCTCCCGGTGGCGATGCGGTCGGCGCCGCTCCCGGTGGCGATGCGGTCGGCGACCCGGGTGCTCACCTGCGGCCCCTCGATCTCGTCACGCTCGCTGTCGGGGGTGCCGATGACTTCGGCGACCCGAACACGAACGGAGTCATGAATTCTCCTTGTTGACTGACCCTGCGGCGGCGCCGGCGGCGGCCACCTGGACAGTGAGCGAGCGCTGTGAGGGCGACCACCACCTCCGACGTGCCGTCCGCCCTCGCCGCCGAGGCCTCCAGCCCCTCGCTCGTTCCCTGACCCAGGGCCTTCCAAGCGTCTGCAGTTGCGCCAAATGATGGCGCAACTTACATGCGCCACCATTTGGCGCATGTGACATGCCCCGGATGGTGGCGCAACTGCAGACGGCTGGCGCCCCCCGTCCGGCCCGCCGAGGAGCGGGGCCCCGTGCGTGGTCAGCGGCGCAGAGCTGCGGCCATCAGTTCCTGGGCGACTGCGGAGTGGAAGAGGAGCCCGGACAGGCGTGCCATCTCCTCGCCCCGGGCATCGAAGTCAGCCAACAGGTCCGGGGTGAGCAGCGCCTTGGCACTCGTGAGGCCCTGGCGGTGGCCCTTGCGCAGGTCGGTGAGGACCTCCGCGACGACCTCGTCCATCGCGCCCGGCGCCGCGACCCGCGTGACGAGCCCGCCCGCGAGGGCTTCGCGAGCATCGAAGGTCCGCCCGGTGAGGAACCAGTCGGCCGCAACACGTGGCGCCAACCGCGCCCGCAGCGGGATCGAGATCGTTGCCGGCGCCAGACCGAGGCGGACCTCGGTCATCGCGAAGGTCACGGCCTCGGAGCAGACGACGAGGTCGGCGCTCGCGACCAGACCCAGCCCACCCGCCCGCACCGGGCCGTCGAGGCGGACCACTACCGGCACCGGCGCAACGACGATCGCTCGCTGCACGGCGATGATCCGTCGGGCCTGCTCGATCATGTCGACGCGGGCAGCCTCCTTGAGGTCAGCACCGGCACAGAACACCGGTTGGGACGAGGTGAGCAGGATCGCGACGAGCGACTCGTCGGCCGCGGCCTCGTTCACGGCGTCGCGCAACTGGGTGAGGAGCGCCGTTGAGAGCGCGTTGCGGTTGTGTGGTGAGTCCAAGGTGATGACGGCGACACCGTCGTCCTCGTGACGGGTCACCAGCACCGGCTGCTCACTCATGCCGGCCATTGTCCCGCGCGGATCAGGTGGGCGCGCAGCACCCGCTCGAGCACAGCGGTGGGTAGGCCCGCGGCATACGGGAAGTGGAGCGTGCCCTTGCCCTTCACATAGGGCTCGAGGTTCGACACCAAGCCCGGATCGTCCGGCGGACTCGGCGGCACGGGATAGAGCGCGAGGTGCTCAGCCCAGGCCGCCATGTGGACGATCCGCTTGCCACCGACGAAGAGGGTCGGGATGCCATACGAGAGGCGCTCCTCGGGATCCTTCACCAATTGTGCTGTGAGAGAACGGACCACACCCAGCGCAGCGCGTCCCTCGACCGAACAGTGGGCGTCGTACTCCGCCACCGACTCGAACTTCGGCATCGCCATGAGCAGCCTCCTCAGCCGTAGGTGTCCCGTGGTCCGCGACCCTTGGGTGCCCGCAGGGCGCCGCGGCTCCATGATGGCGCCGAAGGGCCGACGATGCGGATCTCGCTGACGACCCCCTCGCCGACCTCACCTGTGAGACGCGCGTGGAGGGTCGAGGCGAGCAACCGCAACTGGGTCGCCCAGGCCGTCGAGTCCGCGCGCACCGTGAGCACTCCGTCGACGAACTCCACCGGGTGGCTGTGGGCCGCCACCTCGTCCCCGACGATGTGGGGCCAGCGGCCGATCACGGCGCCGACCGACAGATCCGCCTTCCACCCCCGGTCAGCGACGAATGAGTCGATCTGGTCCCCGAGCAGGCGCGGGTCCCGGCCATTGTCGCCGGGACGGCTGCGAGGTGCTCCGGGCAGGTCCTTCGCTCGGCGGATCACGGGGCGGCCGGGCCGTAGTCCTTTCGCGCGCGCCGCCGCGCGAGCGCGGGCGAGGGCGAGGGCGGCAGCATCCGGCGTGTCCGGGGCCCCTCCGACACCCTCGGCGCCCTCGACGTCCGCGGCGCCCGCGGCACCCGCGGTGTCGGCGTTGTCAGGAGACAGGCCGCCGCGGTCACTCATCACTGCCCACCTCCTCGATCTCCCCGAGGCGGATCCGCACGGACCGACCCCTCAGACTCTCGGGGACATCTTCGGGCACGGCAGCGGTGATGAGCACCTGTTCACAGTCGGCGACCAGCGCCGCCAGCCGCTCACGCCTCCCGGAGTCGAGTTCGGCGAATACGTCGTCGAGGATGAGGACCGGGTCGTCCCGCAGGTCGGTCCGGAGCAGGTGGTATGCCGCGAGCTTCAATCCCAGCGCAAACGACCAGGACTCACCGTGGCTGGCATAGCCCTTCGCGGGCAACTCGCCCAGCGTGAGGAGGAGGTCATCGCGATGGGGGCCGACGAGGTTCTGACCGCGCTCGATCTCCTGTGCGCGCATCGCGTCGTAGGACGCCAACAGTTCGGCGTGGATCTCCTCGATCTCGGGCACCTCGCCGGCAGCCAGCCGAGCAGCGAACTCGTCCCGAAGCGAAGCGCGATACGTGATCCGGGCATCACTCTGGCCGGCGCTGACCTCGTCATAGGTGCTCGCCAGGTGGGGCCCGAGGTCGCGCACCAGGCGCAGCCGGGCATAGATGAGCGGTGCGGCGACCTGGGCGAGTTGGGCATTCCACACCTCAAGGGTGTGCAGGGCCGACTCCCGTTCGCTGACCTCGTCCAGGCCGTCGGGCACTCGACGCCGTGAGCGTCCCTTGCGCAGCACGGGCTGTGCGGACTTCAGCAGGGCCCCTCGCTGCTTGAGCAATTTGTCGTGGTCTGCCCGCACCCCGGCCCAGCGAGGCTGGCGCGCCACGAGCAGGTCATCGAGGAAGCGTCGGCGCTCCCCGGGGTCGCCCTTGACCAGGGCCAGGTCCTCGGGCGCGAAGAGCACGGTCCGCAGCGTGCCGAGCACGTCGCGTGGACGGGTCAGGGGTGACTTGTTGAGCCGCGCGCGATTGGCCCGCCCCGGGTTCAGTTCGAGCTCGACCACGGACTCGCGACCATCCCGAACCACCGCGGCGCGCACGATCGACTGCCCCGCGCCGAACCTCACCAGCGGCGCATCGGTCGCCACCCGGTGGCTGCTCAGCGTCGCGACATAACCGATGGCCTCGACCAGATTGGTCTTGCCCTGACCGTTGAGCCCCACGAGCGTCGTGATGCCCGGCTCCAGAGGCAGGTCGGCACGCGGATAACTCCGGAAGTCTCCGAGGGTCAGGTGTCGCACGTGCACGGCCGAAGCGTATGCCGCGGTGGCTCGCGCCGCCGACGGAAACAGATCTCGCGCGGGGACACAGGTATACCTGTGTCCCCGCACGAGATCTGTTCCGTGGGTGGGCTGGTCCGGGCTGGTCCGTCGCGCCGCCCTCTTCCGTACGTGGGGCGGCGCGACCGGACCCTCAGCCGTCGGTCTTCTTCTGGGCAGCCTTCTTGGCGGCGGCCCGCTTCTTCGTCCCCGGCGCCGCAGCCTTCTTCGCGGTGCTGACCGATACCGACTTCTTCGCCGCCGCGCGCGAGGCCGGCTTCTCGGCCTTCCCGACCCGCAGGGCCATTCCCTCGGCGATCGTCATGACCTGGTGGCCGCCGAAGCCGCCACGCAGCGCCGCGACCGCCTGCATCGTCGGGCTGATCTGCTGGCGCGAGGCGAAGCGGGCGAAGAGTGAGGCCGAGATGACCGGCATCGGCACGTCGAGGGCGATCGCCTCCTCGACGGTCCACTTCCCCTCACCGGAGTCGACGGTGTAGTCGCTCACGTCCGCCAGGGTGGGGTTCTTCTCCAGCGCCTCGACGAGCAGGTCCAGCAGCCAGGACCGGACGACGGTGCCACGGGTCCAGGCCTTGAAGGCGCCGGGGACGTCCTCGACGATGTCCTTCCGGGCGAGCAACTCGTAGCCCTCGGCATACGCGGCCATCAGGCCGTACTCGATGCCGTTGTGCACCATCTTCGTGTAGTGCCCCGCACCGACCTTGCCGGCGTGCACGAAACCTTCGTCGCGCGGACCCTCGGGACGCAGCGCGTCGAAGATCGGCATGGCGCGCTTCACATTGGCCTTGGTGCCGCCGACCATCAGGCCGTAGCCGTTCTTCAGGCCCCAGATCCCGCCGGAGACACCACAGTCGACGTATCCGATGCCCTTGGCCTTGAGCAGTTTCTCGTTCTCGAAGTCGTCGGTGAAGCGCGAGTTGCCGCCGTCGATGACCAGGTCGCCGGGCTCGAGCAGGTCGGCGAGCTTGGCCACGGTGTCGCGGGTGATCTGCCCGGCCGCCACCATCGTCCACACGATCCGCGGACCCTCGAGCTTCTTGACCAACTCGGCGAGGGACTTGACGTCCGAAACCGCAGGGTTGATGTCGTAGCCGATGACTTCGTGGCCGGCCAGGCGCAGACGCTCGCGCATGTTGCCGCCCATCTTGCCCAGACCGATCAGACCCAACTGCATTGCAGACTCCCGAGGTGGTGAGGGTTGGCTTCGAAGGTCAGGCTACGCGTGGTTGCGAGGTGCGCACACGGCATACCCAATGTGCACTATTGGTGAGTTTAGGTCAGGAGGCGAAGCGGACCGGCATCAGCACGTAGCGGTAGGACGTGTCGGCGTCCCCGTCGGCCTCGTCCTGGCCGGACAGGACGGCGGGCCGGCTCGGCTGGGTGAAGGAGATCCGGGTGTATGCCGTGCCCACGGCTCCCAGCCCATCGAGGAGGAAGTGGGGGTTGAAGGCGATCTCCAGTTCCGGACCGGTCAGCGTCGCCTCGACGGCCTCGGAGGCCTGCGCGTCGTCACCGGTTCCGGCCTCGATGGTCACGTGGCCCTCGCCGAACTTCAGCCGCACCGGCGTGTTGCGTTCGGCGACCAGGGCCACGCGCTTGACCGCCTCGACGAGCTCGGCCGTCGCCAGGACGACCTCGGTCTCGGAGGAGGTCGGGAAGATGGAGGACACCTTGGGGTACTCGCCGTCGAGCAACCGTGTGGTGGACCGGCGCTGGCCGGCCTCGAAACCGACGAGCCCGTCGCCGCCGGCTGCGCCCCCGAAGGCCAGGTCGATCGAGCCGGTCGTGCCGAGCGACTTGGCGGTGTCGAGCAGGGTCCGGCCGGGGACGAGGAGCACCTGGTTGGCGTCGGTGGCGGCCGGGTTCCAGTGCAGTTCCCGCATGGCGAGGCGGTAGCGGTCCGTGGCGAGCAGGGTCATCTTGTCGCCGTCGATCTCGACCCGCACGCCGGTGAGGATCGGGAGGGTGTCGCCCCGATCGGCGGCGATGGCCACCTGGGCGACGGCCTGGGTGAAGGCGCCGCCGTCGATCGTGCCGCTCGCCTCGGGCGCCGTGGGCAGCGTCGGGAAGTCACCCTCGGGCATCTGCATGAGCGAGAAGCGGGAGGAGCCACAGGTCACGTCGACCTTGTTGCCGGACGTCGAGAACTCGACCGGCTTGGCCGGCAGGTTGCGTGAGATGTCGCTCAGCAGGCGGCCCAAGACCAGGACGGTGCCGGCGTCCTGCACGTCGGCCGGGACGGTGATGCGGGCGGAGACCTCGTAGTCGAAGGCCGACAGCGTGATCGAGCCCTCGGCATCGGCGTTGATGAGGATGCCGGCGAGCACGGGGACCGACGGTCGGGCGGGCACCCCGCGAGCCACCCAGGTGACCGCCTCGGCGAGGACGTCGCGCTCGACACGGAACTTCACGGCATACCGACCAATCCGGCGCCAACGGCGCCCAGTTCAGGCGAAGCCGAGGCTGGGCCTCGGCGGGAGAACGTGACCCGGGGCATGCCGATGGGCGGCTGACGAACCGGGGAGGAATGACATTAGTGCACGTCCGCAACCCACGGAACCCGAAGGTCAGGACTCGTCCGAGGCGGTCCCGCGGCCCGTTGTCGTGCACACCTCGTCATCGGGTGGCGAGTCCAAGTGGGAGGTTTAGTCGTTGTCATCGGTGTTGTGGATCCTGTGGACAACGAGGTGTCCCCGCAGGTCAGCACGCGTGGCGCAGGGTGGACAACCCGGTGGTTCGGATGTGGGCGGCGACCCCTGGGTTGTTGACGGCCTCGCAGTGTTCACATCGCATCCATGGCGAGGTCTCCGGTTGTCCACCGGATCCACCGAGTTGTCCACAGCCATCCACAGGCAATTGTGGACAAAACCCGCGAAATGCTGTCACCGCGCCTCCGGGGCAGCGGTGGACGTGTTTTTTCCACAGGCTTGCGCACACTCGGTGGACGGTCCGCACAGCAAACGTGGAGAAAGCGGTGGACAACAGCCACCTGCCTGTGGGGACAAGGACCTTGTGGGAGGGGAGCACGGCTCAGCGAGATTGCTGCTTGATCCGCCCGGTGAGTTCGGTGACGTTGTTGTAGATCGCGCGCCGCTCGGCCATCAGCTGGCCGATCTTCTTGTTGGCGTGCATGACCGTCGTGTGGTCCTTGTTGAATTCCTTGCCGATCTCGGGCAGGGACATCGAGGTGAGCTCGCGGCACAGGTACATCGCGATCTGGCGCGCGTTGACCAGGACCCGTGAACGGGACGAGCCGCGAAGGTCTTCGAGGGTGAGCCCGAAGTAGGCCGCCGTCTGCGCCATGATCGTCGCGCTCGTGATTTCTCCGCCCTCGGTGGGGATCAGGTCACGCAGGACGATCTCGGCCAGGGCGAGGTCGACCGGCTGGCGGTTGAGGTTGGCGAAGGCCGTCACCCGGATGAGGGCGCCCTCGAGTTCACGGATGTTGGTGGAGATCCGGCTCGCGATGAACTCCATGACGTCGTCCGGCACCGAGAGGCGTTCGTGGATCGCCTTCTTGCGCAGGATGGCGATCCGTGTCTCGAGGTCGGGTGGCTGGACGTCGGTGAGCAGACCCCACTCGAGTCGGCTGCGCAGCCGCTCCTCCATGCCGGCGAGTTGCTTGGGCGCGACGTCACTGGTGACGACGACCTGCTTGTTGGCATTGTGCAGCGCGTTGAAGGTGTGGAAGAACTCCTCCTGCGTCTGCTCCTTGCCCTGGAGGAACTGGATGTCGTCGATGAGCAACACGTCGACATAGCGGTAGCGGCGTTGGAACTCGGCCGCCTTGCCGTCGCGCACGCTGTTGATGAAGTCGTTGGTGAACTCCTCGGAGTTCACATAACGCACCTTCACATTGGGGTAGAGGCTGCGGGCGTAGTGGCCGATGGCATGCAGCAGGTGGGTCTTGCCCAGTCCGGAGCCGCCATAGATGAACAGTGGGTTGTACGCCTTGGCGGGCGTCTCCCCGACTGCGGTCGCTGCCGCATGGGCGAAGCGGTTGCTCGCCCCGATGACGAAGGTCTCGAAGGTGTACTTCGGGTTGAGGCGGGTCAGCTCGACATTCTCGGGATTGCTCCCGCGACGCAGGTCCGCCGGTATGCCGGTGGGCTCGGCCGCGCGGGGCATCGGCGTCTCGTCAGCGTCGAGGCCGTCGAGCTCGAGGCGGCGCTGAGCACGGCGGACCTCAGGATCGTCGAGATCCACCACGGCGAGATCGGCCACCCCATTGACGACGGCGGGGTCGTCCTGGGTGGCCCGCTGCGGATCCGTGGCGTGATTGTGGTCCTGGGGGTCGTGGGCATCGAGGTCGAGGGGCTCGGCCTCGGCCAAGGAGGGGTCCACGGTGACCGCCAGGCGCAACGGTCGATCCATTTCGGCCGTCAGGTGACCGCTGATCCGCCCCCGCAGCCGGGTCTCGACGATGTCCTTGCTGAAGTCATTGGGGACCGCGATCAGCGCGGTCTCATCGAGGACTCCCGCCAGCCGGGTGATGCTGAGGAAAGCACGCTCCTGGTGCGAGACGCCTTCCCTGTCCAGGGCCCGCAGGATGCGCACCCAGACGGACGTCATCGAGGCATCCGCCACCGCATCTCCCCTTCGCCGTGCACCCGATCCGTCCGGTCGGATGGATCGTCCACAGAGTTGTCCACACTCTGTGGGTAGTCCCCTCTACCCCGGGCGAAGGCTTGACGCTAACCGTCGGTCGACACCCTCGCAACCCATTCGACCGATCCCCGCACGAATGTTCATCAGGACATCGGCGCGTCGGGTCGGCGTGTCGTGCCGCGGGATGGGGTCCCAGCGTGCGAGTCTAAGGGGTTGGGTGTGGTCGTCGGGGGTTGGCGGTCGGTTTGACCCTCACCAGACCACTCGCGTACCGTTGACAAGCCTGTTGCATCGGGCGTTTTCGCCTGCCCGTGACCTCCACTGCTGCTCGATGGCCGTGCACGGCCGGACGAGGGCGACCGATGTGCCCATAGACCCACGGGTCCTTCCCTGACCCGGCACCTGAAAGAGACACCACCGTGAGCAAGCGCACCTTCCAGCCGAACAACCGCCGCCGCGCCAAGACGCACGGCTTCCGCCTGCGCATGCGCACCCGCGCCGGCCGCGCCATCCTGGCCGCCCGCCGCCGCAAGGGCCGCGCCGAGCTGTCCGCCTGAGGTCCCGCCGGTGCTTCCGGCGCGACACCGCCTGCGTGAGCGAGCGGACTTCGCGTCGGTGCTCCGGGGCCCGGGTGGGGCACGCGCGGGGTCGAGCCTGCTCGTGGTGCACGCACACCGAACCGATTCGCGTCAGGGTCAGCCCCCGCGGGTCGGTTTCGTCGTGTCCAAGGCCGTCGGTGGTGCCGTCGTCCGCAACCGCACCAAACGTCGTCTGCGGGAGATCGTCCGGGCCGACCTGGCCAGTCTCCCGCCCGGCGTCGACCTGGTCGTGCGCGCCAACCCGGCAGCCGCGGAAGCACCGTTCACCGAGTTGCAGCAAACGCTCAAGTCGTTGTCGCACAAGGTGATTCGTCGGCTGGAGGCCAGCGCATGACCTGGCAGAAGGCGCTCGCGCTGCCCCTCATCGGGCTCGTCCGGCTCTACCAGCTGACCATCTCACCCCTGCTGCCGCCCTCGTGCCGGTACTACCCGAGTTGCTCGGCGTATGCCGTGACCGCCTTGACCCGCTTCGGTCCCCTCAAGGGAACCTGGCTGGCCGTTCGACGGTTGGGCAGATGCCACCCCTGGTCGGCTGGTGGCGTGGACCACGTCCCGGCTCGCCGCGGCGAGGTGCTCGACGACCTGGGGCGGCCCGTGCCGGCCCCGACCACGACCAACGCGACGGCCGACCACTGACCTTGGCCCCGCGGCATACCGACCCCACTGGGCCCGACCGGGCCCATGAGCACTGAAGGACATGATGGGCGACCTCTTCCAATCCGTGATGTACCCGATCGAATTGTTGGTCGCGTGGATCATGTACGGCTTCCACCAGGCCTTCACCACGATCGGGATGCCGGCCGCCAGCGGGTGGACCTGGGCGCTGTCCATCATCGGCCTCGTGATCGTCATGCGGGCGGCGATGATCCCGCTGTTCGTCAAGCAGATCAAGGCCTCACGCAAGCTGCAGATGATCCAGCCGGAGCTGCAGAAGATTCAGAAGAAGTACAAGGGCAAGACCGACCCGGACTCCCGTCAGGCGATGACGCAGGAGACGATGGCGCTCTACAAGAAGGAGGGAACCAACCCCTTCAGTTCGTGTCTGCCGATCCTCGTGCAGTCACCCTTCTTCTTCGGCCTCTTCCGGGTGCTCAACGGCCTGCAGAACATCGCCGACGGCAAGACCGACCCGATCGGGCCGATCACCAAGGCGGTGGCGGCCCAGGCCGAGTCGGCCACCCTGTTCGGGGCGCAACTCTCCGACAAGTTCATTGGCGCGGACAGCCTGAGCACCCAGATCGTCACCGTCATCCTCATCGTCCTGATGTCGGCGACCACCTTCACCACCCAGCGTCAGCTGATGATGAAGAACATGCCGGCCTCTGCGCTGGACAACCCTTTCGCCAAGCAGCAGAAGGTCCTGCTCTACGCGATGCCGCTGCTCTTCGCCGTCTCGGGCATCAACTTCCCGATCGGTGTCCTCATCTACTGGTTCACCACCAACATCTGGTCGATGGTGCAGCAGTTCTACGTCATCCGCCGGATGCCCACCCCCGGCTCGGCGGCCGAGAAGGCCCGCAACGAGCGACTCGCCAAGCGGGGCAAGGCGATCCCCGGGGCGCCTGCGGCTGCCACGGACGGTGACGATGCCGGCACGGACGGCACCGAGGCGGTTGCTCCCAAGAGCGGCCAGCGCCAGCAACCCAAGGGCAAGAAGCGCTCGAAGGCTGCCATGACCAAGCCGTCGGCCGTCCAGGAGAACGTTCCGGACACCGACAACCCCACCACCTGACCTCTGGTCGACCACCGACCACCCACCGGCCTGCTGCCGATAGGAGATCTGCATGACTGAGCACGACACGCTGACCAGCGGGGACGTCACCGTCGTCGCGACGCCCGCCGTGGATGCCGGCGAGGTGGTTGACGAGACCACCGACGAAGCGACCGAGTCCGCCGGGTCACCCGAAGGCGCCAAGGCCACCGACCCCGCAGCCGGGGCCACGTCGACGCCGAGCGGCCGCAAGGCGCAGTTGGAGCGCGAGGGTGAGGTGGCAGCGGACTTCCTGGAGACCCTGCTCGACATCTGCGACCTCGACGGCGACCTCGATGTCGACATCGATGGTGACCGTGCGATCGTCTCGATCGTCGACTCGGACGAGGGCCGCGTGCCGCGTCGGCTCGTCGGTCAGGGTGGCTCCACCCTCGATGCCTTCCAGGAGTTGACCCGGCTTGCCGTGCAGAGCGCGACTGGTGAGCGCTCGCGGTTGATGCTCGACATCGCCGGCCACCGCGCCGAGCGCAAGGCAGCTCTCATCGAGTTGGCGAAAGAGGCCATCGCCAAGGTCAAGGACGGCAGTGAGCGCGAGGCGCTGTCGCCGATGACGGCCTTTGAGCGCAAGGTCGTCCACGACGAGGTGCTGGCCGCTGGCCTGGTGTCAGAGTCCGAGGGGGCCGAGCCGCGACGCTTCGTCGTCGTGCTGCCCGCGTGATGTTTCACGTGAAACATTGGGTGGGGCGGTCGTGACCGATCCGCTCGAGACGCCAGCCGCACCTTCGGGTGCGGCTGCCGTCTTTGGTGAGCGTATGCCGATCGCCACCGCCTTCGTGGCGATTCTCGCCGACACCGGGGTGAGCCATGGACTGATCGGTCCGCGGGAGGTGCCCCGCCTCTGGGATCGTCACGTGCTCAACTGTGCGGTCATCGAGGATGCCTTCCCCAGCGGAGCCATGGTGATCGATGTGGGCAGCGGGGCCGGCCTGCCCGGTCTGGCGCTGGCGATCACCCGCTCAGACCTCGACGTGCATCTGGTCGAGCCGATGTTGCGCCGCACGAAATGGCTCTCGGAGACTGTGGCGGCACTTCATCTCGACAATGTGACCGTGCACCGTGGCCGGGCCGAGGAGTTCGCGGGGGTGCTCTCGGCGCCATGGGTGACAGCGCGTGCTGTGGCCCGGCTCGACAAGCTCGCCCGCTGGTGCGTGCCCCTGCTCGGGGACCGAGGCACCCTGGTCGC
>ERZ795045.2948-NODE-2948-length-15836-cov-82.821367_pt1 | contig 15836 bp, 10 predicted proteins | sample MGYA00375129_ERZ795045 | MGnify/ENA primary metagenome ERZ795045 (study PRJEB30174, sample SAMN05720166) | activated sludge metagenome | isolation source: anaerobic digester from wastewater treatment plant | place: Japan | collected 2015-05-15 ... | reverse complement strand
TAAAAGGGCCATTTTCTTATACTTGGAATGGTGAAGGCTGGAAAGAGTTTGAGCTAGATGAACCATTCAATTATTCTGGGAATAATTCATTATTAATAGTGTGGGTAAATAATGATGGTACCTATGCTACAGGATATCCTTATTTTAGCTATACAACAAAGACAAATACTGGCTTATATAAATATCTAGATGGAAGTTTCCCATCTATACCTGGTACAGGTACTATAACATCTAATAGACCAAATATTATTGTAGATGGTCAAAAAGTATGTTCTAGTCCACGAGTAGAGGTAGTAGCTATAGTGAATCCATCTACTCCTATTACTATTACAGATAATAAAACTATTTGTAATAATGCTGTAGATAGCATAGAAGTTTTAACAGGGGCTAGTGCTTATGAGACATTCACATGGTCTCCTGCTACTAACTTATATACTGATGCTGCATGCACTACACCATATGTAAGTGGTAGCTCTATACAGAAAGTATATTTCAAAAATAATACTGCGGGCACCTATGAATTTGTATGTTTAGCAGAAAATACTTCAACAGATTGTGCTACTACTGATACGGTGGAAATAACAGTTCTTCCTGCAACTGCTTCTATCATAGCTACACCTGAAGAGATTTGTTTTTCAGGAAGTTCTACACTTAGCATATCACCATCTGATGGCTATGGAGATGCTACTTTCCAATGGGCATCATCCACAGATGGAGTTAGTTTTACAGATATTACAGGTGCTAATGGGCTTAGCTATACTACACCTGATATTACTGCTAGCACATATTATAAATGGACGGCTACAGCATCAGGCAATACTTGTCTGACAGATACAGTATTTATTAAAGTAAATAATCCACAAATTTTATCTACTAATGATAGTTCTCACTGTGGTCCAGGTACAGTAGAGCTCTCAGCCACAGCTAATGTAGGTTCTACAATTAATTGGTATGATGTAGCTATTGGTGGACAACCGCTAGCTACTGGCGAAACATTTACTACGCCAGTATTAACATCTACTACATCTTATTATGTAGAAGCTGTGGTAAGTGGAAATCCACCAATTACTATTGGTGATGGTGAATTGACTAGTACTGGTGCTCAGAGTCCATTCTATCATTTATGGGGTGGTAAAAAATCTCAATATTTAATTAGAGCTTCTGAACTTACTGCTGCTGGCTTTACTGCTGGTAACATTGACATTTTATCTTTTGAAGTTACCTCGGTAGGTACAGTTACATTCAATGATTTTAACTTAAGTATAGGCTCTACTGCATCTACTGAATTAACGACTACTTTATTAACTGGATTACAAACAGTTTATACTAATGTAGCCTATTTACCAGTAGTTGGCGAAAATACTATTAATTTTGTAACACCATTTATGTGGGATGGTACATCTAATATAGTTATAGAATTCTGCTGGAGTAATAATAATAGTGGCTCATCAACTAATAGTGCACATGTGAAATATGATAATACTACATTTAATTCTACTAGCTACATACAAAAAGATAACCAATTAGCAAGTGCTTTATGTGCTTTGACTACATCAGCAACTACTGGTACTACAAGACCTAAATTTACTTTAGGACAAGTACCATGTGCAAGTCCACGTGTAGAGGTAATAGCTACTATAACAGAGCCCCCAGCAATCACTGCTAGTGTAGCTCCAAATGATACTATATGTGATGGAGAAGAAATTACACTCAGTGTAACTAGTAGTGAGCCAAATTATGAATATACTTGGACTTATGATTCACAAACATACTCTGGAGCTAGCTTCACTGATAGCCCATCTGCTAGCACTCAATATATTGTTAATGCTAATGATCCTATAGGTGGTTGTGTAAATATAGATACTATAAATGTAACTGTATATCCTAGTCCATCTACTAGTGTATCTGCTAATCCTACATCTATCATTTGTGGTGAGTCTGTTCAGTTAGATGCAACAGGAGTTGGCTATGTGCCCACAATTATTGTATCAGAAGATTTCAATGAAACAACGCATTCATTTACAGCTATAAATAATTCTACTGGTGGTACTCCAGAAGATGCTGCATGGACACTCAGACCAGATGGTTATAGTTATGGTTCTTACTCACCAGTTGTTTTTCATAGTAATGACAATACACAGTTTATTATGAGTAATAGTGACGATCAAGGGTCTGGTGGTACTACTAATACAGAACTAATATCTCCTGAGTTTAGTACTGTTGGCTTGGATTCATTAGTTTTAGATTTCTATCATTATTTCCGTTCTGGAGATACAGCAGCAGTAGATATATATGATGGTTCTCAATGGGTAAATCTTGAAACTTATACGTCCACTGTTGGTAGTTCATCTTCATTTGTTCATGAGACAATTAATTTGAGTGCTTATGTGGGTTTAAATAATGTTAAAATTAGATTCAAATATATAGCTACATGGGACTATTATTGGGCAATAGATAATGTAACAATTACTGGATATACTCCACAAACTATTAGTTGGTCATCTAATCCCGCAGGTTTCACATCGACAATAGCAAATCCAGTGGCAACACCTATTACTAATACTACTTATATAGCTACTGTATCTAATAGTTTTGGTTGTACTGATGAAGACTCCATAGCTATAACCGTAAATCCTATAACAATTTCAATAAATGCTGATCCTGAATCGATATGTGTAGGTAGTAGCACGACCTTAACAGCTAGTGGAGCAGAAAACTATACTTGGTCAGATGGTACTGATACCTATACTGGTGCTAGTATAGTTGTTTCTCCTACTATTACAACTACATATTCTGTAACTGGTACGACGACATTAGGTTGTATGAATACTGCTGAAATAGAAATTACGGTAAGTTCATATATTAATAAAGTTGATGATGTATCTATATGCTCTGGAGAAAGCTATACATGGTATGGCAATGTATATAATACTGCTGGTACATATTATGATACTATCCCAGCAACAATGGGGTGCGATACAGCTGCACAACTTAATTTAACAATATTACCTTTACCTACAATTACAGCTAATGCTGATGTATCTATTGTTTGCCCAGGAGCACCAGTAGTTCTTACGGCTACAGGTGGTGAGAGCTATGAATGGAGTACAACACAAACGGGTAGTAGCATCACAGTAAATCCTACGACTGCAACGACATATACAGTTACTGGTACAGATGCTAATGGCTGCGAAAATACTGCTACAGTATCTATCAGTGTAAATCCTTTACCTACTGTAAGTGCAAGTGCTACTCCTTCAGAGTTATGTATAGGTGAATCTACAACAATAAGTGCTAGTGGAGCTATAACTTATGAATGGGATAATGGTGAGACAACAGAATCATTTACTGTAACACCTGATGAAACCACAACCTATGTAGTTACAGGTACAGATGATAATGGTTGCGAAAATACTGCTGAGATAACTGTTATTGTTAATCCATTACCACTGATAATGATTACCGCTGATAATACAACAATTTGTAGTGGACAATCAGTTACTTTGACGGCTAGCTCAGATGTTACTGGTACCACATATTTATGGGATAATGGCCTGACAGATGCGATTATTACACAATATCCTACTGATAATACTACTTATGCAGTTACAGCTACTACACCCGCTGGTTGCGAAAGTACAGCTGACATAGACATCACAGTTAATCCATCTCCTACAGTAGATTTAGGTGAAGATATTGTACAATGCGGTGGCACAGTTACTTTAGATGCTGGCGCTGGATTTAGCTCATATCAATGGAATCCTCCTTTGAGTACTAGCCAAACAATGATAGTATCTATGAGTGGTACATATTCTGTAACTGTTACTAATGAATATGATTGCTCAGCTACTGATGATATTGTGGTTACTATTTCTAATGTAACAGTTAGTTTAGCTGAAACTGAAAATGGTTTAGAAGCTACAATAGATCCTATCGTAAGTGGCAGTTATACTTGGTATACTTGCGATGATGAGGAAATACCTGGAGTTACTGGAGCTATTTATACTAATCCAACTATTGGAGAATGCTACTATGTTGTATTCACAGATGAATATGACTGTGAGTTTATATCTGAACAAGTAACAGTAACTTCTATAGCAGATAATGTTTTATCTAATGCAATAGTTTATCCAGTCCCAGCCACTGATAAGGTAATTGTAGAACTTATTAATAATGACGGAGCAGAAGTATATCTCTATGATATGCTCGGTCAATTAGTAAATAGCTACAAAATGGACGATAGTAAATTGACGATAAATGTTTCAAATCTAAGTGGTAATTTCTTATTAAAGGTTATCACTCCTGATAATACTGTTAATAACTTTAGAATAGTAATAACTAAATAACAATAAATCTCAACTAAATAAAAAAGGCGAATCTTTGATTCGCCTTTTTTATTTAAATTTTATAGTTCTATAATGTTTTGTATGGGAAAAGCTTAGTTTTTTCACTTATTAACTTATAAAAACTTTAATCTATCGCTCATTATTCTTAAACTTTTAAACTAGTCAACCTTGATTTTTTATTTGTGCTAATTTGTGTGCATTTGTGGATTAATAAAAAAAAATTGGACAGTTAAATATTAACCTAAATAATTTAACCACAATAAATGTTATAGAACCTTATTTTTCATTATAGTCATAAAAAAATATTATCTTAACTTTGACCAAATTTTTTGTAGGATGAAAAATTTTGTTTATAAATCTCATATAAAATTGTGAATGCATCAAATACAAATTATCATCGACATTCGATACGATTACCTGGATATGATTATTCTCAAGAGGGAGCATATTATATAACAATTTGTACATATAATAGGAAAAATTTATTTGGTGAAATCAAAAATAATGAAATGATTTTAAATGAACATGGTAAAATTGCAAATGAATATTGGGAAGCAATTCCAAAACATTATCCAAATACGCAATTGGATGAATATGTAATAATGCCAAATCATGTACATGGCATATTGATTGTAGGGGCGTATAATTATACGCCCCTACAACGAAATGAAAAAAATATTTTTCGTTCACCATCAAAAACGATAGGTGCCATTGTGCGTGGTTATAAAATTGGTGTAACCAAATATTTTCGTAAAAATACAGATATATTTAATGTATGGCAACGCAATTATTACGAACACATCATCCGCGATACCGATGATTTATCCCGCATTCGTCAATATATTTTGGACAATCCAAAGAATTGGAACAATGATAAATATAATATTATATAAATCAATTGTAATAATAACTAAATTCAAGTAATTAATGCAACTTTATCAAGAGAAATAAAAGGTAAAGAAAAATTATTGTTATCTTTTTGTGATAATTTTATATTAATTAAACGCTTAATTCAATAATCTTATTTGCTATCTTTGAGAATATCAATCTTATAAAATATTTATCATTAATTTTGTACAAATCATAAAATATGTCAGATTTATTTAATAATGTAAAATATTTTAATTCATTATCTGCAGAGAGTAGAAGAGAGTTTATTGATAAGCTATATCAAATGCTCATAGCTGATGGAGCTAATGCATTAGATTACCAAAAGTTAAAGCAACAATCTCGAGCTACAATATGTCCAAGATGTGGAAGTGAAAATATAATCAAAGCTGGTGTAAATAATGATAGACAGAGATACAAATGCAAAAGTTGTAAGCATCAATTTAGCTATACTGCTGGTACTTTTGTCTATCGCATGCGAAAACATCCATTAATGCTCGACTACATAAGATGTATGCTTGAGGGTAAAAGTATAAGAGCATGTGCTGATGAGGTTGGCATTAGTTTGAAAACAAGTTTTCGATGGAGGCATAGAATTCTCTCTGCTTTAGAATCTTTGGATGAAGATATAAAATTTTCTGGCATTATTGAAACTGATGAGCTTGTGCTAAAGCAAAATAAATATAATGCTCATATACTATTAGTAGCTGATAGAGAGGGGAATGTCTATGCCAAATATATGGGCGATAAAGATATAACTAGTATAGAAATAAATAATGAATTAAAAAATAAAATTGATTCATTAACAGTATGTTGTGTGAAAAACACTAAAGAGTTCAGAGATATTAAGAAATATGATATTAAAAAAACTATAGTTATCAAAGATGAAAAAGTGAAAACCGATATTTATCATCTTAAAATTGTAAAAAATGAAAAAGATAATTTAAAAAAAATGTTGGCTCAATATAGAAATATTTCTCCTAAATATTTGCAAGGCTATTTAAAGTTTTATGTCCTCAAAAATAATTATTTGAGTGGCAATGTAAATGCAGATGTTGGTAGATTATTAAATATAGCATCTTCTGCATCTATACCACTTAAACATTATGAAAAATCTAAAAATAATAAAAATGAAAAATAAGAGATTTCTTTTTTTAACTTGTTTTTTTATTTTTTTAGTCTTTGTTCTTTTATCTATCACTTCATCGCGATGGACTAAAAAAACAGATTATCGCAATATAGCACATCTTTTTTCATCTATTACTTTTGAGCAATGGGATAATGAGGGTGCAAAAAATTATTATTTTGCACCAGTGATCAGCTACAGTAATCCAGGTGATAAGTTTGTAGATATTTATCCACGAGTATTTGATAGCCAAGGGAATAATTATTATTTATCTCATCCATCTGGTAGTTTTTTACTTTCATATTCTATATTAAGATTATTCCATTTACCTATTAATAATTTGAGTTTACAAAAAATACTTTTCATTTATTTTATCCTTTCTATAATAGGTATGATGATATTACTAAGTTTACTTTTTCAAAAAAATATTTCTATTATTATTGGTACATTAATATATACTTTTCATCCATTAATATTATATAGTTTTACCTATTATCATTTTGCTGAAACTATAGGATTAGTATTTTTTATATGGGTTTTAGTTTTTCATTTATTGATTATTAAATTTCCTGATAATAAATTATATTTTTTATTGCATAAAATATTGTTTTTCTGTTATTTATTAATAGATTGGATGGCATTGATTTATGCTATTTTTTACATATTTTATAATATTAAACAAAAGAATAAAAAAGAAGCAATATTAATGAGCAGTTTGACAATTATTGCTTATTTAATGATTGTAATACAATATAGCAGCATCGGTGGGCTGAAGCCTTTTATTAAAAATCTATTTATAAGAAATTTATCTAGATTGGGTAATTTTTATAACATTTTTAATATAGATGGTTTGTGGGCTGCCATCAAAGAATTTTTTCGATTATTTTTCCAAAGTATTTGGAATGTTTTAGAGGGAACAGGCATCCTATTTATATTGATAATTTTACCAATTATAAATAAAGCTAAAATATTCAAAAATGATACTACCTGGCAATTTATAATTAAATGGGTGTTTCTGCCAATATTAATATTTTCTATTATTGTTATTTCTGCTGTACTTACTCATTATATTTATATGGCAAAATTTGTTTTATTTATCACTTTAGCCACTACATTTGTTTGCGAAAAATACTTATTTATTGATAATAAAAAATGGATCCATCTGGGCTATATGATAATTTTTGTAATCACGATGCTATGGGGCTTGCATAAATATGCAGGCTTTTATAAATATGATACCTACCAAGCTAATTTAGATAAACAAGCTAATATTTTAAAGACTGGAGCTAAACCTACAGATATTTGTGTTTATATTATAGCAGATAATCAAAACATAAATGAGCTTGTTTATGTAAGTTATACAGCTAAAAGGAATTTGCTGTTTTTTCACAATATAAATGACTTTAACAAATGGTATGAAAACAATACAAATATTTATTGTTTTTATATTTTTAATAATATTAAAAATATAATTGTTTATAAATAAAAATTTTTTTATAAGTTTGCAAAAAAAATATGAGAAAAAATAATATTTTACATTTTTTATTATTGTGTTTAGTAATAGTATTAGTAGTAGCGTATCGTTTTTTTAATTTTATTCCCAATTTTACGCCAATAGCAGCTTTGGCATTATTTAGTGGTTATGTTTTCAAAAATAAAAAATGGGCGATAGCTTTTCCGATAATTACTTTGTTTATAAGCGATCTAATTATTGGATTATATGATCCGATAGTTATGGTATTTACATATCTGAGTTTTGTAATTATAGCTCTATTAGGGGCTAAGATGATTAAAAAACTTAAAATCTCTAATGTATTTATCTCTTCTCTCACAGCATCAGTTACATTTTTTATACTTTCTAATTTTGGTGCATGGCTGGGTGGTTGGTACAGCTATAGTTGGCAAGGATTGATAAATTGCTATACTTTGGCAATTCCATTTTTCAGATATGAGGTTGTAGGCACTTTATTATTCTCAGCTGTCATATTTACTATTTATCATTATATAATAAATCCAGTAGCAAATGCTCAAATGCAAAATAAACAAATTTAATTTTTAATTTACACTACATATGAAACTATCAGTTAATGAATTAGCAGAATTACTTGATGGAGAGATAGAGGGTGATGAAGCGTTAGAGGTTTATAATATTAATAGAATAGAAAATGCACAAAATGGTGAGATAGCTTTTATTTTTGATTCTAAATTCGAAAAATTTATTTATAATACTAAAGCTACTGCTTTGATAGTTTCTAAAGATGTAGTTTTGAGTGAGCCAGTGAAAACTACACTTATTAGAGTCGAAAATCCATATTTTTGTTTCCTTAAAATATTAAATGTTATTGACTCTGAAAAAAGAAAAAATAAAAAAAATGGAATCTCAGATTTAGCATATATTAGTAAAGAAGCCAAAATAGGCAAGGGAGTATCTATTGGACACTATAGTATTGTAAATGATTATGCTACAGTAGGTGATGAGACTATTATAAGAGAGCAAGTGTATATAGGTGAAAATGTACAAATTGGAAAAAATTGTTTGATATATCCACAAGTAGTAATATTGGATGATTGTAGAGTTGGAGATAATTGTATTATACATTCTGGTACAGTTATAGGTTCTGATGGTTTTGGCTTTTTACCAATGAACGATAATACTTTTCAAAAAATACCACAAATTGGTAATGTAGTGATAGAAAATAATGTAGAAATAGGAGCTAATGTAACAATAGATAGATCTACTGTGGGATCTACACTAATCAAGCAAGGTACTAAATTAGACAATTTAATTCATATAGCACATAATGTAGAATTAGGTGAAAACAATGCAATGGCTGCACAATGCGGTATAGCAGGTTCTACAAAAATCGGTAATCATAATATGTTTGGCGGTCAAGTGGGTGTAGCTGGACATATAAATATAAAAAATAATAATCAAATAGCTGCGCAATCGGGTATAGCTAATAGTGTGGGTGATGATGAACTATTAATGGGTTCACCTGCTATAGATGCTAAATTATTTAAAAGAAATTTTATTGCTTTTAAAGAATTAGCTGAGATTAGAAATAAAGTTTATAATTTAGATAACCTCATAACAAAAAATTATAAAAATGATAAAACAAAAAACCCTAAAAAATGAAGTTACTATAGAGGGGAAAGGTGTACATATTGGTAAAAATGTACATTTATCACTTAAGCCTAATACTGAAAATAGTGGTATAGTTTTTAAAAGGATAGATATAGAAAATAATAATACAATAAAAGCATTAGCAGATTATGCTTTAAATACTTTACGTGGCACTACTCTCACTAATAATGGTGTTACTATCCGTACAGTAGAACATTTGTTAGCTGCTCTGATGGCTCTAGATATAGATAATGTGTTGATAGAAATGGATAATGAAGAAGTTCCTATACTAGAAGGTAATTCATATGGGTTTATTGATGCTATTAAAAAACAATCAGAGGTAATAGAGCAAAATGCAGAAAGAAAATATTATAATATAACATCAAGCTTATCATTTTATGATAAAGATAAAGATTCAGAATATTGGTTGATGCCCGACGATACTTATAAATTAACTGTAATGATAGACTATAATAAAGATGTTTTGCCTCCACAATATGCTGTATTGAATGATATGAAAGATTTCGAACGAGAAATTTCTCGTTCTAGAACTTTCGTTTTTTTATCTGAGATAGAAGAATTAATCCAAAATGGACTCATTAAAGGTGGAGACTTGAATAGTGGTGTAGTGATAGTAGATAAAGATCTACCTGAGGGAAAAATAAATTATTTTAAAGAATATTTCAATATTCATAATATCAATATTATTGATAAAGGAATTCTAAACAATACTGGTTTTTATTTTGCTAATGAGCCTGCCAGACATAAATTACTAGATGTTGTAGGAGATTTAGCTCTTGTTGGTTATAGATTTAATGGTCATTTGATTGCAAATAAACCAGGTCACAAATCAAATGTAGAATTTGCTAAACTTATAAGAGAACATATTAAAAAAGAAGCTAAAAAATCCCCAGTATCAAATTTAGATTTGAATAAAGAACCTGTTTTTGATATAGAAGCTATAAAACGTTTCATGCCACATCGTTATCCATTTTTATTAGTTGATAAAATCATAGAAAAAGGAGAAAATTATATTATAGGTGTCAAAAATGTTACCTATAATGAAGCACATTTTTTAGGACATTTCCCTAAAGAAGCTGTAATGCCAGGTGTATTATTGGTAGAAGCGATGGCTCAGACAGGAGGTATGATGATATTATCTGATATACCTGATCCAGAGAATTATATTACTTATTTTCTTTCTATCAAAGATGTAAAGTTTAGACATAAAGTAGTACCTGGAGATACCGTAGTATTTTATTTAGAATTAACTTCGCCTATTAGAAGGGGAATAGTAAATATGAAAGGCAAAGCATATGTGGGCGAAAGAGTTGTAACAGAGGCTGAGATGATGGCACAAATAGTGAAAATGGAAAATCCTTATTTATAGAAAAACCCCAAAAATAAGATATATGTTTAAAAATCATCCAAAAGGTTTAGTAATCGCTTTTTTCTCTAATATGGGAGAGCGATTTGGCTTTTACACAATGATGGCCATTTTAGTTTTATTTCTACAAGCTAAATTTGGTTTATCTGCTGAGAGCGCAGGAAGTATATATAGCTGGTTCTATTTTGCTATTTATGCTTTAGCGTTAGTAGGCGGTATAATAGCTGATTCAACCAAACGTTACAAGTTAGTTGTATTAGTTGGTTTAATAGTTATGCTTTTAGGTTATGTTATGATGACTGTTCCAGGGACTACCCTGGCAATAGCAATTACTGGTTTAATGATAATAGCTCTTGGCAATGGCCTTTTTAAAGGTAATTTACAAGCTATTGTTGGTCAGCTATATGATAATCCTAAGTATGAGTCTCTACGTGATACTGGTTATTTACTTTTTTATATGGGAATTAATATTGGTGCTTTTTTTGCACCTTTTGCAGCTACGGGTATTAGAAATTGGTTTTTAAAAATCAATGGTTTCTTACATGATGCTTCACTTCCCTCAATGTGTCATGCATACCTAGATGGACAAAGTTTAGATATAGCAAAATTCCAAGATCTTGCAAATAGTGTATCTAGTGCTCCAGTTGCAGATTTATCTGCTTTTGCCCATCAGTATATAGATGTGTTTTCTAGAGGTTATAATTATGCTTTTGGAATAGCTGCATTAGCTATGGTAGTTTCATTATTAGTCTTTCTATTTTATCAAAAAAGCTTACCAGATGCTAGGAAAATTCAAAAAGAGCAAAAAGCAAAAGAAGCTCAAGAGCACAAAGAAACTACTCCAGTAGCTTCATTTCCTATTAAAAATTTAATTTATGCTATCATATCTTTTGTAGTATTATTAGGAATATTTTGGTTTGCAATGGGCAACATTGATATAGGTTTCGCAGTTGCATTGTTTGGTGGTTTCATTACATATATAATCTTATCGGCTACTCCAGAAGAAAAACCAAAAATCACTTCTTTAGTATTAGTATTTTTTGTAGTAATATTTTTCTGGATGTCTTTCCATCAGAATGGATTAACACTTACACTTTTTGCACGTGATTATGTTGCCAAAGAAGTAGGGGCTTTCACAGCATTATTCTTTGATTTGAAATCGCTATTTTCAATAATTTTAGCTATTTCTGGTATAGTAATGATATTTACCTCAAAGAAATTACTCAATAAAGTAATTGCTGCAGTATTTTTCATTGGTTTTGGTTACTTAACTTATTATTTTTATCAAATGAATGCTGGTAAAATGGTACCTATAGCTCCTGAACTTTTCCAATCTTTTAATCCTTTATTCATAGTAGCATTAACATTCCCTATAAATGGTTTATTTAGCTGGCTTAGGAGTAAAGGTAAAGAACCATCTACTCCAAGAAAAATTGGTATAGGAATGTTTATAGCAGCTTTGGCCTATGTCATTATGATATTCTCTTCGACAAATTTAACATCTCCAAGTGATGTAGCACAATCAGGTATTACTGATTACAATAGAGTCACCCCATTTTGGTTAATTTCTACATACTTAACATTGACTGTAGCTGAATTATTCTTAAGTCCTATGGGCTTATCATTCGTATCAAAAGTGGCACCTAAGAGATTCCAAGGTTTAATGCAAGGTGGTTGGTTATTAACTACAGCCGTTGGCAATAAACTTTTATTCCTTGGTACTTATTTCTGGGAGAGAGTAGAACTATGGCAATTATGGTTAATATTTGTAAGTGTTTGTGCATTATCAGGTCTTTTGATTTTTGCTTTGATGAAAAGATTAGAAAAAGCAACAAGCTGATATTTATAAAAATTTAATTTAAAAGGGGCTGATAAAATATTTATTAGCCCCTTTTAAAATTTATACTAACTTATAAATTGAGAAGTTGAAAATAAGATAAAATTAAAGGTTCTATAACGTTTTGAGTGGGTAAAGATTAAAAAAAGAGTAATTTATAAAAATGAAATTTATTATTAGACAGTTAAATATTAACCTAAATAATTTAACCACAATAAACGTTATAGAACCAAATTAAAATGCAAACAATTTTTATTAATAAAATCTATATTGCAATAGATAGTTTTCATAATCAATTATACCTTAATCATTCAACAATTTTCTAAAGTTCTCAATTCACGCTTCCATTGAAAATATCCTACAATTGCTAACAATGTGAGTATAATAAATAAAATAGTAGTAGGATATAATTGTTTATAAATATATAGAGCCACACTGGTAGCATCCACGACAATCCAAACAAGCCAATTTTCTATTTTTTTTCTAGCAAGCATCCAAGTAGCTACGAAACTTAAAGAAGTAGTGAAAGAATCCCACCAGGGGACATTACTATCTGTAAAATTTTTTAGAATGTATCCAATTATAAAAAATGACAAAGCAGAAATTAAAGCAATTAATAGCCAAGATTTTAAATCTTTTATTTTGCTAATGTGAATTATCTTTTTATCACTACTATAATTACCTGAAAGCCAAACATATAATCCGTAAATAGACATGCCTACATAATAAAATTGCATACTCATGTCTGCATATAACTTAGCTGAAAAGTAGACTATAATGTACATAGAAGAAACCACTAAACTGATAACCCAATAGAATGGTTTTACTTTAATTTGGAAATAAATAGCAATAATACCAAGAGTAGCTGCTATTATCTCAATCCAATGCAAATAAATGTAATTTAACAAAATTAATTTTAAATTTAATCAATAGGAGGAGTATAACTATCTAGACAAGCATTAGCGATTTTTATTACAAAAAGAGAATCAGGATTAGAAAATGCATTTTTAATTTCTTTAGTTAAAATATTCATTACAATATCATATTCACCAAAAATTTGAGTACTCATGCCATTGGTAGTGATTTTGATCTGTTCGTAAGAACGGAGAGCCTTTAAGAAATTTTCTATAATGACTAAATAATTGTTAGATAGGGGATAATAACTAATTTCGACAGAGGTTTTCATTTTTTTTTCACAAAGTTAAAAAAAAATAGGTAATTGGGAATTTTCGTTTTGAAATAGGGGTTTAGATAATAAAGTATTTTTCAACATTTTGTATTAAAAGAATACTTATACAATAATTAGTAAGCTCTAGCAATACCGCATTGAGAAATGATTTGTAATAAAACAAGCAAGCCGTGTTGGAGAGAAACGATTTTGTAGGGTTTTAAAATTTTAAACCCATCAAATCATTTCCCGAGCGGAAACCTTTCTTTCGTTACTTTTCTTTGTGTGGCTGACAAAGAAAAGTAAATTGAGTAGAAATTTATTTAAAATCAATTATACACATAAGAAATATAGTTATTACAGTGAATGAACTAGGAATAATTTAGTTATTACTTAAACGCCTAATTCAACAAAAATAAATAGAAGGTGTAAAGTAAATGAATATTAAGATTTAATTGTAAACAAAGACACCATGTTCTGAGTCGATAACTATTTCAGTAGTATCATTGCTTTCTACATAGCCTATTTGTTTAGCTTTCACTTTATATTTCTCACTAATAGTTATAATTTCACTTGCTAGATCTGCTGGCACATACAATTCTAAACGATGTCCCATATTAAAAATCTCATACATTTGCCTCCAATCAATATTTGCTGAAGTTTTAATCATTTCAAACAATGCAGGAACAGTGAATAAATTATTTTTTATTATTCTCAAATTATTAATAAATCTTTTAACTTTAATTTGTCCGCCACCAGTACAATGAATAGCTCCATGAATTTCATTCAAATGATGTTTGAAAATTTCTTTCATAATAGGTAGGTATGTTTTAGTAGGGCTCAGAATGAATTTGCCCATATCTAATCCAGCAATAGGAGACTCATCAGTTAATAAATAATTTCCACTATAAATCAAATCATTTTCAGTATTGTTATCAAAAGATTCAGGATACAGATTTTTATAAATATTATTTAATAAAGTATGTCTAGCCAGGGAGAGGCCATTGCTCCCAATACCGCTATTAGGTATATCTTCCCAAAGTGCTTGGCCAGTAGATTCTAATCCTATTATCACATCACCATTTTGAATATTTTTATTATCTATATAATGATTTTCAGAAATAAATGAAGCAGCCACAGCATCTAATGTTAATGTTTTAGTCAAATCACCAATGTCAGCTGTTTCTCCACCAGTAAGCATGATATCTATATTATACTCAGACATTTTATTTGCGAAGTTTTCAAAACCTTGTATTATAGCAGATATTACATCTTGATTTATTAAATTTCTATTCCTCCCAATGATATTTGTTAAATAGAATGGGCCAGTGCTACCAATGCATAAGATATCATCAGTATTCATCACTATGGCATCTATTGCTAAATTTTCCCATACAGATAGATCACCTGTTTCTCTATAATAAATATATGCTAAAGCAGATTTAGTACCCGCTCCATCTGCATGCAGAGCGATTAATTGTTTATCAAAAGGAGAAGGGAATAAATTGCAAAAAGTAGTTGTAGATATGCCACGAGACAAATTTTTTATAGCATTAAAAACATCTTGTTTTTGGCTAGAAGCTCCATATCTATCATAAGCATTGTGGATTTTATTCATAAATAAATATTTTTTACAAAATTACAAATAAACAAAATAAAAAAGGGTTCTATAACGTTTACTGTGGGTTAATTATTTTACCACAAAGGACACTAAGATATTACACAAAGTTCACAAAGTGCCATTATTTAATAAATAGCATTAAAGTTTATAATTTTCTTTCATTTTTTCTCTGTGTTCTTTGTGCATTCTTTGAGAACTTTGTGGTTAATATTCAACTGTCCAATAATTAATAAAATATAAAATTACTTTTTTTAATATTTACCTACTCAAAACGTTATAGAACCATAAAAAAGGAGGTAAAATGAATTACCTCCTTTTTCAAAAGAATTATTTTAAATT
>ERZ795045.2946-NODE-2946-length-15841-cov-4.995882_pt1 | contig 15841 bp, 12 predicted proteins | sample MGYA00375129_ERZ795045 | MGnify/ENA primary metagenome ERZ795045 (study PRJEB30174, sample SAMN05720166) | activated sludge metagenome | isolation source: anaerobic digester from wastewater treatment plant | place: Japan | collected 2015-05-15 ... | reverse complement strand
TTAAATTCATTTTTATATTCCTCTATTTTTTTATTTATAAATTATTTTTTTATTCATTTTAAATTTATTAAATTAATAGTTATTAAAAATTATGGAATTTAGATTAAAAACTTTTTCATAATTCTAATTATAAAAGTTGATTTTAATCCAATCTTTGTATTAATTTAAAAATCCTTGCCTATATCTGACTTTTTATATTAATTTAAATATTACTGATTTAATTAAACTTTTTTCTTCTAACTAATCTTAAATAATATCCACTAATTTTTATTCAACTTTAATTTTTCTATTTCACTATCTCGCAAATAACAACCATCACAGGCATTTATTTTATGAGCTAATCCTTGTTTATGTAAATCACGAATATTATTCAATTTTTCCGAATTCCAACAATTCTTTATACTATTTTTCCCAACTTCACCTAATTTTAATAAAGCAAAATCATCATGATTACATGGTAATATAGTTCCATTCCATTGAACAGACATTCTCTGCCATAGTTGTGGACAAATCCAATCTGATTTTATTCCTTTCTTTTTTTCTTTCATTTCTTTATAATCAAGATACGAAACTTCATCAGCATAATCTAACCAATATTTTTTATAATTCTCTAAATCATCAATTAATTCAGGTATTAACACAGTTTGAATTCTTATTTCAGGATAATCTATATTTCTCTTTTGTTTTTCTTCTATTAAAATTTCAATATTCTCTTTTAATTTTTCAAATTTCCCGCCGATGCGATATTTTTCATATACCTCTTTTGTATAACCTTCTATTGAAATGGATATTCTATCTAAACCTGTATCGATTAATTTTTTTGTAAGTTCTCTATTTAGTAATTGAGCATTTGTATTAAAATATACATCTATTAATCCCTTTTTTTTAGCATAATTAACAAATTTGTGTATTTCTTTATGTAATAATGGTTCACCTCTTATATTAAATTTACATCCATATAAACCATTATCAGCACCTTCATCTATAATAAATTTAACTTTTTCAAAAGTTATAAAACCTTTATCCATTTTTTTAAAATAAGTAGTAGCACAAAAAGGACATCTTAAATTACAATAACTTGTTACCTCAATATCTAGAAATATCGGAAATTTTTCAAGTATACCTTTAATAGGATTTTCTTTCCATTTTTTACGATATTCTCTAAATTTTTCATCCTGTTTATCATCAACACTTTTACCACCAAGTGTATGAAAATTTGAATTTACAGTTATCATTATATAAGTCTTCTCCTTATCTAATTTAATTTTTTGTTAGACATATTTTTTTCCAAATAATTATAATTGAAACCCGAAATATGAATAGAGAATTGGGGACAGGCGTCACCTCTTCATCTCTTATTCAAAAACTTTAAAATAATTTTTAAAAAATTTATAACTTTTATTATAATTTATAAAATTTAAATTGAAATAATGTAAATATGCAAAATTTTATTTTGTTTCTTTATTTCTTTGGAATTAAGTCGCACAATTTTTCCTCACTAATATCACTAATCAATACAAATTTTTTTATTGAATAATTTCTAAAAAACTTCACAAACTTCACGTCGGAGGTTTTAATATACGGAAAAAATCTGCTGGATAATCTGCTTTTAATTTTAAAATATTTCTCGTCAATGGATGAATAAATGTAATTGAAAATGAATGCAATGCTAATCTATTAATGACATCTTGTTGAGTATAAAAAGGATTATATAAATCATCGCATAAAATCGGAAAATCAATTGCAGAAAGATGAACTCTAATTTGATGAGTATAACCAGTTTTAGGTATTGCAGCAATAAGAGTATAATCTGAATATCTTTCCAATACAATTATTTCTGTCTCTGCTTGCTTGCCTTTCACTTCGTCAATTATTGTTCGATGTTTTTTATCTCCATTTTTTCTTAATTTTAAAGTAATCGTTTTTTTATCCCATTCTGGATTACCTTTTATAATTGCATGATACTCTTTATTTACTTCTCTTTTTTCCATTAAAATATTTAAAAATCTATGACTTTCTGAATTTCGAGCAAATAATATTATTCCACTTGTTTGTTTGTCAAGTCTATGAACAATGAATACTTTTCCGAATTTTTTTTCAATTATTTTGGATAAACAAATTTTATTTTTATCATAACCATCTGGTATTGAAAGTAAACCTGCTGGCTTGTTCACTGCTATAATTGAATCATCTAAATAAATGATATTTATATTCTCCTCAATAAACATAATTAAAAAATTTGGTATATATTAAACCTTATTTGATGACCGATTTATTGCTTAACTTTATTTCGCGTAAATATGATACTTAATAAAAAAATTTTAATAACTGGCTGGTATATAAAGTCTATCTATATGAAAATATCCAATCTATTTTTCTTAAATTCTTTTGTTTCACTTTTTATTCTTTAACAAATGCTTCTGATAGTTAGTCTAATTTAACTTATATCTTTTTAAACATCTATATTCTTTATTTTTTCTTTTTATAGACAATATATTTCACTTAATTATAATTTTTTTTACTTCTCTCAAATTTAAATACTCTTCTTCTTTTGGTAATGTTATATTTATTTTTTTGGTATACTTACTTTATCATATACATAAATATTTTTATCTTGCACCTCTTCGGCTATTATATAATGATACTTTAAACTTTTTAACTATAGCATTTATTCTTTTTTTATAAATCATTCTTTTATATTTCATCTCTAATTTTTAATCTTCTCATAGAATTTTTTTATCTTTATTATTTTTTTTCACAAAGAAGTAATTTCATCACACTTGTTTTGTAATGTGATACCCTTCGTTGTTCACTTTTTATATATCAAGCGGTTATTTTTCGTTTTTTTTAATTATTCTACCATGACACAACATCTTATAGATACCTTCAAGAACCTCAAAATTTTTATTCCAATCTGCTTTTTCCTTTGCTAACTTAATATTATTTTCTCTCATTTTACATCTTAATTCTTTGTTATTGCTTAACAAAATTATTTTTTCTGCTAATTCTTTAACGCTTTTTTTAGGAATTATAAAACCATTTATATAATCTTTTATCCATTCATAATTCACAAAAATATTTGTAGTTATTACTGGTAGCCCACAAGCCATAGCTTCAAGCATCGAGCAGGATGTTCCATCGGAAAGTGAAGCATTTACATAAATATCCGAAGCATTCAAATATTGTGCTAATTCAAAAGGAGAACAATATCCGATATATTTATAATAACCTTTTGCAAAAGAATCCAATTCATATAGAATTTTTTCTTTCAAATGTCCTCGACCAATCAATATTAATCTTAAATTCTTATTTTCTTGAATAGCCAATTTAAATGCTTCGATAAAATATTGATGTCCATATATTTCTATGAAATTTCTATTTATTATTAAAATTATTTTATCATTCCAATCTAATTGTTTCCGTAATTCTATATTTGGTTTATAAAAAAAAATTTCCTGTTCAACTCCCCATGGAAATGTAATTACTTTATCTTCATCTATATTACCAATTTTTACAACAAACTCTTTTTGATATTCGCTATCACAGGTGAGCATATCTGCACACCGAATTGTAAATCTTGTTTTAATAAAAGTCCAGAGCGAAGTAAAAGCATCTAATAATATATCAGTTCCGACAGGCATTAATAAAAATGGATGAAATCCAGTTAATGCACCAATATAACCCTCTAATCTTACATAACTGCAATGTAAAATATCAGGTTTAAATTCTTTTATCAATTTTTTTAATTGATAAACTTTATAAAATAAATTTAATGGTCCAAATATTTTATAAAATCTATTTATTGGCAAAAAATTAATATACTCGATATTTTTTAAATTTTTATATTCTTCGCTTAATTCAATTTTCTCTACTGTATAAACGATGCACTTAACTTTGTAATTATTATCATTCAATTTTTTTAAAAATTTATAATCATATGGATTATTTAATCCACTGATCGCCAGAAAACAAATTTTCATTTTATTTTTTCAATTCTTTTATTATTGATATAGGCTGTCCATAAGCCAATACATTCGCCGGAATATTTTTATTCACAATTGAACCTGCACCTATAACTGAATTATCACCTATTTTAACACCTGGTAATATTATCACACCAGCACCTATAAAAACATTATTTCCTATATAAACATCAGCTATTTTATAACAATTATGATATATTTTTCCTATTTCGTAACTATTTGAATATGTATAAATCTGGGTATACGGACCAATTGCAACATCATTTCCGATATATAAATTACAATCACTACAATTACAATAAACCCGAACGCCAAGATGTGAATTACTTCCAATAATAATTTTACTATTTTTTCCAATTGCTAAAAAACATTCATCATATATATATGATTTAGTTTCCATATATAAATTTTTTGGATTTTTAATTACAACATTATTAAAAATCCGCGAACCAGGTCCCAATTTGCCTAAAGTTTTTTTCCAGTAAATTAACTTGATAAGATCTATAAATTGAAATATTTTTTTCCACTTCATATTTGTAATTTTAAATTAAAAATAATTTAATCTACTGTAATATTTTATCTTGCTCTCTAAATAATCTTTTATTATTCTTTTAAATATTTTTATAATTTTATTTTTATCTGATAAATTAGATATTAATTTACTTAAAAAAAGTAAAATAGGCTTATTGTGAAAATAATATCTATAGGGAATAATTTTCTGTATTTTTATTAACTCTTCTGAATTGAATTTATCCGTTTTAATCATTGAATCACCATAAACACTATCAACATAATTTTTAATAATACAATTATTATTTTCATATATTTTTCGTATTTCAGTGCCTTCGAAAGGAGTCATTATTGTAAATTGAACTGAATAAGGTTGGGCTTTAATATTAAGATCAAGTGTTTCATCAATTTCTTTTCTTGATTCAAGGGGTAATCCTATAATATTAAAACTATGTATCTTTATCTTTAATTTTTTAGCATAATGAAATATTTCAATTATTTTTTCGTTTTTTACATCTCTTTTTAAAATGTTTTTCCTAATATTTTCATTACCACTTTCAATACCTATACTTATTCCTTCACACTTTGCTTCTTTTAATATTTCCAAAATTTCTTTATCAATTTGCGTTACCTGCCCCATACATCTAAATGGGATATTAATTTCTTTTTGGTAAATTTTACAAAATTCCACTACCCTTTCCTTTTTCATAAAAAAAGTTTCATCCTGTATAAAAAATGAATCATTGTTATAAGCAAAAATAATTTCTCGCATCTCTTCAATAACATTCTCAATACTTCTGAAACGGATATAATTATTTTTATAAATCTTTTTATAAATCGGATTCACACAATACGAACAATTAAATGGACAACCACGTGCAGTAAGAATCGGTGTCCCATGAGAAATCATCAAATTGTGCCGTGTGTCAAAAATTTGTCTGTCAGGAAAAGGCAAAATGTCAAGATTTGTTTCCAAATCTGAATAACCCCTGTCAATTATATTTCCATCTTTTTTATACCAAATTCCATTTATTTCGCCATAATATTCATAATTGTTATTTTCAAATTCCTCAATAAATTTTATTAACGAAATTTCACCTTCGCCTAAACAAAGATAATCGATATCTTGATTTTTTAAAAGTAAAATCGGCGATATTGTAGCATGGATGCCTCCGACCAATATTTTTAGTTTTGGAAATTTTTCTTTTATAAATGAAATAATTTTTGTGGATAATGTTATATTTGTAGACATAATTGAAATGCAAATTAAATGAGGTTGAAAATATTTTAACTTATATAGTAAATTATCATCAATAGCACCATTTAATGTTGTGTCATATAATATCACATTATGATTATATTTTTTTAGTATTCCAATTAGATAAGATATGCCTAAAGGTAAACGCCAATTATTTTTTTGATTATTTGGATAAATAAAAAGAATTTTCATTTTTATATAAAATTTTTTGTTTTTATTTTTTTTAATTTATCAATCAAAATATTATACTTAGTGATTCTGCATTCAGGGCAGTAACGATTACAAAATTTATTATCAAGAACTTTCCTGATTTGCTTAATTCTTTCTTCGCCATTCCAAATATCTTTAAATTTCTGATTATTTATATTTCCAATAGGTTTTAACCATTCATATACATTTAACCTGCCGCAAATAAATACATCTCCGCTTGCAGAAATAATTGATACAAGCGAATTTGCATAACAGGGCACACCATTATTCCCACGTACTTTATTTTCTTGTAAAGCATCTGCAATAATTGAAAAATCTTTATTTTCAAAATGTTTGAGATAATCCAAATTTGTTTCAATATATAAATCAGGATTATCGATTACAGGTCTGAAATGTATATATTTAACCCCTATCTCTTTTAAGATTATGGTTAATTCTTCGAGGTGATTTATATTATCCTGTGTTATAATATAACCTATTCCGCAAACATTAGTCTTTTGTGCTATTTTTTTTATATTATTAATTACTGTATCAAAATTATTTGTTCCTTTAAGTTTTTTATATTCATTTGAATTTGCTGCATCAAGGCTTATTCTTATCCAATCAAATTTATGAAGAATATCTTCATAATTTAAAATAACGCCATTTGTAATTAGTCCTACACCAAGTCCTTTATCATATATATAATTAATTATCTCGATAAAATCTGGATGTAATGTAGGTTCTCCTCCGCCCTCGATTGTTATTCCTTTTGTTCCACCTATTTTCAAATCATCAACAAGGTTAAAAATTACTTCTTTTTTCAAAGTTCCCGGTAAACGATTTCTTAACTCATAATCAGAGCACCAGATACATTTCTGATTGCATTCATTAGTTAATGAAAGTTCAACGCTTATTGGATAAAGAAAATCAGGATTATCTTCATTTGAATTTAACAATGCTTTAAGTTTATCTGGAAATAATAGAATTTTATTAAGACCAATTTCCATTATGCTTTTTACCTCTTTATTTTACAAATTATATAATATCATCTATCTGACTAAAAGTATATCTCTGATTTCCTCGACAGATTTATCGAAATGTTCCCAACCATAATAAATAGGCGGACAACAGTGATGCTCTGCAACCCATTCTGTATTTGGCAAATTTATATTGCTCTTGCAAATAATATGGCAGGGTTCGCCAAATACTTTTCCTGTCTCTTCCTTTAATTTAGTATCAAAAATTATATATTTATAATAACCGCTTTTCATCCCCTTCGGGAATTTAATTCTATTATTAAATATTTGATTATATTTTTCAGCTAATTGATTTTTCCATTCAAGAATCATCGGCAATCTTTCCATTTGAATTATACCAAATGCTGCGGTTATTTCATTCATTCGACAATTAAAACCTTCAATTTTATATTCGAATTTCCCATAATTTCTATATTTTTTTACCCAGTCGATTATATCTTTATTTTTACTTACTACCATACCACCTTCACCCAATGGCATTGTTTTTGTAGAATAAAAGGAATAAAAGCCTGCAAAACCAAAACTGCCTGCATGCCTTTCATTATAAGTGGCACCATGAGAATGAGCGCAGTCTTCAATCAAATATATATTTTGTTTCTCACAAAAATCTGCAATTTCAGATATTTCAAAAGATAAATGTCCACCTATATGTGTTAAAATTACTGCTTTAGTATTTTGTGTAACTTTATCTTTTAATGATTGTAAATCCAAACATAAATCTTTTTTACTGCAATCTGCAAATATTACATTTCCATTATTTTTTTTTACTGCAAATACATCACAAATAAAATTATTCGATTGAACAATTACATCTTTATTTTTTATATCTATATACCGTAAAATTGCTTCAAGCGCTGCACCACCATTACAAACTGCTGCACAATATAATTTAGTATATTCAGAAAATAAATCCTCAAATCTATCGACCATTTTCCCTTCTGATAAAAAATTACTATCAAAAACTTCATCGAGCAATTTATAATATTTTTTTCTAAACTCTATCTCAAATGGAATTTTCATATTATATCCAACCTCTTTATTTGGAATAAAAATTGTCTATTAACTTAGATAGTTTAAGATATTATGCTTCTTTAATAAATACTTTTCATGTTATAAATAAATCTTATCCTTTTAACTTAACATTTTATTATAATTATTAATAAACTCTATCAATTAACTTTCATACTTTCAAGAACAATCTTATCATTGGAAATATATATTGTTAATTAACTTTTGTTTAATTTTATTTTTTTATCTTTTTTTTGCCCTTTAGTCCGAGGATATTTAAATATTATGATTTTATGCTGCATTTTTTTATCCTTGCATACTTTTACAAAATAATAAATTTAATATCTTCAGGTTTATTTTAATCCATTATAATCCATTATAACAAAACTTAATCCTTATCAGTTAATATTTATTTTATCTTTTAAGGATGAAATTTTAGAACCTCCTCTAAAAATTTTTTACTAATTTTCTTACTCTTATTCTTTACCTCTTTTACATAGACTAATCATGATTTATCATATTTATCTTTACACTCTATGTTGTTTAATAATTTTGTAAACACTTTGTAATTGATTTTCATTATTTTATTCTTTTTATTTAAATCTCTTATATATTCGTTGTAATTATGACACTATTCTATTTTTTTTTACTTTATTATATTATTGTTAAGTTTTCAGTTTTCGCTGTTCGCTGATCAACATTCTTCTTTTCTAATTACACTAATTTATACTAATTTTTTAATTAATAATTTATTAAAAACTTCACAAACTTCACGTCGGAGGTTAAACTCTAAAACCTTTATAAACTGTGTTCGCTTCGATATTTTTAATCACTACTGCTCCAGCACCGATAATTGCATTTTCACCAATTTCTATTTTATTACTTATAACGCAACCTATCCCTAAAAATACTGCTTCACCAACTGTTATGTTTCCTGCCATAATTACGCCAGGACAAATATGCGAATGAGAACCTATCTTACAGTCATGATCAATTGTCGAATTTGGATAAATTATAACATTGTCTCCAATTTCAACATTTATACCAATTGAAACATTCTTCATTATTAAAATATTTTTTCCTAATCTTACATTTCTTGCGAGTCGAGCAGATGGATCAATTAAATTTATCCCTTCAAAATTTTTTGCTACTAAATTATTATATATTTTCCGTCTAATATTATTATTTTTATCTGTTCCAACGCAATTTAAAGCATATTTAATTTTTCCAGAAAATTTTTCTAAGACTTCGTCATTTCCTAAATATTCGTAATTCATAATTTCTTCGGATTTTTCAAGTGCAATATATCCTATAATCTTATAGTCATTAGCATAAAATTCTTCTATCATATCAATTGCAATTCTTGACAAACAACCACCACCGACAATAATTAATTCATTCATCTTCTTAACTTACTCCTATTTACTATTTAAGTTTTAATAATAAATTTATTATGAATAAGATCATATTTTTCATTATCGCTCAATTTTATTTTTCCGAATACAAACAATTCGATTGCGAAATATTTGATTTATTAAATTTTTTTCTTTAAAATTTTTATATTCAAGAAATTAACTCAATAAAATTATCTAATTCATCAAAAAACATATCAACTGTATTTCCGAAATCCTCAACTAAATTTTGCATTTTATCCCAGTTCAATTCAAACAAATATGCATTTCTAAAAAAATGACGGAAATTTTTATATTCAACTAATTTTAAATATAAATTTTCACTAATAACTTTTGGTCTTATATCTTTAATCTCAATAATCATTTTTTTTAATAAATCAGAATGATAAATTGATTTATCAATATTATTTCCAAAAACATTAGCAATATTTTTTAAAATATTTTCTATACCATTATAAAAATTATGAAGGATATAACCATAGACAGAAGCATCAAATTTATCAGGTATTTTATTTTGATTTTTTTCTTTTAATAATTCTATATCTTCCTTTAATTTAATAATCTTTTTCCTTTCAAATTCTATCTCTGCGATAAGTGTTTTGATTATAATTTCAGATATTTTCATACAACACCTCGCACTTTTGTAAGACAATTTTTTTAAAGTTTTCATCGTCATCTAAATCAAACAAATCAATTTTAAAATCCAAATTAATGTCTAAATCTCTATATAATTTAAAAAAATCTTCCTGTTTTTTCAAACCAATAATCCCAATATCTAAATCTGATTTTGAATTAAATTTTTCTTCATTTAATGCACTGCCAAACATTACTATTTTTTCAACATCATATTTTTTTACAATATCTTTAATTATATTTTTCACTTCATTAAGTTTTAAAAAATACTTTTTATTTTCTTTTTGATTATCTTCTATTCTTTTTTCTAAATTTATTAAATAAATATTTTTCATTTAGTCAGGGACACTCTTTAAAAAATTTAATTTTTTATTAAATAATTTATCTGTCAAATTATAAAGATAAATATAGCATTGTCGGAGACATTTGATGGAGGCAGGTTTGGTGGGGACAGGCGTCACCTCTTCCTCTCATATTTTAAAACTTTAATATAATTTTTTAAGTATTGAAGATATTTATTATAATTCATAAAATTAATTGTAAACAGCCAACTTTTTTCTTTTGTGTAAATTTACGAATTTTACTGGCATATTTTCTTCTGGCAACTAATCTCGCTAATCTACACTAAAGTTTTTATTTAATGATTTATAAAAAACTTCACAAACTTCACGTCGGAGGTTAATTCACTGTGACATTTTTTCACCTCTTTTATTTTCAATTATCTATTTATTAAAATATAACTTTATCCCCCATTCATAAGAACGACCCTGTGGATAAAATTCTGCTGTCACTGGATTATAATATATTATATTGTTGTGAACCATATCTTTTAATATTTCAATTTCTTCTTCATTAAATTTGCCTTTACTTATTCTGCACTTATTTACAAATTTTATTAATACTTGTTCATTTAATTTTCTGTTTTTTTCTGTCGCATAATCTATTATCATATTCCGTATTTTTATTTTATACTCTTCACAAACCTTCTCTACTTCTTCTTCAAAAAATCTGCTTAATAATAATTGTATCTCCCACATACTACCGCCCACTGTGTCCCATACCTTTTCTATCTCTTCTTCTCTCAATCTATATTCCTTTATCTTGCTATACTTCTCTATATCTCGCAACCATTCATAAACATCTTCTTTCCTTAAATAATCTACTTCATAAAAATCGCTCGTCTTTTTTAACTTGCTCTCATTATACACCTGGTCGATAAAATACCCATCTGATGATGAAATTATTATATGCGCTAAATGACTTTCTTTTGTCATCGCTACAAAAAAATTAAGTAACTCCTGTATTAATAATCTCTGACTATTTATATATATTTCTCTCAATGCCTGTAATTCATCGATTATTATTATTGGTTTTATCTCTTTTTTTACTATCTTTTGTAATTCTGTTTTCATTATTACAAATGGGTCTAACTTCTTTTCTTCCAAGCCTTTCATCGCTTCTACTTCTAATTTGAATACTCCTAAATTATATTTTCGTCTTTCTTTTATTCCTTCTTTCCCTTTATTATAATCAATCTCAAAAAACGCTTTTAAAAAATCTGTATAATTCCCTAAATATACTTCGCGTAAATTTAAAAACTTCACATCTATTTTTTGCCTTTTCTTTAAATCTTCTAAAAAATGATATAATAATGTCGTTTTCCCACTTGATTTCGGCCCGTGTAAAAATAATATTTCTGTTGGTTTTTTATTTATATACAAATTTAAATAATCTAATTCTTCTTTGCGATTTATAAATGCTACATCCTGTCGATACTCAATTTGTTTTCTCATATTTTGAACCTCACTTACTAAATATAGTTTATCCTTTAAAATACAATCATAAAACCAGCCTGATGGATAAATTTATTTAATGCTAAATTATTTTTTAACCTAACTTCTAAAACCTTTATAAATTGTATTTGCTTCGATATTCTTAATTACTACTGCACCTGCGCCTATTATTGTATTATCACCAATTTCTATTTTATTACTTATAACGCAACCTATCCCTAAAAATACTGCTTCACCAACTGTTATGTTTCCTGCCATAATTACGCCAGGACAAATATGCGAATGAGAACCTATCTTACAGTCATGATCAATTGTCGAATTTGGATAAATTATAACATTGTCTCCAATTTCAACATTTATACCAATTGAAACATTCTTCATTATTAAAATATTTTTTCCTAATCTTACATTTCTTGCGAGTCGAGCAGATGGATCAATTAAATTTATCCCTTCAAAATTTTTTGCTACTAAATTATTATATATTTTCCGTCTAATATTATTATTTTTATCTGTTCCAACGCAATTTAAAGCATATTTAATTTTTCCAGAAAATTTTTCTAAGACTTCGTCATTTCCTAAATATTCGTAATTCATAATTTCTTCGGATTTTTCAAGTGCAATATATCCTATAATCTTATAGTCATTAGCATAAAATTCTTCTATCATATCAATTGCAATTCTTGACAAACAACCACCACCGACAATAATTAATTCATTCATCTTCTTAACTTACTCCTATTTACTATTTAAGTTTTAATAATAAATTTATTATGAATAAGATCATATTTTTCATTATCGCTCAATTTTATTTTTCCGAATACAAACAATTCGATTGCGAAATATTTGATTTATTAAATTTTTTTCTTTAAAATTTTTATATTCAAGAAATTAACTCAATAAAATTATCTAATTCATCAAAAAACATATCAACTGTATTTCCGAAATCCTCAACTAAATTTTGCATTTTATCCCAGTTCAATTCAAACAAATATGCATTTCTAAAAAAATGACGGAAATTTTTATATTCAACTAATTTTAAATATAAATTTTCACTAATAACTTTTGGTCTTATATCTTTAATCTCAATAATCATTTTTTTTAATAAATCAGAATGATAAATTGATTTATCAATATTATTTCCAAAAACATTAGCAATATTTTTTAAAATATTTTCTATACCATTATAAAAATTATGAAGGATATAACCATAGACAGAAGCATCAAATTTATCAGGTATTTTATTTTGATTTTTTTCTTTTAATAATTCTATATCTTCCTTTAATTTAATAATCTTTTTCCTTTCAAATTCTATCTCTGCGATAAGTGTTTTGATTATAATTTCAGATATTTTCATACAACACCTCGCACTTTTGTAAGACAATTTTTTTAAAGTTTTCATCGTCATCTAAATCAAACAAATCAATTTTAAAATCCAAATTAATGTCTAAATCTCTATATAATTTAAAAAAATCTTCCTGTTTTTTCAAACCAATAATCCCAATATCTAAATCTGATTTTGAATTAAATTTTTCTTCATTTAATGCACTGCCAAACATTACTATTTTTTCAACATCATATTTTTTTACAATATCTTTAATTATATTTTTCACTTCATTAAGTTTTAAAAAATACTTTTTATTTTCTTTTTGATTATCTTCTATTCTTTTTTCTAAATTTATTAAATAAATATTTTTCATTTAGTCAGGGACACTCTTTAAAAAATTTAATTTTTTATTAAATAATTTATCTGTCAAATTATAAAGATAAATATAGCATTGTCGGAGACATTTGATGGAGGCAGGTTTGGTGGGGACAGGCGTCACCTCTTCCTCTCATATTTTAAAACTTTAATATAATTTTTTAAGTATTGAAGATATTTATTATAATTCATAAAATTAATTGTAAACAGCCAACTTTTTTCTTTTGTGTAAATTTACGAATTTTACTGGCATATTTTCTTCTGGCAACTAATCTCGCTAATCTACACTAAAGTTTTTATTTAATGATTTATAAAAAACTTCACAAACTTCACGTCGGAGGTTAATTCACTGTGACATTTTTTCACCTCTTTTATTTTCAATTATCTATTTATTAAAATATAACTTTATCCCCCATTCATAAGAACGACCCTGTGGATAAAATTCTGCTGTCACTGGATTATAATATATTATATTGTTGTGAACCATATCTTTTAATATTTCAATTTCTTCTTCATTAAATTTGCCTTTACTTATTCTGCACTTATTTACAAATTTTATTAATACTTGTTCATTTAATTTTCTGTTTTTTTCTGTCGCATAATCTATTATCATATTCCGTATTTTTATTTTATACTCTTCACAAACCTTCTCTACTTCTTCTTCAAAAAATCTGCTTAATAATAATTGTATCTCCCACATACTACCGCCCACTGTGTCCCATACCTTTTCTATCTCTTCTTCTCTCAATCTATATTCCTTTATCTTGCTATACTTCTCTATATCTCGCAACCATTCATAAACATCTTCTTTCCTTAAATAATCTACTTCATAAAAATCGCTCGTCTTTTTTAACTTGCTCTCATTATACACCTGGTCGATAAAATACCCATCTGATGATGAAATTATTATATGCGCTAAATGACTTTCTTTTGTCATCGCTACAAAAAAATTAAGTAACTCCTGTATTAATAATCTCTGACTATTTATATATATTTCTCTCAATGCCTGTAATTCATCGATTATTATTATTGGTTTTATCTCTTTTTTTACTATCTTTTGTAATTCTGTTTTCATTATTACAAATGGGTCTAACTTCTTTTCTTCCAAGCCTTTCATCGCTTCTACTTCTAATTTGAATACTCCTAAATTATATTTTCGTCTTTCTTTTATTCCTTCTTTCCCTTTATTATAATCAATCTCAAAAAACGCTTTTAAAAAATCTGTATAATTCCCTAAATATACTTCGCGTAAATTTAAAAACTTCACATCTATTTTTTGCCTTTTCTTTAAATCTTCTAAAAAATGATATAATAATGTCGTTTTCCCACTTGATTTCGGCCCGTGTAAAAATAATATTTCTGTTGGTTTTTTATTTATATACAAATTTAAATAATCTAATTCTTCTTTGCGATTTATAAATGCTACATCCTGTCGATACTCAATTTGTTTTCTCATATTTTGAACCTCACTTACTAAATATAGTTTATCCTTTAAAATACAATCATAAAACCAGCCTGATGGATAAATTTATTTAATGCTAAATTATTTTTTAACCTAACTTCTAAAACCTTTATAAATTGTATTTGCTTCGATATTCTTAATTACTACTGCACCTGCGCCTATTATTGTATTATCACCAATTTCTATTTTATTACTTATTACGCAACCAATACCTAAAAATACTGCTTCGCCAATTATCACATTTCCAGCCATCACCACACCTGGACAAATATGTGAATGTGAACCTATCTTACAATCATGGTCAATTGTTGAATTTGGATAAATAATCACATTATCTCCAATTTCCACATTTATTGCAATAGAAACATTCTTCATTATTAAAATATTTCTTCCTAATTTTACACTTCTCGAAAGTCTCGCAGAAGGGTCAATTAAATTTATGCCCTCAAAATTTTTTGCAACCATATTATTATATATCTTTCTACGAATATTATTACTTTTATCTGTTCCGACGCAATTTAATGCATACTTGACTTTCCCTGAAAATTTTTCTAATGCTTCGTCATTCCCTAAATATTCGTAATTCGTAATTTCTTCGGATTTTTCAAGTGCGACATAACCGATAATTTTATATTCATCTGAATAAAATTCTTCGAGCATATCAATGCCAATTCTTGCTAAACATCCACCACCAACAATAATTAAATCTTTCATTGTTTTTACATACCTCTTTAAATTTTTATAGTCAGTCGCTCAAAAAGAAATAACACATTATCACAAAGTTTATTTTAACATATTTCTAAAAAATAGCATTTCCACTTTGAACAGTATGACCATCAGCATTACAGGAAGCA
>ERZ795045.2942-NODE-2942-length-15857-cov-57.963802_pt1 | contig 15857 bp, 21 predicted proteins | sample MGYA00375129_ERZ795045 | MGnify/ENA primary metagenome ERZ795045 (study PRJEB30174, sample SAMN05720166) | activated sludge metagenome | isolation source: anaerobic digester from wastewater treatment plant | place: Japan | collected 2015-05-15 ... | reverse complement strand
GCAGGAGAAGCGGCTGAGCGTAATACTTCGTATACAGAGTCACGGTCGGATCAACCTGCTTTACTCCAGCAAGCTTATCCAGGAGCGAAGCGACAGATACCTGCGCCGGATAACCACCGGCGTTAAACTGGATCAGTGGATACGCGGCGTCACCGAGTAATCTGTTCATGTACGTGTCCCACAACAGACTCGCTGAATAGTCACGTGGTAGAATCTGTCTCGTCGATGACTGGCTGACCTTCTGTTTTCTGCTGCCAAGGAGACCGCCGAGAAGACCGCCGACACCCACTGCCGCTAACCCGAGACTCATAGCTTGTCACCCCCACCAGCCCAAAGTCTTCCCACGCCCGTAGATGTCCATACCGGTAGACGCGAGCTGACCGATCGTTCCAAGCACGGTCAGCGGGTGCGCCCGACCTGACGACGTCACAGTCTCACTTTGCACACCGTACCGCCGACCTTCCGACTGACCGGCGACGTTGCCGAGGTAATTCAAAAACTGCTCCGCCGCCGAGTAAATCGGCTGCTGCTGTTGCCATGCCCACGTCGTCGCGGCGGGCAGCATGGCTGTCTGCATCTGTGTGTTGCCAAGCGAGGCGAGTCGTTCGAGAATACGTCCAGGCACAAATGACAACGTAGGGCCGCCCGACACGCCTATACTGAACTGAGAGCCGCTTAGCGCGTCACCAATGAGCCTGTTCAATAACGAACTGTACTGCGACGATGCCCCAGTAAGACTATCCAGGTAGTCGCCGAAGCGCTCGTTGAGCCACTTTTCGCGCTCCTCCAGCATCTGCTCATACCCAGGGCGCCGAGAGTACCCGGGACGGGGCAAAACGCTGAGGATATCACCCCGACGTGATGCAATGCTCATGACGTGACCTCCTCACAGCAACGAGTTTAGCAGGTCCGCGATGACGCGGTACGGCGCTGATGGGTCCTGGGAGGAGTACGTTGAGTATCTACCCAGCTCCGCCGCCTTAAAAAGCGATTCCCCGTAGTTCTGCGCCGCCGACCCCAGTAGCCCCGCCTGGGCACCGAGCGCCTGGCCGCCGAGCGTCGCCGCCGTCTTAGCTAAAGCGTCAGACGCCACAGACGATTGGAGCATTCCCCTCCCAGCGAGTCTGTTCAGTACGCCCTGGATGGATGGGAGGAGCTGGTTGGTCATATACTGGGCAGTCATTTGGCCAGCCTGGTTGTACGGCTCAGCGTATGCACCGAACGATCCTACTAGGCGGGATAGGATAGGCATGACCTGGTTCTGTGAGAAGCCGGTCCACGCCTGCCCCAGGCCAGAATACCCGGACGATGTCGGGAATGCCGTCTGTGGAACGAGAAAAGACTGTAGCGCCATCTTATACCTCCTCACGTTGCATACAGTACCCATATGTAGTGCCTATTATTATAGCACTCGTTATAGATGTCATAAACCGAGTCTCCCTGGTAGAAGTAGAGATATAGCTGCTGATTGGTCTTCACAACCGGCACGACACGAATAGTGTTCCACGTACCATCCCAGTTAAAGACCATACGAGCCGATAGCACCCTGGAGATAGTATTATACGGGGAAGGCATCGAGGAGATAGCGATCCGGGCGTAATGGCCGCTTATAGAACCTGATAGCAGATCTTTGAGTCCCGGCGATTTCTCTAGAACGATACTACCAGCACTGCTCGACTTATACCTATACAGAGAGATGCACGCTCCCTTTAATGGCCGACTCTCCAGGGCCAGGGGGTAGACGCCCTCGTAGGGGTCGATAGCGGCAACGCGCTGTTCGATCTGAGAGAGTCGATAGTCGACCGACTCCGGGACGTTGGATGAATCAATCCCGACAACAGACTCTAGGCCACTGATAGTATCCTGGAGCAGGTTCCAGGTATCTACATTGATCGGCGACCTGTATGCTGCTTGCGTGAAGTAGACAATGGAGTCTGGGTACGCCATCACGCCCTCGCATATAAGAGATCGAGTACGATTGTCTTCCCATTCAACGCTGAGAAGAAATCAGAGGTAGTAAAGCCAAAGGAATCAGAGGAAATAAAGCTAGGAGTATAGATCGTAGGCATAGAGCTTTCCCATCCCCAAAGGATACAGTTAGAGGGCGAAGTCAGGACCGTGTTCGGCACCACCACCAAAGCGCCGAATAGATGGGTGACAGTAGACGCGAATGCCGCTTGCTTAATGCTGAGCTTGAAATATGCGCTCGAGGCTGACACCTTATAGTATGTTCCATTATATGAGGCATATATTGTCGTCGTGGGCACATTGTCACCATTCGAGAGCGACTCCATGACGATAGTCGCCTGAGAGGAGGAGATGCCGGTGAGCGTTATCCTAGACACACGTAGGATAGGCTGCGTGGACTTGAGCACCTCTCTGACCGTCGCAATGTCGGACTCAATCTCATCGATTCTGTCTTCTGCAGCCGAGATACGGTAGTCTATAGATGACGTATCGGGAGAGCCTGTAACCCCGACCTTCTCTTCGAGCGCCTCGACAGCGTCACATAGATCGTTCCACCGGGAGGACGAGACAATATCGCTAGGTTCGACATCGTCAAATGTATCTAAGGCAGTTGGGAATACTATAGCCATAGTCACCTCATCGCTTCAATTGGAGACACCTGGAACCCGACATCATGTACCCCAAAACCGCTTGTGACTGAGAAGTCGCTCAGGCCGAACTGGATTGACCTCGCGGTGAACATCAAGAATCCAGAGATAGCGCCAGACCCTGACGTTAGCGTCCTCGTCGTAACCGGCGTTGCCGCGTCGTTGCGATAAAGGCTCAGTGTACACGTGACTGGGGCTGTCCCAGCGAAGTGCGCCTGATACCTGGACACAACGACATCGGTGAAGCGCATCTCGGTAATACCTGACAGAATCGCGTATGTCGGTTGAGAGGTGCCATCGAGGTAGTCTGTGTCCATAATATAGACGTACCCATCCGACGCCCCCACGCACAACCTGTCGCCCGCAAGGCCAAAGGATGTAGGTGTCACATTGAACAAAAACTCAGTCCACGGATACCGTACTGTTCCACCAACCTGTCGTGCACACCTCGGGTGCCCCACGAGCACACGGTCATACCCAGGAAACTTTATCAACACGCAACCCGTCCATGGGTCGTACCCTGTAAAAGCCTCGGGTGAATAGTAATCATCTATAGCTGGCATGACAGGATAGCCAATATTAGCCGTTCTCACATCACCATACTCAGTTACACCGTGCAGCGAAAACACACCATCGCCATTCAGAATCCACGCGTCATTAGGTGTCACAACATAATGAGATGGAGCACACGAGATCTGCTGCATCATAGGCTCCTGCGTGAAGTCCTCCGGTGAGGTCCCTGTCAACCTAACCAGATACGGTGCAGTTTCGGTGCCTAGAACGAACAGATTCCCGTACACGGTGATCAGAGCTCCCACTGGATAGGATGACGCGCCATCATCCATAATGCCAACGTAACCACCACCGTCAGCGGTAGACCAGTCGAATGGTGTGTTGACGTTGGAATATCTAACCCACCCAGGTGTCTCTCTACTAACGATCCACAATCTAGAGCCCCAGGCAATGCCCATTGTCGCTGTCGGCGGCAGACCAGGCTTTATGAGCATCAATGTGTGCATACTCGAGCTCGGGCCTGTCCACGAGCTTCCTGTGTAGTAGTACTCCCCACCAAGATGGGCCGACGTGTTGTAATGCACATTCACTGTGGCTGAGCTTGACCCACCCGCGTAATGGACTACAACCACATAGTCTGTGTCTGGATCGATGTCATATGGCGAAGTGAACGTGAACTCAACCGCTGTAGCGCTTGTGCTGAGGGTTTCGGCGGACACGGAAGACGATGTGGATAAAAGGCTGCTCAGTGTCGAATCATACAGACGCGCTGTCACGCTACCGGTAGGAGAGCCTGTCTTACTCAACATGAACGAAACCGAAGTGAGCGGTAACGTGAACCCGGCAGGCCACTCCGGGGTGGTAAACTTCGACCCAGCCATCGTAGTGCCGCCTAAGTAGAGTGAACGTGAGCCGCTGGACGTCAGCGTCAGCGAGGAGTACATGCTTCCCAGATCGCCATCATCATAGCACAGCCGCAGAGACGAGCCGTCGTAGTACTTCAAGTAGCTCCCGTCGCAGACAATAACGTAGTCAGAGAACGGCACTAGGCGTATCTCGCCGGACGCCTCGGATAGATTCCCGATGAGAGTCACGGTGCCGTCTGCCGACACGTCGTAGAGGTTCTTCTCGGAATCCACCGCCAAGAATGACTGTGTCCACGCGAGGTCGGTGCTCTCAAAAGTAGTCTCGTCGAATCTTGCCAAGTCAAACAATGAACTGGCAGTTCCCTTGATATACGGCATGATGCTCACGACAGAGCCTTCCATCTGTGTAAGCGAAAATCTCCTGAGCCCAGGCCTCGACATCAGCTTACCGTCAGGTGTGAAGATAAAGTTGAGACACTCCGCCAGCTCGCCAGGGAGCAGAGCCTTAGAGTCGACAGAGCGATTCAGGCCGAGGCTGAAGTCGCTCGTGACAAGTTCCTGAAGCCTCTGCTTACGCTGTGAGTTGTTGAGGGAGACTGGGAACGGCATTATCTCCTCCGCAGCCTCATTCTCGGTCGTACAGGCGTCCTAACGGCGACCATGTTGAGCGCCCTTCGCTCCAGCTCGTTATATACCAGCATTGCCGCCGTAGCATCCATTTCTCCACGCAGCCGAGCCTTAGCACAGACATACTCTCCGATCGCGTCATTGAATAGATCCTGAAACGGCATGTTATCGGTGAGAGCCAGATCATCCAGGGCTGTGAAGTACGCGTAGCTCACAGTATACGTGTCATCGGGTGTAGGGAGCAACACGACGCTGGTCGGTGTGAGATAATACTCTTTTGGCTCACCGCCCGAGCTTAGGGAGTAGTCTGCGCTCCTGTCTGGTTTACATGGCTGTAGATATGACGACCCTATCCACACACCGGTGCGATCCACACCGGAGCCAGTATACATTGCCAGAAAACCAGCGGGCAGTTCATAGGAGCTGACGCCTTCAACAGTAGAGAGCTCCCCAAAGCTCAGCACCAGGGGGTCGTTCCTGGCGACAAGCAACTGGTGGACGCACCGTGTTCCTTGGTTGACGTAGACCAGCAGCTCCTGGTCAGACCACATCGTCTTATCGGGGTCGGCGAATCTAACACTTAAGGAATCGATCAGTCCCTGGACGGTCATCCATCCTCCTCATCTACGCACCGCTCACACAGCTCCAGACCATCGACAAGAGTCAGTCTATCTCGCGGAGTAGCGAAGCCGCACCGGTCACACACGAGGACCGAGCTCTCCGCTTCGGACCCCTCTCCCGTGAACAGATCCTCAATCGTTTCTGAATACGTCTCTATCATGCTCTTAAAAAGCGACCCCTCTAGGTAGACCCCAGAGGGGTCTCATATCAGGATGCGGTTGAGATCGTACCAGTGTTGTATGTCGTGATGCTATCGCTGGACATTCCCGCTGTCAGGACAAGCAGGTAGATATCGAACGCGCCGGTATCGGTTCCGTTAGACGTTGTGAACGTGACTTCGATGTCAGCGGTCACCGGGTAGGGCTTCCGAATAAAGATGCCATGGTCGCCCGAGGTGTTCGTCCCGGCAACATATGTCGAGAGCAGTGACCCGCACGTGTTCGCTGAGAGGTACGTCTCATTAGTTCCAGTGGTGGTCGTTGGCCCCGGGAACACATACCCCGTCGACCCCAGGCTAGCGTCAGCGATAAACCCATTAGCAGTGCCAGAGTCATGACTGTTGGTTCCGACACTGACTGTCTCGGTGGCATCGGCCACATTCACGTACAGCCAGGCATCGAGCACGACCCACCCCGCCCGCAGAGTAAAGCCAGTGGTCTTCTCCGTCGCTGTAGTGTTTGCGGCGTCTGCCGCTGACACGGGGAGCTTCACGATAGCGAGCCCGGCGTGTTCCTTGGTGGCCGGGCCGAAGCCCAGCCACCCATTGAGCGCGAGGTTTGTGAAGTTAGTGAAACGCATAGAACACCCCCTGTTACGCGCCGGGGTTGCACGCGATATTCATCGGGTCAACAGATCCCGCTCCCGCGAACCTAGCGGTAACCTTGAACCGGACATCACCGGTGTCGAAGTCGCCTTCCCTGGCGAAAGTAGGGGCCTTCCGGTTGAACCAGACCATACCACGCGCCTCATCCAACTCGCCGATGTAGTAGCGAGCGGTCGTGGAGGTGATGTACGGCGTGCAGTGGAACTTGATTTTCGGTCGCGCCTTCACCAGGGCGTTGACGGCGTTGTTGCCGGTCTCGGGGTTCATCTGGCTGCCAAGGAGCTCAGTCAGCTTCCACTCGAGCGCCGGATTGGCGAGGATGTAGCGCACGCCAGCCGTCCGGTTGATCTTCTTACCGGTGTGGTCGGTCAAGGACTCGAACGCCAGGATGTCGTCCTGGAGCGCGTCGAGCGACAGAGACGTAGCGGTATAGTAGTTGGAGTAAGTGGAGCCGTCCAGCTTCGAGTGGGACGAAGAGAAGATGTATTCACCGTCTGCCGACGTCTTTGACGACGCGCCAAGGTTGAACCCGTTGTAAGCCTCGCAATTGATCGTCTCGGCAGCAGAGATGCCGAGCTCCTTCATTGCCTGCTTCATGACGCCGTAGAGGTCGTCCTCGATAGCCTCCTCGGTGATCCTGACGCCGAGGCCCCAGGTCTCAACGACAAACTTCTTAGAGGGGCCCTGAATCCTCGCATCGTAGAAGATAGCTGTACCTTCAGGCTTCTTCGCCATGAGGCCGAGGCCCGACACAGTAGCGATCTCCTCGTAGGACCTGGAGGTCTTCTGGACCAGGATAAACTCACGCCAGTCCTCGGAGTAGCGCTTATAACTGTCAGTTGCCACAAGGAACAAGCCCGGAACGTAGAGCTTGTTAAACCGCGATCTTGCTTCAGTAGCCATCTCTCATCCCTCCTTAGATACCGGCGCTACCGGGCAGGTCGATGTGCTCACAGAACCTCACGAGCACCTCACAGTCCGTACTCCAGGTGTTGCCCTCGACCAAGGCAAGACCGAGGATCCTGAGATTCGCCGCGCTCGTGCTTCCGCTCGTAATGTAGTTGCCGGATATGCCGGTCGTGGTGTTACCTGTGCCGACCACCCAATCCGTGCACAGACCCACGTCAGCCGCTGCGAGAGCGGTAGTTGCGTGGTGGTAATGGATCATGTACACCTGATGGGGGTCGGTGTTCACAACCGCGGTGTACCCCGTCGCATTGCCTCCAGGGTAGTAAAGAGCCGGGGACCCGCCACTATCGAAGACGGCGACCAGGACGCCGAGGTTGTCCGTGTTTCCAGCGGCAGCCTGTGCGATACCCCCGTCCGCCACGAGCTCCACGGCATCGCCGATGTAGATTGCCGTGGAGGACGGGTCAACGTCAAAGTAGAGAAGCGCGCCGGGGTTCTGAGGCCCGACCGGCTTCAAGCCATATCTAGCGGTACCCATAGTATGTTACCTCCTTCCTGTTTCAGTCTGTATCGGATGGGGACACGACATTTCCCTGCCAGTCTGTCTCGACTGGAGCCTCGTCGGGAGTCCGACCGTACCCCCCGGATGTAGTTACCTCCTCAAACCGTATAGGCCCTTCGCTCTTGTCTAGCTGTGCCTTCGCGGTTTCAAGTCGCCGCTCTGACGACCTGATGGCAGCGAGTTTTTTCTGCTCATTGAACGACCGTGGCTGGTAGAACAGGATGTGCGTCGTGTACCCGCGCCGTTCAATGGCCCCGTTTGTCGAGAACAGACGATTCGGCAGAAAGCTATGGTTCGTCCGGTTGACCGGACGCCAGCCCTCCTTCAGATAAAGGTTCAACATGCGCTCGTCGTCCACCTCGACCCAGCAATACGTGTACTCCTTCGCACGCACGTGCTGGTGCGCGCCGGGTTTCAGAGGATCCGGCAGCTCGAACATAGACCTATAAGCCTCATCGAACTGGATGGTGTCCGCGTACCATTCCGCGGGCTCCTCGTGCTGGTTGACGACCTGTTTGATAACTGTGTCAGAACGATCTGTCGAGACCAGCACAGCGGGTTGAGTGTTCTCCGTATCGACGGGTTTCGATTCTTTTGCCATGATTAGCTTCTCCTCTGCGCGAACGCCAAGTACGCGCGGCAGTAGTCCTCAAACTTCGGATATGCATAGGAATCCCACGTCCGCTTGCAAAACTCATACTGCTCCCGCGTAAGACGGGGTGTCGTGGATGATTCCGATCGTGGCTGAGCCTCTACGGCCCCCTGGGAAGCGACACGACGGCGTCGTGACTCGTCCGCCGATTGCGCGTGCACCTTGCGGAGCTGCACATTCGCGTTGGCCTCGGCGACGATGCTGTAGAACGCTTCAGGGGCATGCAAGAGCATCTTTGTGCTCTGCTCGGGGCCGTACCTGGTCATAATGATAGACTGGGCCTCCTTGTACAACTCGCTGCCCTCGTCTGCGATATCGGGGAAGTCGCGCACAAGCCTTTCCTCGACCATACGCTGCCGCATCTGGTGCTCAGCGGCCGCACGTGACGCCTCCAGGGCCGCCTTCTCCTCTTCGGAGCGTCTCCTAAGATCAGCCTCCATGATACGGCTGACCTCATGAGCGTAGAGCTCTGGGTCAAGCTCTTTCAGATGGCTGATCGACTCAAGCGCCCGCTTCCGTTCCTCCTCGGCCCGGCTGGCTTTTGCCTGTTCCCGCACCTCTGCGAGCTGCTTTTCCAAGAACTTGATCTGGGTCGAGTATTCCTCCTCGAGCTTCCGCAGCTTGTAGCCGAGCGCGTCACGGTCCTTCTTGAGCTTGACTGGGTCTTCCGTGACAGCGTCCCGTCGTTCCTGATCTACGCGACGCTCGTGGTGTCGTCGCTGCTCCTCCGCCTCCGGCGCCTCCTGCTCGACCTGTAAGGCTTCGGGGTCCTCGTTGACGTCGTCATGTTCCACCGGTACGTCTTCGGGAAGATCGATCCGCTCTGTCGCTACCTCTTCATAGTCAGCCGGCATAATGGCCTCCTCTTAGGGTTGGGTACTCGGGCTATGCCCGGCGTTGTCGCTCACACCAAACACTCTACGGAGCATTGCCAGTAGTGATGATGTACGTTTCTTCCGCTCTTCCGTGACAGTCTCTTTCGAGTGTGTGAGTGGTATCGATAAGATTATCTCGAGCTCCTGTATCAGGGCCCGTGCTGTATTCAGTCGCGCTGCCAGCCAGACCTCGTCGTCCTGAGTACCTGTCGGTGACGCCAACAGGTGGTGCAGGGAGATGAGATGTGAGACAAGCCTGCGTTCGAGCACCTTCTGGTACTCGAGGAAGTCAGGGTTTGTGGCAAGGTCTCGCAGACTCACAAGATACCTCCCTCGACGATCTGCTGAGCCAGTCTCCTACGAACTGTCGCCTTAGCGTCCTCGATGTCCTTTGGGGTGACCATGCTCTTATGCTGCAACGCTGCGTCCATCTCCATCGAGTCCAGGATGCGGCGCTTCGCGAGCTGTCTCGCGGCCTGCCGTGCTATATCAGCCTCCATTCTCTGGTCTTGGAGTTGTCGACGTGCCTGGGATAGCGCATCGTTGTCAGCGGCCACAGCCTGGATGTCCTGCTGGTGCAGGTCGCTGAGCTTCTGCTGCAGGTACTGCTGTATGACCTGTACGATCTCTGGGTTCTGTTGTGCCGCTTGCACGATAAACGCGAAGGACTGGTCTATATACGCGTCCGGGTTCTTTCGCTCGTAGGCATCCAGCAGGTCTTTGAATAGCTGCATCTGGTTCGCGAATGGGAACGCGGAAGCGATAGTAGCGAGTTCTTGAGCCTCCGCACGTTCCATCATCTGGTTATACACGCTATCAGAGATCCGGATGGAGAAGTCATAATCCTGCTGCAGAGCGTCGACGTCAACCTTACGCAGAACGTCGCCCCCGGGGAGAACGAGGTCGACGTCAGTTGGCATGTACCAGGCGTACAGGAGCATATCGAGCTTAATGACGTCAGCGAGCTGCTCCTTGAGTGGCCTGGCCATATAGGAGTGTCGCACCTGCGCCTCCTGCAGGATCATCTTCATGCCGGACGCGGTACCGGCACCCTGACCCATCTGGATATCCTCGACGCCGCTCTGATAGGATGAGACGGCGATCAGACGCTCAAGGTAGGCAGTGATGAGATTGATGAACTCGATATTTGCTGAGTAGTTAATGCCGAGCTTGGGAAAGCTGATCGACTGTGGGTTGCCGCTGACTGGGTTCGCTCCGCCAGGACTGATATCGATTTCGTCGGGCAGGCCCGCGTCGGCTCCGTAGAAGAACCACGGGTTGATTTCGACTGTGGCGGAGTCAATCATCTGGTTGGCGCAGTCGTTGATAGCCTGAGCAAGGTGACGCACCTTCTGCGGCACGCCGGTGCCGTACTGTTTGCCGTAGTCGGGGAACAGGATCAGGCGCTTGACTGGCTTACCTCGAAGGCCGTAGAACACATCCCGCACGTACTGCTTGCGGATGATTGTCTCGGTGTCTTTAGCGATAGTGATGATGCACCAGTCCCGATCGCCGGGCTCGAGCTCATACTTCAAGTAGAACGTGAGGATTTCAATGTCCGGGTTATTGAGTTCACCCTGGGCATCATCTAGGTCGGAAGACTCAAGAATGCGTTGTCTCGCGGCCTGTTTGAGCTCAGGCGAAACATCATACACGCCGCCGTTTTCGATACTTTGCTCGACCAGATCGTCGTATTTCACGTACTGTCTGCGGATAGTTGGCGTCTCGTCCCAATCCTCACAGACATCTGGCCCGTACACATCCTCGATGCCAGCGAAGTCGTTCACAACGCGAAAGACTTTCACGTCTTCCTGTCTAATCTCGTCAACGTATCTCTGTTCCACAGGCACGCCGTTCGCTGCGTAGGATGGGACGGCCTCGTCCTGGATACGCTCGCCGGTGATGAGATCGTATGGTACATGGCCGACGAACCTGCGGCCTCGTTTCAGCACCTTTTCGGTGTAGTAGGGGAAGATGTAGCCAGTGCCCTCGATGAGCACCCTATGGACCCAGGATGGGACGCACTTTTGCCACTCGATGTTGTGGGCTAGCGCCCACTCTGCGAACTTCTCGACCTCCTGGGTGTACTGAACGCCATCAGGCGTATTGGGAATCACCTCGATGATATCGCGGTCCTTACCGGCGACAGCGGCCACGAGGCGAGGTTCGATGTTATCCACAACGATCGCCTCGAGCATCATGGAGATGTTCGAACACCCCTCCCATGGGAAGGATTTTGTCGAGCGTTCACCTCGGTACCGCTTCCAGTTATCCTCGACCTCTTCCAGCTTCTTCTGTCTATACGTAGAAGAGCTGTACTCCTCATACAGCGACATGAGGTAGGACACGATGTCGGTACGAGCGCCTTTGGACTCGTTTGTGGTAAGTAGCTCGACAGTGTAGGAGTCGCTATCCTTGGGCACCTTTATCCTCCGTAGCCGACCACTCGTCTGTCTCGGTTCCTGATCTTGGGACGACGCGCTGACCAGGAGCGACCGGCGAGCTTGGCGCAGACGTACTGGAGTGCGTCATGGATATGGGAGTACCGGTTCTTCAGCGGCCTATCCGAGAACACACCGTTCTGCACCTCCTTGTAGCCGTACCCTCCAAGGAAGCCCTGAATGAGTCGGTTACAAGAGGGGTCTATCAGGAGCGCGGGTTCGCCCCGGTAAGTAGCCGTCAAAATGGAGTTGACCGCCTCTCGTCGAGGCTCCCACTCCTTCACTGAAGGCATCACGTTGATACCAACCTCACGCATGAGCTGTGCGTTCGATGTCAAGCCCCCTGACCGTGTCGAGAACTTTGTCTCGCCTGCCGGGTCACCCCAATCCACATAAGATGCGTTCGGGTAAAGGGCGTTGCACTCCTTCTGGACTCTTTCCGCAAACTCGATGATGCCGCTTCTATCGTCCCAGAACTCTCGGAGTACGTGGATAACACCTGGTGAAGGCATGTAGCACACAACGCATGCCGGACAGTTGCCTGTGTTATCCCAGCCTCGATAGAGGGTGAACTGCACGCCTGGCCACACGAGGGTCTGTTTCGCTACGTGGAACGCGTGGCTGAATGCCGTGTAGACATTCTTTCCAACGCGCATAGCGCCAGGCTTACCCTCGATATAGCGCTCAACCCACTCAGGGTCGTTCGCGTAGAGTTTTTTTAAGTCCTCGTAGTAATTCGGATCCAGGTTTTCTGCGTTTTCACCTGGTTTCTGCCAGAAGCCCTCCCCTATTTCCAGACGTTTATCGTCCGGGCCGTAGAACTCATAGTAGTCTGGGCTCTCGATATCGGGTGGGTTCGTGACCTCGATGCCGAACTTTCTCACGATAGGTCTGCCATTATCGTCCTTTGGCCAATCCTTGGCCGGTGGGTATCTACCGATACGCTGTCGGAGGATGTTCTTGATCGAGTGATGCACCTCGGAAGACTCATCGATCAGGTAGCCGGTAATTTCCAACGATCGGAACTTATCGACATCTTCCGGCCTGTCACAAGATCTGAACAGGATCTCTACGGTCAATGGTCTATATGCGGTTATAACGTAAGTTTTCTCTTGTTTACGGAATCTTCCGAAAACAGAGGGTGGAAACCACTCAAAGAACGTGCGCATGGTAGTTGTCCACAGCATATCATTCGTGTTACGCAAAACAAGCCACCGTGTGTTCTTTATTCCGTACACGGTGAACAACATATTCGGCAAAAAGTGGCAGATCTCCATAACGCCTGCCGTAGATTTACCGGAGCCAACCGGCCCGACGAGAGAGCGTATAGTAGCTTGGCTTGCGTGGAACCTCTCGATAGTTGGCGCAGGGTAGTACTCTATTTCGATAGAAGCCTCGCCTTTGATCGAGTACTCTATCGGGTAGGAGTCGTCTATGGTCGGCAGCGCGTTCATTTCTCTTTCTTTGCCTTATTCATGCGCTCGGTGATAATTTCCTGGGTTCCCTTGTAGTCTTTGGTTCGGATCATGACGTTGGTCGCGACGTCCACGGTCTGAGTTTGCCGCCACTTACTGATGTTCTGCATAGCGAAAATGCCGAACTTTGGGTCCATCTGCTTATTCAGGCAGAGCATCGCGACTTTTTCGGCCCGAAGGCGCTGAGCGAGTTCGTACAGTTCCAGCACTTTCCCTCCGAACTCACGGGCGAGGCGCGCATGCAGTTCGGGCTCTTTGTAGCCGCGGCAAAACAAAGCCTGGTTGAAGAATATTTTTGTCGGGTCGGAACACCCGACGTACCGGCACAGGAACTCCATCTCGGCTATAGCCTCATCCTCCGTCCAGGGTGTGTCGGCTGTATGCATGGGAGGGGGGTTGAGGTCGAAGAGGTCGATCTTCAGCTTCTGGAGCTTGCGATAGGTTGTCTTACGGGGGCCCTTCGCGGGCTTCTCGGCTGCCGTGGTGTTGTCACGTTTGTCGCTCATAGCCGATCGAGCACCCCCCGCTGCTTGAAGAACGGTCGAGAGAAGAGGCACACTGCCCAGTACATTGGGTACCTGACGAGAGCGGACTTCCCGCGCACTTCCATAGCCTCCAGGAACACTTTATTCGCGACATCGAAGCTGACGAGGGGTTCGCACCCCTTTCTGAATAAGTAGTCATGGATAACACCCTCGTGATGAGCTCTGTTGCCGTACAGTGCATACACTATAGGCAGCCTGGGCACACTGGCGAAGTCCGTCTCGAAGCCAGTCGGCACGAACACTACACCAGCCAGAGCCGAGTAGTACACCAGGGGCTTGGTCAGGCGCCACACGGTATCGGAGCACGCCTCGCACTCCAGCGGCGTTATGAACTCTGGCGTCATCGTAGCCTGCATGAGGATCAGCCTCGCTCTCTCTCGTGCCCCAGGTCGCTCATTTCCTCGCTCCGAACAGCCACCTGAACGGCGCCGTGATGTAGCCAAGGATGCGATCGATCAGAGACGACGCGACAGGCTGGGCTTTAGCGGCGATCTCAGCAGCGGCGATGTAAGCGATATCCTGCTTCGTAAAGGTAATGCCAGAGTTCAGGAGGTTGACGATCTCCCGAGGCACACCAACAGTTTCGCCGTACTTACGCACCCACTCCGCGCGCGCTTCACGACCCTTCAAGAGCGCCCAGTAGAGGGCCACCTGCGCGTCCGTAAAAGCGCCTTTCGCTAATGTTTGATAAAAGAGCCTCAATGCTTCCCGATCAGCCTTATCCATAAATCCTCCCGGGCTACAAGAGCCCTCGCACCATGTACCCCGCCAGTCCCATAACGCCTGACCCAACGGTCGAGATTGCCCACCAGATAAGAGACTGCTGCCGCTTCAACCGGTCAAGCTCCATCTTTATGCCTGGCGCGCCATTGCCCACAATGGCGCACTCTATACGAGATAAACTTTCTTTGATTTGGGACATATCATGCTCCAGGAGGCTGAGGCGAGTCTCAAACTGCGGCTCTGTCATAACGACCAGTCTCCATTACACGGGCAAGTCTCTCGCACCGCGCTGGCGTCTGCTTATGCCACAGACTCTGTCTCATCGCTTCAGCGGCCCTACGATACTCCCCACTACGAATGCACTCGAGCATCGTGGTAAACTTGCTCACAGACGCCTTCCCTAACTGAAAGACCATCTGTACGAGCACCTCTCTTCTCTCCTCAGAGAGCCTCGACCATGCCTCACCGAGGATGCTCTTCGCGCCCTCCGTTGCGTCGAGAACAGCCCTATCCAAGAGCCACTCAGCCATCTCCTCGGTGATACGCCCATGCTGTGCCAGATGGAAGTCTATAAAGTTGGGGAGCTTACGCGCATCAAGGTTCCAACCATAGCCTATTGTCCGGTGGCCGGTAGGACACCGGTAAGGCTTCAGGGAAAGCCCCTCATCGGACCGGAGCACCCCTTTGATGCGATCAATGTTCACTCCGTTCACAAGCACACTCCCGCAGCGCCAACTTGACGAACCTGAGAAGCTCCTCGAGCAGCTCTTTTTCCAAAGAGACCAACGCGTCCCTCCCAGCGATGACACGCTCCATCAGCGTACTAATGCGCCAAGAACACGCGACAAGATCCTCCGGCACAAACGTCACCACGTCAGGCATCCTCTCCATCCCCTAACCCTTCTCCGCGACACCCTTCGACAAGCCTCAAAAGAGGCACTCGCCACGGCCTACAACCAGGATACCTGTCGGAAGGGCTAACCAACTCACACGCACCCCACCACTAACGTGCTCGACCCCTCTTCCGACTCATCTTACTAAACGTCTTGGCTAAGGCCGCTTGCCTCTTGGTCTTCGTACTAGCCCTGCTCCCCTTACGCAAGACATAGTCAGCATACTCCTGTACAGACATGCCAGCAGCCTTGGCCTTCCTAGTAAAAGCACCTTTGTCTAAATCCCTGGGGATCCACTTCCTCTTGACTGACTTCCCCATACACAACCTCACTCAATAGCACCCTATCCTCGTTGAGCGCCGCCTCTAAGCGGCGCTCAGCTACGTAACAAAGAGACAATGCTATAACCAAGTACCACAATACTAGAGTCCAGGGTATAAGTCATACTATTATATTATAGTCTAAAGTATAAGCTATATGGTGATAGCACTGTCTCTATCTTGCTTTGACATGGTTTAGACCACCATGTCACAAGTTACATGGTTTTTGTAACTTGTGATGCATTGAACTAAGTTAAGGATTCATGGTTTAGTGTAAAAGTTTTGTAAAACCATCCAAGCACACTGTAACGCTCGGATATTGCTCACAGAAAAATATCGTCGGTACTAAAACACACAGCCACGGGAGGCTGGTAAAATAGGGACAAATTGTCACGGT
>ERZ795045.2940-NODE-2940-length-15864-cov-4.580872_pt1 | contig 15864 bp, 11 predicted proteins | sample MGYA00375129_ERZ795045 | MGnify/ENA primary metagenome ERZ795045 (study PRJEB30174, sample SAMN05720166) | activated sludge metagenome | isolation source: anaerobic digester from wastewater treatment plant | place: Japan | collected 2015-05-15 ... | reverse complement strand
GCCCGGCAGCGATGCCGAGCGGGCGTTCTTCTTGGTGGCTGCAGCGCGGCCGCCGTGCGCCGCGCGCCGACGCGGCCAACGCGCGCTACGGCGCCGCGATCGGAAAGTCCAGCCGCGGGCGCTCGAACAGGGTGACGAGTTGCCGGATCGGCGCCGCGTCGCCCTCCAGGCGCACCTTGCCGGCGGCCACCAGCGCGTCCAGCGGCACCTGGCCGAACAGGATGCCGAGCAGCAGCGGCTTGGGTGCCGCGAGCGTCGGGGCGCCGGCCGCCGTCTCGCCCTGTTCGCTCACCAGCACGGCGTTGGCCAGCGTCAGCGCGTGCCGCTCGCCGCTGGCCGTGTCGACGAGATTGACGGCCAGCCGTGCGTCGCCGGCCCGCTCGGGCACGAGCGTGGTGGCCAGCAGGTCCAGGAAGCTGGCGAGCGGCGTGGCCAGCGCCAGGTAGTTCGGGCCTGCGGCTTCGGCGTACGCGTCGGGGCGGCCCTGGCGCAGCTCGCGCGCGCCGGTGAGGTAGATGTTGCGCCAGACCGCGCTCTCCGACTGGTAGCCGAGCTGCTCGTAGCTGTCGGCCAGGAGCTGCCGCGCGCCGCCATCGCGCGCATCGGCAAACACCGCCGCATGCGCCAGTTCCACCGCCCAGCGGTAGTCGCCCGCATCGAAGGCGGCCTGCGCCTGGCGCTGCACGTTGCGCGCGCCGCCCAGCGCCGCGACCAGCCGGCGCGCGCGCGCAACGGGCGGGTACGGATCGAGTTGCGCCGGATCGCCGTCGTACCAGCCCATGTAGCGGTCGTAGACCGCCTTCGCGTTGTGGCTGACGGTGCCGTAGAACTCGCGCACCGACCAGTCGGCGCGCAGCGCGGGCGGCAGGCGCAGGCCGTCGGCGATCTGCGCCGGCGTCTGCCCGAGGTTCATGCGCCGCACGGCCTGGTCGTGGATGAACTTGTAGGCGTCGCGCTGGTGCGCCAGGTACGTGCGGATCACGGCGTTGCCGAAGCGCGGCCAGTGGTGCGACGCGAACTGCACCTCGGCCTCGCCGCCCCACAGGCGCAACGTCTCGCCCAGGTGGTCGGCCCAGGCCTTGGCGTCACGCACCTTGGCGCCGCGCAGCGTCTGCACGTTGTGCAGGCTGGAGGTGGCGTTCTCGGCCGTGCACAGCGCGCGCAGCGACGGGATCCAGACGTTGAACTCCACCGGCGCCTCGGTGCCGGGCGTGAGCTGGAACACGAGCTCGACGCCGTCGATCGTCACGCTCTGAGCGCTGCGCTCGATCTCGAGCGTGGGCGCGATGAAGCTCTGCCGGCCGCGCGCGATGTCCACCCCCATGCCCACGCCCACGCGGCCGCGCGGGCCGGGCGGCAGGAAGTAGCCGAACTGGTAGAAGGCGCGCCGTCCCATCGCGTTGCCGGCGATCATCCACTCGCCGACCACCTCGTCGACGAAGCCCTTGGGGGCGATGACCTGCACCTTGCCGGCACGCACGTCGGCGGCGTCGACGACGCCCGCGGCGCCGGCGAAGTGATCGGTGTGCGAGTGGGTGTAGATCACGGCCAGCACCGGCTTGCGCGCCACGTGCTGTTCGAGCAGTTGCAAGGCGGCGCGCGCGACTTCGGTGGTGGTGAGCGGATCGACGACGATCCAGCCGTTGGGCGTTTCGACGAACGAGACGTTGCTGACGTCGAAGTTGCGCACCTGGTACAGATGCGGCGCCAGGCGGAACAGCCCGCTCCGGCGCAGCACCCGGTTCTGCCGCCACAGCGCCGGGTGCACGGTGGGCGGCGGCGCGCCGTCGACGAAGTCGTTGGCGCCCAGATCGAAGCCCGGCCGGCCGTCGTCCTGGCGGATCACCGCCTCGGGCCAGGTGGCGATGAAGCCCCGGCTCGCGAACTCGAAGTCCCGCGCGTCTTCGGCAGGCAGTTCGCGCGCCGCCTGCTCGAGCGCGGCACGGGTGAACGGGGTCGCGTCGCGGCCCGATGCGGCCGCCGCGCGAGGCGCCGTCGCGGGCGTCGCCGTGGCGCTTGCAGGCTGCGCCAGCCCCGCGCCGGGCAGCAGCGCCCACGCGAGGCCGGCGGCCAGACAGCGGCTGCGCAGGGGGGTCATGCGCGTTGGTGCGGCTGCGCGTCCATGCACCAGAAGACGAACCGCGGCCTGCGCGCGGCGGCGCATGCCCTGGCGTCAGGTCGGGCGATGGCGTGCCTCCGTGCCTCGACGGCTGGTTCGGCGGCGGGCTCGCCTAGGCCGCCGCCTTCTCGCGCTTGCCGCCCACGTTCAGCCAGTAGGCCATGGCCGGCAGCAGGAAGATCGCGCCGAAGACGTTGACGAGGAACATGAAGGCCAGCAGGACGCCCATGTCGGCCTGGAACTTCAGCGCCGCGAACGCCCAGGTGCCGACGCCGACCGACATCGTGATCGCCGTGAAGACGGCGGCCGTGCCGCGCTGGCGCATCGCCTCGTAGAAGGCGGTGCGCAGGTCGCTGCCCTTTTCCTCGATCTCGTGCTTCATGCGTTCGAAGAGGTAGATGCCGTAGTCGACGCCCACGCCCACGCCGAGCGCGATGACCGGCAGCGTCGGCACCTTCAGGCCGATGCCCAGCCACGCCATCAGCGCGTTGCACAGGATCGAGACGATGGCCAGCGGCACGATGATGCACAGCACGGCCTTCCAGGTGCGGAACGTCAGCCAGCACAGGATGGCGATGGCGCCGAAGATCGAGCCCAGCATCTGCCGCTCGGCGTGCTCGACGGCCTCGTTGGTGGCCGCCGCGACGCCGGCATTGCCGCCGGCGAGGCGGAACGTGACGCCCGGCGTCTTGTTCGTGTCGATGAACTTCTGCACCTCGCTCATCACGTGATGCAGCGTCGCCCCTTCGTGGTCCTTCAGGTAGACCATCAGGTTGATGACGTGGCAGCCGTCGTCGTTCAACCCGAGTTCCGGGTTGAGCGCACGCGAGCCGGTGCGCAGCGCGCCTTCGGTGCGCTGCAGCCCCTCCCAGCGCGGGTTGCCTTCGTTGTTGCCGCCGGCGGCCACCTTGGCGATGGTGGCGACGGTGACGACGGATTGCACGCCGCTCACGCCGCGCATGTACTCGTCGAAGCGCTCGACGGCATTCATGACCGGCCACCGCAGGCAGGCCTCGCCTTCGCCTTCGGTCTCGACGTAGACGGACAGGATGTCCATGCCGATCGAGTAGCTCTTGACGATCTTGTCGTTGTCGCGGTTGTAGCGCGACTCGGCACGCAACTCGGGCACGCCGGTGCCGACGTCGCCGGTGAGCAGGTGGCGCGACTCCACGGTGCCGATCGCCAGCAGGCCCAGCCAGACGATCAGCGAGATCGTGGCCACCTTGGGCGACGCGAAGGCCGAGATCGCCCACCACAACGGGTTGCGCACCGGGCCGCTGCCGCCGTCGGCCTTGGCCGCGGGCTCGAGGTGCAGGTGCGTCAGCATCAGCGGCAGGATCATCTTGTTCGTGGCGATCATCAGCAGCACGCCCAGGCAGGCGGTGATGCCGAGTTCGTGCACGATCGGGATGTCGATCAGCATGATCACCATGAAGCCCAGCGCGTTGGTCAGCAGCGCCAGCGTGCCGGGGACGGCCAGGTTGCAGAACGCGATGTACGACGCGTGCTGCGACGTGTGGCCGGCCAGCACGTCCTGCTTCCACGCGTTGGTCATCTGCACCGCGTGCGACACGCCGATCGAGAAGATCAGGAACGGCACCAGGATCGACATCGGGTCGATGCCCAGGCCGAGCAGCGGCAGCAGGCCCAGCAGCCAGATCACCGGCAGCGTGGCCACCGCGAGCGCCACCAGCGACAGCTTGAGCGAACGCGTGTACGCGACCAGCAGCAGCGCCGTGATCACGAACGCGATGCCGAAGAAGGTCATGACCGAGAACAGACCGTCCATCACGTCGCCGACGACCTTGGCGAAGCCGATGATCTGGATGTCGATGTCCTTGTTGGTGTACTTGCTGCGGATCTCCTCGAGCTTCTTGGACACGTCGGCGTAGTCGAGCTTCTTGCCCGTCGACGGGTCGATCTCGAGCAGGTCGGCGCGCACCAGCGCCGACTTCAGGTCGTTGGCCACGAGGCGGCCGATCTCGCCCGAGCGCGCCACGTTGGCGCGCACCTGGGCCAGCCCGGCCTGGTCGGCCACGAAGCGCGACGGGATGACCACGTCGCCGGCAAAGCCTTCCTCGGTGACCTCGATGTACTTCACGTTCGGCGTGAAGAGCGAAAACACCTGTGCGCGGTTGACGCCGGGCGTGAAGAACACGTCGTCGGTGACGCCGCGCAGCGTCTTCATGAACTCGGGGTTGTAGATGTCGCCCTGGCCCTTCCACTGCACGCTGATCAGCACCCGGTTGGCGCCGGCGAAGGTCGTGCTGTACTTGAGGAAGGCCGCCATGTACGGGTGCTTGAGCGGGATCAGCTTGTTGAAGCCCGGATCCAGGTGCACCCGCAGCGCCGAGGCACCCAGCGCGAGCGTGACGAGAGCGAAGATGATGGTCAGCGGCTTGCTCTTGGCCAGCAGCCAGCGCGCGATGCGGTCGACCAGCCGTTCGAGCGCGGTGCTCGGGTTTTCGACACTCATTTCTGGGCTCCCGAAGCTTGCGTGGCGGGCGTGGCGGACGCCGTGGATGTGAGCGGTGCCGCCGGTGCCGCGTTCGCGGCGAATGCGGCCTGGGCCGCCGGATCGATGCGCAGCAGGCCGCCTTCGCTGGCGATGAGCCAGGTGCCGTCGGGCGCGATGCCGATGTCGGTGAAGGCCGAGCGGCCGCCGGCCCGGGCCACCGTGAGCGTCTTGCCGTTGTCGGTGCTGCGCAACACCATGCCGCCCTGGCCGACCAGCAGCAGCGTGCCGTCGGCGAGCTTGGCCGAGCCGTACATCGAGATCGGCGCCGGCACGGCCACCTTCGTCCACTCGCGCAGTCCGGCGTCGGTGCGGTAGGCGTTGCCGCGCATGCCGTAGACGAGCCAGCCGCCGCCGGCGAGTTCGACGATGCCGTAGAGCGAGCCGTTGTAGAACGGCGGCACCACGCTCCAGTTCTCGCCGCCGTCGGTGGAGGTGAGCACCAGGCCGTGCTCGCCGACCAGCATCCAGCGGTGGCCGTCGGCGGCCTTGGTGATGTAGTTCAGGTGCTTGTCCCCGACGCCCGGGATCGTGATCTGCTCCCAGGTCTTGCCGTCGTCGGCCGAGCGCAGCGCGCGGCCGAAGGCGCCCACCGCCAGCCACTGCCCCGAAGGCAGCTTGGCGATGCTCATCAGCGGCGCGCCGTTCTTCTCGTCGAAGTGCAGTTCTTTCCAGTCCTTGCCGCCGTCGTCGCTGCGCAGGATCTGGCCCTCGTGGCCCACGGCCATGCCGGTCTTGTCGTCGATGAAGACGATGCGCGTGATCAGCGCGTAGCGCACCGGATCGACCTTGTCGGCCGTCCACGACTTGCCCTCGTCGCCCGACGAGACGATGGTGCCGAGCTCACCGCCGGCCACCCACGCGTTGCCGGCCGGCGCAATCGTCGTGAAGTTCATGCGATTGACCGGCAGGCGCGTTTCCGGCAACGGAGGCGTGGGGCGCGCCGAGAACGCATACAGCGCGCTCGCGGCGACGACGGCGGCCATGGCCAGGCCGATTGCGGTTCGCATCGGGTTGTCTCCTTTGCTTGGACGGTCCGGTTTTGGGCGCGGACTTTCCATCGCCCGCCCGAACGCCTCATCGTCTGATGGGACTAAGCGGCGATGGACGCGCAGTCTAGTCGTTCGTGCGGTGTGCTCCTCCGGGAGCCATTTCACCAACTCGCAGCGCGCTTAGTCGACCCCCTAACCCTTGGTACAAACCCGCAGGAACGCTTGACGACCGGCCGCGCGCGCGTCGCTTGCTCTTCGCATGCTGCGCATCGCCGCGAGGCGCGCGGCGTCGATAATCCGCTGCCGGGCCCCGGTGGGCCCGGCAGCAGGGGTGTGGCGACATCGAGCGCAGGTCTCGTGCGCGCAGCCCGATCCGACAACCCACCGAGCGCCTGAGTCCCGACGACCGCACGAGGCCGCGCCGCTTCGTGCCGCCCCGGTACGGGCCACGGCGCGCTCGCCATCCCGCAGGGAGCATGAGATGAGTTCGAACGCAACGCAGCCGGCCGCGGCCGACCCGACGAGCGGGCAGACCTGTGCGCCTGCAGCACAGGCACCCGCGCGCAGGATTTCGTGCAAGGACCTCGCCGCGATGCGCGCGCTGGTGTCCGACCAGTGGTCGGACTGGTCCAACGAGTTCGTCGTGTCGCAGCAGCTCATCGACCAGTTCGCGGCCCTGTCGGGCGACGACTACTGGATCCACACCGACCCGCAGCGCGCCAAGACCGAGGGTCCGTTCGGCACCACCATCGCGCACGGCATGCTGGTGCAGGCACTGGCGAGCCGGCTGAAGATGCCGCTGGACTACGAGATCGTCGGCTTCGGCAACATGGTCAACTACGGCTCCGACCGGCTGCGCTTCGCGGCGCCGGTGCCCAGCGGCAGCGCGATTCGCGCACGTTGCCGCGTGAAGGCGGTCGAGCAGGTGAAGTCGGGCGTGCAGCTGACGCTCGAGATCGCGATCCACGTCGTCGGCAACGAGCGGCCCTCGGTGCTCAACGACCAGGTCATCCTGTACATGTGACGCTCACGTCGGGGCCGGCGCCGGGCGCCGGCCGCCGGCCGCCGGCCGCTCGACAACCCAGGAGGCAGAACAAGCCCATGAAGGTCTACACCACGGCGCCCCTCGAAGATCCGCGCCGGGCGCGCACGCTGTACCCGGAGCTGGAGGCCATCGGCTACGACGGCGCCTTTTCCTTCGAGGCCAAGCACGACCCGTTCCTGGCGCTGGCGGTGGCCGCCGAGCACACCCGCGCGCTGCGCCTGGGCACGGCGGTGGCGATCGCGTTCGCCCGCAATCCGATGAACCTGGCCAACCTGGGCTACGACATGCAGTCGATCAGCGGCGGGCGTTTCGTGCTCGGGCTGGGCTCGCAGATCAAGCCGCACATCGAGAAGCGCTTCAGCAGCGTCTGGTCGCACCCGGTCGAGCGCATGCGCGAGATCGTGCTCGCGATCAAGGCGATCTGGCAGTGCTGGGAAGGCAAGGGCGCGCTCGATTTCCGGGGCCGCTTCTACACGCACACGATCATGATCCCGGCCTTCGACCCGGGGCCCAACCCGTACGGGCCGCCGCCGATCTTCACCGGCGGCTTCGGGCCGCGCATGACGATGGTCGCGGGCGAGGCGGCCGACGGCTTCATCGCGCACCCGTTCAGCACGCGGCGCTCGCTGCTCGAGCTCACGCTGCCCGCGCTGCACGCGGGGCTCGAACGCTCGGGGCGCAAGCGCAGCGACATCGAAGTGATGTGCGCGACGCTGGTGGTCACGGCCGACACCGAAGAGGGGCTGGCCGCGGCGAAGCTCGCGGCGCGCAAGCAGCTGGCCTTCTACGGCTCGACGCCGGCGTACCTGCCGACGCTGGCCTGCCACGGCTGGCAGGGCCTGCACGAGGAGCTCAACCGGCTGTCCAAGCAGGGGCGCTGGGACGACATGACGGGCCTCATCGACGACCAGGTGCTGCACGAGGTGGCGGTGGTCGGCGCGCGCCACGAGATCGCGCCCCGGCTGCGCGCGCGCCTGGAGGGCATCGCCGACAGCGTGAGCATCACGCACAACCGCTGCCCGGACCCGGGGCACTGGGCCGACGTCGTGCGCGATCTGCACTCGTCCAACGGGACGATGACGCACGCGGCGAACGCGCCGAGCATCGAGCGTCCCCCCAGCGATCCGAGCGCAAGATGACGCCAGCTCCCGAGTACGTTGCGCCGCACGGGCTGCTGCGCGGCAAGTCCGTGCTCGTCACGGCCGCCGCCGGCGCCGGCATCGGCTACGCCGCGGCGCGACGCTGCGCCGAGGAGGGGTGCCGCGCGCTCGTCGTCAGCGACGTGCACGAGCGCCGCCTGGCCGAGGCGGTGGCGTCGATCCGCGGCGAGACCGGCCTCGAGGCCGTGCACGGCCAGTTGTGCGACGTCTCCAGGCAGGACCAGGTGCAGGCGCTGATGGACTTTGCCGAGGAGCGCCTGGGCGGCACCGACGTGCTCATCAACAACGCCGGCCTGGGCACCAGCAGACGCATCGTCGAGATGGCGGACGACGAATGGCAGCGCGTCATCGACATCACGCTCGGCGGCACCTTCCGCATGACGCGCGCGGCGCTGGCGGTGATGCAGCCGCGCGCGCGCGGCGTGATCGTCAACAACGCCTCGGTGCTGGGCTGGCGCGCGCAGGCCGAGCAGGCGCATTACGCGGCGGCCAAGGCCGGCGTGATGGCGCTCACGCGCTGCGCGGCGATCGAGGCGGCCGAGTACGGCATCCGCGTCAACGCGGTGGCGCCGTCGATCGCGATCCACGCCTTCCTGAGGAAGTCCGCCTCCGAGGAGCTGCTGGCGTCGCTGGCCGCGCGCGAGGCCTTCGGGCGCGGCGCCGAACCCTGGGAGGTGGCCAACGTGATGGTGTTCCTCGCCAGCGACTACTCGTCGTACATGACGGGCGAGGTCGTCTCGGTCAGCTCGCAGCACGCCTGAGGCTGCACGCCATGGCGCAACGTTTCGATTCCGTCGCCGGCGTGCTCGCCGCCGTCGGCCGCGACCTGGGCGCGACCGAGTGGATGGTGCTCACGCAGGAGCGCATCCAGCGCTTTGCCGACGCCACCGACGACCACCAGTGGATCCACGTCGACCCGGTGCGCGCCGCCGCGGGCCCGTTCGGCGGCTGCATCGCGCACGGCTACCTCACGCTCGGCCTGGCCAACAAGTTCCTGCCCGAGCTGGTGGCCTACGAGCGCCTGAAGATGGGCGTCAACTACGGCTGCGACAAGGTGCGCTTTCCGGCCCCGGTGCGCGCCGGCGCGCGCATCCGCGGCCGCGGCGAGGTGGTCGCGGCCGAACCCATCAAGGGCGACGGCGTGCAGGTCACCGTGCGCGTGACGGTCGACATCGAGGGCTCCGACAAACCCGGCTGCGTGGTCGACACCATCAGCCGCCTGTATTTCGAGTGAGATCCGCATGGACCGACAAGAAGCCGTCATCGTCTCGACCGCACGCACGCCGATCGGGCGCGCCTACCGCGGCGCCTTCAACGACACCGAGGCGCCGGTGCTCGGCGGCCACGTGATCCGCGCCGCGCTGGCCAAGGCCGGGGTCGACGGCGCCGACGTCGACGACGTGATCCTGGGCATCGCCGCGCAGCAGGGCACGCAGGGCTACAACCTGGGCCGCCTGTGCGTCTACACCGCCGGGCTGCCCGACAGCGTGGCGGGCATGACGATCGACCGCATGTGCGCCTCGGGCCTGTCGTCGATCGCGATGGCCGCCAACAGCATCGCCGCCGGCGAGATGCGCGTCGCCGTGGCCGGCGGCCTGGAGTCGATCTCGCTCACGCAGAACAAGCACAAGAACGCCTACCGTGCGCAGTCCCGGGCGGTGCTCGAGGCCATGCCCAGCGCATACATCCCGATGATCGAGACGGCCGAACTGGTGGCCGAGCGCTACGGCATCGCGCGCGCCGCGCAGGACGAGTACGCGCTGCGCAGCCAGCAGCGCACCGCGGCGGCGCAGCGCGCGGGGCTGTTCGACGACGAGATCGTGCCGCTGCAGACCGTCAAGCAGTTGTTCGACAAGGAGGGCAACCCCACCGGCACCGAGACCGTCACGCTCGCCAAGGACGAAGGCAACCGCGCCGACACGACGCTCGAGAGCCTGGCGGCGCTCAAGCCGGTCTGGAAGGGCGGCCAGTGGGTGGCCGAAGGCAAGTACATCACGGCCGGCAACGCCTCGCAGTTGTCCGACGGCGCGAGCGCGGCGGTGCTGATGAGCCGCGCCGAGGCCAGGCGGCGCGGGTTGCAGCCGCTGGGCATCTACCGCGGCATGGCGGTGGCCGGCTGCCGCGCCGACGAGATGGGCATCGGGCCGGTGGTCGCGATCCCCAAGCTGCTGGCGCAGACCGGGCTCACGGTGTCGGACATCGGGCTGTGGGAGATCAACGAGGCCTTCGCCTGCCAGGTGCTGCATTGCCGCGACCGGCTGGGCATCGCCGACGAGCGGCTCAACGTCAACGGCGGCGCCATCGCGATCGGGCACCCGTTCGGCATGAGCGGTGCGCGCCTCACCGGGCATGCGCTGCTCGAGGGGCGCCGCCGCGGCGTGCGGCACGTGGTGGTGAGCATGTGCATCGGCGGCGGCATGGGGGCGGCGGCGCTGTTCGAGCTGCCGTAAGAGGGCCCGCGGCCGCGGGGGCACCTCGAGCCTCGCCAGCGCGGCGCTGGCACAGGCGGGCCGGTCGTGCGCCGGCGCTGCCGGCGCGGCCTCGCCCCGCCCTCCCCCCGGTGCGCGCGATGCGCCGGCGCCGGCCATGCTAGTCTTCGCGCCATGGCGAGCGCTCTTTCGGTGTCGACGGCGGCCGCGGCGGCGCGCGCCGCCACCGCGCCCGCGACGCCCGAGCTGAGCGCCGGCCGTCTCGGCGAACTGCTGGGCCTGGTCTACGAAGCGGCGCTGCAGCCGGCGACCTGGGCCGCGGCGCTCGGAGCGATCCGCGCGGCCTTCGACGCGAGCTATGCGTCGCTGATTGTGCGCCCGGGAACGGGCGACAACCTGCAGCTGATCGTCTCGGCCGCGGGCGAGCACAAGACCATCGACAGCCGCCTGCGGCCGCTCGAGCTCAGTCCGTTTCACGGCCTGCCGCCGGAGCGCATCGTGACGGTGGAAGACGTACTCACCGAGACCGACTGGCGCGCCTCGGCGTACTACCGCGACTGGTGCGCGCCGGACGACGTCTTCCACGTCATGGCGGTCGACATCCAGACGCGCGACGGCGGCGTCTACGGCTTTCGGCTCACGCGCGGCGAGCGCGACGCGCGCTTCGGGGCGGCCGAGCGCGCCCGCTGCCAGCTGCTGCTGCCGCATCTGCGGCGGGCGCTGAACCTGTACCTGTCGGTGAACCAGGACCGCAAGGTCAACGAGCTGTACAGCCAGGCGATGGCGCAGCTGATGGTGGGCGCGATCGTGCTCGACGAGAAGGGCCGGGTGCTCGAATGCAACACGATGGCGCGTGCGATCGTGAACATGAACGACGGGCTGGCGATCCGCGACGGCCAGCTCGAAGCGTCGTACGCCGCCGACAACCGCCGGCTGCAGCGCCTCGTGCGCGATGTGCTCGACAACGTGGGCAAGCCGGTCAGGCTGGAGCCGATCGAGGCGGTCTCGATCAGCCGTCCGTCGGGCAAGGTGAGCTGGGGCCTGGTCGTCAAGTCGATCAGCCCCGACGAGTGGACCGAGGGCAAGCACCGCCCGAGCGCCGCCGTGTTCCTGCGCGACAGCGACAGCAAGGCAATGCCGCCGGTGAAGCTGGCGCAGGAGCTGTTCCAGCTCACCGGCGCCGAGACGATGCTGGCGATCCAGCTCGCGAACGGGCTGTCGCTCGAAGAGGCGGCCGAGGCGCAGAACATCAAGCGCAACACGGCGCGCGCGCACCTGCGCGCGATCTTCTCCAAGACCGGCGTGCGCCGGCAGACGGAACTGGTGCGCATCTTCCTCAACAGCGTCGTGCTGCTGGGCACCTCGGACGGATCGCGCTGAGCGGCTGGTCGCCTGGTCGCCGCATCGCGCCCGGTGGCTGGTGGCCGGTGCATCGGCCGCGCGCTGCGCGCCGTCGCGTGCCCCCGAGGGCCACGCCGCGCGCCGGCGGTCGATTCGATCGCATCCTGGGGTGATTGCTCTATGCGCGGCTTCTAGCATTCGTGCCATCGAAGCTCGCTGCACACCCACAGAGCAGTGAACCCAGGGCGGCGGGACTCGAGTGTGACGTAACGATCCTCTCACTTTCACCAACCCGAAACCCCACAGGAGCACCACCATGGCGAGGAAGACTGCCACCCCCCGTAAGCGCACCGCCGGCCGCACGAGCACGGCCGTGACCGTCGTCTCCGAGTCCAAGAAGACCGAAGCCGGCGGCATCAAGGACAAGCTCAACGCCGCCGTCGAGGAAGTGCGCGAGAGCTCGCGCGAGAACATGCTCGCCGGCCTGGGCCTGATCTCGCGCCTGCGCCAGCAGCGCGCCGAGCGCATGGCCGAACTGGTCGAAGAAGGCAAGCGCTTCGAGCCCGAAGTCAAGCAGGCGTTCGAGGACCTGAAGGCCAAGCTGCAGGTCAACGTCGACCTGAAGGAAAAGTTCAAGTTCGACCGCAAGAGCTTCGACCGCGACGCGATCAAGGCCCGTGTCGAGGAAGGCATGACCGGTGCGCTGCACCGCATGGGCCTGGCCACGCGCAAGGAAGTCGACGTGCTGGCCAAGAAGGTCAACAAGCTGGCCGATCTGCAGCACGCCTGATCGCCGGCCCACCGTACACGGCCCGCGCGGGGGACTGGCCCGCGCGGGCCGCGTCCTTTTGCGCCCCGGCGCGCGCTGCCGGCGTTGCGGCCGCGGCCCGCGGCTCTCGTCCGTCTGGGGTAGGCATGCGGCGCCGGCGGCGGGAACACTGTTTTGCGATGGACGCCTACATCTTCGATCACGTGCGCACGCCGCGCGGCCGCGGCAAGCCCGACGGCAGCCTGCACGAGGTGACGCCGGTCTGGCTCGCCAGCCGCCCGCTGGTGGCGCTGGCCGAACGCAACCGCCTGCGCGGCGCGGCCGTGGAAGACGTGGTGATGGGCTGCGTCGGCCCGGTGGGCGAGCAGGGCGGCAACATCGCCCGCACCGCGGTGCTGGCCGCCGACTGGGACCAGGGCGTGCCCGGCATCTCGATCGACCGCGCCTGCGGCTCGGGCCTGGAGGCCGTGGCGATGGCGGCGGCCAAGGTCATGTCGGGCCAGGCCGACCTGGCGGTGGGCGGCGGCGTCGAGAGCATGTCGCGCGTGCCGCTGGGCAGCTCGGGCGGCGCCTGGGCGCTGGATCCGCAGATGGCGTTCAAGACCTACTTCGTGATGCAGGGCATCTCGGCCGACCTGCTGGCGAGCCTGCACGGCCAGTCGCGCCGCGATGTCGATGCCTACGCCGCCGAGAGCCACCGCCGCGCCGCGCGCGCCTGGGAAGAAGGGCGCTTCGCGCGCTCGGTGGTGCCGGTGCAGGACTTCATCGGCCTGACGCTGCTCGAGCGCGACGAGACGATCCGCCCGGCGACGAGCGCCGACACGCTGGCCGCGCTCGCGCCCGCCTTCGCCGAGATGGGCGCCAAGTACGGCTACGACGGCGTGGCGCTGCAGCGCTACCCGCAGCTCGAGCGCATCGAGCACGTGCACCACGCGGGCAACTCCAGCGGCATCGTCGACGGCGCGGCGGCCGTGCTGGTCGGCTCGCGCCGCGCCGCCGAGCGGCACGGCCTGAAGCCGCGCGCGCGCATCCGCGCCTTCGCCGCCATCGGCTCCGAACCCACGCTGATGCTCGACGCGCCGGCGGCCGCGGCGCGCCGCGCGCTCGACCGCGCCGGCATGACGCCGGCCGACATCGACCTGTGGGAGCTGAACGAGGCCTTCTCGTCGGTGGTGCTGACCTTCATGTCGGCGCTGGACATCGCGCACGAGCGCATCAACGTCAACGGCGGCGCGATCGCGATGGGCCATCCGCTGGGCGCCTCGGGGGCCATGATCCTGGGCACCGTGCTCGACGAACTCGAGCGCAGCGGCCAGGGCAGCGCGCTCGTCGGCCTGTGCGTGGCCGCCGGCATGGCGTCGGCGATGGTCATCGAAAGGGTCTGAGCCGTGCTGCCACAGGACATCGTGCGCTACGCCGTCGACGCCGAGGGCATCGCGACCCTGACCATCGACTATCCGGGCCGATCGATGAACGTCATCGACCAGGCCTTCATGGACAGCCTGGACGCGGCGCTCGCCCGCCTTGCGGCCGATCCGGCGGCGCGCGGCGGCATCGTCACGTCGGGCAAGGCGGCCTTCGTCGCCGGGGCCGACCTGCTCGAGATGGAGCGCAACCTCGACGGCATGGTCGAGGAGGACGTCCAGGCCCGGTTCGAGAAGTACGCGTCGCTGTCGCGCGTGTTCCGGCGCCTCGAGACCTGCGGCAAGGCGCTCGTGGCGGCGATCAACGGCATCGCGATGGGCGGCGGCTTCGAGCTGTGCCTGGCGTGTCACCACCGCGTCATGGCCGATGCGCCGGGGGTGGTGGTCGGCCTGCCCGAAGTGCAGATCGGCCTGCTGCCCGGCGCCGGCGGCACACAGCGCCTGCCGCGCATGATCGGCATCACGGCCGCGCTGCCGTGGCTGCTCGAAGGCAAGAGCGCCGACGCGGCCGCGGCGTCCAAGGCCGGGCTGGTCGACGAGACGGCCGCGCCGGGCGAGCTGATGGCCGCCGCGAAGCGCTGGCTGCTCGGCACGCCCAGGGCGGTGCAGCCCTGGGACGACAAGGGCTTCCGCATTCCCGGCGGCGCGCCGCTCGATGCGCGCGTGGCGCCGGCGTTCGTGGTCGGCAACACGATGCTGCAGGCGCGCACCCATCACAACCTGCCGGCGCCGCTGGCGATCCAGAGCTGCGTCTTCGAAGGCTGCCAGCTGCCGATCGACAAGGGGCTGCGCGTCGAGACCAAGTACCTGCTGCAGACGGCGCAGACGAGCCCGGTGTCGCGCAGCATGATGCGCACGCTGTTCGTCAGCAAGGGCAAGGCCGACAAGGGCCTGCACCGGCCGGCCGGGTACGCGCCGTTCGCGTGCGCGAAGCTGGGCCTGGTCGGCGCCGGCATGATGGGCGCCGGCATTGCGCTGGTGGCCGCGCAGCGCGGCATCCAGGTCGTGCTGATCGATCGCGACGACGCCGCGGCGCTGCGTGGCAAGGGCCATGCCGAAAAGGCGCTGGCGCGCCAGGTCGAGCGCGGCCGCATGAGCGCCGACCAGCGCGACGCGATCCTGGCGCGCATCGTGCCCGCCACCGACTACGGGCTGCTGCGCGACGCCGACATGGTGGTCGAGGCGGTGTTCGAAGACCGCGCCGTCAAGGCCGAGGTGACGCGCCGGCTCGACGCCGTGCTGGGCGCCGGCTGCGTGCTGGCGAGCAACACGTCGGCGCTGCCGATCTCGCTGCTGGCCCAGGCCAGCAGCCGGCCCGAGCGTTTCATCGGCCTGCACTTCTTCTCGCCGGCCGAGCGCATGCCGCTGGTGGAAGTGATCCGCGGCAAGGCGACCGCGGACGCGACGCTGGCGCAGGCGCTGGACTTCGTCGCCCAGCTGAACAAGACGCCGATCGTCGTCAACGACGCGCGCGGCTTCTACACCAGCCGCTTCATCGGCGCCTTCGTCGACGACGCGATCGGCATGGTTGCCGAGGGCATCGCGCCGGCGCTGATCGAGAACTGCGCGCGCCACGCCGGCATGCCGGTGGGGCCGCTGGCGATCACCGACGAGCTGTCGATCGAGCTGTCGGTGCACGCCGGCCAGGCGCAGAAGAGGGAGTTCCCCGACGCCTACCGGCCCGGCCGCTCCGTGCCGGTGCTCGACAGGCTGTACGGGCTGGGGCGCCTGGGCCGCAAGGTCGGCAAGGGGTTCTACGACTACGACAGCGACGGCAAGCGGCTGTGGCCGGGGCTGGCGCAGATCTGGCCGCCCAGGGCGCAGCAGCCCGCCGCGCACGACCTGAAGCAGCGCATCCTCTACGTCCAGGCGCTCGAGGCTGCGCGCGCGATGGAGGAGGGGGTGCTGCTGGCGCCGGCCGACGGCGACGTCGGCGCGGTCCTCGGCGTCGGCTACCCGGCGTACACCGGCGGGCCGTTCTGCTTCATCGACGCGGTGGGCGTGGCGGCCTTCGTCGCCGAAGCCGACCGCCTGGCCGATCTGTTCGGCGAGCAGCTGCGCGCGCCCGCG
>ERZ795045.2930-NODE-2930-length-15912-cov-24.646465_pt1 | contig 15912 bp, 17 predicted proteins | sample MGYA00375129_ERZ795045 | MGnify/ENA primary metagenome ERZ795045 (study PRJEB30174, sample SAMN05720166) | activated sludge metagenome | isolation source: anaerobic digester from wastewater treatment plant | place: Japan | collected 2015-05-15 ... | reverse complement strand
GGTTATAATCTGGACTAGTCTCTGGATTAGTCCGACCAGTTTTTGGACTAGTCCGACCAGTTTTTGGATTAGTCCGCGGATTAGTCTTCGGATTAATATAGTATTTTAAGGCCTACTGGTCAAGTGATGTTATCGTTCTGAGATAATGTCACACATAAAATGGATAAAATAACTTTAAGGAAAAGAGAAATCAGAAGAGTTATAATTAAAGAAAAAAGGGGGAGGTGCACTCCCCCCTGAAAGCGAGGTGTTGAATTATAATCCTGACTAAGATTATAACACAGGAACAGGAAGTAGAAAAGGGGTTACTGGAAGAATACTGGAATGAGATGGGGTGGAATCTGATACCTGCACAGGAAGGCAGTAAGAAGCTACCTAATGGCTTGAGGATATCAGATTATTTTAGTAAGCGAACCGAACCAGAAATCTTCTACAACATTTATCTGGGGGGGAAGGACTTTAATCTAGCAGTAATAACGGGTAAGGTTAGTAATCTGACTATAATCGACATAGACCAGGTAATCTCTGAAGAAAAGGCTTTAGCTACGAATACGGCAATAGTTAGAACGGTTACTGAAGGACATTGGCACCTGTATTTTACTGGGGCTACTGAAAGTAGAAAATATGATAGGGTGGAAGTAAAAAGCGAACACCGCTGGTGCTTACTACCGAATAGCAGGGTTGGAGAAAAGACTTACGAATTTATAACACCACTGAGCGACATTAAACCACTACCAGACTTGCAGAAGCTTTTCAACCAGCTTGACATTGAAATAGAGCCACGAAAGAGTTGGACTTACCAGGGTGATGCGAAATGCATTGAGACAATCCTGGCTAGGGACTTGCAGGAAGGGGAACGAGAGCAAGCTTTATTTATTCTTAAGAACCTGTTAGCAAGAGAAGGAAATAAAAAAGAATACATTGAACGGGTGATTAGAAACCGAAACAGCGGTTTGACTAAACCACTGAGAGAGACTGAATTAAGGAGCTTGTTAAAAGAGAGAACCTATGATAAGCTAGGTTGTGAGTATATTAAGAGTAACCTGAGCTTTATAGATTGTGCTGGTTGCAAGTATAGAGAAAAGGAGGTGCTTACGGTAGAATTTAAGCCGATTTTATTTGATAAGGAACTTACAGACATAGATAAGCAAGTAGCTTTTATAATGCTTATAGAGGAAGAGAATAATATAACTAAAATAGCAAACGAAATTAAGGTTGACCGAAAGCAAGTTTATAGGAGTATTGAGAAGCTTAAGAAGTTAGGGGCTTTATCTGGGTAGGGAAAAGTTTATTCCATGATAGCCAAAAAGGGACTAAAAGAAGCCTTCTGAGGCACGCAGAAGTGATAAAAAGATATACCTTATGAGAGGGTAAGTAACTAGAAAGGCATTTTAGTAAAGATTTTTTAAATTGTCACACCTTTTAACCCTGATTATAACTTAACTAGTTAGTGATTTTTTATAAAAATTGTCACACCTTTTAGGGCAAAAATCATTAAAAAACCTAGTAACCACCTGACAAAACTCGAACACCAAAAAAATGCTAATATAAGGAGGGGTTATTAGGGGGGTATTAATGTTGGTGTATCCAGGTTTTATGTATTTAATCTTTTAAGAATAGAATATTAAAATATTTAAATCTTTTAGTTCTTTTAATACTTTATATTTTAGCGACGAAAATTTTAAAAAAGTAGTAACAAAGCCAGGCAGGATTTCACGTGCCACGTCTGAAATACAGAAGTTCAAAAAGACAGCTAATCATGCGAATTTATAAATCTTAGGGTGTCAAACTTACTTTCCTGCTATGGATTTCCATGGGGGAAGCAAAATTAGTCGAAAACTCTTTGATACGTCTTTCAGCTAATTTTACATAACTTTCATTTATATCATATCCAACATAATGACGATAAGTCTTTATGGCTGCAATGGCTGTCTGTCCACTCCCTATAAATGGATCAAGAATAACTTCATCTTCAAAGGTGTAAAGCTGGATTAATCTATACGGCAATTCAACTGGAAAGGGCGCTGGATGTCCAATTTTAGTCGCTGGCTCTGCAGCAAACGTCCACACACTTTTGGTAAATTCGAGAAACTCCTCTTTGGAGATTGTACTCTTTCTGCCAAGATCTTCTCTTGAAAATGTTCCTTTAGAAAAGACCAAAATATACTCATGAATATCTCTCAATACTGGATTTTTGGCAGAGAGCCAACTGCCCCATGCTGTTGAAGGACTACCACTTGAAGCTTTGTTCCAGATAATCTCACCCCTCATCAAGAATCCTAAATCTAGCATATCCTCAACAATAAAGGTATGCAGAGGAATATATGGTCTTCTCCCAAGATTGGCAATATTTATGCAAACTCTTCCACCAGGGACAAGGACTCTTTTAACTTCCACCCATACTCTCTTCAAAAATTCTCTGTACTCATTTAAGGTAAGATCCTCATCATACTCCTTTCCCACATTATAAGGCGGTGAAGTAACCATCAGATGAATACTATTATCTGGCAACTCTTCCATCCTTTCGCTTGACTTACAAAAAATCTTATCCAGATATTGAGACGGAATTGGAGTTTCTGTATATTTTTCAAATTCTTCCTTTGGCAACCCTTCATATAATCTGCTCATATAAAAAGGGGTAGAATCGTGATTAATTCTCCCCGGAGAACCAAAGGCACTTGTCCTCGTTTTAACTTTTTCCCGATAGTTTCCCATTTAATCATCTCTCCAAAGATCGACCCATCTCTTATAGGGATCAAAGTCAATCTCTGTTTTTTGCCAATTTATCATAATTTTTCTTGACATACCATCTTCAACTAAACTTGATAATGCTTCTTTAGTAATTTCGACACCTCTCGGGTTTGTCCCAGGTTTTGGAAGTTTAATATAGCTCCCTCTCCCTATTCTATCGAAGAGCCTCTTTTGAACCTCTAAGGGAATATAATAAAGCCCTCCAACATCGTTCCAGTTAATTTGAACAAGCAGAATATCATAATGTGGGTAATAATTCTCATAAAATTCCTTTGCCTTTTGGGCATCGACAGTCCATATCAGTTTGATACCACCAAAGCCTTTACCTGTAATTGTTTTAATTGATACTGGCTCACCGAATATTTTCACATCTACCTCTGGTTCAGTGATAGGAATTTCGGTTTCTATATTCGATTCACCAAATTTGTAAATAAGCAAGGCTACGATTATCCTTTCTCGAACGGAGCCAACTTCCATCCCAACCTTACCCGCTCTTGAGCTCTCTACTTCTGCAAGTTGGAATAAGTAAGGCAAACGTCTTCTGATCTTCTCTACCAGTTCTTCATCTCTAAATATTTCTATTAAGTAGCCTGACATTCTCCATTCTCACATTCTTTCGTAGGCAAAATGTTGCCTAACTCATTTATTTATCACACCTTATCTATTATAATACAGCAAAAGATGTAAGACTTAAAAGTTCTTAAGTTACTCTAATATAATCGTACAGTCTCTTTCATGTTCTCTGAGGAACCAAATATCAGTCTGTGATATGTCTTTATCTCACCCATCGTCAATAGTATAACATAAAAACAGGAAGCGTCATCTTTCTTCGAAATTAAATCTTCTCAGGGAAAGGTTATCTTTGAAGACCAGATCAGACTATGCTATAATTTTACTAGATTCTTAGGTTTAAGCGAGATGCAGATAGAAATATTAGAAGAGATATTAATTTCTAGAGGGATAGTATATAAAATAAAGGTGGAAGGGAAGGATTTAGAGATTCTTTTCCTGTTACATGCAGTTGAGAGAATAAAACAATGGGGTTTGGATGTTAAAATGGTCCTTGAGACACTTATCTTACCAGATGAAGTATTAATTGGACATAGGAATCGATTTATCGCTCATAAAATATACGGAGAACATCTGGTTAGAGCTATTTATGAGTATCAAGACGAGGTACCTACTTTAATCACGGTATATTTCCCTTATAAAGGGCGGTATTATCAAGGAGGAAAAGTTTATGAGGATAGAATATTCAAAATCTGCTGATATACTTTTAATAAAGCTTAGAGAGGGTACACTTTCAGATTCTGTTGATCTGGAAGAGGGAATAATCCTTCATCTTGACGAGAAAGCTTTACCTCTTGAGATAGAGATATTAGACGCAAGTAAATTAGGAATACTTGATGAAATAAGCATAGTAGTTCCTACACCAATCTCTAATGAAAGCCGATGAGAAAATATCTGTTCCGAGGCACATTCATTAGGAGCCCTTTCTAGGGCTCTACCTTTTTGCCGACCAGTATAATTGAAGTAGAAGACAATTCAAGGAGTTAATTGAATAGGGGTCGTTAAGAAATCAGTATAAACCCCCAGGTGTCATTTTATAGATATCCTCCTGTGATGAGTATCTAAGGAAGACTAAAACAAGAGTCAGATAATCTGACTCTTGTTTTATGGGGCAAATCTATTTATATCTTAGATCTCAATTAACTGAGTTTATAAATTCTCTCCAGCTATTTATAAAAAGTCTCCATAAAACTCTCAATTTCAGATGGACTACAGAGAAACTCAAAGAATACATCGAAGAGTACTGGGACGTGAATCACTTTTTACCCTGGGAATATCCTTTTTAGTTTAGAATGGTGGGGGCTTCTTTGCCCCCACCTGACCCTGCCACGAGCCACCACAAAAAGAATGGTGTCTCTAAGGCAGGTAATCGTGCCCTCGCTTCGCTCGGTCACCCCGCCCACCACCCCAGAGGAAAGAATTAGAGAAGATCGAGATGCTAATTAGTAATGTAGGAGCTTGGAAATCCAGTCTTTCCTCAGAATCGGGTCTTCTTTGGAGAAGATTACTTCTAAAGAAGATCCTCTATCTTCTCCTTTATCATGTGTGACATTATCTCAGAACTATTTACCCATGACAATATCACAGAACGTTAACAACCGCTTGACAAATTCTAGAAGTGGGATAGAATATAAATAAATTCATAAAGGTTATAGGGATAAAAGAGCTAGTAAATGTACCTTGAAAAGTCCAATAAGAAAGAGGTGATGTTTGGAGGCAAAGGTAAGGAGATAAAGATCGGGAAGTTTGGTTGTGGGAGGTGAGATGTAGTTAAGAAGTAACATTTTAGTAAGAAAAAGAAGAATTTTGTTGTAGTTCTTTAAGTAAGATCTGTAAGAAATTTTTTAAGAAGAGGTGATTTTAAGATGAGAAAGAGAGGATTTTTATTTATATTGGCTCTTATTGGGATTTTCTTAATAAATGAGTCTTTTGTATATAGTGCTGAACTTACCTTGAAAATATGGGACGTAGCGGCACCTCTCAGGGATCCATATCGTAAGATAATATTTGAGAAATTTGAAAAGGAAAATCCAGGAGTTAAGATAGAATATGAAGGAATTCCTTGGGGACAATATATGGAGAAAATTATAACTTCTATAGCTGCAGGTATGTCTCCTGATGTTATAAGATTTGGTTATGCTCCTCGTTTTGCTTCTAAAGGTATGCTTACCCCGCTAGATGATTACATAAAAGGACGTGACGGAATAAAACTAGATGTATATGCGAAAGGGGCATTAAATGCTGCGCATATGTGGAAAGGGAAAATTTATGCTCTTCCTCATGACTTAGTCCCTTATGGGGTATTTTACAATATGGATATCTTAGAAAAAGCAGGTGCTACTATACCCAAGTCTCTGGAAGAATTTAACGTCTTAGCGAAGAAACTGACCAAGAAAGATACAAAGGGAGAATTCATTCAAAGAGGATTACAAGTATCTGAATATCCTGACTATATTCTTATGTGGCTATATAATAGAGGTGCCAGAGATGTAGATAAATATGATCACGATGTAAAAAGTTTTATCCTTAACAGTCCTGAAGGTGTCCAAGGATTAACAGATATAGTAGAGTTATATAAAGCAGGAGTCGCTATTTCTGCTCAGAACGAGCAAGCATTTGTTACAGGTTATACAGCAATGTGGGCTACTCAGGCAAATGATGCGTATATGTTCCGTCCTGAAGTCTATCCAAAATTTAGATTTGGTTTTTCTCTGTTGCCTCCTCCTAGAGGTAAAAAGGCTGTATTAACAGGTGTTTGTAGAGATGGTACATTTATCCCAATAAATGCTAAGAATAAAGATTGGGCCTGGAAATTAGCTAAAGCTTATAGCTCAAAAGAGGCTACAGCTTTATTATATCAAGGTAAATATGGGACTCTTCCTCCATTTAAAGATATCTTACAGAAACCTCCAGCCACTTCCGCATATGAGTTTTATCAGAAAGACCCATTTTTAGTTACTCTTGCGCAGGTTGCTCTTAGAGGACTAATATCACCTGTACCTCATTGGGATATAGATGGCGAGGAGATAGGAACGATAATGGGAGAAGAGTTTGGCAACGCTTTAAGGAGTGTAAAAACCCCAAAACAAGCTTTAGATGATATGGCAAGAAGAGTAAACGAAATTTTCCAGAGAAGATAATTTAGGTTAGGGACTTTCTAGTGAGGATTCCCTCTTCCTCTTGGAAAGTCCTATCTATCTGACTTGAGAATGTCTTTATTGTGGAGGTCCAAAGTAAAGATGCGACAAAGAAGTAAACTGTTGCGGAAAGAGATGTATTCTGCATACGGATTTTTACTGCCGATTTTTGTTCTTTATCTTATTTTCACTATTATTCCTGTGGGGATGAGTTTATATCTAAGTTTTACTGACTATTCAGGGTTTAGTTCTCCAAAATGGGTTGGATTAGAAAACTATAAACATATGATAAGTGATACTTTAAGTAAAAAAGCTTTATTCAATACTATCTATTTTTCTATTGGGAGTGTAATATTCAGTGTTATGATAGCTCTTCTTTTAGCTGTTCTACTTAATCAACCTTTAAGGGGAAGAGCTATTTTCAGAAATATTATCTATCTTCCTGTAGTTACCCCAATGCTTGCTGCAGCATTTATATGGAAATTTATTTACGATTCATCACCAAGTGGTCTTCTAAATTATCTGTTAGGTTTTCTAGGTATAAAATCACAACAATGGTTAGAAGATGTAAGATTTGCTATGCCTGCTGTTATATTTATGTCGGTTTGGAAGAATGTTGGATATAATATGGTTATATATTTGGCAGGATTACAAAGTATTCCTGAACAACTTTATGAAGCAGCTGAATTAGATGGAGCTACGTCTTTATATAAGTTTCTGTATATTACTGTGCCATTACTACAACCAGTTACCACTTTTATATTTATCACTTCTACTATAGGGGCTTTCCAGGCTTTTGAGCAAATCTATGGGATGACTGAGGGAGGTCCTGTAAATTCTACGATGACTTTAGCATACCTTATTTATATAAAAGGATTTAGAAGCCTTAAATTCGGAGAAGCTTCCTCTTTATCCATAATACTAGCCCTAATAATATTTATATTCTCTATAGGTTATATTAAGAGGATGGCAAAAGAAGGTTAAATTGAAGGAAGGAAGTGAACTTTATGACTGGGAATAGATCTCTTAAATTTAAGATACCTATATATATTTTACTTTTTTTCGTTTCTATCATAATGATGCTCCCCTTTTTATGGATGATAAGTGTTTCTCTAAAGCCAGCTGGACAAATTTATGAGTATCCACCATCTTTTATACCATCATCATTTAATTTTGAGAATTACAAAGTAGCCTGGACCCGGGCAAATTTTAACCTCTATTTTAAAAACACAGTAATCTTTGCGGTAGTTGGAACGATTTTAACTTTGATTACCTGTTCACTTGGCGGGTATACATTTGCAAAACTAAGATTTCCAGGAAAAGAACTGCTCTTCAGTATTATTCTATTCTCTATGATGCTTCCTTTTTCTTCTATACTAATTCCCTTATTCCTTATAGTGAAAAGCTTTCCACTCGCAGGTGGTAATAATCTATTTGGTAAAGGGGGCGTTGGACTTGTAGATACTTTTTCAGGGCTAATATTGCCAGGGATCGTTAGTGGTTACTATATCTTCCTATTCAAACAATTTTTTTCTATGCTTCCAGATGATCTTATTTATGCGGCTAGAGTTGATGGATGCTCAGAATTCAGGATTTTTCTTCAAATAATACTTCCTCTATCTAAACCAATACTAGCTACAGTATCTATATTTTCTTTTATGAGTAGATGGAATTCATTACTTTGGCCTCTGGTAGTGCTCAATGATCCTAAGAAGCGTACTTTACAGGTAGGTTTGGCAATTTTTCAAGGGGAACAACTTACTGGAGGACAGTGGAATGAATTATTGGCTGCTTCAGCAATAGCCTTGATCCCTACTGTAGTGATCTTTCTTTTAGGTCAGAAATATTTTACTACTGGGATTGCTCTTACAGGAATGAAAGAGTAAAAAGAAAGGAGACAAAAAGTGAAAACTAATTGGAAGGAATCTTTATTAGCTTGCAAAGTTCAGGCGAGTGAAGCAATAAAGCCGTGGCTAATTCTAGGACCATTCTATATAAACTTTGCAGATCGACTTAAGACCTTATCCTTTTTCGAACATCCTGACTCTTCAGTAGGAAAAGATGTGATGAATGAAGTTGTAGAGAAAGCTGAAGAGATTATATGTTCTTCTCATTATGAAGGAGAGGAGAGTAGTTTTTTAGGTATAACTAAACATTGGAATTTAGTTCGAAAACCTGAAAGGTATCTTACCTGGGGACGCTATAATTTTTCTAACTATTTAGGAGTAGCATTCTTAACTACAAAACTTACTCTAGAATCTTATGGTAATAAGAAATTTAAGTTTTTAACTAATGCAAGAGCACTTATATCTGTTAATGGTGAAACAGTATTTGATACAGATAGAAGTCAGGGAGAAGTTAAGGACAATTTACTTGAATATTACTTCGATTTAGATTTACAGAGTAAAGAAAATACATTCTCAATTGCTCTTTTTAGAATAGGGCGGGCATCTACAGTTGGATTTTCTATAGAATGCCTTAATGATACCCTAGAGGTACAGGTTCCTTTGACTAAAGAAATATCACCTGAGATACGGCTTGAGGTTGAAAATGAAGTTAATGGAATTCGATTAGAACGTGACGTCTTTTATCCAGATCATAACATTGATATTATTTTGGATAGAACTCCATCATCTGAAGTACAACTCAATGTGAAGTTATATTCCTTAGATGGTAAGCTTCTTACAGAATCATCTCCTAAAAGTGGAGGTAGGATAAGTCTCTGTTCTGGTAGAGAGATTCCTGATGGTGAATATCAAATTTCTTGTAGCTGGGGGACTAAGGATGATAAGCCTATTACTGATATTGACTTTTACATTGCTAAGATAACACCTACACCATCATTGGTTGGTTATGAACATTTAGATAAGCGTAGATATATGCTTCTTGAGCATTTTGCTTATAATCTCGATTACCTTTTTGGAGAACTTTGGACCCCAGTAGCTGGATATATATTAGGAGGATACGAAAGGATTTGGGCTCAAGTAGCAAGGTATGCTCTTGGAAGATATAAAGAGATCGATGAGGATATTATACAAGATACTTGCATATTTATATCTGAACGTAAAGATTGTTCCGAATTTCTTATACAGGCTATACTTCGCTTAATGTATTGGGAGAGGAAGAATCCGCAATTATCGCCTAGTATTAGAGCTTTAATGAAAGATACAATATTGAGATTCAGATACTGGGTGGATGAGCCAGGGGGAACAATGATGCATATGAATTCTGAGAATCATCGATTACTTCTTCATACTGCGGAATATCTTGCGGGACAGCTTTTCCCTACAGAAGAATTTACAAACAGTCATTTGAGAGGACTTGAGCATGTTATAAAGGGTAGGATGTATCTAATTGAATGGCTTCGACTTCGAGGAAGATTTGGATTTGATGAATGGCATTCTAACTCTTATTATCCTGTAAATATTGCTCCTCTAGTGAATATATATGATTTTGCTTCTGAAGAGGATTATAAACTTCGTCAGATGGTCAAACAAGTCCTTGATTATATGCTTTTTATTCTTGCTGAAGATACATTTCATGGAATTTTTGGTACAACCCATGGACGAACCTATGCTTCCTATGTTAAATATCCGGATTTTGAATATACATCTTCAATTTGTTGGCTACTTTATGGAGAAGGGAGTCTATGGGGTGGAAGTGGTATGGGAGCAGTAAGCTTAGCTACAAGTAGGTATAAATTACCTAAGATATTCACTAAAATAGCTACTAACTCTTCTATAGCTGTAGAAGCTTATCATCGTCAAGGATTCTTTACTGAAAAAGAACAATCTGCCAATTTTATTGTGTACCGAACTTCTGATTATATGATCTCAAGTTTACAGGATTATAAAAAGGGAGAATATGCTCCTCAGACTCATGTGGCACAGGTAACTTTAGGAAATAAAGCAATTATATTTTGGACTTGTCCATCTACTTCTGGGGAAGGACCAGGTTTACGTCCTGATTACTGGTCTGGGAATGCAGTTCTTCCTAGAGTAATTCAATATCATAATGTCATGGCATTAATCTGGTGTCAAAACTTATCATCATATATAACTCATTGCTTCTTTGAGCCAGTAAAGTTTGACGAAGTTAAATTCGAAGGAAACTGGATATTTGGTAGAGTAAATTATAGTTACATCGGGATTTATTCACAACATGGAGTTTCTATTGGAGATTATGGACAGTATGCTGGCAGAGAATTAATCTGCTATGTTCCTAACAATATCTGGCTTGTAGAGTGTGGAAGTAAAGCTGAGTGGGGCTCTTTTGATAGGTTTGTAGAAGTATTAAAGTCGTCGCAGATAATTGAAAAAGATGAAGGTCTAGTTTATCTCTCTCCTTCAATCGGTGAATTTGTTGTAGGCTGGGATACTGATCCTACTGTAAATGGAACTCCAATTAAATTAAAGGACTATCCTCTAATTAGTAGCACATATGCGCATTCCGAGTTTGGAAGTGGACATATAATATTACAGTATGATAATAAAAAGTTTGAGTTATGGTTTGATTGATAATTAAGGTTATATAGTTTTCCACAAAAAGGTGTATAATATACTAATGAGGAGAGAGGCAAAAAATTAAAGAGAAGAAGGGTTGAGAAGGCAATTGAATATGAAATTAAGAGATACTCAGCTCACAATTAAGTGCCTTCGTGACTCTTCGTTATCGCTCCGACCCATACGGGTGCGTATAACAGCGGACATACGGCTACGCTTCGCTCCGCCAAAATGCTCGGCTAACGCCTTGCACTTCGCATGTCCGCAGCCGTTATACGAAAGACTGTGCCTTTTAAATGTCAACCATTCTTGGTGGACGAGATGAAGAGGTGATAAAATATGGCAAAAACAATATTGGAATCATTTGGAAAGTTAAAGACAAACCTTGAAATTACAGAATTGCAGCAATCTACCGTATCTACAAGACAGCAGAATGTAAGAAAAGCTGTTGAAAATGAACTTAATGTTTTAGATTCATTTTTAACTGGGTCATATTCACGACATACTATGATTGCTCCCTTAAAAGAGGCTGACATAGATGTATTTGTTGTTCTTGATCAAAAATATTATGAGGATGATGGACAAGCCAGCCTTCTTGATAAATTAAGAAAGGTGTTATTAAAAACCTATCCAGAAACACTCAAAATAAGTCGTAATGGACAAGCAGTTACGATAACCTTTTCGGACTTTATTGTTGATGTTGTTCCCGCTTTTGATCGAAAAGGTGGAGGTTATTTGATACCAAATTCTATAACCAAGGAATGGATAAGTACTAATCCAAAAATTCATGTGGAAGTAATGACCAATGAAAATTCCAGGCACAATGGTGATTTGGTTCCAATAGTTAAAATGATCAAGGGATGGAATAGAAATATTAACCATGCCTTTGTATCTTTTTATCTTGAATTATTAGCCCTTAAGATATTTAAAGATGTACCCATTTTGGATTATCCAAGTGGCATGAGATACTTTTTTGATAAGGGACGAGAAGGCATAAAGTACAAAGTAAAGGATCCTGTAGAGTACGGTGGACAAATAAATAGGTTTGATAACGTTTTCACAGTTGATGAGGCGGTTAGTAGATTTGAGACAGCATACAATCGAGCAAAGAAAGCTGAGGAATACGAACAAGTTGGTTGCACTGAATATGCAATAAATGAGTGGCGCAAAATATTTGGAGATTATTTTCCAGCATATGGATAAATATTTGTGGAGAATATGATCAAAGAAAACTTAATAAAAGAAGCAAGAAGAGTCGAAGAAGATAGCCTATATTCAGCTAAGGGGCACTTTGTTGCAGCCAATTTTTGGACGAATTTTCACCTATGGATAGGAGTTCCAACTGCAATATTAGCTGCTATTGCTGGCGCTTCTGCATTATCACACTTTGACGATCACAATGTTCTTGCTGGTATTTTGGCAATCATAGTTACCGCCCTTACAGCAGTAACAACCTTTTTGAATCCAAATGAGAAGGCAGCTTCCCATCGAAATGCAGGGAATAAGTATAATTCACTTAGAAATAGGGCTCGCATATTTGGTGAGATTGATTCTTGTGGGGAAGATTCAGATCAAGAGATTACTAAACAACTAAAGGAATTGGCGAAGCAACGAGATGAGCTAAATCAAGACAGCCCCCAAATTCCTAGATGGGCATATAAAAAAGCAAGAAAAGGCATTGAAGAAGGCGAGGCAGACTATAGGATCAACAAAAAATGAAAAGATTTAATTTACGAAATATATGGATTCAAAAAAGATAGGCATAGTCCATCGTATAACACAGCATATACGACGTTGCGACCGAAGGGAGCAATTTCCCGAAGGGCAAGGGCGTTAGCCCGTAGCGTATATGCTGATACCGTTGTATAAAGTTTCGAGCCCCTGCCTTTGAAAAGGAAAGCCTATTCAATGTATGAAATTAACAAGAGGTGAAGGCATGAAAGAACTAAAGGAGATGATATGATAAAAGCCAAGTAGTGTTGGTGAAAAACTCCAGATAATCTAAAATATAGGAACAAGGTAGTCTGAAATAGATAGGTTATAGGTTGAATTATTTCCATGGGGCTTAATTGACCCCGAGAAGGAGAGGTGATGTTTAGAGACAAAGGAATAAGGCTAAGGAGTTGTTTTGCGGGGGTGAAGTTCAAGATTATTATCTTAGATCCAGGACTACAAGGAGTTTCAGAGTTTCCGAAAATCTTGTGATAGTGATAAGGGGTGTGAATGTATTTCCATCTCAGATTGAAAGTGTACTGCTTGAGATGGGGGATGTTGAACCACACTATCAGTTGATTGTGGATGGGGTCAATAACCTTGATGTCCTTGAGGTACTGGTTGAGGTTTCCGAAAGGATTTTCTCAGATGAGGTGAAGAGACTTGAACAACTTGAGAATAAGTTAACAAGGGCTATTGAAGGATGCGCTTGGAATATCAGTCTTACCACTTTACTTTTGCTAGGTCTTCTGCCACATCAAAGTCTGTTAGCTGTAAGTATCTCTGAGTAGTAGATAGGTTACTGTGCCCTAAAGTCTTTCTTAAGCTCTCTATGTTTACTCCCTTTTTCAAGTATAAAGTTGCCGATGTATGCCTTAAGGTGTGTGGATGAACGTCCTTTGTTATCCCTGATTTCTTCGCTATCTCCTTTATTAGGTATTGGACCCTTCTAGAGGATATAGCAAAGAGCAAATTGTCCCCATCTATCTTCTTTGTATACAATCTTAAGTTTTTTAGTACTTGCTTATCAACTATAGGGATTCTTCTATCCTTTTTGCCCTTACCCTGGTTAACTTTAAGAAATGTTACCCCGTGATCTTCCTCTATGTCAGATACTTTTAAATTCAATAGTTCGCTCAGTCTCAATCCTGCTTTCAGTAATAGCTCAACTATTAATCTATCACGCTGGGGATTTCTTGTCTTTGTTGCCATTTCTAGGAGAGCTTTTGCCTCTACTTCTGTTAGAACTGTAGGAAGTTTTTCTTCTGATTTTATCCTAGGAAGTTCAATATCTAATCCTAAGAATTTAAAGTATACTGATAGGCTACTTCTTTTTCTTGCAAGTGTCTTATTCGTCAGTTCCTTTTTCTTCAGCGATTCAAGCCATTCAATTGGAGAGCCCTGAAACTTGAGATACTCTTTTATATCAGAGCTAAAAGCCTTTATAGAATTCTCAGATAGACCTCTACTAGCTAAATATGAGATAAAAGATGCGAGAGAATTATCCTCCATAACTATTCTCCAGAAGTCAGGATTTTTAGATTTTCTACTCTTTCAAAATGTCTAACATTATTCGTTAATAGTGTTAAGTCATAGTAAAGGCAGGTTGAAGCAATCAAGAGATCAAAGTCGCTGATCAGTATCCCCTTTCTTCTCAATCGACCTCTTTCTCTACCAAAGATCTTACATATCTCTTTATTAATCCCTAAGATTGATACTATTTCTAAGAACCTTTCAAGTACCTTTTCATTTTCGTAGGGACTATTTGAGAAGTAGATACCTTCGTAGAGTTCAGCTAGTGAAATAACGCTTAATCCAATTCCTTGAGGAGCTAGCTCTTCCAATTTTTTAGTTATCTTCTCTACCCCAGCAAAATGATCGATAACCCAGTCAGTATCGATTAGATACTTCATATCTTTGGCTCTGGTCTGGTAGCGATTAATCTGTCAGAATATATATTTTTCTTCAGTTCTTCAGTATCAATTGTTCCCTTCCAGGCTCCTGAGGTAGCCTTAAGGACTTCGAGTACATCTTCAATTTTAGATAACGGAGTAATAGTAATATTTACTTCTGTCCCCTCCTCAAGGTCTAAATTCTCCAGTGGTTCAATTACTCCCTTACTAAATCTTGCCCTTATAGTCTTTTCCATACCATCATCTCCTTTTTAAGGACATTATATCATATTTTATTCGTATAATCATTATTATACGAATTGTTACCCCCGTTCTATTCGTGATAAGATACCTGTTGGCTGTAAAATAAGAACGTTATGCGAATAGATAAAAAGCTTCAATAATACTTTATTAATTGTCTTAAAGATCAGCACAGAGGAGATTAAATTACCTCCCCTAGAGGTCTTATCACCGTAACGTTGATATCTTTTATTATACCTAATCGGGTATCGGCGGTGAGAAATTCATCACATCCAGCTCTTATTGCACATCCAACCTGTAATGCATCAGGAGTCTTGATCCCATATTTCGCCTTTATAACTGCTCCTATGTAGGCTACCTCCATATCTATATCCAAAACCTGTAGCCCTTCAAACCCTTTAAAGAGATAATTGTATTTGGCTTTCAAGATTATATCGTCAGCCTTTACAACGGGGATAAGGGCTTCCATATAAGAGAGGGAAGAAGTAATAAGTTTTATCCTGCCCTCCTCTGCTTTCTTAAATATATCTTTAATCTGAGGATAAAAATCTTCGTTGAGTTCCAGGTAGTATATGATCAGGTTTGTATCGATAAATTTTTTATTTCCATTCATCCCTTAGTCTTTCCAGATAGTCTTTCCCGTATAACCCTTTTCCCATACCTGCAAGCTCTTCTATGTTCCTGGGTGCCGGCATTATAACTATCATATCACCTATTATATCTATAAAAACTTTTTCCCCTTCCTTCAGGTTTAACTTATTTCTTATCTTCTTCGGTATAACTATCTGAGCTTTCTTACCTATCTTAACTATTTCTGACATTTTTAAAAACCTCCTACAATAAGTATACACAACTATGACTTTGATATCAAGCAATCGCCCTTACTGAAGATTTATTCTGCACATTCCAGGGTTTATAGGGGGTGATCAGTTTGACTAGTCAGTGATCAGTCAGTGAGTAGTCAATGATCAACCTGTGACTAGTCAGTGATCAGTCAATGATCAACCTGTGACTAGTCAGTGATCAGTCAATGATCAATCAAACTGATCAGGCTAAAAGCCTGTAAGTATTTTAAATACAGGTTTT
>ERZ795045.2922-NODE-2922-length-15947-cov-23.483640_pt1 | contig 15947 bp, 26 predicted proteins | sample MGYA00375129_ERZ795045 | MGnify/ENA primary metagenome ERZ795045 (study PRJEB30174, sample SAMN05720166) | activated sludge metagenome | isolation source: anaerobic digester from wastewater treatment plant | place: Japan | collected 2015-05-15 ... | reverse complement strand
GCGCTAAAATCTCCTCATATTCCGCTTTCCCTCCTCCAAGTAATGCAGTATTCCGCTGTATCTGGGATTCCAGGTCCGCATACATATTGATGCTTTCCTTCGCGATTAATCCCATAGGAACGCCGATAAGAGACATTGCAGTCCCTATCTTCTGCATTCCCCCGGCAACCCTGTCCATCTGACTGGATAAACGCCCGAAATCCACATCGGTTATTTTCTTTAATCCGGCCTGAGCTGATGTAGAATAGGTATCAATGTTCTTGAGTGAAGTTTCTAGTTTCTGAAGCTCCCCGATTCCACTTCCAAGTCCGACTTCAAGAAGAATCTTGAGCCTATCTTCACTCATGGAAGTGTTATATGGCGTTTAACAATATTAGTGTCTTATGTCAGAACGGGGGTTGTTTTGGTATTTTATCGTTTAATTATGTTTTATGATTTGTTGATGGTAACAAATCAATAAAAAAGAGGGTTAAATATAGAATGCTTTTACTGCCGGAATCGTTTTTGCGGCACCTAATACCGTTGTATAGGTTTTCATTCCGGTGAATACTCCGAGAACACTTGCATAATCACCCTCAAGTGGTCGTGACCCAGTTGATTTGTATTCCACCCATACGTCCTGCTTTCCTTCTCCTATCCCGCTCCCGGCAGAGACCCGGAGAACATAATCATTCCCGCTCTGCTGAACCTGTAAGACCTTTCCATTAAATGATATCAGGTCGCCTATACGTGAGTCCGGGTTCCTGGCAATATAAGTCATGTCAAACATGAAGTCTGCCTGGCTCTGAAGTTCTGACTTGCTCATCCCCTGGTATTTGTTGATGCTTTCCTGAGCTGGTGATGGCGGGAGAGTGAATAACCAGAACCCGATGGCAACGAGAATAAAGAATCCGAGCAGTATTCTATCTTTCCATTTCTTGTCTTTTGCTTCGTCGTCAAATAGTTTTACCATTATTTTCACCTTTGTTTTTGTTTATCGAAAAATGTTTTGATTTATGCCAGAACCCCTTCCAGAGTATTCTGACCTCCATGAAAGAGCATTCGTTTCATTTCTTCCAATATCGAACGCCTCCAAAGAATAGTGTATATTTCCTTTCCCCCGTGTCGTTCAATGTGAATTTCCCCGAATGGTTTCCCCTTATCTTCAAGGTTCCATACGATTTCCCGCTTGCCGGTCTTTTTCATTCGGACTGTGTGGAATTGATATCCCCCCTTTCAAGGATTTTATTTACTGATTGTGGAGATAAAGAAAACTCCTTCCCTATCTGGGTTGCCGTGAGATGTGGAATGTCTTCTGATAACTGCCTTGGCACCAGGTTCCTGAGATAAGATAGATCCTCATTATACAGGTCCTCTAGCTTTGACATACAGACAGATGCAGCCATACACCTATCAACCCCGATAATAGTCATTGCATCAGCACGGGCCATCTCTTCTTTTAATGCATCAGATAGAGGTGGCAACCGTGGAACATTATCTGAACTCTTTGAAATGACTTCCCCGTTTTGATACCGGGCGAATACAGAAGCCATCTGATCTTTCACTTCATCAATGTATTTTGCGGCATCCCTGTTTATCATTGAATCGGTTTCAATTTCAGTAATTATCCGATTCCACCCTTCCGGGTTAATGAAATAATATGCAACAACTTTGGGTAACAATGGTTCGTTGTTACTATCTAAAATGTCCCGAATCTGTAAACGGGTCAAGTGAATGAAGTGTTTCGCCTCTGTAAGTTTTGATATAAGTTTCGCTGCATGTTGTTGTGATAATCCGAGTTCCCGGTATAAATCCAACCAATACACATGCGGAACCCCGTTTTTAATGAGAACCTTTTTCCCAGGGTTTATTCCTGTGGCATTAATTATATCAAGTTTCAGTTCAGATATATCATGGTTAGTGCGTTTCATTTGTAAATCCCTTTTTTTCTGCTATCTCTAATAACTCCACGATAATTTGGTCGTATGTCTTTGATGGACCCTTCAGATGATATAACGCATCTCTGGTGGATGTTTTCACGTTAATAGTTGTTAATGGGTCTTTTACCACCATTGAATAACATATTTGTATTAGATAATATATAATTCTGTTTATCACTGTATTACAGAATGAATCTATAATAACTGGAATTCCAGTGAATTAAAAAATGAAGGATATGTACATACATATGTACATATGCTTGCTCACGAAGTACACGATATATCTCTATACTGAATAAGCACTATACATTATGTACAGTACTGTACATATAGTACAGTATAATAATAATAATAGGTTAAAAAGAAGAAATCATATCCGCTTCATCTTCCATTGTTGGATACAGGGTTCTTTCATCACCTTCCAATATTTCCCAACAATGAACGCAGATATTCTTTTCAGAACTCATCATCCGGTCATCCGAGTATAGTTCTTCGCAGCATTCACATTCAAACATCTTCATCATCTCCAAAAAGTTATACTCCGTTTCGGAGTATTCTGTCACACTCTGCTCTGTTCTCCGGTCTGCATAACCGGTCTATCTCTTCTGAACTGCATCCCCAATCTCTTAAGCAATGATATACCCATTCATCATCTTCATAGGACTGTTCCCGCTCAATGGCTTCAAAGTGTTCATTCATTATCTTAAAAAGAACGTTTGTCATTGTATTCACCCTCTTGGAACAATGTCTCTCTTTCCGTTCATACACTGGATAAGACCCTGCACAATCTCTTCATCTGTCCATTCGTTGTTCCGGTTATCTTCAATGAACTCATCAACAAACTCTCCAAAGAGTTCATGTGACTCGTTTAATAACCGGTTTAATCTGACCAGGTCTCTCACAATAATTTCTGCATCGGTTTCATTCCACATCTTTCTCATCTCACTTGTTACATACTATAGTTATACCTATAAGTATATGATACTTATTATCCCACTTCTTAACAACTTCTTAACATGTTAAGAACAAAAAAAGAGGTCAGATAGAATCGTAGTCTATCCCATACCGGGCAAGAGCCATCTTATCCGGTTCCGGGCCACGTTCCTTCTTCGGTTTCTGCTCCTCCTCGTCGATATTGATACCAAGAGGAATCAGAGCATATTTCAGTTTCTGTCTGGTTGCCACAATCCAGCATTCGACCAGGTTATCCACGGTCAAATCCAGACAGTATTCCAATGTCCAGCCGTTCAGATGAGCTAATTCGCGGACTGCTTTGCAGAGGTAGGAGAGGGTTTCTTCTGGGTCATCATTGTTTCCATCTCCTGTCTCACTATCTCCCTGATTGTCGGTTCCAGTATCGTTTTCTGTGTCTTGACCAGTTTCTGGCTTGCCTCTGCTTGTTTTTCTTCGAGGCGGCTTAAAAAAGGGTCCATCACAGCATAGACGAGTTTATCCAGCATATCGGCGGATACATTTTCCAAAAGCCATTCAACGGTGACTTCAAACCGGTTTTTCTGGTCCTGCGTGCGGGATGAGTTTAGAGTTTCAGCACAGGAATCCAGCAGGAATTCAAATTCGTTTCTGGTGTCTGTTCGGTATTCGATGTTTTCATCAACCTTTTCCGGGTCTTTTGGCATAATCGGACGGGAACTTTCTATTCTCCATGCCAGGAAATCCATCAGGATTTTCGCGGGTATTTTCTTCACTGAAAAAGTTTCATCGTTAATATGGAACGTCCGGGTATTTCCCCGGATAGAACCATAATTCTCAACGGCATCCATGATTATACCGTAACAGCTGCGTTCTTCAGAATTGCGAGGTCAAGGTCTGCCATTCCCTGCATGTTCAGGTCGGTTAAAGTAACACCACGAAGGGTATCAATCATATCAACCTGACCGTCTGCAAGAGCTCTGGAATTATCCAGTTTCCCGATGAATTCATACGGAATACCCCATGACCGCCTCTTCTCCTTATCGGAAGTGAACGCGACACGGCTTATCTTGTTGAAATACGCTTTCACCAGGTCAAGTTTCAGACCATAGATAAGGTTGTTTGAATCAATCCGCTTAACGTGGATGACACGGAGAACGATGGGCTGAATCTCAGTTGCACCACCACGCCGGAGAGAAATGATCTTTGCCGGAGTATAGGTATATGCAACACGGACCTTCTGACCCTCTACAATGCTGGTAGATGTGCTCTTCCTGGTGATGGTGGTATATCCCATCAGGTCCGGGCCGGAGATGATATAATCAGTATCAGCGACATAGGTTTTAGGGTCATCATCCGTATCCTCCTTCACAGTGATAGATGTGACCTGAACGGGTGCAGATGTTGAATAACTGCGGTTTGAGAGTCTGGCCGGTTTAGTTGATGACATCGTGATGGTGTCATACGCGGTGCTCATAACAACCGGGGTTCCAAGAATGTATTTGACAAACTGAGTACCGCCGGAAAGTAGAGCGAGTTTCTCTGCAACCAGTTCAGTCAGTTCAACCGATAACCGTGCCTGTTCCGTATCGATGATGTCGTTAAACTCACCATCATCAAATTCCGGCTGAATGGTCTCAGTAATCGGTTCGTATTCAACGGAACGCTTCAGACCGAGGTTTATCAGATTCGAAGATGAAAAATCCGATGGCGCCCCGGTATATCTTCCTGCAAAAAGCAGACAGTTTCCGAAATAGATGCTGTCTGGCTCCTGCTGAAGGTTGTGTGTTAATGCCATATTACGTTACTCCATAGAGCATACTGAATTTTCGATAACTATACCAGAGATTTGTGGCGGCTTCCCGGTATGAATCCGAGAACGCGATAGGCTCAATCCCATCGACGAATATCCCGCCAACATTCCCACAAAACCCGGTCAGTGCCTTTTCGACTTTGTCCGCCAGGGTTTTGCAGGATATCTCATCCTGCGTCCATGATGTGACCTGAAAGGAAATTGAACGGCCTACCGGGTTCGGATATATCCCCCCGATGTCATGATAAGTAAGACAGGGAATTGCGGTCCCGTTTGGAAAGTCCGACCTGAAACATCTGATTTCCTTTGTTGCAGGAGTTCCGTATGTAAACCCGATGGACGCGAAAACATCAGGGTCATTCAACAGAATCTGTCTGATTACGTCCGTGGTCATCGGATAACCTCTGATACGAATTCCTGTATGTTCTTCAGAATCGGGTCCCTCCCTTCAATCAGAGACGGTGCCATGAACGGACGGGCCGGAATGGTGACAGATCGTGCCTGATGCCATTGTCCGTCCGGTGTCTGCCATTTCAGCATTGGAGCATTCTTCGCGGATATCACTCCTCCATACTCGTGGATACGAGAATACAATGCAGCGGATTCCACTTCACCGACTATCGAATCTCCTTCCAACCTGGCGCCGGTTGATTGAATCCCCCCGACCAGGTTTGCGGTCACTTTGTCGATATGTCCGGGTCGTGGTCCTGATGCGTTATCTTTGCATAATCCTTCGAGATACGTCAGTGATTTATCCACAACGGGCACCAGTTCCTGATTGATGTTCTTCAGCCGTTCAATCTTGGCAAGAACCCGGTCCAATCCCTGAACGGTCACAAATCCACCGCCTTCAGTGAACACTCTATCCATTTCGGATGAGAGTTCCCGTAAACAACTTCAGGAAGTCCGTCCACGGTATAGTTCTTCATATATCCTGGTGATTTCCCTGTAACCGTGCTCCCGTTCTGAATACTGGTGTTCAGGGCAACCCTCAAACGTAATTGGGATATTATATGATTTCCTGATTCAGTGTCCTGAACGGGACCTTTCAGAGCATAGAACCGGCACGGAATATTGGTTACAGTCACGGACCCGTATTGAGGACGGCCATTGATGTATCCAGTAATCCCACCGGGGGTCGTTATATCACAGAGATGACAGAACGAAGCTCTTCGTGCCATGGTTTTAACCAGATAGAGAAGATGGTGCCATACCGATACCCGAACTTCCCGCATCTTTGCGAGTCACTCCTGATGATGGTTGTTTCACCGTTAAACCCGGATTGGCCCGGAGTTCTGCTGCCTTTGCCTTCAGGGATGAGATTATCTCCTTGTATGATTTCATCCAGTTTGACCCGCTTGAATCAAACCCGGTACTCCCGTCTCCTGCATTTTCTGACGTGATATGCTGGTCGTTCTTTGTTCGGTCAATGTAATGACAGACGAGAAGTCCAATAGCCATATCAGAAATTGCATCCGTGGCATTGCCCGGGTTATCAATGGAAAACTGGTTGGCGGCCCACAGCAAAAACGTGGAAAAGTCTGCTTCTGAAATAGTTCCAGAAGTCCCGATGGAGTATTCTCCCTGGGATATCAAACGAATCGTATCTGCTGTGACCACCATTTATTTATTCCTCCTTTTCTACCGGTTTCTTTCCAGACTGCGGTTTCCCGTAGGTCTGAACCGGTGCTTCCTTGACAGGTTCTGGAATGGGTTCGATATAAGGTTTTACCTGTTCTCCCAGCTTAAACGCAAGGTCTTCGGACACATCCATGATATCGCCCTTATTCCAGGTCTGTTCGCCCTGATGCACCTGTCCGAACTGAATAACAACCTTCATGGTTATACTCCGGTCAGTTTGCAGATTGCATTCTCATCAATGATATCGATATATAACACTTCATACACGTTTCCGTATACAGGGCTGCTCTTTGGTGCCTTCGAATCCTGTCCAAGTTCAGTGGTCAGTTCCAGCGGGTTCAGGAGTCTGAAATACTCCATCGTTGGGTCGTATGGAACAACCATAGCGGTCCCTGGGGCCAGAATATCAGTTCTGAATATTGTACCCGGGCCGTTCTCCTTCCCATTGTTCAGAGATTCGAGAACTTCCGGCATCTCCTTTGCTCCACTGGTGGGGTTGCGGGAGATACGAAGCTCAGCCATCTGGGTCGGATTACATATGAGATGGTACGCAGATGCTTCTACGTTGTTGGATTCGAGTTTTGCGATCGCTGCATTGACAGCCTTATCTGCATTACCATATGTTCCGAAATCAAATGGATCGGCTACAGTCTGTGCTGCTGCCTGATACAGACCCTTTACCTCGTAGTTGGTCCCGTCCGGCTTCCATCCCTGAAGAATCATCTGGTTCTCAAGTCTGGTGATGGCCCTCCCTGCTGACCGTGCGGATGCGGCCTCAAGGTTGGTTCCCTGCCGGAGAAACGCTTCCATCTCCTGTCTTTCAATGATATACGGTTTGCTCAGTACCGGGAGGTCTACTTCACGACTGCGAACCTCAACACGGTCCCGCGCCTCTCCTTCCCGTGGGAAGTTGTAAGAGACGATTGCATCACCCATTTCGATGAGTTTCTGCACCCGTGCCCGGAATATTCCATCCCCGACACAATCCGGGTCCTGTGCGACAATCTGACGTCCGAGCATCTTGGGAGCAAGGGTCTCATAGAGTTTTGCATCCAGGTATTCCATTGCTCGGTCAAGTTCTGCCTGGGTATACTGTGAATCAGCCATTTTAGATTACACTCCTGACTTTGATGGTGGCAGTCGAACTGGTAGTTGTGACTGACTCCTCTGCATATCCGACAATCCGTTCGGTTCCTGCTGAACCGCTGATGATGGTCGTCCCGTTTGCGGCTGTGGAAGTGACATTGGTCGAACCTGAAACAATTTCAAGAGCACTCGCTTTCTTGACCCGACCGTCTGCATCTGCAACCAGAGCATCGTCCTTTGCGACATTCTGTGACGCGGACAGGGTTGCCAGAATAATGAATCCACCACCTTTCAGAACCGGTGGAACGTCACCGGCTGCATAGGCGGTGGTCATCGTTGCAGGTCGTTCTGACGGTGCAGCCTGTTCGTATCCGAGCCATCCGGCCGGGTTAGACCCTGCGGTTGCTACAATGATATCATGGTCTCCGGTCCCCTTCTTCACCAGACGGCCCGGGTACATGTTGGTGGCGGTCTCAATCTTACATGAAAGGTCAATTATTGGGACATTTCCACCCTGGACTATTGCGTTTGATACTGCCATTTACTTCAACCCCCCCTGTGGAAAAGGTCGCCATATCGTCTGACAGGTCTCTCTTCTCCGGTTTTGACGGCATATTTTACTCCAGTCTTTGCAGATGCTTTCATGGAGTTCTCCTTCCATTCGGCCACCTTGTCAAAGAGCGCCGGGTCTCTCTCAAAGAATGCAGTTTTCAGCCCTGCAATCTGTTCTTCAGAAGTCTTTTCCCCGATTGGGACGTGCTTCTCAAGAAATGCGGCGAACGCTGCCTCTTTCTGTGCGGTTTCCTGTTCCGCTAACTTTGCAGAGAGTTCCTCAAGTTTCGCGGTAGTTTTTTCGGCCTGTTCCTTCAGAGCAGTATATTCAGCATTGAGCTGTTCATACTGGGCCTGAAGTTTGGCCTTTTCCTCGTTCAGAACTCCTATTTGCTGGTTCAGAACAGCAACCTGGGAGTCTGGTTGTGATGTTTCACTCATTTTAGACGTTTCCTGTTTATGTTCTTTCATCGCTGCCTGAACCTCGCTGGAACCAGAGAATAATCCCTTAACCCGGTCAAAGAACCGGTTGAATAATGGTTCAAGGTCATCGGCTGTCTTTACTGCTGTTTTCACGGCAGGAGTGTTCGAGAATCCAAACTGGTTAGATGTCTTTGCTGCAACAGCACCCAAATCAGCGGGCATTGTCCATCCATCCTCTTCAAAGACTAATACGTGGGAAGCTTCGGTGATCTCAGTAATGACCCCTTCAGATTGTGAGAAAAATTCAGCCCCGGATATTCCAAACCGCCCTGCATGATACAGGTCAAGGGCTTTCTTTCCCTTCACCCGGTCAATGTTCATTGTTGCAACGTGCCGGGGATGTCCTTCGATGACAACCCGGGAATCTGAAATATATCCGATAATCTCTCCACCGACTTCCTTCAGAGCTGCTTCAGGGTCGGCTTTGAACAGTTTCGGGTCCGGGTGAACCTGCCCGAATACGATAGGGGTTCCATTCCAGATGTCCACGGATTTTGAAAACACATCTGCCGGGTAATACCAGGTGCCGGTCTGACAACTGACCCACCGGTTCAACATGAGCAGAGTGCAGTTAGACAGCACCTCATACTCCGGTTCACCCGTTTCTGCCATATCTGGGTTATTATGTTAAACGGAATATTAGTAACTGTCTTACTAAATAACTATAAATTAATTAAGAACTAATTAATATTGTTGAACATGGACATGCAAATTTTTTCTGTCACGGGGTTTGAAATGAAACATAAAACCGTGGGTCCTGGTCCAAACTGTGGAAGAATATATCTCCCCCGTGAATGGGTGGGAAAGAGTGTAACCATTATTCTAAAAGAACTGCCTGACGATGGTGCGAAACATGGTTAAAACCTGTGATGTGAAAGGCTGCGAATATCACCGGAGACACGACGGTGTATGGCAGAACATTGACCGGGAGAATCCACATTGGGAATGCCTGACTGTATTCAGGTGTCATCATCCGAATGCAAGAGCATACCGAAAACCAGATTCAACCGGTGGCGTTCGAGTAGGAGACGAGTGAAACGATGACTGAAATCTACCAATACCGATACAGGGAAGGAAAGTTCGAGGATTGGTTCACCTATTCCATTGTTGATGATGTCGTTCTCATTCACCCGGCAGATGTTCTCGATTACATCCGGTATAAAGTCGCAATAATGGGTGATGTATTCAGTTATTCCGAATGCCTGGAATGTCTGAACGATATCATGAAAGAGATATCAGCATTCGGACCTCATCAAAAATAGGAACCATTTTGTTATCATCAACAAAATGGTTATTCGTTTTTCAACACTCTGATAACAGTTATCCGGCTTATTCCAAGTTTTTTCGCGATACTATTCTTGGAACAGGTTTCATACATTCTTCGGATAGTTGCTTTGGTTTGTGGGTCAAGTGGCTGTCCTTTCGGCATTAATCCTCCTGGTAATAACTGCTGCCGGGGTCATCTTCCGGCATGGGTGACGCGGCCATCTGTTCCGGTAATGGATAGCCAGGTAATATTGGGGTGAAACTTCTCCTGCAATTTGGATGCTCAGTCGTCCTGTGATACGACTCTTCTATAGTCCATATGGACCCGTTTATCTCTGCACAAACGGCACACCCGCATCCATCCCTGACCATGACATGAGTGACCTGTGACGCCTTGTACCGGTCCAATGAGTTTTCGTTCAATGTTCTGACAACCTCAGTTCGTGCAATACGTGAAGCCCCGGACTTATACTGCTGTCCCATATATTTCATGATATCATCAGCAACGGTATCAGACGGGTATATTCCATCCATCCCCCTGTATTCCCATCTCCCTAATGGTTTCCCTTCTCTCATGCCCCTGGTGATGATATCAGCGATAGCATCTGCATTCTCTTTTGGAGAATACTTTTCAAACCAGTCGACGAACTCTCCGTTAATAGTGGTCCCGCCCCGGTTCAGTTCATCCTGATACCTCTGTGCATAGGTAAGAGCGGGTTGTTTGGCTGCAATAGGGTTGATAGGTAATTTCAGTTCCCGCTGTGCATGGATAATGCCATAGAACGCAGACTGTGCAACGGTTTCTGATATCCGTTCTTTCATCCGGTCAACCAGTTCTGACAGAATACCTGATATTGCCAGTTCGGTTGCGATATCAAGATCACTCATGACCGGGCTTTCCTCATTGTGCTGATGATATCCCTGGTTGCCTCATCTATCATCTGATGCAGGTCTGTTTCCAGTTCCTCTGCCAGGTCATCAGCATCAGGAACGTCTTTCCTCAGTACAACATCAGGGAATGCTGTCTTTGCAGCCGTGGATACCTGGGTTGAACCGGTGGCAGGTTTCAAGAGACTCCACTCACTGACCATCTGCTTGAATGACTCTTCATCCAGTCCCTCAGCTCCTACACGTTCCCGGCACTCGTTCGGAGTCAAGAACCCGTGAACTGCTCCGAGTTCTGCTTCTTTCAGGTCAAGTTCCCGGGAACCGGCATTCATCCTGGGAATTCTCACTTCAGCACGGTATCCTGGTGCGTATGAATTATAGAGGAAAAACGGGTTGATGATATCACTGAGCTGCTGTTCTATCTCTGCCTGAATACCTCCGATAAATGCAGCCATGAGCTCAATTTTTCCTTTATCTGACCCGCCGAGTCTTGTGGAGTCATCGTCAAAGAAGCTGGCCGGGTTCAGTGTGTAAATGATATGCTGATACAGGGCTTCGATAATTTCCAGGTTAATGGTGTTCTCATATTTGTATTCGATAATCTCCATGTTTGACCGGAGAGAGAACGCGGTATCTTTGTCCCAGTTTTCGAGAATCATGTTTGCATAATCCTCATCTGATACGAAATCATTCGCTTCGCACGCGGGAGCCGGGTTTGTAATTTTGATGAACAGGATAGGTGCGGCACCACGCTTCATCACCTGCACGTTCGTTTCCCAGCCGTATATCAGCATATCAATAAACGGGATGATAGGTTCAATGAGCGGTGTTTCAACCAGACCATCCACAATAGGTGACTGACATATGATGATATCATCAGGGTTCAGGAGTTTGGCTTTGTTTGACCCCACGGTCTGCCAGCATTCGATAGTTTCTCCATCTGGTCCGAGGGTTATTCCAGGCAGGTATTCAGTATATTTTTCCCGGCCTGACGGTTGTTTTGCGAATGAATGAGGAGGGAGTCTGACCAATTCCTTCGGTGCAATTATCCCGAACTCGTTCTTTTCCCATATCGGGTTAAATATGGTCGGCCCGTAAAAAAATTTGTCGTATAACCGGAACTGCCCGGCAGTCAATAAAGAAAACTTCGGACTCTTGAGCAGGTTTGAGAGAATTAATTGGGTTTTCTCATCCACATCGTTATTCGGGTCATATACTGCCAGGGTCGGCTGTTTGGAAAAGACCATTGCAGAGAATTTTATGAACAGCCCTTTGCCGTAAGCAGTCCGCGAGAATTTGTATAGAGTATCCAACGTGATTGCGTTCTTCGCAAAATTCTTGATATTGCTGATGTATCTGGTTCCTGACCGGGACGGAACCGTGAGTGATGCCATACCGTAATATTCGATGTCTATATTTAAAACTGTCGTATATTGTTGAACGACTTTAAGTATTCTGTTAAATTTTAACCGGAATTGAATTGGTATCCTCGCATGAGAATACCACATGAACAAAAAATGTTTGAACTATTCGGAATTTCCGATAAGTTCAGTCATTCCCCGTCCAGCACAATAGCAACAACGGGCTTCCCGATACTTGTTTTCGGTAGATAGATACCACCTGCCGTTCCCTGTCTACTTCCGGTCTTGTCATCACAGACCTGGAATGAGTCTGCCTGGAACGTTTTGGTATATCTGTTGCCATTACTGGATTCAACTGTTATTGTTATCATTTATTCCTCTCCATCATATTTCCTATGTTTATTCAGTTTGCCACCCACGGTGAACGAACGACTACAAGCATGCAGGACCGTCTACATACTGGCGTCCACAGGCATGACAGATGAATGTCTGCCGGAAGAACCCACCGGTATATTTCTGTAATGACCCGAAAACAGTTGGTTCTCCGCAAAATATACACGGGGTTCCGACATGGGATTTTCTTGGGACCATTATTCAAACCGTTTATCAATTTCTCCAATTAACCGGAGGATTTTGTTTTCGTCAAATCTGTTTAATCCCGGTACATCGTCTCTGATGGATTCGCGGGCTTTCTGCATTGATTGGATATATATCCGTATGAATTCCCGTGCATCTTCAAACGATTCAACATTACAAATTACCTGAATTATTTCTTCTGCAATATCGGACTCTGTTTTGACCATCTCAACCACCTGAAAAATTAGAGAATATCCTTTTTCACTACCTTGTAGAAGGGAACTGATTCAAGGTATCCATCCGGTTTGATAATGGTGATTGACTCTTCATTTACTGCAACATCAACGATTTCATCTTCATCGTTGTTGTATTTGAGGTGTTCAATCAGGCTATCAATCTCCCAGTTTTCTGCACCGTCTGAAATTAACACTTCACCAGGATTATTCAGGAGGTCTTTCAGGGTTTCAACCGCTTCTTGCCACGTCATTTCTGCCATGTTTCTCATCTCTCCTTTGCAGGTGTTACATACTATAGTTTATTTTATAAGTATATAATACTTATTATCTGTATGTTGAACGTATAAAATAAGTAGTTTGAAAGTATCAGAACCCGGCAGGACCCGGGCGTCTGCTACGGCTTGACCTGATACCACGGGGAACATGAGCCATACCTGGTGACGGTCTGGATATCTCGGACCGGTTCATACCAGCATATTCTTGTAATAAATAGCGTAAACTATCCATCGCGTGGTCATTGACCTTTTTCGGCTTATCCTCTCCCCGTTTCTGTGCGTTCTCATCCCAGACATACGCCCCGAATTCCTGGATGGTGTTTGTGCATGACGGGTCGATGAACAAGGTTTCTGATGATAACAGTCTTGACACCTGCTGAATACCGGGTATCACATCGTTTACAGCTTCCCTGACTACATATCCCCGGCTGCGTAACTCAGCTATAAAACTGGTTGCTGACGGGTCTACAGTGATGTATCTGACCCGCTTGTCCACGAACCCGGCCATCAGGTCTCCGAGTTGTCTATCTGTTAATTGCCCGGACTGTGAGGAATCATGATATAATTCCTTCATGACGTGCACATTTCCGGTTGGTTTGTGGATTCCCCCCATGAGAAATACTGACGGGTTTGTGACACCATAATCCACAGATACGATAATGTTCTCCAGGTCTCCCGGAGCAGGTCTGACGTGTTTTGCCTCATCCCACATAGGATATACCACACCCTCAGCCAATACCCACAATCCTTCGATGTATCGTTGATACCATAACCCGGTGAACTCCCGTTTCAATGCTTCGATATATTCCGGGTCCAGATAGGGATTATCATCCAGGGTGAAGTGCCAGACGTTTGCTTTAATCAAATCCGCTGCATCTATCAGTTCCTGCTTCATCCAGTGATATGGGCTGTCTGGGTTGGTGGTGATGTATAATTGCGCTCCTGGTTCTGATAAACGGGTTTGAAGCATTTTCATAAATGATTCTGGAATAATGGTTCCTTCATCTACGTACGAAAATTGTAAGGAGGCGCCTCTGATTTTACTTTCGCTGCGTTCGTCATTTGCACCCACCAGATAAACCCGTTTGCCGTATAAAATTAGTTCGCCCTTCCCTGCATTCAGACTGATGACAGATGGCGGGAGCATTTCGAGCATCGGGTTAATGATGTTTCTGATTAGGGTTCGTTCGGTCTTTCCCACCATCAGGCATTCTGCCGTTGCCTGGTTTTTTATCAGGTGAATCCACTTAAGTATCGAACAGATGGTTTTTCCAGACCGGACAGACCCGTGGAGGATATTTATCCGGGCTGGTTGTGCAAGGATGAACTTCGCTCCCTTACCTTGCGGTTTCTGTAGTTTCAGACTCATTTTTTAATATTTCAACTAGTTCGTCAATTGCTCCGAATTCGTCTATATTGTCGGCAGATGTGAACTCTTTTATTTTTTCTATGCACGTTGCCCATTTTACCATCGAATCAAGCAGGGAGTTTGTGGAACCGGCAGGAGGTTTTATTTTGGATTCCCCTTTCTCATCCATATCCCGCCAGTATGCCTTCCATTGCTGCTGCTTGTATTTGAGATCAGACATGAGCACATAGCCGACTGCGTTCACCGCTTTGGACAACCCGGATACCATATCGTTTGCCATTACCTCTGCCTTTTCTTTCACCTGCTCATTGGTGGACCATTCCTCATATGATTTGATTCGTTCTGACCAGTTGAACTTGTTTGCCCAGAGGTACATGGTTCGGACAGGTCGTTTCATAATTCGTGCAAGTTCCTGCATTGACCGTGTAGAACCCATGTCGCGGTATATTTTGAACGCCTGCCATTGCTCGGCCTTTTCACCTTTTAGTCGTTCAAATTGTGGCGGTGTCATTGTGCAACTTTGTGTATATTGTGTGCAACTTTTACCCGGATATCAGTTTCAGGAACTCATCTTTCAGTGATGGGTTCCTATGGAACTCCCCTCTTACTGCTGAAGTAATCATACAGGATGCTGGTTTCTTCACCCCTCTGATTCTCATACAATCGTGACCCGCTTCAATGACTACAATACATCCCCTCGGCTTTAGGTTTTCTTCCAGGAAGTCTGCTATCTCATTGGTCATCTTTTCCTGTATCTGTGGCCGGGATGCAAACTTGTCCACTACTCGAGCCAGTTTTGATATCCCACATATCTTTTCCCCTGGGAGGTATCCGATATGAGCACGACCATGAAATGGCAGAACGTGATGAGAACATAATGATGAGAAGTCAATATCTTTCAGAATGATAAGCTGGTCATAGCCAGGGTTTTCAAATACCGTGAATTTCAGTTCGTCGTTTCGGGCCCACTCATTTAAGAATCCCTGGTATCTGGTGGGTGTGTTTTGTATCTCTTCTTCGTTGAAAAGGTTGTCTGGAAGTTCCAATTTCATTTCTTCTCTCCGAGTATCTGATTTATTTTTTGCATTCGTTTCCCCTGCCCAAGCCCTGATAATGGATTAATAATTTTAGATTTTGTGAACACAGCCTTGATAATGGATTGATGTATCTGCCCAGTGGTTGTGACTATTATCGCCGGGTTTAATTTTAATTTTGAAACTTGTGCTGATACAAACATAATAAAGTCGCGATTCCCATCTATTGCTGATGGTGGTGTATTATAATCTGATATCAACGTATCTGGATGAATTAACCCATATTTATCCGATAAAATATACCAAGATTCTGGATATAGAGTGTCTGCATATTCCTTACATTTTTTAAACAGCGGTCCGATATATGCATCTTTTGCACGTGTTTTTGGGGCATCTGGGTTTGTATTCCAAATCTTCTTTGCACCACATGATATGATACATATTTCAGACTTCATATTCCACCGGGTCTTTCTGTCCGATTGCTCTAAATGCAGATAATCGTTCATCACAAGAGCCAC
>ERZ795045.2908-NODE-2908-length-15997-cov-6.014929_pt1 | contig 15997 bp, 10 predicted proteins | sample MGYA00375129_ERZ795045 | MGnify/ENA primary metagenome ERZ795045 (study PRJEB30174, sample SAMN05720166) | activated sludge metagenome | isolation source: anaerobic digester from wastewater treatment plant | place: Japan | collected 2015-05-15 ... | reverse complement strand
ACCCAGGTCCGCCCCTACAAAAATTCCCTCACCTGCCCTTCTCCCGGGGGGGATAGTTACAAAAAAGGAAAGCCTCACCTTCACAATATGCGCTATGGAATACGATATAAGGTTGCTTTATCGCTCCCTCTCCTTTCGGGAGAGGGCCGGGGTGAGGGAAAATCCAACTTCACACAACTTCCCTTCCATTTTACGCTAATACCTCACCCCTCTCGCTAAAGGGCATGCGGCCGCATGCCCTAATTTTCCCTTTCACCGCGTCCCCGGCATCCCGGCGGTGAATCCTGACGCTCAATTTCCCTCCCGGTAATAGTTCACGCCCATTTTCTCCAACCGGACGCAATGCGCCTGCAGCCGTTGTTGGAAATCCTCCCAGTTCCGGCGGTCCGGGGGCGACCAGAGCACCTCCGTGAAGGCGCAGATCCGGGGGAACAGTTGCGTATCGATCTTCTCCTGCGGGGCGTGTTCCGACCACATCGTGCATTCCGCTCCCCAGACGCGCTTCGCCTCTCCGGCGGACAGTTCCGGCGGCGTGGGCTGGAATTGATAGACCTTCTCCAACGAGGTCACCATCATCCAATCCGGCTTGGCTTGGGCTTGTTGCCCGTTCTGGGGATAATCGAAATACACGAAGTCGTTGGGCGACGAAATGACGTCATGACCCAGTTGCGCGGCGCGCACGGCCCCGGCCATGCCCCGCCACGATTGCACCACGGCCGTTTTCGGCAGGCCGCCCACATCCAGAATCTCGTCCCACCCGATCAGGCGCCGGTCCTTGCTCGAGAGAAAGCGGGCCACGCGCTCGATGAGGTAGCCCTGCAGTTCATCCTCGCTTTTGAATCCCTTTTCCTTCATCCGCTGCTGGCAATGCGGGCATTCCTTCCAGCGGTCGCGGGGCGCTTCGTCGCCGCCGATGTGGATGAATGGGGAAGGGAAGATTTCCGTGATCTCGTCCAGAACGCCTTCCAGGAATTCGAAGGTACTTTCTTTTCCCGGGCAAAACACGTCAGGGAAAATGCCCCATTCCGTCTGCACGGGGACCGCCTCGCCCCGGCACAACAAGTCCGGATAGCTGGCGGCCGCGGCGGTGGCATGGCCGGGCATCTCGAATTCGGGGACCACGGTGATGAACCGCTTCCGGGCATAGTCTACGATCTCCTTCAATTCCGCCTGGGTATAAAATCCGCCGTAGCGTTGGCTCCCTTCATTCCGCCACGCGCCGATTTCGGTGAGTTTTGGGTATTTCTTGATCTCGATGCGCCAGCCCTGGTCATCCGTCAAATGCAGATGCAAGCGGTTCAACTTGTGATAGGCCATCAGGTCGATGTACCGCTCGATGAAGTCCTTCTCCAGAAAATGCCGCGCGCTATCCAGCAGCAAGCCCCGCCAGGGATACAGCGGCGCGTCTTCGATGGTCACGCGGGGAATGGCTCCCTTTTCCGTTTCCGCTCCCGCCGCCAGCTGCCGGAGCGTCTGGATGCCGTAAAACAGGCCCGCGGTCTTGTGCGCGAGAATTTCGATCCCCCCCTCCGCGACGGTGAGCCGGTACCCCTCGTCTCCCAGACCGGTTTTCGTGGGATCGAGTTTCAAGACGATCGCGTCCTGAACCGCCCCGCCAGACCACTCCCGGATGGCCGGCTCGAATCCCAACTCCCGCCGCAGGGCATCCGCCAGGTATGCGCTCAGGTTAATGGGGGAATCGGCGATTGGATCTTGATAAATCGCGGTCGTGGGTTTGATTTGAAATACACCGTCCTTCAGTTCCATTCGCGCGGGGATGGGAATCAACGCCATATCCGTTTTCTCCGTATATCCAATTTCACAGATTTGAGTAATTACCGCCGCGCACAGGATAATGAGGTTTGCTTTGGGAATCCACATGATCCGCTCCGCTTTCAGCTGATAGGCCGTTTGTCCGTGTTTTACACAATCATCCACAAAGATCAAACCATCCGGACTATACCACAACCGGCCGGTGATCGGCTATTTTCCTGGGGGGATTTTGTCTGGGGAAGTTTTTCCGCCGAGTAGCAGGATGGGTTGAGCGCAACGAAATCCACCCTGACGGGGGAACAATGCGGCAGCATAACGCCTCAGTGATCCCATTCCATCTCTCCTCTGTCTCCCTGTGGGAGAAGGAAACATCTAACGCTCTCCTTCGTAGTCAAACAATGAATAAAACAGTATAAAATTTAGCACTTAAGCATATAGGTACCCCGATGAACTTGATTGAAACTCCGCGTCCTCCGGGCCGTGGCGGGGAAACCGGCGTTCCTAACCTATGTGTCCTAGATGCGGCCGAATTCGCGGATCGAGGATTCCGATCCGTTCTTGATGAGCAGATGAAAAACCTGCACTTGGCCCGCGTTCAGGCTGCACTCCACTCCGTTATCCCAGGTCCCCGATTGGTGGTTGACGGCATCCTCCCAATCGGTCTTGACGGCGAGCGGCCCCTCGCCCGTCAACTTGCAGGTATTCGATCGCGCCGATGAATTCAACACGGTGATGTACCAATTTCCCTCGCTGTCCGGGCCGAAACGCTCCACCCAGACATCCGGCTCCGAGGAGCGGACATAGGTGACCGGCTCCCACCCGGCTTCGGCCACTTTCTTGATGACCGGCTGGTATTTCTTGAAGAGTTCCCGGTCCCGGTTGTACAACGCGGGATTCCGCCAATAGGGATCGTCCGCGGCGTTGTGGCTGAACATGCTGGGGAACATGCCGTAGAACAGGCAACGCTGGAAATATTGTTCCACCCGCTCGGGCGTCAGATTCTCGAAGCGCGTGTTCATCAGGAACAAATACGGCTTTTGGGCGCAGAGCACGCGGCGGTAGTTCATGATTTCATCGCTGTCCGGGACAAACTGGTTGTTCTGGATCCAGTTGGACTCGGTGCCCATCACATCCAGCCAGGGGCAGAGGAACGAATAGCGGTGGGGCACGCTGTTGGCGAACATCAACTTGCCCAGGCGGTGGACCTCGCCGCTGAGGAAGCGCGTGAATTCATAAAACGAAAACGCCTTGTAGATCACCGGCCGGCGGGTGTCGAGGGTGAAGGTCAAGGGAACCGAGACATATTTGAAATGCTCCTCGCGGAAATTCAAATCGGCGGTGACATAACCCTCCAGCGAATCAAGATACTCGCCGTCCTGTTCATACCGGGCGGCGGGGCCGTAGAGCCGCTCGGCGATTTGCGCGTTCCACATTTCTGAGGCGTTGGTGATTTCCCCCGGCAGATAGGGACTGGGATTGAGGCTGAACACCGCGCCGTTTGCCCAGGGTTCGTTGCGGAACTGCATTTGGAACCGGCCTTCGGAATCGTGGGATCCCGACGCCAGCAACGAACGCGCCCGTGTCCGCCGGGACGAGCTGTCCTCCGATTCGGCGTATTGCTTCACCATCTCCATGGCGGCTTCGTAAGTCCGGGGCGTCTCCTCGGGCATGGACATCCACCAGGTGGAGGGTTCCGAGTACCGGAAACTCAAAATGTTGTTCTGGTCATCAAACTGGACGTTGTTGGTGCCCTCGTGATACTTGAAGCCGAAGTCCTGCCAGCCTTGCACGGTGCTGACATCGGTGAACGGCATCCAGATGCCCTGGTCTTTACTGCGGACTTCGAAAAAGGAAGGAAAGATCCGGTAATATTTCTCCGCCGCGGCGCGGAATCCCCAGGCGGGGCCGGTTTGGTACAAGACAAACGCGAAGGGGGCCTGGGAGGGGAACCGTTCCGTGGCGGGATGCAGGCTGAAATCGTAAGCGATGTATAGCATTTTCAATCCCGCGCTGTATCCCAGCCGCCATTGAGCTGGGGATCCCATATCGATGCCCAGGGCGAGGCCGGCGGTGTCCGAGGTCACGCAGGCGAAGGGATAGCGGGACATTTTGCCATTGGTCCCCGTGCCGATGGTGACGGGATTGCTGTATTCTTCGGGATCTTCGATGGCCCGCGACGCGCGGGGATGGTCCCACCAGCGCCACCCGGCGGCCTCGAGCGGCACCGCGTAGAGCAGCGAAACCGCACGGGGCTTTCCGGTGAGATCCTTCAGTTTCCCCGAAAAATAAATCGCGCGCGGACGGGCTTCGGCGGTGAATTGCATTTCCAGGCCCAGTGGCTCTGAATGACCGTTAATCAACGGGTAGTAATCCGATCCGGCCGCCACGTCCCGCGCCAGAAATCCAGACGGTGAGCCGGAAAGTGGGACGGGGTTTTCTCCCAAGCGAACCGCCGCGATTCGTCCATCCCGGGGATGGAGTGACACGGCCAAACCGTCTTCTGTCTTACTCTCCATGGTCTCCCCGGGCATGGAAACGGGTGGTTGGACATATGCCGCGAGTGTGTCCAGCAGTTGAAGCCCTTCGGGTGTTTCCCACACCCGGACCGCGAGATCATCGAACCAGACGCGGCCCTTTTGATTCCGGAACAGGGCATAGCAGGAAAGTTGCCGGATGGGCTTTTCGGGGATCACCACCACTTGCTTGTATTCCCAATCATGCGTGCCCACGCTGAAGGGAACGTTTTGGCCCCACAGCGGTGTACCGTCCTGGTAGATGAGATCGACGTAGAGCGAATAATCGCTGTTGGGCGCGCCTTCGACGTCCTCCGCCCGGCTCCATCCGCTGAAATGGACGGCTTCCGGGCGTTTTTGATTCAAACTGATGGACCATTGGAGGCCGTACGCGCCCGTGCCGGCGGGATTTTCGCAGCAGGCCGCGGTGGATTGATTCCGTCCTTCACCCGGCCGGATTTGATATCCCTGCCCGTACGCGCTCACGCTCACGAACCGCGCGCCCGAGACCCGCTCCAGGTCCCCGTTTTGGTTGACCAGCCGCATCGGTGCCTCTTCCGAATACGAAAACACCTTGATAGCGGGAGCTTCTTGCGCCGGCGTTTGAAGAGGAAGCGACGAAAACACGCAAGCCACGATGAATACCGCAAAAATGAAGTTGATTCGAATCCGTATCATGGTTATGTGCCCGTTTTTCCTATAATGGATTTCGCCCTTTTCGGGCTTCCCTTCCCCTCATCCTCACTCCGAGGGAGAGGGGATTTCGTCTTTTTCCCTGGGCTTGCACCCTGGGCTATGCGCATAGCGCGCTTTCAGCCCGTAACCATGGTTTGCCATTCCGGGATCATACTGCTTCCCAACTCCCTTATTCCGTCATCAACACCGAAACTCCCAGCCCCGGCAGACCGTAATGGATTTGCCCGCCTGCCACCGTCAAGGTTTCCGGCTCGTCGAGCACTGAGACTATCTTCCCGTCCAGAAAAGCGGGGACACGGATCGAGAACGCCAGGGCTTCGGGCGCTTCGTTCACAATGAAGAACGCCCAGCGGCCTTCATGCTCCTTGGCCATCAGCCGTACGCTGTTCTCCCCGGAACCAGAAGACGGTTCCACCGTCAGTGTGACCTGGCCGGTGGCATCGGGCGCGGAAAGGAACGGCTGCAGCCGGTGCAGTTCGGAGATCACGCTTTTCAACTCGGACCAGAACGCCGAGGGCTTTTCCACGGCGAAGGTCCCCCAATAGAGCAGACCGCGCGCGCCGTTGACGATGGCGTCATAGGCCATGAAACGAGTCTCGTGCTTGGTGGGCCGCCGGTTTTTTGGTTCACCGCCGGCCGGCGATTCGTTGATGTCGTCCCAGCCGAAGCCCTGCAGCACCATCCACGCGGGTTTTCCGGGGGCCGATTGGATCATGCGTTGCGTGTAGCGCCCCACGCTGGGCAGGTTCCGCTCGGGGAGATCGCTGTGGCCCACGAACGGGCCAAAAGGCACGGGATAAATATCGCAGCCCACGATGTCCGCCAACTCCCCGAAGCGGGCCAAGTCGCTCAGGCTGTTGCGCGGCGCGTGGTTGAACCAAATGACATGCCGGGCATCCACGGAGCGCACGGTGTCGCAGCCGGCGGCCAGTTGCTGATAGAGCGGCTCCAGGTGTTCGCGCCAATCGCTTAAGCGCTCCGTGAGGGGAGCCATGCCCACGAGGGCGCGGATATCGTTTTCCACGGCCTCCGCCAGCGCGTAACGCCCGCTGCCATGGTACCGACGCCAGGAGGCCGTAAGGATTTCCAATTTTTGTTTTTGCTCTGGAGTGCCCACGAATTTCTGAATGGCGGCCTCCACCGCGCGCCGCCGCACCTGATCTTGGTTCAGCCGTGTCCACCACACGTTCCACAACGCCTCGTCCGGCGCTTCCCACACCGCCAGGGCGGGATGATCCTTGAACTTCTCGACCAGTTCCCGCAGGCTTTCTTTCTGAGCGCCGGATGTCACCGGCAGCCCGCCGAGGGGAATCCAGGCCTGGAGGCCGTGCGCCGCGGCGCGGTCCAGGTCTTCTTGATTGGGATTCACGCGGATCAAATTGAAACCCGCCTCCGCGGCTTCCTGGGCGAAGGCGCCGTCTTTCGCGTTCTCGTAGAGTCCGAGAATAAAGACCCGCTTCCCGTCAAGGCGGAGCAAGCCGTCCGGATCGAGGGCGGTGGGACGCGCGGAAACTCCTAGGGCGGTCAGCGACAAACACACAGCCAGAAATACCTTTTTCATGAATGATTCTCCTGGGATGCATTGTGCCCGCGGTTGCCGGGCAGGCGGCGTTCATTATACCGGACTGGTACCATTTCGGCAGAGAGGGGTTTGCCGGATGGCATGATGAAAAGGGAGCAAGAGGAGAAAGGGGGAAATTTTATTGTGGATCATCATTGTGGATCATCCGGGAAGAGCGTGCCTCATGAGGCAAAATCGATTTCATTCACGCCGGGGTGAGAATGGATACTCAGGTTACTGCTTATAAAAATACCCATAAAAATACCCTCACCCTGGCCTTTCCCAGCGGAAGAGGGGATTTTTAGAAGTCAACTCTCAATGGGAGAGGGGGGTTGAGGAGTAGTTTTCCGGTTCATCCGACAAGGGCCTATTTCCGGCGCTCCAGGTCCAGGGTTAAAACCCTGGGCTGCTGTAAAGCCGTCCCCGGAAGGGGACTCCCATGAAGGCAAGACTCCAACCCATTCCAGAGAAGCCCAGCGGGGCGAAAGGGCTGTGCCCCATGCCATCCGCCCGCCCAGCGAGAAGGACGCAGGGGCCATACTCTCCCGACGGTTTGATGGAAAAGCATAGCGAACCCAAAAGAAAAAGTACGTACTTACCGGATGAGTCATTATTGTTATCCTGCCTGGAATTCGTTAACGAGGGGAGGGGGCGGGGGGATCGGGCTGGATTTTCAGATGCTGATTCAAAGCAGGGGAGGGGATAATCTGGGCTTCGCGGCCCCGCCAATGGATGATGAGCTCGTCGATCGAATCGATCTCCCCGAATCCGAAATGCAAAGTTTGGCTATTTTGGGACAAGTAACTGGAACCGCCGTCGATGATGCGGGTCCAGATCCGATCTTCCTTCCGGGCGGTTACCTTCACACCAAAACAATCCGCGCTGGGAGCGGCCAGGGTGACTTTCAGCCAATGGCCTTGCGGGGTTTGATTTTCCAGCAACAGCGGGGTGGAATCGACGCAATTAACGATTATATCCAAGTCGCCGTCGTTATCGAAATCCAACAGGGCTGACCCCCGCCCGCCGATGGCCGGAAGGCCGCCGGGGAAGGAGCGCGTGGAGACATCCTCGTATTTTTGTCCCAAGTTCCGGTAGATGGACAGGCCTTGTTTGTATTTCCGTCCAAGGCCCAGTTGGTCGACCTGGGGATAGAGATGGCCGTTCGCGGTGTAGAGATCGAGGTATCCGTCCGCGTCGAAATCGCCGAAGCCCGAGCCCCAAGTGATCAGCCAATAGCTGGAGAATCCCAATCCCCACGCGGCCGTCACGTCCGTGAAGCGGCCCTCGCCGTCGTTGCGGTATAGCACGTCGGACATGGTCTCGTAGGAGGTGACGAAGAGATCGAGGCGGCCGTCGTTGTTGAAATCACCCAGGCTGACGCCCATATCCCCTCCCGCCACGCCTTCCTCGTTGAACGCGGCGCCGGAATAGAAGCTGATGTCTTCGAAGATCCCGTTCCCCCGGTTGAGCAGAACATAATTGAAAGCGGAATCGATGGACACGTACAAGTCGAGGTCGCCGTCATCCTCGATATCGAAAACCGCGCTTCCCATGGCGCGGCCCTCCGAGACGTTGATCCCCGCCTCCGCGCTGGTATCCCGGAAAGTTCCATCTCTTTGATTGATATAGAGATGATCGTCCTGGTGCGCGTAAGCGAGCGGATTGCCCATGACCCGAATCCCATGGTAGATGCCTTGTTTTTGCCCGTCGGTCTGAGGATCGAACGCCACGTAATTTCCCACGAAGAGATCCAGCCAGCCGTCGCCGTTGATGTCCGCGAAGGCCGCGGCCCCTGTGTAGCCGGGCTCGTTGATTCCGGCGGTGTGGGTGATATCGGTGAAGGTGCCATCGCCGTTGTTCCGGTAGAGCGCATCGGGGCCGTAATTCCCCACGAAGAGATCCAGCCAGCCGTCGTTGTCGATATCCCCGAAGACCGCGGCCATGCCGTAACCCATGTCGCCTAGGCCGGCCGCGTCCGTCACGTCCACGAACCGCCCGCCGTCGTTGCGGAACATAGCGTTGCGGTATTCCGGCTGGGGACGGGCGTAGTCCGGCCGCGCGTTGACGAAATAGATATCGTCATCCCCGTCCCGGTCGTAATCGGCCACGGCTACACCCGATCCCATGGCGTCAATGATCCATCGTTTGTCCGGGTTCCCTTGGGTGTGTTTGAATGCCGTCAGGCCCGTTTTCTCCGTTACATCCACAAACCGGAAAACCAGGGGAGCGGAAGCGGACTCCACCAGGTTCGGGGAGGTTTCGGGGTGTTTTTGTTTTTCGGCCTCCAGTTTTTTGGCGAGGGCTTGGAGCGGTTTGGAATCCGGGAACCGGGATAGGGCCTCTGTCAGGTAGGTTTGGGCTGCTTCCACGCGGCCCAGTTGGAACAGCGACCAAGCCCTCTCTTCGGCGAAGATCTGCGATTCCACCGCGCGGGGATGCTGGAGTTGATTCTGCAAGGTCAAACATCCTGTGTAGTCGCCGTCCTGAAAGCGGAGTTGGGATAGCAGAAACAGGATGGGTTCATTGGCCTGGCCTTCCCGCAGTTTCAGTTCCAGGTATTTGCGGGCCAAGTCGCGGCGGTTGACGAAACACAACTCCGTGGCCAGTTCGTAGCCATCTTTGAGATTGATTTCGGCCGGATGGAAGAATGAATACCGCAATCGTCCTTCCTTGATGTCATCCCAGGAAGCCATGTGCACGGCGACGGCTTTGACGGCCTGGAGCGCGTCATTCTTCTGCAGCCGGGCCAGCGTGGTCAGCAGCGCGTTATACGCTTCCCGGAAGAAAGGATAAAATTTAACGGCTTCCCTGAAATTTTTTTCGGCCTCTTCATACTGCCCGGCCTGGTTTTTCAACCGGCCTAGTTCGTAATACGCCAGGTAATGCCGGGGATTGGCCTGAACCGCGCGTTGCAGCAATGGCTCCGCTTCCGCTCCTTGGCCCTCGGCCGCATGGATCCGGCCCAGGAGAAACAAGCCGTCGGGATCCTCCGGTTGCAGGGCCAGCAACTCCGACAACCAGGTCTTGGCTTCTTCGTTTTTTCCCAATGTCTGGGCCACTGCCGCGCATTGATATAGCAATTGGACATCCTGGGGAGCGATTTGCAATGCATTGTGGCATTGCTGAATGGCGGCATCCACGTTTCCTGCCCGCCAATACGCCCGCCCTAGAAGAAAAGCGATATGCGCGTTTTGTCCGTATTTCTGATCGAGGGACTGCAGAAACGGAATCCAATCCCCGCCCGGATTGAGCCGGTTCAAGGCCTCGATGATTTTTTGGATTTCGGCCGGCGGCAGCGTCGGGGGCAGACCGTTCAAGACGGACGCCGCCTGAATCCGGTCTTCCTCCTGTAAGGCCTGGATCAGCGAATCGGCCTTCGCCTCCGGACCCGGCGTTTCTTCCCCCCCACCAATCAGAGAAATGCAAGCCAGACAGAGAAATAAACCACTGGCGGCCAACGGTTTTGGGATCATGGATGGATACTCCTTGATTATACGCCTTCTAAAGAAGGAGCAACCAATTGTTCGATTGCGGATAAAGGATACGTTTCCGCCCTTGTAGGGCTTCCCTTCCCCTGGCCCTCTATCCGAAGGAGAGGGAATCAAGTAGGGATCTTATCCATACGCATTCCCTGAAAAAAGTACGGAGAACATTCCGCATTCGGATAAATCGGGTCGATGAGGATCACACGAAATCAGCTCAAGATCCTTTGCCGATAGGATTTTCTCAAATCATTCATGCTGTGTATATCGTTCTATCGAATTTATTTTTATTTTTTTCTTGACAAAGACAAGCGGTTCTGGTAGGTTGAACTGGGTTTGTGTGTGCATCAGACGATTCGCAACCAGGAGGATGGATGATGAAGAAACAGTTTGGGATTGCGGCACTTATCTTATGCGTGGGCGCGTTTTCCGGTTTTGCCCAAGATACCTCAGTCAACGTGAATTCCTATACCATCCCCGAACTGCCCGGTGTTCCGGTCATTGACGGGGACCTCTCGGACGCGGTTTGGGCCAACGTTCCTACAATTCCCATGGATAAGGACGGTGACTCGCCCGCCGCGGCACCCGGTACGGGCGATCTGGACATCGTACTCAAAATCGCCTGGGACGATGAAACCAACGCCCTCTATTTTGCCTTGAATGTCATCGATGAATCTTTTGTCCAGGTACGGGGATTTGGGTCCTCGGCGGGAACGGACGGCTACAACAACGAACGGTTGGAGATTATCATCGACGGCACCAATACCGGCGATGCCAACTCGACCACCACGTCAGGATTCCACCAGCAGTATACATTTGACTTGCCTTATACGTATGACTATTGGGGACCCGACAATGATATCGCCAAGAAAAAATTTGTAGCCGGGGAGTTAGGGTATTTCAACACGCTAGAAGGGGGCATCGCTCCTTCGAGCACTTTCATTCCGGTTCCGGTATTCGAACGGATTGAAGGGACCTTGAATCTGACCAACGATTCGGCTCCGTGGGATATTGCTGATGACTATGTCTTATCTGCCGCCCAGATCCGGGTGACGGATCCCAATGTCACGGAGTGGATCGAGGCTCCGGTGGAAATTAATTGGGAAGTCAGGATCGTTCCTTTTGAATATTTGGAGCCAGCGGCGAATCTGGGCTATGACATCACGGATCCCGCGGAAATCGCCACCGGATGGCTCTCGTTCTGGAAAGATCCCGCGCACATTCCGCTGGATCTGGAGCCAAACAAAGTGATCGGCTGTGTGCCGCAGCAAAATGATGGGGATGTGTGGGGTCAGGCCCCGGCACGCGAGCATCAGACCAATACTTCTGGGGTGGCGGGCAACTGGAACAGCAGTGAGAGCTTGACTGGTTTGATCCTCGGCGCGAAAGCCACCGCGATTCCGGACTGGTCGTTGCAATAAGAGAAAGATATCGGACATTTTGAGATCCGGCCCTGGGGATGGAACGATCCTGAGGGCCGGTGTTTGTTTTACCGGCCTGGGCACGCTGATGGGATTTTTACTGTTTTTTCAAGAAACGAGTTGGATTTTCCCTCCGCAGGAAAAGCATGGCCGAGTCAAGCCCCGCCCATTACCAATTAACATCATTTCGAATCGTAAATCTGTGGATTCCTGTCACGAATGATATCCTCTGGTTCCAAACGGAGTAACTGTTTACTCCTTTGCAGAGAACGGATGAATTTCGCTTCTTCAGGATTTCCTTCACCCTAATCCACTCCCAGAGGGAGAGGGGATTAATTACTATGGTTTTATCTTTCCCGGGGCTGATGCCCTGGGCCTATCCTCATGCCGCGCCGTTGGGGCTCAAAAGCAGTACAGCAAACCGGTAAACAGTTACAGCCTATTTTTTCTTATGAGATTCTTTTGCAATTCGATTTTAACTTTTTATCATCCTGCCGATAAATACCAATGAAATAGTAAACGGTTGGCGGGCGGCCGGTAACGAAAAGAGCGCGGGGGGCCGATCATGCACGGGAATTGTATCCATTGTGGAAACTTCGCGAAGCTCACTTTGTACAAAACTTGCGCGGCGTGTTTCGAGATCGATGAACAACTCTTGAAATTCATCCGCAACCGCTTGCGCAAGGACCGCATGACCGTTTTGGAAATGGCCGAGACGCTTGCCGTCCCGCCTCACCGCATTTTCCGCTGGATTGATCAGGGCCGGCTTTCGGCCAGCCTCTTTTTCTTCCCATGCCCCATCTGCGGGAAGGATCTGTTGAATGGCGTGTGTTTGTGCCAGATGCCGGAATTTATCCAGGCACCAGAATCGGAACCTTCCCTGCCCGGTCCAAAACGGAAGGGGTTTCATTCCGATCTCCGCGCCGCGGACAAATGCGGCACTTACTGGGACCGGAAATCCAAGATCCGCAAGAATCAACGGCGGGATATTTGGCTCTTCACCCGGTAGGGTACGTGGAGGTCGGACAGGAGTTCGGGGAAATACCAACAACGGGCAGGGATGGGAAGCCGCCGTCCATTTCGGTACAATGGGCGGCGGTTTGATAGTATCTACCTCTGGTCCGCGTTTTCCGGTTACCGTGGGAAGCGCGGCCGGTGTGGGGCATGAACATGCGTTCTGGTTCCCAAACTGCATCGTGGATTCATTCGTTTCCCGCATTGGTTGTCACCAGCGCGCTGGTGTATGGGCTGGTGTTTGCCGTTCATCCCGCATGGCCCAACTTCCGTTTCACTCCCGGACTGCTGGCGGGTTTGGAAGTGTTGATCACCCTGCAGCTGATCCTGGCATGGCAAGCGAAGGAGGGGCGGCTCCCCATCGCCCATCTTTATCTCTTGGTGATGCTCTTTTTCATTCGCCTGATATTTTTGTTTCTCCCTGGGAGTTTTGGATTTTGGGGGTTCCGGGCGGGAACGGTGATGAATCCCTGGCTGGGGATCCTCGTGTGCGGGCCTGGCGCGGCCGGATTGCACCCCGCGGTATTCCAGTGGTTTCTGCGCGGGGGGGATTTTGTGGAGAATTTTCCTTCTTTTATTAGAATTTTTCTGTTTGCGGGATGGCTGGTGCTGCTGACCGTGGTGTTCTGGTCGCTTCCCTCCACGCATATCACCCGCGATGGATTCGACTGGATCCAGCGGACCACACAGCCGGTCTGGCATCTGTACGTGCGCGAGCCGTTGACCATCGGTCTGTACCGGTTGGTGTTTTTGTTCGCATGGCCATGGTGGGAAATGACCAGTTTCCGGGTGATCGCCACGCTGTCGGTGCTGGCGGGCGTATGGTGGGCGTTTTGGTATGGATGGTTCCTGCGCGAGAAGGTGCCGGACGCCGCCGGCCGGTGGCTGGCCTGGCTGCTGGCGGTTTCGAGCGGAGGCATGGCGGTGTTGTTCTGCGGGCATATCGAAGTCTACGCGATTTTCCTGGCGGGAGTGATGCCCGTCTTGTTCTTCGCGCAACGCTATTTGAACGGCCGGGGAAGCATTCTGCCCGTGGCGGTCTGTTTTTCGATCGCCTTTCTGCTGCATCTCTCCGCCGGGTGGCTGCTGCCCGCGTTTTTGATTCTGCCTTTCTGCCGGGAGAAACCGGAAAAGCCTTTCGGCGAGGCGGCGCGGTTTTGGGGCGTGTTCATGGCGGTTATGGTGTTGTTTTGGGGCGGACTGGCATTCTTCTGCTATGAAGGCGGTGTTCTCCAACTGCTGTCCCGTGTCCATGAGGATTTCAACACCGGACCGGACCGGGCGATGTTTCTTCCGGCGTGGCTCTGGTTCGACCGGGTCCGGCTTCTGGATCTGCTCAATTCGTACGTGTATCTCTCGGTGCCTTGCCTGTTGCTGACTCCGCTTACCTTGGCGGTCTTGCCGTCAAGTTTCAAGAAGGAAACGATCTTTTGGGCCCTGCTTGCGGGTGGATATTTTCTGTACAGTTTTTTTTTCAATCCCGACCGGCGTTTTCCCGAGGATTGGGACCTGTTTTCCGGATTGGTTTTATTTACCGCCTTGCTACAAGTGCATGTCTGGCTGAGTCCAGCCGGGGGGAAAAACGAAGCCCTGGAACATCGGCCAGCTTTGGTTTATCTTGCCTCGATGGGCGCGCTGGGTTACGCGGCCGCCCAAGTGTGGTATCATCACACGGTCCCCTTTATTCCTCCCACCCTGTATTGAGGTTGGGAAATCCCAGGGAGGAGGATCTTTGACCCCGGTTCTCTCCGATTGGGGTTTTGAATTCCCCTCCCTTCGGGGTGAGGGAAACCCAGAAGGGTGAAATCGATCCTATCATTGGAATAGAGAAAACAATTACGAGATTCAGAATGCAACGAAAGAAGGAGTCAGCCTCATGAAAAAATTGCGCGCTGCCGTCATTGGGTGTGGTGCGATCGCGCATCACTGCCATATCCCTGGATACTTAAAAAACCGGTATACCGAATTGGCCGCCCTGGTCGATCCCTACGAGAAAAATTTGAAGGAAGCGTGCGCGAAATTCAACATCGAACGCGGCTACACGAGCCTCGAGGACTTGTTCGCGAACGAATCCATCGACGTGGTCAGCGTCTGCTCGCCGAACATCTACCACGCCGAACACGCCATCGCGGCGCTCAACCATGGGTGTCATGTGCTCTGCGAAAAGCCTATGTGCATGAACCTCAAGGAAGGCCAGATGATCCAGAAGGCCGCCCAAAAGCATCCCGGTTCCATCTTCATGGTGGCGTTTACCCACCGGTTGTACAGCGGCAACATCAAGGCCCGGCGCATGATCGAGCAGGGCAAGATTGGCGAACCCTACGTGATCCGTATCCGCTTCGCGCACCAGGGCCCCATGACCGGCTGGGCGATGAGCGACTGGTTCTTCACGCCGTCCAAGGCGGGCGGCGGGGCGATGTTCGACATGGGGATCCATGCCATGGACCTTGCCGAGTATTATTTTGGGCCGATTCACAAGATCAACGCCATGATGGCCACCCTCGAGAAGAAAATCGAAATGGAGGACAACGCCATCCTGCAATTCCTGTTCGCGTCCGGCAAGATGGGCTATGCCGAGGTGGGTTGGTCGAGCAAGCAGGGATTCGCGGGCGTGGAGATCCACGGCAGCGAAGCGGCGATCATCAACGATTACTTCGAAGGCCTGTACCTCATGAAGGGAGAATCCTCAGCCACCGGCAAACGGATCATCCGAAAACGGATGATCGACAAGAATCCTTGCCAGGGCGGTTGGGACGTGGAGATTGACTATTTCGTCAATGCCATCCGCAAGAGAGAGCAGCCGGAGATGGGGTTGCAGGCCGGCCTGAACTCCATGAAGGTGGCGATGGCGGCGTACGAATCGGCGAAGAAGGGCAAAACCGTAACAATTTAAGACGGGCCAAGATCAACTGCATGAAGGGCGGGCCGCGATGCGCTGACGGTCTGCCCTTTTTTATAAGCTACCGCCAGATGGTTTATCCGTCAGGCGAACTCCATCCGCAAAACTAGATATCTAGTTTTATAATAATTATTTCTTGATCAATCCAATCAATTTAATCATCACTATTTAAAAAACGAAATTTTTGTAGACAATCTCATGGATTGTGATAATGTGATTGTGTCAAAGGGGTGAATATCCATCACATCATGAAGATCCAGGGGTAAAGTATCATGAGAAGGTTCGGCGGAAGGGCATGGATGTGGATGGCATTATTCATGGCGGCGGGTTTTCAGGCATCAAACGCGGATGAACAATTGATCAAGGAGTTCGTGGACTTGATCCAGGAACGCGGCACGGCGGAATGGGTGGATGCGTATGGACGGCCGGTGGGGTTGGAGGGGCCGGATACGGACCGGAACATCCTGAAAATGCGGCCGATCTACGATCCCGAGGCGGCGGCCATGGGAGAAGAGCCTCATATGGGACTGTACATGGAGGCCAAGCCCGCCCCGGGTGACATGGAATTCGGCTTGGAAGGGCGGTTTACGGTTCAGTTGCCCGCCCAGCGGTTTTACCAGTTCCAAGGATTCGCGCAT
>ERZ795045.2881-NODE-2881-length-16109-cov-6.977700_pt1 | contig 16109 bp, 11 predicted proteins | sample MGYA00375129_ERZ795045 | MGnify/ENA primary metagenome ERZ795045 (study PRJEB30174, sample SAMN05720166) | activated sludge metagenome | isolation source: anaerobic digester from wastewater treatment plant | place: Japan | collected 2015-05-15 ... | reverse complement strand
CTATGTTTGTTTAACCTTCTGTACTAAAGTCCGATTTATTGGGGGCTAAACCAGATGGACGTATAAATAAGGGAATAATAAAATATTAAATTTTGCTATCATGGATGTAAAAAAAATCATGCTCGACCTCGAACGACGCAATCCAGGGGAAAAAGAGTTTCACCAGGCTGTATACGAATTGCTCATTTCCATCGAGGGCATTTATAATCAATATCCTTATTTTGAAAAGCATAGCGTAATTGAACGACTCATCGAACCCGACAGGGTGTTAATTTTTAAAGTTCCATGGACCGACGATGCGGGTAATATCCACGTAAATAGAGGTTTTAGGGTGCAATTTAACAACGCGCTTGGGCCCTATAAGGGGGGCTTGAGATTTCATCCAAGTGTAAACCTGAGTATAATGAAATTTCTGGCCTTTGAGCAAATTTTTAAAAATAGTCTTACCACCCTTCCATTGGGAGGTGCCAAAGGAGGCTCAGATTTTAATCCTAAAGGCAAGTCAGATGCAGAGATTATGCGCTTTTGCCAATCGTTTATGCTGGGACTATGGCAACACATTGGACCAGAAATTGATGTACCAGCTGGCGACATTGGTGTCGGAACCCGAGAAATAGGCTACCTATTTGGGATGTACAAAAAACTAACCCATCAGCATAATGGAACGCTTACCGGTAAGGGTATTGAGTGGGGTGGTTCGCTATTGCGCCCCGAAGCTACTGGCTATGGAGTAGTATATTTTATCAACGAAATGCTTTCGACCCAAAAAGATAACATTGAAGGAAAAATCGTAACGGTAAGCGGTTTTGGCAATGTAGCCTGGGGAGTAGTAAAAAAAGCCACAGAGATGGGAGCACGTGTGGTTACCCTGTCGGGACCCGATGGTTATGTATATGACCCCGACGGCATCAAAGGCGAAAAGATAGATTATATGCTCGAATTGCGTGCCAGCAACGACGACATAGTCGAACCATATGTGCGTCGATTTCCCAAAGCAAAATACTTTGCTGGAAGAAAACCCTGGGAAGTCCCCTGCAACATTGCTATTCCATGTGCTACCCAAAATGAGCTCGATGCCAATGATGCAGCATTATTAGTAAAAAATGGTTGTAACTGCGTATGCGAGGCGGCTAATATGCCCTGTACACCCGATGCCATCGAAATATTTCAGCAAGCACGAATACTTTATGCCCCGGGAAAAGCTGCAAATGCTGGCGGAGTAGCAACATCCGGCCTCGAAATGTCGCAAAATGCTATGAAACTCTCATGGCCAGCTTCTGAAGTTGATGCAAGATTGCAACATATTATGCAAAATATTCATCAAAACTGTTTAAAATATGGCTTAGAGCCCGATGGATACATCAATTATTTAAAGGGAGCCAATGTGGCGGGATTTTTAAAAGTTGCCCATGCCCTGGTGGAACAAGGAGTTTAGCATTTTAAAAAACACAATACCTGCGCAAAAGCTCTGCCTGCGAAGAAGTGACAACAGTATCCTGAATTAACCTTTCGAGCGATATTCGAACTTTTTGTTTTCGATACGCCTCTATCTTTTTTGCCAAATGGTAACCTAAATAAGGATGTCGGGCTATATCCTTGAATGTTGCCGTTGCGATAACAAGGGGCCGAACTTGGGTTGTATCCACCCACAACCTTGTTACTATACGTTGATAGGTCTCAGTAGAAAGTCCATACACCTCTTGAAGCTGATGCACAGCATAAAACCCTCCCAGTAAATCGCGATATTTGATAATCCTTGCAGCAAGCACCTTTCCAATACCAGGCAATGTTTCGAGAATAGCTGTGTCGGCAGTGTTAAGCTCGATCTTCTCTAAGATACCTGCATTTCGTTTATCATCATACTCCCGCTGCGGAAAAACCCAGTGATTTTTTAAGCGATATACCAAACTCGTATCCACACCATAGATTTTACAGATATCGCTCAGTCGATAAAACTTTCCCCCTTTTTCACGATAACGAACTATTCGATGGGCAATGTAAGAAGGGAAGCCCACCTTAACAAACGCATCCACAGGGGCTGTATTGGGGTCAATCTTAAAATGGGTATCGTGCAGAAAATGATTGGTCTCGGTCGTGGCATCCATGACGCTATCGGCGACGCGTAATAATGCAATTTCATTATCAGACCTATGCTGCTGAGTGTAGTATTTAAACGACAAAAGCACTGCCTGCAAAACGAGGATTATCGTAATCAACACCCACGTACCTCTTTTAAGGCCAGGCGAAAAATAGCTAAATTCCCTCAATACATAGCGAAACCGTCGCCACATTTCAGTGCATATTGCGATATATATAGGTTGCCCCCGACAAAGCATCGATATCTACCAGCGAATCAAACTGTACTTTGGTCGGCTTAGTACGTACAAAGTCCCTCATCTCATTTTCCGAAATGGCCACCTTACCTGAGACAAGTTCGGGGATATTATAATTCTTCATAAAGTTTCGGTAAAACATTGGGTCTTTTTGTGGCAACACAAAAGCTTTATGTGCTTTTCCATTTTTATCGAAATACGAAAAGAAGGGACGCGAATAACAATTGTCGATACTTCGAGAGGTAAATACAAACCATCGTCCCGACTTTGACCAGGTATGATAGCTCTCGGTGAAAGGGGTATTGATGGGTAATGGCTCGTATGTTTTAGTAAGGGTATCATAGAGGTATAGGTCGGAAGTTTGATCGAAAATAGAAAAATAGCTATACCGGCACATGGTAAACATAATATACCGGCCATCGGGCGAAATACGAGGAAAAGTTATGCTTTTGCCTGTTTTCGAAGCAGAAATCACCGTATCCACCTGCCCCCACGAATGGGTTGCTGCATCGTAAGGAATACGAACCAGACTAAATTTAACGAAAGCTTTCATAGAATCGTTCAGCGCAGGTGGAGCCGAAATATAGTATAACCAACGACCATCGGGTGAAAAAGCGGGCATATTTTCCCGGTTTTTGGACGAAATTTGAGGACAGGTAGTTACCATATTTTTTTCAATATCATAAACCACCAGATCCGAAGCCCCATCAAATACAACTTCATGATAATCGATGGTAGAAGTAAAAATTTGCGTAACCCTATTCACTACATATGCCAATTGTTTCCCTCCAGGATGCCAGGCAGGATAGGAAAATGCCGACATGGTATAAGGTGTCTTGGTATCGAGCTTTATTTTTTTCCCATCGACAAGCAGGACCGTTCCCGGATTCTCCTTTCGGAAGTGTAATGACATTTGCGCAGGATTGGCACGGTTAAAATGATGACAGTTAACACAGCCATTGTTATTCGAACGATTGCGAAATATTGGCGTCTCGTCGAAGTTCTCCAGATTTCGCTGATAAATGCCCATCTCGCGCCAGAGAATATTCACATGATTGATAAGACGATATACAAGATATGAATCAATGCGGTCTTCTACAATACTATCACGAATGGTTGCATATTTATACCATTTCCCTTGCTTCTTTGCATAAATGTCGACGAACAGGGCGTTGCCCTTATTAGCAGCCAATAATTTGTGCCATTTCCCTATGGGTATCTCAACCGAAGGCGAACTTTGTGAGATTTCTATAGCTTTGCCCTTTACCGAGGAAATTCTTATTTTATATTTTGTGGCTGTATCATTGATATGAAAATTTAACGGTGCAATGTTAGGTGGAATTACAACATTGGTATAATCGGGGAAAATATGGGGAAGTTGGTTCAACTTTTCATAATGTCCAGGCTCAAAACGACAGGCTGTCATCACTACTGCTACCATTACCACAAAAAATATTCTACTCATTGCGGGAAAATTTATGTTTGATTTAGCTTGCCTTTGTATACAATTTATGCAAATGCTTTTACAAAATGCGCGCATGCCTATATTTTTCATAATCAGATAATTAATATGATTCTACTTCTCTTGCTTTAAGCTGCATTTTGGTAACCAGGGGGCTTTCATAAGTTACATAATAAAGATATGTACCTTTAAAATACTGGGCAAGAGTATTTTGAGCAGTTTTTCGATCGGGGTATTTTTGAAGATAATCAAAAAACTGCTGTACCTGCTGAATTTCATCTTTATCGAAAGGATAACGAATGTTGACATTGGTCTTTGCTATAAAAAGCAGTAATGCCTGTTGATATAGATGAGGCAATTGCTTATAATACCTGGCCATTTGAGGCAAAATATTAACAAAATCACCCACCATGTGCGACAACAAATAATACATAGCCAAGAATTCCAGCGCTCTGCGATTGCTCGAATTGGTTTGTATCAATAATTTTAATTTCTGATTTATTGTTCCTGGCGTATAGGTATTCAAGGGCATTAAAGCATGCTTTTCTTTGAATTCAGGATCATTACTGATGAGCGAGGTATCGCGAAGATAAGCCGAATATTTTTTGACAAATTCATCCTGAAAAAAAGCCGTTTTCAGAATATTCAAATAGGTAGCTGCAGCCTCAGGTTTTCTTTCGATAAGATTTACCTGTACAAGCCTCTGCAACACTCGTGGATTATAGGGAGTGGTCGATTGTGCTTCATAAGCCCAATGCAAAGCTTCACTAACGTAACCCAGCTCGTAATAATAGTCGCTGGCAACTAAAGCTATCTGTCCCGAGGCAATTTTATCGGGAAATAATCCATCTGCCCCCAATAGCTGAGGATAACGGAAAAACCACTCTCCAATTTTTCCCATGTTGTATACAGCCCTATTGAAGTTATAATTGATAAAAAGATCATACTCCTTTGTCGATAATGCAACATCTACCGCCTTCCCCCACTCGCCTCGATAGGTGTAATAATCAACCAGGATAACATTTTTTTTCTGAATATCGAGTCGAGGAAATACCACTTTTTGAAGAGTAATGAATGCAAGTATTGCAACTATCACAACGTTAAAGTAGGATATGACCGATTCCCAGGAAGCCGTCTTTGCTTTCAAGACACTAACAAAAGAAGTCTTTAACAACCTCTCCCACAATAGGGCCACTAACCCCGAGACCAATAAAAGTGCCGGTAGAATACCCACCAGAAGATACAACATTTTATCCGGCACATACCTAATCACAACGGGTTGCGGAGGAATAAGGTCCCACCAGGTTTTTTCCAGTGGAATATTGAAAAGATACTTATAACCTACATAGGGAAGAGCAATTGAAACAATTAACGCAAAAAGAACATATGCGATTTTCGAAATTATATTGAATACAGGGGAAAACACACAGTACACAAGCACACTGGATAGAAATATCAGCAATGCTGTGGTTCCGGCAAGATAATATAATCCTACAGTCAAAATAATAAAAATAAGCACCTGTAATATCCGATGCTTTCGCAAAGCTACAAAAATAGCCACACCAATGAATGCCAGTAAGATTTTAAGGAAGACGTAATAAGGAAAATAATAATTCTGAAACAACGCAACAACAGGAATTGCAGGCAGAATCATCCATAAAAAGCCTTTTCCGCCACCGGGTGTTTGACTGAATATATATTTTACAACAAGCATCATGGCCAACACCGAGCAAATAAGCAACAGGCTTCCCGAAACGTTCGCATGCAGAAGCTGCGCCATAAAATTTCCGGCATACTCAGCCAGTCCCCCCGGATAATCGGTATATTGGTCAAAAAACACCTTCATCCGATAGAATGGTGGCTGCTGCAGATGGTACATCAAAACCGGCTGAACTATGTTGAGAAAATATAATAACACATAGCCCAAAAAAGCAAGCGCAAGCAACCACTTCACTAAACCTGCAATTTGATTTTGTCGCATGATTATTCCGTTTTAAGCTAAAAAACAAATTTATAAACTATTTTTGCTCTCTCGTGCAAATAATGTCAAAAAATACTACATTTGAAGCTCATATTTTTTAACAATTCCGACAATTATGAACATTTCGACTATAAATCAGGTACTCTGTGCGAGTTGTTCATTGGGGTTTCTGGCGGTGACTCCGAAAGAGGGTAGCCTGAAAGAACAGATTGTAGCATGTGTTGACAGTTTAAAAAAATACCTCGCCAATAATTTTTCTGCTAAGACGGTTTGTATAAAACAAACCTATTTTGTAAGAATACAATCAAACGAAGAAATCACACAATTACAAGAACTCATCTCAGATCTTGTCTTAGAACAATTAGGTACATGGGTTCCCATCAGCGTCGTTCCCCAGCCCCCCTTAGGCACTGCGTCGCAGCTGGTCGCAGAATATGCCTGTATATCTGATGTTTTATCGGTCGAGAAAAAAATAGTTGATGGTGTTCCTTATCTTAAAATAACTACCCCTGTAGGAACATACCTATCCGCAGCTGGTTTAAATTTAAATCGCACATCCAGTAATATACTGGAACAATCGATAGGTGCTTTTGAGCAGATGCAACTTATTCTAAAAAGCGAGAACTTTACTTTTGGGGATGTTGTACGACAATGGAATTATATCGAACGCATTATCGATTTCACCGATAATAGCCAGCATTATCAGATTTTCAATGATGTCCGAAGCAATTTTTATGGTTTGTCCACCTTTCCGCATGGTTATCCGGCTGCAACGGGTATTGGCATGAGTCACCATGGGGTAATCCTCGAATTTTTAGCCCTCAAGCCTGCTTCCGGAGTACAGATATTGCCTATTCAAAGTCCAGTCCAGGCCAATGCCCATCAATATTCTCCACAGGTTTTGTCAAACAATCAATATACAATCATCCCCTGCCAGAAATCTACCCCTAAATTTGAGCGAGGTAAAGCTATTGTCTCCCAGCAAGGAGGAATATTATTTGTATCAGGCACTGCAGCCATAAAAGGTGAATTATCTGCTTCCCAATACGATGTTGTGATGCAAACCCGTATGACTCTTCAAAATATCGACAACCTTATAAATGCGGAGAACTTAAAACGAAACGGTATACCCAATAACTCTCAAACAAAATTGCTGAACTTAAGAGTATACCTAAAATATGCCGAGGATTATTCCAAAATCAAAGACATCGTTAGCGAATATGCAGGCTCGGTTCCTATTCTTTTTCTTCAAGCCGACGTTTGCCGTCCCGAATTGTTGGTCGAAATCGAGGGGGTGTATCAATTAGTACCCTGAGTTCCTAAATAATGCTCAACAATTCTGAAAAAACAATGTTAATACACGTAACCTGTTGATTGCATTGAAATAAATATGTGGTACCAAAAAATCATTACCCTTCCAGAATTTTCACGTGGTTATCATTTAATTACCGACCATATTCGCAAACACCTTCCGCCCCTGCCACAGACGGGGATAGTCAATATCTTTATTCAGCACACCTCTGCTGCCCTAGCCATTAACGAAAATGCCGATCCTTCGGTTCGGAGAGATTTTCGCCAATTTATCGACCATCTTATCCCTGATGGTGATGCCCTATTCTCACATACCCTCGAGGGAGACGACGATATGCCTGCCCATATAAAATCCTCCCTTTTCGGACAATCGTTAGTAATTCCAATTGTACAGGGTAGGCTTGGATTGGGCACCTGGCAGGGTATATACCTCTGCGAATTTCGACATTATGGGGGACAACGTCACCTGGTAATCACCGTATGGGGCGAATAACTCGTCGCAAACCATTTCCATATTACTCGAAAAATACATATACCCCCCAATTTTTTTATCATTTTATCTTTGAATATTAAAAAAAAAATTCTATCTTTTCCTTAGCAAATTACTAATAGGGTGTTAAAATTACACATACATTGTGTTTTAAACGTTATCAAATGGTTAGGTTAACGCTATTTTTTATCGTCATACTTATTCTTACAGGAATACTTGGATGTGGAAGAAAAGAAAATACTTCCCTTGATCCCACAACCACCAACGTTAAAAGTGCCGCTATTACCGATAACAGTCTTCTTCGTATCATGGGGCACTGGTATGGCGAAGGCAAGAAAGAGCTTCTTGTACGCCAGGCTGTAAGGGAATTTTCGTTTCTTAATCAGGATCTGGTTATTGACTTACAGTTTCCCCATCATATTTTTAAGTTTAACGATGAAGCTGAGCTGTATTTCATTGAATGTGACTCCATAGCGCAAATGGTACGGCAGAACAAGTGGCCTTTCGATGTGCTTTTTTGCGATAAGGAACGGTATCGACTGGTAGGAGAAAAGGTAAACGACAAAGAATGGGGCAAGAAGTATCTGGTCGATTTTTCAAAAGAACCCTGGTTTTTGGAAGCGCATAAAGCTGGCCTATTTGAAACCATTCCCCTGGCCGAAGACTATGGAGGCATAATCCCGGGTCCCATCATCGAGGGTATTACGCATATCCTTTTTGTAAGTGAAGAAGTTGAAAAAAAGGTGGGACTGAAAGTCAAAGACCTCGACATGACATTTGATGATTTCCTTTCCTATGCTAAGGCAGTTGATGAATACAATCGTACCCACTCCGAGAAAGTAACCTTTTTTTCGAAACAGTATCAGTATGCTATCGATAATCTGTTTAAGCAACTGGTAACCTCCTATTATGGTAAATCCCATTTCTCGAGTATACAGGAATCGTTGGCAGCCATGGAACAAACATACCGGGCATTTGAAGAGCTCTCCCGATATCATGTTTTAGACCAGCACATGGAATATTCGCACCTGGCTTATGATATAGCTCAACGAATACTTTTCGACAAGCAATGCTTATTCAACCTCCAGCCTACCTGGCTTATTCTCTTATGGAATAAATCCAATCCCGAAGGGTTAAAAAAACTCCGCCCCTGCGAGATTCCTTCTTTTGCTGGAAAAGTATCACCCTTCTATAGTGGTTTTTTTCAGGTTATTTTCGTAGTGCCCAAAAATGCTCATAATCCAGAAGGGGGAAAACGTTTCATCCGTTACATCACTTCCACCGAGACCGCCGACCGATGGGTAAAATATGCCAAGTGTCCCACAGGAATGAAAAACACGATCTCTTACACCGATTTTGGACAGGATATGTATGAAAAATTCTTCCAGCACCTACAAAAAAAATATGGCAATAATCAGGTGGATGTACGATTGAATGAATTACTATTTAATACCAGGAAAACTTTGAATTTCAGATATGCCGATGTGCTGGAGGGACGATTATCGGCAGCTGAGGCATTGGCTCAATTGAAACGACAAATATATTAACCTAATTGCGTAAAAACTACTAACTAAAAACTAGCCTATGAACCTCTGGAATTACATTCAGCAAAAATTAAGTTTTAAAATTGGTGTGCTGATTATTCTTACGGTTATAATAGTATTGTTCTCATCCGGCGTATTTTACATTACGCGTTTTACTGCCGATACCAACCGTAAGTTCCAAAAGCAACTGACAGCACCAGCCAGCTTAATGTCGACCGGTAAATTAAAGTTTGAAACTGCCATGGATACCCGTACCATGTCACAGCTGGTGGGGGATTCGGTTATTCATGCAATTATCATTGGGGTAAATAAAAAAATATACTACTCAAACGATAGTAGCATCCTGGACAAATCTATTGATGAGGTTCCTTTCCTGCGACGACTTGAAGTGTTTGACCGTCCACTCAGTGAACCAATCTACAGCATGTCGGAGAATGGTAAACAAGCACTATGCGTAGCGCCGCTTTTTTTTGAAGATGGAAAATATCTTGGATACTTATACCTGGCTACCGATACGGCAGCCATGAACCATGCAAAGCAGAATTACATTATACTATTTACTCTTGTGTCGATAGTTGTAGTGGTATTGCTTTCGCTGCTCATCATATACCTTTTCAATCATTTCATTTCGCATCGTATAAAATTCATTTTCAAGGGACTCCAGGAACTAAAGAATGGAAATTTACATACTGTTATTTCCATTCATAGTCGCGATGAATTAGGACAAATGGCCGACTCAATCAATGAGCTTACCGGTGTAATACGTGAGATTGTTCAGAGTATTCACGAGGAAACTCTTCGCATGCGATCGTCGAGTAGTGAGCTTACCAACAGCTCACAATACATGGCCGAAGATGCCAATCAATTGGCCGCTATTGCCGAAGAGGTAGCTTCGTCGATGGAACAAATGGTTACCAATATCCAGCTCAATTCGCAAAATGCAGGGGAAACAGAAAAGATCGCTAAAATTGCTGCCCAGGAAATGGTAGAAGTTGGAAAATACTCCAGTGAAAGCCTTTCCTACATTCAGGAAATAGCCCAGAAGATATCCATCATCAACGACATCGCCTTTCAAACCAATCTATTATCGCTCAACGCTGCCGTTGAGGCTGCTCGTGCCGGTGAAGCAGGTAAAGGTTTTTCGGTCGTTGCTGCTGAGGTGAAAAAACTGGCCGATCGTAGCCGTGTGGCCGCCGACGATATCCACCGCCTCTCTAAAACCTGCGTGGTACAAACCGAAAAATCGGTGGATAGCGTACGAACCCTTGAACCCGAAATCATGAAAACCGTCCAGCTGGTTCAGGAAATTAGCATGGCCAGCAAAGAACAAAATGCTGGCGCTGAACAGGTGAATATGGCGCTTCAACAACTCAACCAGGTTTCCCAGAAGAATTCAACCAATTCTACTGCAATTGCTAACCAGGCTAAAGAACTCGAGGAGCAAGCCAATAAACTTTCTAAAATTGTTGGTTATTTTAAATTTTAGTTAACTATTGGATTGCAACAAAAAAAACTGTAAATTTGGCTAAACCTTTAAAGCAACATAGTATTAATACCTAAATCCTAAAATTATGAAAAAACTTGGATTAATGATAGCCGGAATCGTAGGAAGCTTGCTGTTAGTATCCGGCCAAATCACGCTTACATACAAAACCCATGGTTTTCGTCCAGGCGATTCCCATGATTTTGTATTTCTTACACCAGCCAATGAAGGTTCAGCGGGACAAAATGTAATTTGGGACTTTAGCCAGCAGGAACGTACAACTCGTGCCCTTACCAGCCGAATGCTCGATATAAATAACACTCCACAGAATAACGCTATTGAAAATGCTAATTTTGCACTGGAAGAATTTGGTAACTACTTTTATTTCAACAATAATTCCAGCAGTATGGAGCAATGGGCTACGGTTTCGGGCAATAATGTTCTCAAATTCGACCGACCAATCGTAAAATTAAAATTTCCCATGAGCTACGGCTATAGGCTTAGCGGCAACTTTAGTGGTATACAAACCTGTCCTTCTTGCTCAACCACTATTGTGGGCTCCTATGAAATCCATGCAGATGCCTATGGAACGCTTATTCTTCCCAATCAGATAGTACTCGACAATGTCTTGCGAGTTAAACAAACCCGTACCATCCAGTATGGACAGGGAAATACGATTACCGAAGAAACATACCGCTGGTATGCTGCCGATGTACGATATCCGGTATTTGTCATCATTAAATACGTAACCCCTCAAAAATCATATACCTCCGAAACGGCCATGTATGCACATGCAGGAAGCCATAAAAAATCGGCAACTCAGGTTGATATGCCTACCAGTTCCAATACCTTTGAAGTATTTCCAAACCCATTCGACAACCAGATTACGCTTCGCCTGAAGTTAGCTAATGATTCCAAACTTTCTATCGATTTGTACGATATTAGTGGAAAACTGGTTTACTCCTTCTATAAACAACATCGTTTTGCCGCAGGTGAACAAGATATCGTCCTTTCGACCGAAAAATTTAAATTACAGAATGCATATTATTATGTAAAAATTTCCGATGGTAACCAGACCTGGATTCAGAAAATCGTAAAACAATAGGATTAACTTACAGGAACTTACAGTATATCAAAAAAGCATTTCCTTAGTTGGAAATGCTTTTTTGTTTTCTTTTTCAAAATCTGCTTATTTTATCTGAGCTGAGCTATTTCCTTTTTGAGTTCTTCAATGGTATGTTGGAGTTGGGATATTTCGGAAAGGAAATTTTGAGTTAAACGGGTGATGGTTCTTATGCGTGCGCGAAACTCAATTTTATCAAAGGGCTTACATATGTAATCATCGGCACCGGCTTCCAATCCCTGTATTTTTGAATCCCTATCATCAAGCGCCGTGAGCATGATGATGGGAGTATTTTTCAGGATGGGATTCTTCCGTGCCTGCTGACAAAATTCAAAACCATCCATGCCAGGCATCACAACATCAAGAACAATTAAATCGGGTTTATTCTCAAGAGCCATACGTAAACCTGTTTCACCATCTGGGGCAAACAACATGCGATAGGGTTCCCTGGCCAAACTTGCCTCGATAAGTTTAAGCACCAGCGGATCGTCGTCAATAGCAAGTAAAGTCACCACTTTATCTTCCATCTCAAAAACTGTTAATTTAGAACAAATATAATTGTTTTTAAAATGTCTTGAAAAATAAAAGAAGTCATGAATAAAAAATAAAGAAGCCCGCCCTTACGGCAGGCTTCTTTATCAAGTAAAATCATTTTACTGCTTTATGATCAGTTGTTGATACACATCGTCGGGAGTTTCGACCCTTAATAGATAACTTCCACGTTTTAGGTTGGCTGTATTAAACTGTAACATCTGGTTTCCAACAGGCAGTGGTTGGCTGGTAAGGATATCCACTCTTCGACCCGAGAGATCAGTTACTACAACCTTTACATTTCCTGCCTTCGAAAGTGAGAGTTTCAAATTTAATTCGCTGCTAAAAGGTAACGGATAAACTTCCAACGATCTTGTCTGGGTATAATTCGTTTTAATTCCTGTAACAGTAATCATCCGACACTGCTTGTCAGCTGCACCAGTAATGGGGTCGGAAATTTCGTAGCAGACCTCATAGGTACCCGGTTGCGAATAAACATGGGTAGGTGTAGTGGTAGTAGTATCGGTACTTCCATCACCGAAAGTCCATTTAATACGTGCAGCGTCGCCTAATCCAGCACCAATAAAGTCGACAGGGTATCCACCAGCCTTCTTATAAAATGCATTATCCCTGTATGCAAAGGCTGCTTTCAAGGTATCGGGCATGCCAATATTCAATAAAGCATATGCATCGCTCCTACATCCATTGGCCGTAACAATATACAGACTTACCAGGTAATAATCGGGGTTCACGTATTGGTGAGTTACTTTTTCACCGTTGTCGGTAGTATTGTCCCCAAAGTCCCAGCTATAACTGATGGGGTTACCCAGCGACTTACTTACGAACTTCACCGTCGAGGTGGTAGAGTCAATGGCAAATATAAATTTAGCCTGACAATCTGTATTTGCATCGGCTGCCACCTTAACTTGCTTACAGCTGATATCGATTTTTCCTTTATCGTTAACTACGGTTAAACAAACATTGTAGATACCACCACTGTTGTACTGATTAGTAGCCGAAGCTGTATTCGAAATATTTCCATCGCCAAAATTCCATAGGTATTTTACAATGTTACCAAACGAATTGTCGAAGAAGCTAACAGTGCGGGTTTCATTATCAACATAGTATGTAAATTCAGCTGCACAGTCGCTACCTGCGCCAGAAATCTGCACCACTTTTTCGTAGTAGTCCATGCAACCAGAATTATCGTCGTAGGTCGAAAGTCCCACAGTATAGAATCCAGGGGCAGCAAAACGATGTTGCGGGTTTGATTCAAAACTGTAGCTTCCATCACCGAAATACCAGAACAGATAGGTAGAAGCACCTAATGACTTATTATAGCAATGGATGGTATTTGTTGCCGTATCGACCAGGTAGCTAAATTCTGCCGAGCAGGCCATTTCCCCCACCTGAATATACTTATCGGTATAATAGTAGCAGTATGTGCCCGCATCGTAAATAACCAGTCCAATGTAGTGTTTACCCGGCTGCTCAAAAGTTTTAGGAGCAGGATTGGCCAATTCGGAATAGTCGCCATCATCGAACCACCAGTAGTAATATGTATTTTCGCCGCCTCTGGATTTATTTTGCAAGGTTACCGTAAGGGTTGAAGCATCTACCACATAATTGAAATCGGCCTTGCATTCTATGGTACCCACCTGCACAGTTTCATAATAGGTATCCATGCATCCAGTCTGCGAATCATATACGGTAAGCAATACCCAATAATAGCCCGACTTAGTATAGGCATGTACAGGCGAAGCCTCCATTGAAACACCACCATCGCCAAAATCCCAATAATACGAATCATAATTGCCCTGCGAACTGTTGGTAAATTCAATAATCTTCGCACTATCCTTACTGATACGGTACGAGAAATTGGCAGCAACATTACATGCTGCTTCGCCCGCCCAAACGTATTCGCAATACGAACTTACCTTGCCCGCTGCATTGCTAACCGTTAGACACACATTATAGATGCCCGGTTTTGCATAAGTTTTCTGCACATTTTTTGATGACGAGGAAGTACCATCGCCAAAAGTCCAATAGTACTGGGTTATATTCCCACGCGAATCGTCCGAAAAATAAACGGTATCGTTGCTGTAGTAATAATTGAAACCAGCCTTCACAAGCGTACTTATATCACCCACCGTTATGGTTTTGCTTGTCCAGTTATAGCAATTGTAATTCCAAATCCATAGGTAAACCTCATAAATTCCCGGTTCAGAATAGGTATAGGATGGATTATAGTCATAGCTCCAGCCATAATCATCGCCAAAATCCCAATAAACTTCCTCGGCACCTGTCGATTTATCGGTAAAAGTAACCGTCTGGCCCGAAATGGAGTATGTAAAATCAGCCAAACACGATACGCTACCTACCGTAATTCTTCGCTCGTAACGCTGCACACACAAAGATACGGGGTCGCTAACGGTAAGTGAAACGGTATAAGTAGTATCCACCTTGGTATATGTGTGCACTCCCGGATCATAGCTCGTTGAGGTAGTACCATCACCAAAATCCCATAAATATTTCTTCCCCTCTGCCGAGTAATTATAAAACCCAAAAGTGTTGTTTACTGTATCTGTTTCATAATAATAAAAATATGCATAGCATTGCATAGTACCTGTAACAATAAGCGTATCGAGCGAGTTGGAATAACAATTATTTACCGGATCATAAGCATATACCCAGACGTTAATTCTATCATTATTCGGTAATGTAAGTACAAATGATGAGGCCGACGTTTCGAAAGTAGTATCCCAACTCATTCCATATAATTCCCATGAATATACGGAACCCGTATTGGCTCCTGTAACATTAAACTCATACTGCACGCTGTCTATGCTGTTTACCACCAATGTAGGTTGGCTACAGGGATAACCCTGAACATAAAACTCCAGGGTATCGGTCGATGAACAATAATCACCCTGGGAAACAATGATAAGAGTATCATATCCTGCTTTAGGAAAAGAATAAGTAGGGGTAGTATAGTAGCTATTGTAAGTAATTGAGAAGTTATCAAGCGTGTTATTCCTATTCTTTAGCGTGACATTTATAAGGGATTCATCGCTATTGTAAGAATAAATTTCAAATGAAGCTTTTAATGAATCAGAACTGCTGACGTATGCATATACCTGACAGTTCTTATTTTGAAAATAGATATAATGATAAGTAGATGCACCATAATAGCATCCCTGGGATGTATCGCGGTTTGTGAGATAAAAGTATGCATAATATGGACTGTAATAGTAACGAGAGTCCAGGGAGTATCGATGGTCGATCGTAAAAGTAGTGCTCGTTTCCACAACAGTATCCAGCTCAGTGCCATCCCCAAACCATACATAAATCGAGTCGGCAGGATTATCAACCCAGAGGTAAAAAGTTGTTTCTCCAGTTTGGTCATCAAAATGTACCGAATCGACATTTGCCTCGTAAGGACACTGTGCGCGACCGCCTATATGAAACAACATCAGAAGCAATATCCCCAGACCTATCCCCCGAATCATCCTGAAGAGGACATTTTTCAGGCAAATGTTTTTGCCTATATTATCGGGAGGACGTTCTAATCTTTTTTGATCTCCGATTTCTTTATACCCATAGCTAAGGTACCTAAACATAACTCCTTCCATAACATTTATTTTTAATATTTTAAGCAAAGTTAATACAAACATTTACAGAATCCAAGAAAAAAATTTTTATTTAGTCTCATTTTATTTTTTTCTACCCTGTAGGGGGCTGTTAGCTTGTAACCACCTCACCCTTTGAATCCTCACCCCCGGCCCCTCTCCTTTCCAAGGAGAGGGGTGGCCGATAGGACGGGGTGAGGATGAAACTGCAATCCATCTTCG
>ERZ795045.2878-NODE-2878-length-16128-cov-3.948672_pt1 | contig 16128 bp, 6 predicted proteins | sample MGYA00375129_ERZ795045 | MGnify/ENA primary metagenome ERZ795045 (study PRJEB30174, sample SAMN05720166) | activated sludge metagenome | isolation source: anaerobic digester from wastewater treatment plant | place: Japan | collected 2015-05-15 ... | reverse complement strand
CTCCGCCTCCCGAGCCGATGAAAAACCCGCCCTGTCCTTGTTGCGGACCAACCTGCGGGCCTGTTCCAGGGATCTTGCGAGCTTGCTCCGCGGTCATCCCCGGAGGCATATACGGGTCGTCAGGACCGCCGTGGTGATACCAGTAAACTGAAACCGGAGGCATGTTCGGGCGCGCCGCAAAGTCGTAACGGATTACCAACTCGTCGGGGAAGGTGAACGGAGGCAGGGAATCCTTCTTGACGCACTGCACGCTGATCAGGTATTTCGGGTGCAATTGAAGCGCCCAATTGGCCGGCCCAAGGATATGGATTCCCCAATCGCCGATCAGGCCGGTGCCGAAATCGTAAAAGCCGCGCCAGTTCCATGGCATGTAAAAGCCGCCACCTTGCGGAGCGAGTTGAATAAGCGGGTCTTCCCTTGACAGCGAGCGCCCGGCTCCAGCGGCTGGGGCTGGCCGACGCCCGAGGCGCGCATTTCGGGCGGCGACAAACTCTTCATACTCTTTGTCACCGGCAGTGTAGGGGCGATACTCGGCACAGCCAAGCCAGAGATTCCAATCCAGGGTTTCCGGGACCGGCGTGGGCGCGGGGATCTTTGTCATGCCCTGCGGCCATGCGGCGGTTCTTGTCCAGGCATGCACCTCCCGCACCTCGCCAATTTCCCCTGACCAAATAATTTCACAGGCGACCCGCGTCGCGTCGTGCGAGTACCCCTGGTTGCCCATCTGCGTTGCGACTTTGTACTTCTCCTGCGCCTGGGTGAGAATCCGCGCCTCCCACGCTGTCCGCGTGAGGGGTTTTTCAAGGTAAACGTGTTTGCCCAGTTGCATGCACGCTAGCGCGCAAACAGCGTGCATGTGGTCGGGCGGTCCAACCACCACAGCATCGATGTCTTTGCCCGACTTGTCCAACATCTGGCGGAAATCTTTGTATCTCGCGGCTTTCGGAAACGCCTTAAATCCCTGCTGACCGCGCTCCCAGTCGCAGTCGGCAAGCGCCACAACGTTTTCGCGGCCCAGCGCCCACGCATAGCGCAGATCGATATAGGGTTGGCTGCCCGCGCCGATCGCGGCGAGGTTGAGCTTTTCGTTGGGCGACCTGTAGCCTAGTCGTGCCAACGACGGAACGCTGCCAAATCCTCCGGCCGGAACCGCTCCGCTAAGGAGGGCGCCGTAGAAGAAGTAGCGTCTAGAAAAGCGAAAATCTGACATGTTGCCTCCTTTCCTTTGCGAAAAAGGTAATCCCAAAAAACGTTAAAAAAGCAAACCTGTGTTTACATATTGCCCTCTGTATTCAAGCTCATCACGTCGAATGTGATAATACATCTACGGAAGTGTCCCGTCAAGAGGATAGCCGTTGGTGGGCACGGCAACCTTTGAGCCTTCGGTTTGGGATCGCCACGGTGCTGACGGCAACGACAGCTCGCCGGCACTTGTCATTCTTTTTTGTCAATGTATAATAGCACCTTAAACTTGCTGTCAATACAGGTTGTGCCTCAATGAATCGTCAGATCACTCAGTTCTGTAAAAAAGGAGCCGTCATATGCTGATTGTTGCCGCGTGCCTCGCGATCTTCGTTTACGGCATGGTTGCCTCGATGTTGGGAACCATAAATCCAGGGCTTGCCGCCAAGTTTCAACTGGACAACGTTCAAACCGGCTACATCGCTCTGGCTCAGGGGCTGGGGCTGACCATCGCCTCGGTTTCCGTTGGCCCCCTGATGGACAGAAAGGGCAAAAAGGTGGGCCTGTTGCTGGGTTTGGGCTTTGTGGCACTTGCTTTGCTCGGTCTGGCAAACGCCTCGGGATATTCGATGATTGTTGCCTTCATGCTCGTCATGGGGGTTGGCGGCGGCATCATTCTGACCGGCGCCAACGCGTTGGGTAGTGATGTGAGCGAGTCGCGGCGAGCAACGGTTCTGAACTTCTTGAATGTCTTTGTAGGACTCGGCGGTCTGGTCACGCCTTTCGTGGCCGGGAATCTCCTCGGCGGGGACGCCGTCCGTATTGCCTACGGTGGAGCGGGTATCACACTGGCGGCCTTTCTGGTCCACATCTTCATAAGAATCCCGGCCCCACGACCTGAGAAAGCCACTGCTGTCAAGTCACGCGACGTGTTCAAGCGGCCGATCTTGTATTTGTTTGGGGCGATCACGTTTCTCTATACGGCTTGTGAATTTGGAGTGTGGAACTGGCTTCCAAAGTACTTGATCGCACAAGGCATTCCAGAGTCTCGCGCGCTGACCATCCTGTCGCTCGGCTTCGCACTCGGGCTGTTGTTGGGCCGCGTCCTGGTGGCGCCGGTGCTGCTCAAGGTCTCTCCAGTGACGGTGATGTTGGGGGCCAGTTCCCTCATGGCGATGACCACGTTCGGTATGCTTCAGACCCCGGATCCTACAACTGCGGCGGCCTTGGTGTTCTGCGGCGGAATAGCCATGGCGCCAGTGTTCCCGACCACGATCTCGATGGTGGGCGGGGCTTTCCGGCACGGTACCGCGACGGCGATAGGTTTTGCAATTACTTGCGGATTCTCCGGGTTGACCCTGAGTTCGCCTGTAATCGGGTGGCTGGCCGGTTCGGACCCCAAAGGACTCGGCAAAGGGTTGCTGGTTCTGCCCCTGGCCTCGTTGATCATTTTTGGGGTCAACCTGGTGCTCCGTTCCCGGCTGAACACCCGAGAGGCTGAGGCATTGAGCTGAGTATCACCCAAGCCCGTCCGGCGGGGGAGTGAGCGGGCCCGCGTCTTTAAGCGCTTTTGCAAAGCTGAACTGGTCTGCCAGACAGTTCTATTGTGAATGCATATACACGAACAAATGCGCATAATCAGTATGCAAATATGTATTGACATGTACTCGGCAGTTGTGGCACAATTTGAGCCGATTTGGTAGGAGCAGGTTGGCGGGACCGCGATGTTCGCGCTTTCTGATCACCGGAGGACAACGACCGAGATGACAAGGAGGGACTTCGTTAAAGTCGCAGGAGCCGGGCTGCCGCTGGTGTGCGGCTTTGCTGCAGTGAACTCCACTTTCCACGGAGTGAGAATTGGCGTCCAGTCGGCGAGCTTCACTTTCAGTGGTTTCAACCTGGACGAGATTATCAAGACGATGGTTGAGGTTGGCCTTGCAGAGACCGACGTGATGTCTGAGCATGTTGAGAACTACCTCGGCGCACCGGTTCCTTTGCCGGGAACTGGCCGTCCTGGCCCTTGGGCGAGGCCGCGGGGCGCTGAGGGGACCAAGCCGCCTCAGCGGCCGGCGCAAGGAGGACCACAAGGAGCACCTCGAATCCCGAGGGTCGATCCCGCCGTCAGGGAGGCGCTTCGAAAGTGGCGGTTGACTGTCCCACTCGAAGAGTTTCAGAAAGTCGGCAAGAAATTTACCGACGCTGGGCTGAAATTCTTTTCCTACAATTTGAGCTTTCGAGAGGACTTCACCGACGAGGAAATCGATCGCGGATTCCAGATGACAAAGGCGCTGGGGACGGACATCATCACCGCGTCCTCTCCTGTGGCCGTTTTCCCGCGGCTCGTGCCGTTTGCCGAAAAGTATGGTGTCAGGGTAGCCTTGCACAACCACCGCGAGGGACCTGAGGACTTCTCGAAAGTGATGGAAATGTCCAGGAACTTCTGGATCAATCTGGACGTGGGTCACTTCGTTGCTTCGGGTTACGACCCGATCGCCTACATGAAAGAACATCGTGATCGCATCACCAATATTCACCTCAAAGACCGGAAGAAGAACAACGGCCCGGAAATGGAATTTGGGCAGGGTGACACGCCTCTTAAAGAAATCTTGCAGCTCATGAAGAAAGAGAAATACCCCTTTCCGGCGCACATTGAGTATGTCGGTCCCGCAGGGCCTCGGGCTGAACTAGCGAAGTGCCTTGAGTTTTGCCGCAAGGCGCTGGAGTGAGCGATTGTTGCTCCTTCGACTGACAAAGTATGGGTGTGTTTGTTTGGGGGCGCTGTCGCGCACTAGCCGGTGAGTAGGCAAACCAAGGGAGGATCATTATGGCAGAGCTGAACGAGAAAAGCATGGCAATCAATAACGTTTCTTGTAAAGGTGGCGCTGGTGACACTGTTGACCTGGCAAAGAACGCTGGTCCTCACGATGCCAGCGCAGAAATCATAAACGCGAAATTAATACTGAATGGGAAGAGGGTCGACTCCGTAAGCGGGCGGACCTTTGCGGTGCGCAATCCGGCGACGCAGGAGATTATCGGTTACGTTCCCAAAGCGAACGCTGAAGACGTTCACAACGCGATTGAAGTGGCGAAGCGCGGCAAGTCGATCATGGCGGCCCTTCCTGCTCATCAGCGCGCGCAGATTCTCAAGAAAACTGCTGATTTGATCGGCAGTCATCACGAGGAACTCAGCCGATTGCTCTGCCGCGAGAACGGCAAGACCATCCGGCAATGCCGCATCGAAATCTCCACAACGCAGCGGCTGTTTGTGGATTTCGGTGAGGAAGCTAAGCGGATTGGAGGAAACTACTTGCCCATGGATGCCGTGCCAGGCCTGGAACGCATGGTCGCCTACACCATCCGGCAGCCGATCGGGATCGTGGTCGGTATTGTTCCCTTCAACTATCCGGCGGAGCTGTTCGCCCACAAGATTCCCGGAGCACTGGCTGCGGGCAATGCGGTGATTGTCAAACCCCCTAGCAAGTGTCCGTTGACCGTCCTGCGCATTGGTGAGCTCATGCTTGAAGCGGGATTGCCTCCCGAAGGCATGCAGATGATTACGGGATCCCCGGACGACATGGGGGACGAGTTGTTCACGAACCCGGCGATCGGGATGATCAGCCTCACCGGCAGCGTAGCCTCGGCCGTAGAGATCGCACGTAAGGCCGCGGGCACCCTCAAACGCACAGCATTCGAGTTGGGCGGCACAGATCCCATGATCGTTCTGGAAGACGCCAACCTGGCGCTCGCCGTAGAGGCGGTTGTTCAGGGCAGGCTGACCAACGGAGCCGGGCAGATCTGCTGCGCAGTGAAGCGGGTGCTGGTTCAGGCGTCAGTTTATGACGAGTTCCTGAAGCTGCTGGTGGAGCGCGTCAGTCGTATCAAAATGGGCGATCCCCTGGAGGAGGACACCGAATTGGGTCCGCTCATCTCGCCGTCGGATGCCGAAAAGGTCCATGCAGCGGTACAAAAAGCCATCCAAATGGGAGCGAAGTGCCTGATTGGAGGCGAGAGAGTAGGGGCCGCGTTCTACAAGCCGACCGTTCTGGTCAACGTAACCCCTGAGTCGTGTGTGATGGAAGAGGAGGTCTTCGGCCCCGTCGCCCCCGTGTATCCGTTCAAGGACCTGGACGAGGCCGTGAAGATAGCCAACGATTCGTCCTTCGGTCTCCAGTCGTGCGTGTTCTCTGAGAACGTACGCAATGCACTGAAGGTCGCTCACCGGCTAGAAGCCGGCGGGGTCGTGATAAACGGGGCAAGCTCGTTCCGTCCTGGCAACTTACCGTTTGGCGGATTCAAGCTGAGTGGAATTGGGCGCGAGAGCATTGCGGAAACCGTCCGCGAGATGACAGAGGAGAAGGCCATTATCTTCAACGACGTTTTGTGACAGAGAACTCTGCCGGAGGCACGCCGAGATGGGCAAGAATTTCGGCGTGCCCTTCTTTCGTGGCAGAAGTTTGAACGACGACTGCCAGAGACCAGCCGGTGAATCCCCGCCAATAGCTAAGTCCAGCTTATTAAGTTGCTGTATCTAGCCATGATATAGGCGGATAAGCCAGGATCCGCCTGATTGCTCCTAACAGGCCGTCTAGACGGCTCGTAGTTGTCAAGCTGGCTTTATGCGATATTCAGAGCTTCCTGAGTGAATCTCTGCTTGTCCGTTTCAAAATCCCCATATGGTTACATGCTTTATTTTCAATCATATACATGTGGCTATGCCGCTGTCTCTAATTTTGCAATGCAAGGGGGGCGACATACTTAGACATTCAGTATTGACAAATGGTCTCAACGAGTATATACTGGCGCTGCTCAGTTAGCGAGTCAGCTTTGTCTTCTGGTTACATTGATCAAGTTGAAAGCTTGAAGGAGGATCTTAGAACTTGGGAGGCGGCAGGAAATGAATCTTCGAAAAGGACTGATGCTCTGTCGAAACACGAAAGTCCTTGCGCAAGTAATTGGTTTTTGGGTGCTTGTCGCGGCTGCGACTGGCGTAGGATGGTCGCAAACAGGGCGCGGCACCATACAGGGGTTCATTACCGACTCGACTGGCGCTTCAGTGCCGGAAGCAAAGGTTCAAGTCATCCAAATTGAGACAAATAGTACCCTCGACCTGGCTACTAATGTCGAAGGGTTCTACAATGCGCCAAGCCTGCCGGTAGGCAACTACCGGGTGGTGGTTACGAAGGAAGGCTTCAAGAGCGTTTCACGCGAACCCATCGAGGTTGGCGCCGAGGTCGTGCGCCGTGTGGACTTCACGCTCACTGCAGGGGACGTCGTGGAAGCCGTGACGGTCACAGCTGAGGCTCCGATTCTGGACGTGTCCACGGCGGCCTCTCCTACCAGTGTCGATTCAGAAGTCGTGGAGTCGCTGCCAATTATATCGCTCGGCGCAAAACGTAACATTACACAATTGCTGGTGAATGTGCCTGGGCTTACCTCGTACGACCCGAACAATCGGGAGAGTGCGACGTGGCAGCCCAAAATGTACGGATCTGCGAGCGGTCATACGGAGGCCTTTATCGATGGCGGGCCCGGTGCCGGAATCTCCACGGGACGGGGTGCCCTGGAGGAGGTCGGACCATCTATCGAAATGGTCGGCGAATTCAGTGTTGTGACCAACGCGTTCAATGCCGAGTACGGTGGTTTCGGAAGCTGGTTTACCAACGTGACGATCAAGTCCGGAACAAACGAGGTTCACGGCAGCTTCTTTGACCACTATTCCAATAATGCTTTGAACGCCCGCTCGTTCTTTCAGCCAAAACTCACGCATGGCAACCAAAACGAAGGTGGAGTTACCCTAGGGGGCCCGGTTTACCTTCCGAAGATTTATGACGGGCGAAACAAGACCTTCTTCTTTGTCAGCGAGGGCTTGTACTTCACCCGGAACGGCCCCTCTCTGGATCTGAGGACTGTCCCGACCGCGGCATTCAAGCAGGGCGATTTCCGGGAGTTGGTCAACGCTGCCGGAGCGCAGATCCCGATCTTCGATCCGCGGACGACCCGTCCGGACGGCTCGGGAAGCTACGTCCGGGATCCGTATCCGGACAATATCATTCCTCCCTCTCAGATCAGCTCGGTCGCCAAAAAGATCGTAGCCTTTATGCCGGACCCGGATATTCCTGGTCAGATCACCCAGAACTTCTACAGTCGCGCGTTCAGCGGAAAGCTGTGGCCGTACTTCAACAACTACGTCACCACCGCTAAAGTGGACCACAACGTGTCGACCAAGCAGAAGTTGTCGGTGACTTACATGAACCAAATCCGGCACCGCCAGCTTCAGGGCGAAAACGTGGGTTGGTTTACGCGCATCCCCTGGGGATCGGAACAGACGAATCCGCTGGACTTCATCACGTTCCAGGAAGCGAACAGCTGGAAAGCGCGTGTCAACCACGATTACATCTTCAGCCCCTCTGTACTTAACCACGTGACGGTCTCGGTAGACCGGTACGTGAACCTGGGTCAGAACGCAACAAACGGTGGCGGATGGCTCGACAGGCTGGGGCTCACGGGGATTCCCGCCGACAATGGCGCTTTTCCCGCGATCACCTTCTCGGGCGGCACGGCGGCCCCGATGAATATCAACCGCGCATATGATAACAGAAGCTACGAACTGCGCACCAGAATCGACGAAAGTCTGACATGGATCCGGGGCAAGCATTCCTTTAAGTTCGGGTTCAGCCACAGCCGGATTCAGGTCAATACCTTGTCCATGGGTGGAGCCGCAGGGTCCTTCACGTTCCGGAACACCCAGACCAGCCAGCCCAACGCTGGATTGAACTACTCTCGCTGGGGCCACCCATTCGCGAGCTTTCTCATCGGTGCGGTGGATACGGCTAGTGCCACAATCGCGGACATGATCGGCACTCGGGTCCGGAGCTGGGCTTTATTCGCGCAGGACGAGTGGCACGTAACCCCGAGGCTCACACTGTCGTATGGCTTGCGATGGGATTACACAGAACCACCGTTTGAGGTCAACAACAAGTTCAGCAGCTTCAGGCCGGACATCGTGAACCCGGCAGCCGGCGGGCTTCTGGGCGGCCTGGCGTTCGAAACGCAGTACGGGGCATTCCAGAAACCCTGGAAGCGGGGCTTTGGCCCACGCCTGGGATTGGCTTACCGGTTGGGTGAAAACACAGTGATTCGGGCCTCTGGAGGACTCTACTACGCAGCCCCGAATTATGGCTCGGGGACTTACAGCAGCTCGGGTTACACGATTTCGCCCAGTTTTGCCTCGGCTGACGGTTACACGCCCGTGTACTACTGGGACACCGAATCGTTCCCCCAGAGTTTCATGCGTCCGCCTGTGCTCGACCCGTCTTTCCTGAATGGGCAGTCGATCTACTACATTCCCGAGAATCGAGCCCGGTTGCCGCAAATTGCCAGCTGGATGTTTGGGATCCAGCGACAGCTGGGGCCGCGTACGTCGGTGGACGTATCGTATATGGCCAGCCGCTCGACTCACCTGAACATCAATCAAGAGATCAACGTGACAGACGCCAGGCATCTGCCGCTGGGAAGCCTTTTGCTTCAGCCGATCAACTCTCCGGAGGCGGTCGGAGCGGGTTTCACGGAGCCGTTCCCAGGCTTTGCCAATCAGAAAGGCGCCAACACCGTAGCCGCGGCGTTGAAGCCTTATCCGCACTACACTTCCGTCAACGTGCGCTCGACTCCGGACGGGAACAGCAGCATGCACTCGCTCCAGATCAGAGGTAACCAGCGGCTGTCACGCGGACTGACTCTAATGGGTTACTTCACCTGGATGAAGGTGATGACAGACAATACGGCTCAGTATCCGTTAAATCGAGCCATGGGCTACTCAGTCGACAGGACATCCGTTCCTGCCGTATTCGGCGTTACTTGGACCTATGAATTGCCCTTCGGGGAAGGCAGGAGATTCGGAGGCTCGCTTAATCCCTTTGCTCGGCAGCTAGTAAGCGGCTGGCAGGTAAACGGGTTCGTGCGGTATCAGTCGGGCTATGCACTGGCGATAACCGCTCCGAACACACTTTCGGCGCTTGGATACGCATCCAAGACGGCCGACTATATTGGCGGCACGCCGACTCTGGTCACAAACCCCAGAGAGTTCGATCCGAATACCAGCCGATACTTGAACGCTGCTGCGTTCGGGGTTCCCGGCACATACACCTTCGGAAATCTTGCGCCCACACTGGACTGGCTGCGTGGGTTCACCGCGAAGGCCGAAGCCATCCAGATTGCGAAATCGACTCGAATCAACGAACGGTGGAATCTAGACCTCGGCTTGGACCTTACCAATCCGTTCAACTTCCACCGGTGGGTCGACCCAGCTACAGACATATCTGACTCTCTGAACTTCGGCAGAGTGACGAAGGCGGGCGAGGGACGGGCCCTCCAAATCACTGCCAAGATACTGTTCTGACGCTGGACCTAAGGTGCGCGCCCGCGTTTGCGGGCGCGCACGCCTGTTGCCGTTTGGGGCGAGCGAACGTCTGGCTCCAGCGTAGGGCGTGCGCTGGGGCCAGACGCCTTTTCAGATAAGCTGCCGTCGGCGGGTGCTAGTCAACTTCTTCGATGCCTGGCTGGCTGATCCTCACCTAAGCGAACCGGCTACCGGGTTGTGGCGGGCGTTATCCTCATACGTTTGGGTCGAACAGCGGCAGCAATCTGCACTGCTACAGGCGGAAGTCTCAACGCCGGGGAACAAGAACAACTCTCTAAAGCCCTCTGGCTGTTCGTGGTGAAGCCCCTCTGAGCCCCCTCACGCAACCGACCCATCCGGCCGAATTGTGTCCGGTAACCGGGTGGAGTCAATGCCCGCCAGCCTGAAGTCGAGCAGCCATTCGCAGTCCCCTTTCGAGGCGGGTGTCGGGTCAGCCGCTTGACCAGGCGCCACCGCTTCCGGTTGGTCGCGGCCCCGACCGCTGCTTCGTTTTCTTGAGGTTTCCGCGGAGCGCCGTGGCGATACTGAATGATACGAATGGGCCCGCGCAGGCTTCCTCCGCCGTCTGCTCCAGCGGATGTGCTACATTCCTTGTTTTTACAGGTAGGAACTTGCCCGATGAAAATCATCCGTCTGCTTGCGTTCAGCGCCGTTTTCGCCGCATGGCCGGCCGCAGCGCAGGATAACGACTGCTACTTCACAGAGCGCGAAGGCGCGTGGCTGCTCGGTAATTCGAAAATCGAGATTCGCCTCGACCCCCGCAACGGCGGCATTACGGGGCTGCTGAATAAGACAAGCAAGCGGCAGATGCTGGCGGGCGGCGCCGCGGAAGCATTCGTGGTGCGGCACTCGACGGGGAATCTCACGGGGGGGCCGGCGCGGGAAGTGTGGAACGCGGTGGGCGGTCCCTACATCCGCAGCGCCGTGCAGTCGGTGGCGTCGCGGCGCTTTGAAAAGACGGCAAAGGGCGCGGTGCTGGAAGTGGTTTACAACCGCTTGCTGCTGGATGGCAAGCCGCTCGACGCGGCGCTGCGCTACAGGGTCGAACTGGCGGCAGGCAGCGAACAGACGTTGTGGACGCTCTCCATCGACAACCGCACGGGAGGAACGTTCAGCGAGGTGTTGTTCCCCGTCGTCGCCGGCGTGTCGAAGCTCGACACCCTGATCCTGCCGAATCAGTCCGGGGAGAAGCTCAGCAATCCTCTCGACAAAATCGGCGACGAGCGTCCGGTGATCTACCTGGAGTACCCCGCGCGCGCGTCGATGCAGTGGTTCGACTACTTTTCGCGGGATTCGGGTCTATACCTCGCTTCCTACGACCGCAATCTGACCTACACCACCCTGAACTTCGGGCGCGCGCCCGGCGTCTCCGCGGCCGGCATGTGGATCGGCAAGGCGGCCTTTGTCGCGGCGGGTACGTCCTGGACGTCGCCGCCCATTGCGCTCGCGATTCATTCCGGCGACTGGCACGCGGGCGCGGACTTCTACCGCGAGTGGATCGAAAGCTGGGTGCCGAAGCCGCAGGTCACGCCCCGCATCCGGAAAATGCTTGGCGGCTTGCGCGAAATCCAGATCAAGAACCCGGGCGAGCGCACGCTGAACCGCTACGAAGACATCGTGCCCTTCGCCGAGGATGTTCTGAAAAGCCCGCTTCCCGGCGCGTTCATGGTTTCCGGGTGGATGTACAACGGGCACGACACCTATTTCCCGGAATACAACCCGATTCCCGAGCTCGGAGGAGCAGCCGCGCTCACCGCGGCGCTGGACAAAGTCCGCGCCATGGGGCTCGCCGCAAGCGGATACATCAACGGAAGGCTGTGCAACCACGAAACGGAAACCTACAGGCTCTTCGGCAGGAAGTGGGCTGCGCTTGGCAAGATGCCGGGGCTCGGCGTCACGACGGTGGATCTGTTTGAAATCCAGGAGCAGTGGAACCAGAGCTGGGATAAGACGAGGCGCGGGGAAGGCCGGTTCGCTGTGATGTGCCCGTCGGCTCCCGGATGGCAGGACCACATCGTCGGGGAAATGGTCAAGATGATTCGCGATTACCGTTTTGACGGGCTCTTCATCGATCAGCCGGGTTCGTACTTCGCCCAGCTATGTTACGCGCGCCATCACGGGCACAGCCATCCAGGAAACGCGTGGGGGCCGGGGTACTTGGAAATTTTCCGACGCGCGCGGGAGCAGACGCGCAAAATCAACCCGGAATCGTTCCTGTGGACCGAGGGGATGAACGACGTTTTCAACCAGTTCCTCGACTACACCATGGATAAGTCGCTGGTGTGGGAGCCGATGCGCAGCCATCCCGAGGTGGAATCGTTCGTCGAGATGTGGAGGTACACGCTGCCCTGGTACGTGACCGGGAATTACTCCGGCAATTACTCGTTTAAGCCATCGAAGGACCCGGTTTACGGCGATGGCTTTTTCTTCGTGAACGGCATTCGCGGCGCCGACAGGAGCTTGCGCCGCGGGCGCGATCCACAGCAGGCCGCCGCACGCGCCGCTTATATAGACAGAATTGCGAGCCTGTGGGAAAAGGGTTCCGAGTTCCTGGTGGACGGCCGTTTCATGGACGTTGTCGGCCTTACCGTGTCCAACCCGGCGGTGCTTGCGAAGCTGTACCGGTCTGAGAGCGGTTTCGCGGTAGCGCTCTGGAGCACCTCGGCCTCGCCGGAGAAGGTGGGCGTTGCGATCGACCCCGCCAGGGCCGGCGTGAACGGGCAGGTGGGCGCCGGTTCGGCGCTCCGAGGAACGCCGCTGCGCCAGGAGCGGCGCGCGCCGGGCATCCACATCGAAATGGACCTGGAACCCCACGCGGTGGAGCTGGTTGTGTTCCGGACGCAGAGGTGATCAGCCGCGGCGGCCCTCATGCTAGATGTACTTGCATGCCAGCCCGGCGTAACAATCCTTTGGCCACCAAGTTGTCGACAACGGCGCGAATCTGATCAGCACTCTCGGCTCGAAGTCGCTCAATCCCAAGAAGACGCGCGACTGCTTGTGGCAAGGACTCCTCTATTATGCCGAACTGGTCTTCGACCAGATAGAGAATTGCCAGCGCAATCTCGGCGGGAGCGATATGTTCGATCGGCCGCCGTACCGACTCCACCGGCAGACGGAAAGATTTGAGCCGATTGCTTGGTGCGTCAAAGAAGGGAGATCCGGGCTCGGAAATGATGGTACCGTTTGCTTTGCAGGCACGCAGGGCTCGTTTGATGTTGGCCTGAACATTAGATCCCACTCTCGCAACGCCGTGAGTCTCTTTGAGGCGCTCGATAAGTACTTCACGGTGGATTGGGCCTTCAACCTTCACGATTTCCGCGATTGTCCTAGAGAGGATGCCGGAGTAGGAGGGATCCAGCAAGTGCTCCCGGCGCAGGTGTCGACTCGGCGAATATACCGAATACGGAATACCCGCCTTGTACCGGCGCTGTATCTCTTGAACCGGTTGCCTGCTAACGCGCCGTTTCGGATTCGGGGAGCCAGGAGAGGAATCTGGGACAGGGGCGTAAACAACACGTGTCATCGGAGCTCTTTGCGCCTGTTCTACGCTTCTCAAAATGCTATCTATCGCCCGTTCCCGATCGTGAAACCACTCTGTTGACCAGACCCGATGGATTCGCCATCCCATCTGTTGGAGCACCAACTGCCGCAGGAGATCACGGTCGCGTGTATTCCTGGCACTGTGATATGTTGCGCCGTCGCACTCAATCCCCAAAAGGTATCGCCGCTCGTCCCGCGGGTCGCGAACAGCCAGGTCGATACGATACCGGCTCGCACCTACCTGCATGTCCACCTTCAAACCACGATCGATCAACGCGGCCCTCACGGCTTCTTCGAATTCGTTCGTCTCCGCGTTGGTCAGGACAGGCGCTTCTGCGGGCAGCTCACCATTTCTCTCTGCGTACGCCAGGAAGTCACGAAGCGCGACGGCGCCACGTATATTCGGATTAACTCCAGCGAGATCCGACGCCCGAATGCTCGCGACCACAATGCACTCCCACTTAGCTCTCGTCACTAAGACGTTCAGCCGCCGCCAGCCTCCATCCCTATTGATTGGTCCGAAATTCATGCTAGGGCCACCGGCTTGATCTCGGCCGTAGCCCACGCTGATGATCATCGTGTCCCGTTCGTCTCCCTGCACGTTTTCGAGAGACTTTACAAACACCGCGTTATCACGATTTGGCTCAAAGAAGTGAGCCAGGTCTGGCCTGTCAAGCTTTATTTCCGAAATTGCGTCCTCAATTGCTTCCTTTTGGCTTAAATTCAGCGCAACGATTCCGAGTGACCGCTCGGGATGGCGTTCGAAATGTTCCCGAGCCAACCTCGCAACTTCGCGCGCCTCCAGGCGATTCGTGCGGCTGCGGCCGCGGTCATAGACACCGTCTTTCACGTATACGAACCGGACCCCTTGATCGGGCGCGTTCGGGGCTGCGGCAGGAAAGGTTATGAGCCTGTTGTCATAAAAATAGTGATTTGAAAACTTTATCAACCGCTCGTCACGGCTTCTGTAGTGCCAGCGAAGGTATACTTCCTGGAAAACCGGGACCACTGCAACGCAGTCGTCCAGAAAGGATTCCAGGGGAGCCTGTCCTGATGTGCCGTCATCCTCGTCCTCCTCTTCCTCTGCCGTCAACGAGACCTCGAAAAACGCCGTTGGCGGCAATTGTTTCGGATCGCCTGCCACGATGACTTGTGAGGCACGAAGAACCGCAGGAATCGCTTCTGCAGTCGGCAACTGGGAAGCTTCGTCGAAAACAACGAGATCAAAGTGGAATACATCCGGCTTCAGGTAGGTTGAGACGGAGATTGGACTCATCAGGAGGCACGGTTTTAGCGCCTGTAGGACGTGTGGAATTTCCGCAAAGAGCTTGCGTAGGGGTTTGATCCGCTTTTTTTTCTGCAACTCGCGCCGCAGAATGCTGACTTCACTGGCATTCTCCCCGGTGTCTTCTGCAGCCCGAACTCTCGCCGAAGCCGCGGAAGCCACCGCCTGCGCACGTTTGACCGCCAATCGTTGCACACGCTCGTCGAGGCGTCGGAATTTGTCGAGCAATTCGTTGCCTTTGGCTTCGTTAAACGCTGATAGCGCTTGACTTCGATCAATCGCGCTGCTCAGCCAGAGCCTGAGGAACCGCCTCTCGAATATCCTGGGCGCGTCAGCGACGCTCGTCGAGCCGAAGTTAGCCAGAAAAGGTGATAATCCAAGAGACTCACATCGCTGCAAAACCCGGTTTATCAATACCCACTCTCGGGCGCGCGGTATTGAACCGAGCAAAGTTGTGGCGCGGGCTGATACTTCAGGTAGCGGAGCGCGGCTTGCAATCGTCTCTCCAACGAAGCCATTCGGCCAGTCAGAATCAAGTCGGCCTACGGCAGCGACCACGTCGGCGTTCGATACTTGTCTTAGGAGTTCCTTTGCAGCGTTCCTGGTTTCTGGGGCGATGGAGAGCGCAGGTGCCGCTTTCTTGCCGATGAGAGCCAGCCCCCTTTTGCAAAGGGCAGCGACAGTGAAAGACTGAGAGGCGCGACGCAGAGCTGCAGAGTTTTCCGCTTCGCCCGCATCAAGATAACAAACAACCTGCGTCCTGCGGTCAGCCAGCCAGTCTTCGATCTCGAGGACGCGCCGGCACTGTTCTTCGAGAGTTGCTACAAGGGCCCGCGTGAACTTGCACCCAGGAGACAAACTCGCCTGCACTTCTTTCCGCCAGCGCCAGTATCCAGGTTTGAGGACTCTGTGCCAGCCTTTGAAACGGTTCTGGGCCGGTGCGAGGAGAGCCGCAACATCTCTTGGAGTACCCCTGATCGACTTCTTGATTTTTCCCACCAAAGTTCCTAGTTCATCTCGCCGATCCGCCGCATCGTTGAAGAGCTGCGCAAGGTCGCCCAGTTCAGCTTCGCTCATCTCCCACCAGCCCTTGGGCAGGCAGTCTGTCTCCGCAATTGCGGCGAGTACAGTTCTTAGGAGGTTCCAATCGTGGAACGACAGCTGCCGTGCAGCCGGTACCAGGCACTCGAGTTTGTCCGCCGCCTGAGTCACGCTTTGTTCAAAGCTCACTAGAGACTTCAAGCAAGATTCGAGACTCTCCTGTTCAGGCAAGCCGAAAGTGGTCGGCGCGAAGCCGTGCCATGGATGTGCTTTGCCTTGATCGAAAACCGTGGCGTTGCTGGCGAGGCCTTCCAGAGCGTGAATACAGTGGTCGAGTTCGTCCCGAGAGACTTCGAGAGGATTGGGCCACGGCAAAGGTCCCCGAACATCGGCAACATCGCACAATTGGGCAAGTCGGGCATTGGCTTGGAAAACAGAAAGTCCCAGGGGCTGAACTGGCGTATGAAGCTCGCGCGCATAGGCGTTGAGATCATCCCGGACACGCAGCAGAGTCTGCAATTCTCGATCCAGCACGTCGTTGTCATAGGTACTCTCGGCTTCCAAGGTTCTTCGGAGTTCATCGATGATCTTGTGCTTGCCGGCTTTGGTGCTGTGAGCCTCCAGGCAAAACGTCTGAAGTCCGAGCTCTTTGAGGCGCTCGTAA
>ERZ795045.2869-NODE-2869-length-16183-cov-4.611483_pt1 | contig 16183 bp, 12 predicted proteins | sample MGYA00375129_ERZ795045 | MGnify/ENA primary metagenome ERZ795045 (study PRJEB30174, sample SAMN05720166) | activated sludge metagenome | isolation source: anaerobic digester from wastewater treatment plant | place: Japan | collected 2015-05-15 ... | reverse complement strand
AGCGCTCGACCACGAGCCCGGTCCTCCAGCCTTCGACCGCGCCCAGCCCGGCGCAGCGGCAGGCCGCCGCGGCGCGCGCGGCCGCCACGCTCGAGCCGCGCAACCGCTTTGGCCGCTACTGCTTCGCGCCGATCGTCGCCGCCGCCGTCGTGCTGAGCCTCGGCGGCGCCTGGATCGCCACATTGCGCGAGACCGACTGGTGGGTCTTCGCAGTGGCGGGCGCGGCCGCGCACCTGCTGGGCGTGGCGGTGGGCATACCGCGGCGCCTGTGGCGCGGCCTGCCCAAGCGCACCAGCAACCCTGGCGGCGTGTTCGTCATCCTGCTCGTCGGCGCCTTCGGCGGCGCGCTGGCGTCGGTGGCGTTGTCGCAGCTGGGCGCGGTGCCCTCGGCCAGCGCCGACGCCGGCACCCAGCGGCTGCTGTACGCCACCTTCGCGGTGCCGGCGATGACCGGCGCGTTCTGGCTGGCGATGGTGCTGTACGCCGGGTTGATGGGCCGCTGGACCGACGAGCACGACCGCGAATGGTGGGCCCGCGCCACCGCCTACTGGCTGCGCTTCTCGCTGCTGTGGGTGCTGGCCTTCGGGCTGGTGGTGTGGCTGCCGCTGCCGCTGCTGGACTCCCTCGGCGCGGTCGGGACCACGGCGCTGCAGTTCGGCGTCGGCGGCGGCGTCTTGGGCGTCGTCACCAGCCTGATCGGCTACTGGAGCGACAACGGCGCCGCGCTGCAGCGCAAGGCCAAGAGCGTGCTGCGCGCGCTGCGCATCAAGCTGCTCGACGCCATGGCCATCGCCGTCGTCGTGGCCACGCTGCTGGCGCTGTCGCTGGGGTGGAGCGCGCTGCTCGACGCCTGCCACGGCTGGGCCTGGACGCGCCCGCTGTGCGCCGCGGACCTGCACGCGCAGACCGAGTTCCTGCGCGAGCAGCAGCGGCTGCGCGCCGAGTACGACAGCGCGGCCAAAGCGGCTGCCACAACGGCCGCCACAACGTCCGCCACGACGGCCGCCACGACGGCCGCCGCTGCGCCGGCCGCCGCCGCGCTGGCCGGCGTGGTCGACGAGCCCGCCGGCGGCGCCGGCCTGTCGGCGCCGGCGCAGGTGTATCGCCACGTGCTGCTCGAGGGCGCCGCGCCGATGCTGCTCGCCGTTTGGGCCGCGCTGTGGGGCCTGTCGATCGTGCTGGCGCTGTTGATGGGCGTGAACGTGTTCTCGCTGCACGGCATGTACGGCAACCGGCTGGTGCGCGCCTACCTCGGCGCGGGGCGCGCGCTGCGCAGGCCGCACTGGTTCACCGGCTTCGATGCGGCCGACAACCCGCCGCTGGCCGGGTTCGAGCAGCCGCTGCGCGGCGCCGACGGCCGGCCGCGGCTGTATCCGGTGATCGGCATCGCGCTGAACGTGGTCAGCGTGCAGCCCGACCAGCTCGACTGGCAGCAGCGCAAGGCCGCGCCGTTCATCGCCACGCCGCGGCATTGCGGCGCCGCGGCGGTGGGCTTCAGGCCGACCGGCCGCTATCTGGGCGGCATGTCGCTCGGGCGCGCGATGACGATCTCGGGCGCCGCGGCGTCGCCGAACATGGGCTACCACAGCTCGGCGCCGGTGACCTTGGTGATGGCGCTGTTCAACGTGCGCCTGGGCTGGTGGGCAGCCAACCCGGGAGCGAAGGGCCAACGCTGCTGGAGCGACAAACAACCCTGGGCGGGCCTGGACGTGGCCGTCGCCGAAGCCACCGGCCGCACCGGCACCGACGGCCGCTTCGTCTACCTGTCCGACGGCGGCCACTTCGACAACCTGGGCATCTACGAGATGGTGCGCCGGCGCTGCCGCCGCATCGTCGCGGTCGACGCCACCTGCGACGGGCGCTTCCAGTGGGGCGACCTGCTCGATGTGGTGCGCAAGATCCGCGTCGACCTGGGCATCCCGATCGAGCTGCCGGCGGTGCTGCCGGGGCCGGGGCGCGACGGCGCGCCGCTGCGCCACATCGAGGCGCCGATCCGCTATTCGGCGCGCGACGGCAACGCCGTGCGCCACGACGGCAAGCTGATCGTGCTCAAGCCGCGCCTGCTGCGCCCGCAGGACCCGCCCGAGCTGAGCGCCTACGCCGAGGCCAGCGCACCCGAAGGCAGCGCGGCCGACGACCCGGCGCGCTTCCCGCACCAGAGCACGGCCGACCAGTTCTTCGACGAACAGCAGTTCGAGAGCTACCGGCTGCTGGGCTACACCACGGCCAAGGCGGTGCTGGACAAGGACTTGCCGGGTGCAGTGAATCAAGCCGCTGCGGCGGCGATGCGACCCGCCGCTGCCGCGGGCGCGGCAGCCACCGCGAAGCAGTCCGAGCCCGAGCCCGACGCTGCCAAGCGCAGCGCTGCGGCCGGCGGCGGTGGCCTCGGCGGCCTGCTCGGGTCGCTCGGCACCGCCGGCGTGCTGGCCGGCGCGCTGACCATCGGCGTCGTCGGCACGGTGGCGCTGGCGCCCACCGAGCTGCGGCTGTCGGACAAGGACCGCGCGCTGCTGGAAAAAGGGCTGAACCTGCGCCTGGATGCCGCCGCGCTGCAAATCAACGACGCCGACCGTGTGCTGCTGAGCGGCGGCATCCGCGTCAGCGCCGACGGCTCGGCGCTGATCGACCCGGCCAAGCACTTGAGCGATGCCGCCGAGCGGCTGTTCGCCGCGACCAAGCGCTTCGAAGAGCTGAAGTTTCCGCCGCAGCCGCCGCAGCCGCCGCAGCCGATCACCGTCGCGCTCGACCCGGCGCTGGTCAAGGGGATCGGCGACCTGCGCACGCAGGTCGAGCTGCTCAGCCAACGCATCCGCGTCAATGCGCCGGGCGGCCCGCCGCGGCCCGACGATCCCGGCCTGACCGGTGCAGTGGACAAACTGCAGGCCACACTCGCCGCGATCGAAAAGAAGCTGCCGGCCGACCCGGCCCTGGCCACGGCGCTGAGCAATCTGCAGACGGCGGTCGAGAACATCGCCCCGCGCCGCAACGTGCGCGGGCAGGACGGGGGCACGCGATGACGCCCCGCGTACGACCGACGACGCTGCACCGGTTCGCGCTTGTAAGCTCGCGCGCCTTGGGCGTGACGCTGGCAAGCGGCATGTTGCTCGCCGCCGGCTGCGCGCAGCCGCCGTGCCCGCCGTTTCGCGCCGCTTGGTATCTGGACAAGGCCGAGCAGGCCAACCCGACCATCTACCTTGCGCTGCTGAACGAAGGCGCGTCGCCGCTGCCGCTGCAACGCATCGTGCTCAACCCGACCGAGCCCGACGGATCCGGCAAGGTGGTGTTCGCCAGCGCTGCGGCGCGGCCCGATGCGCTGGCGCCCGGGCGCGTGCTGCTGCTGGCGTTGGACGACAAGCTGGGCCGCTGCTATTTGCCGGTGGCGGTGCAGCTGCAGTGCGCTCAGGGGCGTTCGCGCACGCAGCCGGTGGCGGGCCTGCTGCCGAACTACCTGCACGAACAATGGATCGCCTCGTGCGGCGAGGGCGCGCTCGATCGCTACGAACCCGGATCGATGGCGGTGGAACGATGAAACCAACGTCGAAGCCGGCATCGTGCCGCCGCCGCGGGCCGGCGCGGCTTGCCGCCGCGCTGCTGAGCCTGGCGATGGCGGGTGCGATGGCCGGTGCGATGGCGGCCGACAGCCCAGCCGCGGCCATGCCGCGCAGCGATTCACAGCGCCTGCAGCAACGCTTCGCCGCCGCCGTCGAAGGCTGGCGCAAGGCGGTGGTCAAGCACCCCGACATGGAGCCGCACGCGGCGCTGGTGCGCGAGCTGCGCGTCGTCGTCGCGCCGACGCCGTTGCCCTTGCTGCGCGTGCAACGGCGGCTCGAGGGTTCGACCCTGGTCGTCAGCGCCGGCTGGCTGATGCTGCTGGACGAACTGTTGCGCGCCGAGGCGGTGTCGGCGCTGGTGGCCGACAGCGCGGCCTGCCTGAGCAGCTACGAGGACGAGGTGATGGCGGTGGTGCAGCACAACCGCGAACGTGCCAAGTTCCCGTCGCGGCCGCTGCAGGCCTGGCCGCGCCTGAGCGCGTGGGTGGAATCGGGGCAGGCGCCCGAGGCCTGCAAGGCGCTGACGCCCGACGACCTGCGCAGCCCTGCGGTGAAGGCGCGCGTCCAGGCCGACGCCGACGCGGCCGCCCTGTGGTTGCTGACGCGGCAGGCCTGGCTGCTGATCGAGCTGCCGCAGCCGCAGCCTGCCGCGAGTCCCTCGGCGAAGGCATCGGCGGCGGCGCCGCCCGGCGCAGCACCGGCATCGTTGTCCGAACGCGCCGACCACCATGCGCAGCAGATGCTCGACGCGTACGGCCTGCGACAACCCGAGGCGCTTTGCTGGCTGCGCAACTACGCCGCCGACCTGTTCGACGACGCGACCGTGCAGGCGCTGGCGCGCCGGCCGAGCTGGAGCATCGCCTGCTGGAGCGGCGTTGCGCGCCGCTAGTGCGCCGGCCGATGCTGGTCAGCAGTCGACCACTGCTGCCGTAGCACCACCGCCCGAGTAGAGCGCCCACCCTAGGAAAAAAGCCCTGAATTGGGGTGCGCCCCCTACACCTTGCCGGCACAGTGAAGCCATGCCCGATGCACTGCGGTGCCAACGGCCAGTGACCCCAACCCGCAAGGAGAACGTGTTGAGCAACAAGAACCTGTCCAGCGTCGCCGCGAGCGTGATCGACTCGTACGGCAATACCGCGCGCAACGTGATCGGTGTGTACCGCGCCGGTGGCGAGCGCATGATCGGCTTCGTCGACCAGCGCTTCGAGGGGGTGGTCCACCGCGGCGCGGCGGGCCTTCGGGACGGCCTGCGCAGCAACCTGGTGCACACCCAGCAGCGCTGGAGCGGCTACTGCGTCAAGAGTCTGCACTACGGCAGCGAGCGCGCCACCAGCGCGGTCGACGCCGCGGTCGATCTGGCGCACAAGGGCGTGGAGCGCATCGCCGCGAATGCCGAGCGCTTCGACCAGGCGACCCAGCTCGGTGCGCTCGAGGCGATCAGCCGCGTGGCGATGCCCGCCGCCGCCGTGGTGAGCCAGTTCGCCGAGCGCATCGAGTCGGGTTCGAGCAAGCTGATGCAGCGCGTGTCGCGCCAGCCGGCGGTGGCCAGCGCCGTCGCCAGGCAAGCCAAGGCCGCCGCCCGGCAGGCCAAGAGCGTGAAGCAGGCCGCGACCCGCAGCGCCGGCAAGCGCACCGGCAAGGGCCCCGGCAAGGGCACCGCCACGAGCCCCGGCAAGGCCGTCGCAGACAAGGCCGCGGCCCAGGCCGCGGCGGCGCAGAAGACCGTGGTGCGCAAGGCCAAGGCGGTGGTGCGCAAGGCGCAGGCGGATGGGGCCGCGGCCGCCGCAGCCTGAATGGGCGCCAGCGCGCAGCGCCGCCGGCGCGGCGCCGCGCGGCCCCTGCCGCTGAAGACACCGCCCGCCGCGATGTGTGCGGCGGTGCCGGCGTGTGCGGCGCCGACCGGGGCCCATCCTAAAATGGGTCGATGATCGACGACCGCGGCGCCACGGGCGCGAAGCTGCCGGCCGCGGCACCGGCAGCGCCGGCGGCACCGGTGTTCAAGCTGATCAACCGCGAAAGCGCGATCCTCGACTTCAACCGCCGCGTGCTGGCGCAGGCGCAGCGCGCCGACGTGCCGCTGCTGGAGCGGCTGCGCTACATCACCATCGTCAGCTCGAACCTGGACGAGTTCTTCGAGGTGCGCTTCGCCGACTACCTGGAGGCCTCGCGCTCGGCGCACGCCGAGGTGTCCCACGCCGACGTGCGCGCGGTGTCGGCCGCGGCGCACGCGCTGGTCGACGCGCAGTACCGCGTGTTCAACCACGAGGTGATGCCGGCACTGCAGCACCACGGCCTGGTGGTGCTGAACCACGCCGCGCGCGACGCCGCGCAGCGCAAGTGGGTGGCGCGCTTCTTCGCGCAGCAGGTGCGCCCGCTGCTGGTGCCGGTGGGGCTGGACCCGTCGCATCCGTTTCCGCAGATCGCCAACAAGTCGCTGAACTTCATCTGCCGGCTCGGCGGGCGCGACGCCTTCGGCCGCAGCAACCTGATCGCCATCGTCAAGGTGCCGCGCGCACTGCCGCGCGTGATCCGCCTGCCCGACGCGCTCGCCCACGGCAAGCAGGCCTACGTGCTGCTGACCAGCGTGATCCGCGCGCACCTGGGCGAGTTGTTCCCCGGGCGCACGGTGGAGGCGTTCTCGCAGTTCCGCGTGACGCGCGATTCCGACCTGGACGTCGACGAGGACGAGGTCACCAACCTGCGCCAGGCGCTGCGCACCGGGTTGTCCACGCGCCACTACGGCCAGGCGCTGCGGCTCGAGGTGGTGCAGACCTGCCCGCCGCAGCTGTCGCAGTTCCTGCTGGCGCAGTTCGGCCTGGGCGAGGACATGCTGTTTCGCGTCGACGGGCCGGTCAACCTCGGCCCGCTGTCGCAGCTGATCGACCTGGCCAGCGCCGACGCGCTGCGCTTCGCACCGTTCGAGCCGGCCTGGCCGGCGCAGCGGCTGCCGCCGGGGGTGTCGATCTTCGACGCGCTGCGCCAGGGCGACCTGCTGCTGCACCATCCCTTCGAGAGCTTCGACCCGGTGGTGCAGTTCCTGCGCGAGGCGGTCGACGACCCCGAGGTGCTGGCGATCAAGCAGACCATCTACCGCACCGGCGCGAAGTCGGTGCTGATGGAACTGCTGATCGAGGCGGTGCGCCGCGGCAAGGAAGTGACCTGCGTGGTCGAGCTGAAGGCGCGCTTCGACGAGGAGGCCAACATCAACTGGGCCGAGCGGCTCGAGGCCGTGGGCGCGCAGGTGGTGTACGGCATCGTCGGGCTGAAGACGCATGCCAAGCTGCTGCTGGTGACCCGGCGCGAGGGCCCGCAGGGCAAGGGCCGTGCGTCGCCGGGCCGGCTGCGCCGCTACCTGCACCTGTCCACCGGCAACTACAACCCGCGCACGGCCGCGCTGTACACCGACGTCGGCTACCTGACCAGCGACGCCGGGCTCACGCTGGACGCCGACGCCGTGTTCCTGCAGCTGGCCAGCCAGATCAAGCTGAAGCCGCCGCGGCATCTGGTGAGCGCGCCATTCGTGCTGCATCGGCGGCTGATCGCGCACATCGGCCAGGTCGAGCAGGCGGCGCGGCGGCGTGCGCCGGCGCGCATCGTCGCGAAGATGAATGCGCTGACCGACCCGGCGCTGATCCATGCGCTGGTGGCGGCCGGCGCGGCCGGCGCGCAGATCGACCTGATCGTGCGCGGCGCCTGCTTGCTGCCCGCCGGCGTGCCGGGGCTGACCGAGCGCATCCGCGTGCGCTCGGTGGTCGGGCGCTTTCTCGAGCACACGCGCGTGCTGTATTTCCGCTGGGGCCGCGGCGGCGACGACGAGGTGCTGTACCTGAGCAGCGCCGACTGGATGACGCGCAACATGTTCGGCCGCATCGAGTTGGCGTGGCCGGTGCGCGAGCGCGCGCTGCGCCAGCGCGTGATCGACGAATGCCTGGTGCCGTACCTGCACGACACGCTGGATGCGTGGTCACTGGCGGCCGACGGCCAGTACCGCCGCGTCGGCGAGGCCGGCGTCAGCGCGCAGCAAGCGCTGATGCGCCGCTACGACCCCCGCGTGGAGTGAGAGCCTGTGAAGCCTTCCGCCACACCCGCTCATGCGCCCGAAGCGGCGCCGCTCGTCGTTGCAAATGCTCGCCATAGCTCGGGCTATGGCTGCGCTTTGCGCCTAGATCGACCCCGTTTCGGACGCCCGCTCGGGCGCGCCGGAACACCTCACAGGCTCTGAACCGATGGACCTGGAATGGACCTGATCCTTTGGCGCCACGCCGATGCGGGCAACCCGCTGGACGACGCGGTGCTGGACCTGCAACGCCCGTTGTCGCCGAAGGGCGCCAGGCACGCGGCGCGCATCGCCGAGTGGCTGCAGCGGGCGTTGCCCGAACGCACGCGTGTGCTGGTCAGCCCGGCGCTGCGCTGCCAGCAGACCGCGCGTTCGCTGGGCCGCAAATTCCACACGCGCGATGCGCTGGGGCCGGGCGGCGACGTGCACGCGCTGCTCGCGCTGGCGGGCTGGCCCGAGCGGCGCACGCCGGTGCTGATCGTCGGCCACCAGCCCACGCTGGGCGCCGCCGCGGCGTGGCTGATGGCCGGGGCAGCCGCCGGCGGCGCCGCTTTGCGCGGCAGCGGCGCAGCGGCGCTGGAAGCGCACGCGCCTGGCGCGCCGTCCTGGGCGATGCGCAAGGGCGCGGTGTGGTGGTTGCGCCGCCGCGAGCGCGCCGGCAGGGTCGAAGTGGTGCTGGTCGCCGTGCGCGCGCCCGACGAGCCCTGAGCGCTGTCGATCCACCCGTCGTGATGCAGCCCCGCTTGCGGCGCGGGAACGCACGCGGCCGGGGCGGCGCTCAGCGATCGAGGGTCGTGGTCTCGACCTTGGCCTGTGCCACAGCTGTCTGCGCGATGCGAACGCCGCGCTGCAGTGCCGGGCTCGGCGGGCGTGCCGCAGGCTCGCTGCCGGGCGCGGCGGCGCGCGCATACAGCGTCGTGCGCTCGGCCAGCGGCCGCCCGACACCGGCGGCGATGCGGCGCATGTCGCTCTCGTCGAGCAACTGGCCGTTGGCGCCGCCGGCGGCGCGCGTGATCGATTCGTACATCAAGGTGCCGCCCAGGTCGTTGGCACCGGCGCGCAGGCACAGCGCGGCGCCTTCGGGCGCCATCTTCACCCACGAGGTCTGGATGTTCGGGATCAGCGGGTGCAGCACCAGCCGGCCCACCGCGTGCATCAGCAGCGCCTCGCGCAAGGTGGGGCCGGAACGCGACGCGCCCTTGTGCCACAGCGGTGATTCCATGTGCACGAAAGGCAGCGGCACCAGCTCGGTGAAGCCGCCGGTTTCGGCCTGCAGCCGGCGGATGCGCAGCAGGTGCCGCGCCCAGTGCTCGGGCCGTTCGACATGGCCGAACATGATGGTCGCGGTGCTGCGGATGCCCACGCCGTGCGCGTCGCGCATCACCTGCAGCCATTCCTCGGTGTTCAGCTTGTCGGGGCAGATCACGGCGCGCACCTCGTCGTCGAGGATCTCGGCCGCCGTGCCCGGCAGCGTGGCCAGGCCGGCGTCGCGCAGCCGCGCCAGGAACTGCGCGGTGGACAGGCCCAGCGTGCGCGCGCCGTGCAGGATTTCCAGCGGCGAGAACGCGTGCACGTGCATGCCCGGCACCGCGGCCTTCACCGCGGCAACCAGGTCCAGGTAGGTCTGCCCGGTGTAGTGCGGGTGGATGCCGCCTTGCATGCAGACTTCGCCGGCACCGGCCGCCCAGGCCTGCAGCGCGCGTTCGGCGACTTCGCCGGCTTCGAGCTTGTAGGCCGGGCCGCGCAGGCTGTGCGCGCTGCGGCTCTTGGCGAAGGCACAAAAGCCGCAGCGGTGCTGGCAGATGTTGGTGTAGTTGATGTTGCAGTTGCGCACGAAGGTCACGGTGTCGCCGACCACCTCGGCGCGCAGCGCGTCGGCCGAGCGCACCACGGCCTGGAAGTCGGCGTCGCGCGCGGCGAACAGCTGCACGATGCCGGCTTCGTCCAGCTCGTGGCCGTCGCGCGCGCGCGCCAGCAGCGCGGCCACTTCGCGCGTGGCCGGCGCAACCGGTGTGGCGCCGTGCCGCAGCGCGCCGAGCACGGCAGCGCTCAGGCTGGGCGTGGGCGCCGCGCCGGTGCCGGCCAGCCAGGTGTCGGGCCGGGCGAAGCCTTCGGCGTCGGCCAGCCGCAGCACCGCCTTGCGCATCGCCGCGTCGGTCCAGCGCGCCGCGTCGCGCACGCAGGCGGGCACCAGCGCCAGGCGTTCGACCAGTTGCCGGCCGCCCGCGCGCGTCTGCGCTTCGAGCTGGTCCAGATGCGGCCATGCGGCCTCGGGGTTGACGTGGTCGATGGTCACCGGCGACACGCCGCCCCAGTCGTTGATGCCGGCACGCAGCAGCGGTGCCAGCTCGCCCGGGCGCAGGTTCGGCGGCGCCTGGATCGACATCGCGGCACCGAACACCAGCCGCGCCATCGCGATGCTCCAGGCGTGCTCGTCCAGCGACGGCTCGGGCGCGTGCGCCATGCGCGTGCCGGGCTTGGCGCGGAAGTTCTGCACGATCACTTCCTGGATGTGGCCGTGGCGCTCGTGCAGTTCGCGCAGCGCCAGCAGCGAGTGCACGCGCTCGGCGCGGGTCTCGCCGATGCCGATCAGGATGCCGCTGGTCATCGCCACCTGGGCCGCGCCGGCCGCGTCCAGCGTCGCGAGGCGGGTGGCCGGCAGCTTGTCGGGGCACTTCCAGTGCGGCCCGCCGCGCTCGCTCAGCCGCTCGGCCGACGATTCGAGCATCAGCCCCATCGACGCCGCGAGCGGGCGCAGCTGGGCCAGCTCGGCTGCGCTCAGGTTGCCCGGGTTCAGGTGGGGCAGCAGGCCGGTTTCGCGGTGCACCAGTTCGGCCATCGCGGCCACGTAGTCGATGGTGCTGGCGTAGCCCAGCCGCGCCAGCTGCTCGCGCGCCGCGCGGTAGCGCAACTCGGGCTTCTCGCCCAGCGTGAACAGCGCTTCGCGGCAGCCGGCCTGCACGCCGCGCCGCGCGATGTCCAGCACCTCGTCGGGGTTCAGATAGGCGCTGGGCAGCGTGCGCGGCGCGGTGGCAAAGGTGCAGTAGCCGCAGGCGTCGCGGCACAGCCGCGTCAACGGGATGAAGACCTTGCGCGAATAACCCACGCGCAGCCCGTGGCCGCGCAGCGTGAGTCGTTCGGCGCATTCCAGCAGCGCGTGCAGCGGCGCGCCGGCCGCCAGCGCCAGCGCTTGGGCGTCGCTCAGCCGGGCGCCGCCGCCGGCAAGGCCTAGCAGTCGATCGATGGCGTGGTCCATGGCGTGGCCTTCCAGGCGTCAAGGGTGGGGGCGAAGTGCTCGCCGTGGGCGGCCCGCAGCGCGGCGAGGTCGGCCGGCTCGTCGACGTCGAAGGCGAAACCGGGTGAGCGCGCGATGAAGGGCAGCAAGCCGCGCTCGCGTGCCTGCTGCTGGTGGCGCGCAAAGCTGTAGCGCCCGAAGCAGAAATCGAAGGCCAGCGGCGGCGCGACGAAGACGGCGTTGGTGCCGTGGCCGATGCGGTCGCTCGCCAGGCCCAGGCCGCTGTCGCGCGAGCGCACGACGAACTCGTCGATCTCGTCGGCCGCCAGCAGCGGCAGGTCGGCGTGCAGCACCAGCAGTTCGTTCGCGCCCGCTGCGGCCAGCTGTCTGGCGCCGCTGGCCAGCGCCGCGTTCAGGCCGCCGCCGGGGTCGTTCAGCGCCAGCGCGGCGGCAGGCAGAGCAGCGCGTTCCTGCGTCACGATGGCGATGCCGTCGATCTCGTGCGCGGCTGCCAGCGAGCGCACCACATGCTCGAGCATCGTGCGGCTGAAGCTTTCGCGCTGCGCCAACGACAGCACCTGCGCCAGCCGGCTCTTGCCGCAGGCGAAGGACTTCAGTGCGATCAGCGCCCAGCAGCTCATGTCGGCCTCGAACGCCGGGCGCGCAGCGCCGCGGCGCTGTCGTTGCGCAGCTCGGCGGCCAGCTGCAGGCTGGCGCGCGCGACGCGCTGCCGGTCGTCGTCGCACTGCATCAGCGTGTCGCACAGCCGCACCGCCACGCCGGCGTCGGCGGCAATCTCGGCAGCCTGTGCCGCGTCGCGCTCATCCAGCACGAAACCGTCGATCAGCCCGCGGTAGTGGCGCGCCACTTCGAGTGCGCTGCTCGCCTTGCCCAGCTCGGCCATGATCTTCGCGGTCGGGCCCTTCACGGCCGCACCGGCGATCAGCGGCGACACCGCGACCACCGGCACCCCGGCCGCGCGCAGCAACTGGCGCAACCCCGGCACGGCCAGCACCGGGTCGACGCTGAGGTAGGGGTTGGACGGGCAGATCACGATGGCTTCGAGTGCCTCGCCGCGCAACAGTTCGGCCACGCCCGGCGCCGGCTCGCACATCGCGGCGCCGTCGAAGCGGATCTCGTGCAGCGTGGGCCGGCACTGCTGGCGCACGAAGTAGTCCTGGAAGTCGACCCAGCCGGCGTCGGTGCGCACACGGGTGCGCAAGCGGCCGTCGGTCATCGGCAGCAGTTGCGCGGCAATGCCCAGGCGCCGTGCGCTGTCGGCGGTGATCGCGCTCAGCGGCTCGCCGGCGGCCAGCCGGCGCGTGCGCTGCACGTGCATCGCCAGGTCGGCGTCGCCGAGGCGGAACCAGGTTTCGCCGCCCAGCGCCTGCAGCGCGGCCATGAAGCTCCAGCTCTCGTCGCGCCGGCCCCAGCCGGTGGCCGGATTGGCCAGCCCCGACAGCGTGTACAGCACGGTGTCGACGTCGGGGCTGATGTGCAAGCCCAGGTGTTCGAAGTCGTCGCCGGTGTTGACGATCAACCCCAGGGTCTGGGCCGGCAGCACATGCAGCAGCCCGTCGGCCAGCTTGGCGCCGCCGACACCGCCGCACACCGCGGCCACGCGCATGGGGTTCACTGGAACAGGTCCTGCTCGAGCGGGCGGATCAAGGCGCCGGCGCCGCACAGCGGCGCGCGCGGGCGCAGCCCCTCCACGATGACCACCGGCAGGCCTTCGGCGCCTTCGCCCATGGCCAGCGCGGCGCCGGCGCACACCGCGTCGGCAAAGGCCACCTGCGTGACTTCGAGCTTGCGGCCCTGGCGGTCGGGTTCGCCGCGGCGGTCGATCAGCGAAGGCACGCCGGCCGCGCCCAGCGCCACGTTGACCACGCCGTTGCGCCACGGCCGCCCGAAGCTGTCGCTGACGATCACGCCGGGGCGCACGCCGGCGCGTTGCTGCAGCCGCTCGCGCAAGGCCTCGGCCGAGCGGTCGGGGGCCAGCGGCAGCAGCAGCACGCGCTCGGCCTCGCCGGCGCGCGCGTCGTCGGCGTGGTCACCGCCGCCGGGCACGTTGGAGCGGTCGATGCCGGCGTTGGCCATCACGTAGCCCAGGCGGTGGCGCACGATCAGCACGTTGGGCACCGCGCGCAGCACCGCGCTGGATTCGGCCAGGATCAGCTCGACCACGCGTGCGTCCTTGCCGGTGACGCCGGCCAGCTCGAGGGCGCGCGCCGACGGCGTGACCGAGCGCAGGTCGACGCTGCGGCCCTCGGCCTTGGAGACGACCTTCTGCGCGACGACGACGATGGCGTCGTCGTTGATGGCCACGCCGGCGCGCTGCGCCGCGGCCAGGATCAGCGTGGCCAGGTCGTCGCCTGCCCGCACCTCCGGCAGACCGGGCAGCGGTGTGAAGCTGACCGATGCGGCCATGGCCGGGGCGCTGGTCTGCGGCTCCAGGCTGCGGGCCCTAGGCGGCCGCGGCCGCGTCCATGTCGAGCTGGCCGCTGATGCGGATGCCGGCGCCGTCGACGCGGTAGGTCTTGTTCATGAAGATCAGGATCGAGGTCAGCGCCTCGGCCGCCGCCGAGTTGGCCAGCGCGCCGGCGTGCAGGCCGCGCAGGCCGGCTTGCTGCGCCAGCTCGACCGCGACCGCGCGCGCGCCCTTGTCGTCACCGAACACCAGCACGTCGCACTGCACTTCCTCGTCGGTGGCCAGCTTGTGCGCGGCCACGTTGTGGAAGGCCGACACCAGCCGCACCTGCGGCCCCAGCAGCGCCTGCGCACGCTGCGCGGCGCTGCCTTCGGGGGGCAACTGCACGCGCATCACCTTGGGCGGCACGAGCGGCACCGTGGTGTCGATCACCACCTTGCCGGCCAGGGCAGGGCGGATCTCCTCGAGCACCTGCAGCTGCGACGCGAACGGCACCGCCACCACGACCACGTCGGCGCGCTGCGCGGCTTCGAGGTTGGCGGCGCCAGCGACCTCGAGCTTCAGCTCGGCCGCCAGTTGTGCGGCCGCCGCGCTGGCCTTGGCCGCATCGCGCGAGCCGATGATCACGCGCCGGCCCGCCTTGGCCCAGCGCCGCGCCAGCGCCGCGCCCAGGTTGCCGCTGCCGCCGATGACGGCGATGGTCTGTGTCATGTGATGCTCCCGTGGATCTGGTGCGTCGCCGGCGCGCAGCGCGCGGCGCGCGATTGTGGGCTGCAAGGCCGTCAGCCCTGGCGGATGCGTTCCATCAGCGCCTGCGCGATCTGCGCCGGCGTGCCGCTGAGGAATTCGCAGTTGCCCTGCACCTGCGGCACGAACTGGCGCTTGAGCACCACCTGCGGCTCGAGTGCCGCGGCGTCCAGCCCCAGCGTGTCGATGGCGATGACTTGCGCGCTCATCTTGCGTGCCGCCATCTTGGCCTTGGCCGACGGGAAGCGCGGCGCTCCCAGCTCACTGCTGACGGTGACCAGCGCCGGCAGCTTGGCGCGCACCACCTCGTCGCCGTCGGGCGTGGCGCGCGTCACCGTCAGCACCTGAGCGGCGCATTGCAGCTCGCGCGCCAGCGTGGTCACCGCGCAGCCGAGCTTCTCGGCCAGCAGCAGCGGCACCACGCCCTGGTCGTCGTCGGAGGCCTGGCGGCCGCACAGCACCAGGTCGGCGCCGCCGCTGCCGGCGATGTAGGCGTGCAGCGCATTGGCCACACCGCCGCAGTCGAGTTCGCGCGCACCCGGGTCCAGCGCCACGATCTCGTCGGCGCCCAGGGCCGCGCATTGCTTGAGCATGGCCTGCGCGTCGGTGCCGATCGTGACCACGCTGATGCGGCACTCGATGCCGGCGTCGCGCAGCCGCAGCGCGGCTTCGATGGCCTGCTCGTCGTAGCCGTTGATCAGCCGCGGGATGGCGGCGACCTCGGGCGTCTTGCCGTCGGCGGCTATCTTCAGCCCGCCGGCCAGCGCGAAGTTGTTCACCGCCGCCGGATCGAGCACTTCCTTGACACAAACCACGATACGCATGGAGATCACCCTGTGGTGTAGAGATGTTGGCGCAGACTGGCTTCGTCGCTGCCGGGCGCGTCCAGACTTTCGGCCTCGCACCACACCGCCTGGTGCGCATAGCCGTCGGGCTTTTGGGTCAGCGCGGTCAGCAGGTACCAGCGCCACGCGTGAGGCCGGTCAGGGCCGAAGTCGCGGTAGTCGCCGCTGAGCGTGCCGGCGAAGTTCTGGCGCCCGGCCAGGTGCGTGCCGGCGATCGGGCCACCGCCGTCGCATTGGACCTGCAGCCCGCGCAGCGCGGCGTTGAAGCCGCTGCGGTACGGCGCGTCGGGCGCCGGGGCGGGTTCAGGCGGCGAAGCGGTCGAAGACATCGAGCGCCTCCTCGACGATGTCGGACAGGATCTGGCGTGCCGGCTTCATCTCGCGCACGTAGTGGATGCCCTGGCCGGCGGCCTCGGTCATCAGGTCCTTGCGCTGGTAGTCCAGCGAGCCCTGGATGTAGTTCGACGACAGCAGCATCTGCAGCGGCGGCTTCAGGATCGGCGGCGCCTGCTCGGATGCCCATTCGTCGTGCCAGGGGCTGCGCGTGGTGCGCATGGTGTAGCCCGAGATGCAGTCGGAGTACACGGTGTCTTCGGTCTCGGCTTCGAGCAGCCGCTCCTTCAGCGGCTGGTTCACGTCGGACTCGCGCGAAGTCAGCCACAGCGAGCCGGTCCACACCCCGGCCGCACCCAGCGCCAATGCGGCCACCAGGTGGCGCCCGGTGGTCACGCCACCGGCGGCGATCACCGGCACGCCGGCTTCGCGCGCGGCGTCGACCACCTGCGGCACGATCGAGAAGGTGCCGATGTTGCCGGTGTGGCCTGCGGCGTCGTAACCCTGCGCGATGATCACGTCGGTGCCGGCGGCGATCTGGCGCTTAGCCTGCTTGGGCTTGCCCACCAGCCCCCACACCTGCATGCCCAGCTGGTGCGCACGCTCGAGCAGGAAGGCCGGCGAGCCCAGGCCCGACGCGAACACCGGCACGCGATGGTCGAAGATCACGTCGAGCTGGTCCATCGCGCGCTTCTGGTCCAGGCCGCCCCAGTGGTGGATGTCGGGTGCGATCTTCGGATCGGGCACGTTGTACTTGTGCTTGATCATCTGCTCGAAGTCGCGGTGCCCCTGCGGGATCATCGCCAGCAGCTGTTCGACCGTCTTCTCCTCGGGCACCGTCGAAGGCAGCACGAGGTCGATGCCGAACGGCTTGCCGCCCACGCGCTCGCGGATCCACTTGATGTCGGCGGCGATCTCGTCGGGCGTGTGCAGCGCCTCGCCGAGCACCGAGAAGCCGCCGGCGTTGATCACCGCGACGGCGACGTC
>ERZ795045.2862-NODE-2862-length-16212-cov-3.946339_pt1 | contig 16212 bp, 13 predicted proteins | sample MGYA00375129_ERZ795045 | MGnify/ENA primary metagenome ERZ795045 (study PRJEB30174, sample SAMN05720166) | activated sludge metagenome | isolation source: anaerobic digester from wastewater treatment plant | place: Japan | collected 2015-05-15 ... | reverse complement strand
ATAACCAACGACGCGTTTCTGGCAAACCGGCTGTAAGGGCTTCTCCAGACCTGATCAAGCACGGCGTCTTCGGGCTCTTTGAAAGACATCGAAGCGAGCTTCCCGGTCGTTTCACGCAATTGCTCGTATTCACTCCGGCACGCTGCGCATCGCGCGAGATGTTCGTTGATGCGGACTGTTTCCTCGGGGGTTAGTTCGCCGTCCAGCAACCCCACAAGCAGCCCTTTGTAGGATTCACAATTGTTCATAAGCTCTTCTCCTCTGGTTTTGCGTTTGGCGCTTCGTCGAGTTTCAGAAAAGCTTCGCGGAACGCCATCCTTGCATGGTAAAGCCTGCTCATCACGGTCCCGCGCGGGATGCGGAGCGTGCGAGCGATTTCATCGTAACTGTGTCCGCAAACGTATTTCATGGCGAGGATTTCGCGGTGCTCGGGCGTGAGCGATGCCATGGCATCCCACACCCGCTGTCTGTGTTCACTCTGTTCCATAAGCTGCGCTGGCGTCGCCGTGTCGGTTGACCGGGCTGAATTCTGCTGCTCCATGGCGCGGTAACGATCGGATGTCTGTCGCCGCGCAATCAGGTTGAAGCAGCGGTTGCGCAAAATGCAGTAAAACCAAGGGTAAAACTGCGGCAGGTCGCTCAGCCTCGGAATGGCAGCGAACGCCTTCGCAAAGGCGTCCTGACAGGCATCGAGGGCGTCCTCGGCGTTCCCCAGAAGTGCAAAGGCATGCCGATAAGCCTCACGCCGATACTTCTGTACAAGGAACTCGAAACCCACCGGGTCCCGATGCTTCACACACAACTCGATTGCGCGCTGTTCGTCCATGCAAAATTTGGTCTTTACTCAATGAACCGGTGACTTCCGACAATATTCAACGCAGCGCGGCAGAGCTGCAACCGAATGATCCCTACCAGATAAAGCCGTTCGTTGCTGGCCGGGCGCAAAGCGTTGCTTTCTTTCGCGCAACATGCCATGCTCCGCCCGTTCGCGACCAAACAACGTCGAATGAACCAGAAACTTCTACAAACCGTTCTTCTGGCAGCCGGCGTGGTGTGCAACCCAATCAATGCACAAACGCAATCCGGCCCAGCCAACAGAACTTCAACACCCCAACTATCAGGTATGACCTTGGATGTGTCCAATTTCGGCCATATGCCCGACGGTTCACCCGTCCGACTCTACACACTGCGCAACAAGAACGGGATGACCGTCAAGGTGACAGAGTACGGGTTGATCATCACCGAACTGCATGTGCCGGACAGGAACGGCAAGCCGGGGAACGTTGTGCTCGGTTTCGACAACCTCGACCGCTATTTGAAAGGACACCCGTTTTTCGGCGCTATTGCCGGCCGTGTCGCCAACAGAATCGGAGGCGCACGCTTCACAATCGACGGCCGGGAATACACCCTCGCAAAGAACAACGGCCCAAACCATCTCCACGGCGGATTGCAGGGTTTCGACAAGAAACTCTGGAACTCGAGACCGCTGCCGTGCACGGAAGCTGAAGCTGCCGTCGAGTTCGAATACACAAGCCCCGATGGCGAAGAAGGGTATCCCGGCAACCTGCGAGTCATCGTGCGTTATACGCTCACCGCCGAAAACGAACTGCGAATCGATTACACCGCCACAACCGACAAACCAACGCCCGTCAACCTCACAAATCATAGTTACTTCAACCTGGCGGGTGAAGGTGACGTGCTCGGACATGAACTAATGATTGCCGCTGATTTCTACACGCCAACTGACGACGGATTAATCCCCACAGGCGAGATTCGCACTGTACATGGAACGGCACTCGATTTCACCTCACCAGTGAAGATAGGCGCGCGAATCAATGAAACAGGATTGAAACCCGGCGGATACGGTTACGATCATAACTTCGTCCTGCGCAGCGGCGGCCAGTCGCTCGCTCTGGCAGCAATTGTGTATCACCCTTCCACCGGCCGCGTCATGGAGGTCCTGACAACCGAACCGGGCGTTCAGCTCTACACCGCCAACCACATGGACGGCTCGGTCGTCGGAACAGGCGGCATCCGGTATCCACGCCATGCCGGCCTTTGCCTCGAAACACAGCATTTCCCGGATTCAATCAACAAGCCGCATTTCCCGCCGGTGCTGTTGCGCCCCGGCCAGACTTACCGCAGCACAACGGTTTTCAAATTTGCCACGAGAACCTGACGTGCCGCCTAAATCCAATTTGCTTTTCGCATCCAAGCCATAACGGGAACTGAAAACCTATGAACACTGACACATTCAAAATACTTCCAGTGGATATCGTCGTGTTTGTTGCTTTCGTCATTGCCGTCGTGAGCGTCGGCTTGATCAAGAGCAAGAACGAAAAAGGGAGTGAGGATTACTTTCTTGCCGGGCGTGGATTGCGCTGGTGGTTGATAGGCTTCTCGCTGATTGCAGCGAACATATCGACAGAACAATTCGTTGGGATGAGCGGCAACGCTGCACAGCATGTCGGCCTGGCAATAGCAAGCTACGAGTGGATGGCTGCAATCACGCTTGTGGTGGTTGCCTTCGCGTTTCTCCCGTATTTCCTGAGGGCGGGCATCTACACAATGCCGGAGTTCCTCGAGTACCGTTACAACGCAACCGCAAGAACAATCATGGCGGTCGCAACGATCCTGATTTACCTGCTGCTGTTGGGATCAGTCACCTATTCGGGAGCACTCACAATCAGCACGCTCGCAGGCAAGGCGAATCACCAGCTCAGTCTCGCCGCCGGCGCGGCAGTAATAGGGCTGATCGCCATGATTTACGTAACGGCGGGCGGCTTGAAAGCATGCGCATGGGCGGACCTCATCCAGGGAAGCGCGCTCATCCTCGGCGGCGCTGTGATCATGATCTTTGCGTTCAAGAAGCTCGGCGCAGCAACTGAAGCAGCAATGATCCTGAGCCCTGACACGGGCGCTGTTGCAGTCAAAACGCTGGCGCCGGATGCAACTGCCATCGAACGATTCTGGAGCCTGAACAGAACGCGAATGAACATGTTCCTGCCCGGAGCAGACCCTGTCTTGCCGTGGACCGCTCTGTTGCTCGGGTTGTGGATACCAAACTTTTACTACTGGGGATTGAATCAGTACATCACTCAGCGGACGTTGGGTTCGGCGTCTCTGGCACAGGGACAACGCGGAATCGTGTTCGCCGCGTTCCTGAAGCTTCTGATTCCGTTTGTAATCGTCATTCCTGGCATTATCGCGTTCAACCTGTATTCGAACAACATGCAGCTTGAAGCCGTCAGCGACACGGCCCGCAGTCTTGCTCGCTACGTGAAAGCCAACCCGGAAACCAAGGCTGTCGTGGTCGTGCAATCGCCAAGCGCAGCCCAGATAGAATCGTGGCAGCCGGGCCGGTACATGTTGGCAGTTTATTCAAACTCGACCGCATTGGCGGCCGTGAAAACGCGCAATCCCTACGTATTACCGCTGACGCAAGATGCGTTTGACAGTCTCGTGCCTGCCCCATTCACCCTATTTAAGACCGAAGACAAGGCATGGAGAAACGTCAATCAAGAACTCGCACGCGAAATCGAAGCTTACAATGAGAAAACCGAACAGGCTGCAAAAGCTGCCAAAGCAACGCCCGCCGTCGAGAAGTTGATAGCATTCAAGTACGACACCGCGCTGGGACAGTTACTGGGCCACGTGCTGCCTCAGGGGGTGGGATTGGTGGGGTTTGTCACAGCCGCGTTGCTCGGCGCGGTGGTCAGTTCGCTTGCAGCAATGCTCAATGCGGCTTCAACGATCTTCGCCATGGACGTGTTCAAGAAACACCTTGCGCCACAAGCAGACCAGCAAACAGTCGTGCGGGTTGGACGCATCTCGGTGATCGTGTTTGCTGTGGCGGCAGTGATTCTGGCCCCGCAACTCGGAAATCCCAAGATCAGCAACAGCATATTCACCATAATCCAGGCCGGACAGGGCTTTATCTCCCCCGGCATTCTGGCCGTCTTTGTCTTCGGTCTTGTAGTGCGGCGTGGACCACCCGTGTGCGGCGTGGTCGGCCTGGTTACAAATATGATCGCTTACGGCCTTATGATGGCTTTCATGCCCAAACTGCAATTCCTGAACCGGATGGCTGTTTGTTTTGCACTTTGCCTTCTTGTGATGGCTGTCATTACCCTGCTGAACCCGTTGCCCAAACCAATAGAGTTCCAGCAGAAAACCACAATCGGATTGGAAAGCTCCCGGAGCGCCAAAATCGCCGGCCTTGTGGTTGTGGCCATCACACTGTTGCTTTACTTCATCTTTAGCCCCGCTGGTCTCGCGAAGTAAAAGACTCCGAGCCTCGTTACGGCCTGCGACGGAGTCGCAGCAGATATTTCGCAGCCCGGGGTGGCAGACTGCCCCGAGGGGCGCAGGCACCGTGTCACTGCCAGTCAGGCAACCTTGGTTCCGGCTACGCCGGGCTGGGAAATGTGCGAGCTAAGACTCCCGTCGGGCCTCTCGGTACTATCCCTTTGTCGCTTGATCACCGATACCTGAGTCGCTTCCCCTGTTCGCTCCACCTCGCCGGGAAGTCGCAGCTCGGTGGCCGATACAACTTCGCCACCAATTTCGCCTTTGCGGCGGGCTCCCGGGCTAGGGCCATCCACACCGGTAGCTTCGTCTGGGCTGACTCGACCGACGAGGATTTCGCCACCACCGGAACGAATCAATTCCTGATCCGCGCCACTGGCGGGGTGGGCATCGGCGAGAAGCTGCCGGACGGCTCAGAGATTCTACAGGTGGACACTCATCCACTGACCGTTTACACGGCGGCGGCGGTTCAGGAACTGCATCGGGAACTGGAGGCGGAGAACCGGGCGCTCCGGGAACGGCTGGCTCGCCTAGAAGAGCTTGTCCAACAACTCCAGAAAGCAATCGGAGGACAGCCATGAAAAACTCGAAATCCGAAACTCGAAGCCCGAAACAAAGAACAAAAGGATTAAAACGAGCCAACAACGCAACCAGTGTCGGCCTCCGCCAACTGGGCAGACTCTTAGCTCAGAAATCTCAGCGCCTGACCAAACCAACAGACCCAAAGGTTCATTCCGATGAGGTTTCCGGGTTAGGACTTTTTCCGGAGCCTTGACGGTGGGCAAAAACGTGGCATTTTATGTGCACACCGTTTGACATGGGGGCGCACTGGTTTCGACCTGTTGGATGCGCCGGTGGCGGCATGCCGAGGATGATCCGTTGGCCTCGTTAATCATCGGATCGAACCAAAACAGCCAACGAAGAATTGGCACTCGCGGCCTAATGCCGCGACGTTCACCGCCTGACACCTGCTGGGGTGGCTGAACGAAGGCAGCAGGTTGGGTCGGTTGTGGCGTTTGCTGCGCAGCCGGCCGAGATAAAAACAGCGAAATAGACTTGGCGGCTCGCGTCGGATCGGTACCGCCGGTCGAATACTCTTATCCGACTAAGCATGTAGTCGCAGCCGGTTATTCTGTCAGGGACGCGGGTTCGATTCCCGCCGCCTCCACCACTTCCAAATAACCTGAATCCATTAACCTGAATCGAGTCTGGCCACTCAGGATTAGTCTAACCCGGAAATCTCACCGGAATGAAGTTTTGGGTGCCTTGGCCTGCTCAGGCGGCGAGATTTCCGGGGCACGCATATTCCTTGATTTCTTGAAGACACCCGTTTCGCAGACTGCTCAGGGTATGAAATATGCGGGCTGAGGCCTGTTGATTTGTGCCGTTGTCACAGCGTGTGAAGAACCAATCCTATCCATTTGGCCGTGGTGCACAGGCGATCCTGAAAGTTACAAAAGCCAGACGTTGTGCTTGCGGCACAGGGCACGCATTTCTTCGGGCCAAAGGCTTGCCTGGATTTCGCCTACGTGCGCCTTGCGCAGAAAATACATGCAAAGCCGCGACTGCCCAATTCCACCGCCGATCGACAATGGCATTTCGTCGTTGAGCAACTTGCGATGCCAAAGCAGCTTCACCCGGTCTTCGCACCCGCGGATTTTCAATTGACGCAGCATCGCTTCCTTGTCCACGCGAATTCCCATCGACGACAATTCGAAGGCGGTTTTCAACACCGGGTTCCACACGAATATGTCACCGTTCAAGCCAGGGCGGCCGTCCATGCCAGGCGTTGACCAGTCGTCGTAATCCGGTGCGCGACCGTCGTGAATGGTGCCGTCAGCAAGCGCACCTCCGATGCCAATTATGAAAGCCGCACCGCACTTCCGGAGAAGGCGTTGTTCGCGTTCTCTAGGGCTCAACCGCGGATATTGCGCGCGTAAATCCTCCGCATGAACAAATACTATTTCTTCCGGCAATTCGGGTCGTATCGACGGGTATCGTTCATAGACGTAGTGTTCAGTGCGTTTGAGAATTGAGTATATCTTGCGCACGATTTTCTTGAGGAACTCGACGTTCCGTTCTGTCGGCGTGATAACCCGCTCCCAGTCCCACTGGTCAACATACAACGAGTGAGTGTTGTCCAGGACTTCGTCCGGTCGGATGGCGTTCATGTCAGTGTACAGACCGTAGCCGGGTTCGAAGCCGAGCTCAGCCAGTTGCATGCGTTTCCACTTGGCGAGCGATTGGACGATCTCGGCGCGCACGCCAGCCATGTTCTTCACTTGGAAGGTGACAGGACGCTCGACGCCGTTGAGATCGTCGTTAATGCCCGTGCCGCCCTCGACGAAAAGCGGCGCTGTTACGCGACTGAGGTTCAGTTCAGTCGCCAGATTCAACTCGAAGAAATCCTTGAGACTCTTGATCGCCCGTTCGGTTTCTTTGACGCCGAGAATCGATTTGTAACCTTTTGGTATTATCAATGCCTGATTCATTGGCTGCACCTGTTGGTCCTGAGAGCGTGGCGACCGGCAAGGCGCGCGCTTCGAATGACCGGGGCGCGCTACATCACAATACCCGGCAGATTTGCGCCTTTCTTTGCACATTCTTGCCGCCTTGTGCAATGCCAGCCGCTTACGCGGGCTCATTGTCGAGGACTTGGCATGCAACTGCCAGCAAAGATTTTTTGCGCAATAGGGTTTATTGACCGGTACACCATGGCGTGAATTCGACCAACGATGGCTCCGTTCACGGCCTTCCCCTCGCCGAATCTGAAAGGCACCCAAACCCACACAACCCCCATATTCATGTTGACAATCGGCACCAAGGCGAAAGAGTACCGATCAAGCGTGAAGTCTTCACCTTGCCAACCAGAAAACCTATGAAAGCACTGAACACCAGCCTTGTGATCGTGCTCGCGTTGTTTGGCGGAGAATCCTTCAGGGCCAAAAGTGCCGAGACCAATCGGATTTCGATTGCCCGTGACGCAGGACAATTCGTGATCAGATGGGATGGGAACGGTATTCTGGAGAAGTCAGATTCCCCACTGGGGATCTGGCAAATCGTAACCGGCGCTGTCAGTCCCTATCGTATTGAAGCATCAGGCAAGGCGGCCTTTTACCGCGTACATAATCTCTTCACGCTCACAGTCACCAAGCTCGGCAACGGCAGCGGCAGCGTGAGGTCTGCCCCTGATGGCATTTTCTGCGGGGAGAACTGCAGTGCCCTCTTCCCTGGTGGTGCGGTGGTAACTCTAACTGCCACGGCAAGTTCAGGCTCCCGCTTCGCGGGTTGGGGAGGCGACGCTTCGGGCATAGATCCCTGCGAAATCACAATCGACGCATCAAAGAACGTAGTCGCGACATTCGACCTTGCGCCGCCCCCTGTCGGTCTGGCGAACGGGGACTTTGAAGACGGTCCCGAAGTGGGATGGGAACAAGCGCCGGGCCAGTTGATTTATCCTGCGTCAGCACTTGGCATCCAAGCGGCCTCAGGGCAGTACGTCGCCTACCTCGGACCTATCGGCGGGAGTCATTCGGCACAAATCGGCCAGATGGTTGCTTTGCCCGCGGCATGGCCGCTCTATCTCCACTTCGCTGTCTGGATCGACTCGCAGGAAACTTGCGAAGTCGGATTGTGGGACACGATGGGGCTTTACGTGAATGGGCAACCTGTGATCGAAAACAGCCGGCTTTGTTGGTCCGACAGCACGGAGGGATGGAAATGGGGAAGCGCAGATATCAGCTTGTGGGCTGGGCAGACAGTCGGGATCGTTTTCGCGCTGTTGTCGCCACAGTTCGACCCTCTGGGGAGCCAGGTTGTGCTGGACGCCATTTACTTGGACAACCAACCTTGAGGGTAAGGACCGTGCAAGTTATGAGCTTTGTTAATTGGGCTGCTGCGGCGTTGCTGGCCCAGGCTGTCGGGTGTTTTCAGAATGCGGCTGGCCAGTCCGATCTCAAGCCGTTGCGCGTGGGAACCGCATCGGTGGAACTCGATGCTGACGATGGAATGGTCATTGCCGGAGGCATCACTGCAGGCAATGCTCAGGGCCAGGAAGCCCCTCTGCGGGTTGTGGCGGTTGTCATCGAGCAAGAGCCGTTCGGCAAGCTGGGGATTGTGTCTTGCGACGTGCTTATGCTCACGAAAGACTTGCTTGAACCGGTTTTTGGCGAGATCGAGCGCGAGGCGGGCCTGGCGAGAGGCCGCCTTCTGATTCATTGCACGCACACCCACCATGCCCCAAGCACGGTGCTCGTGCACGGTTACGGAGCAGAAGAATCTTTTTGCCGCACTCTGCAGGAGGGGATCGTAAGAGCTGTCCGGTCGGCAAATGCCAATCTGACGGCCGAGCCGTGCACATTGTTTTTTGCACAAGGAGAAGAGAATACAGTGGGCGAGAACAGCCGGTTGCGCCTTGCAGATGGGCAAATCTACTGGGTTGGCCCGCGCACCAACGTGGTGCGCCCGACCGGACCTTTTGACGCTGAGTTGCCCGTGCTCGCTTTTCGTGGTCAATCGGATCAGCTCCGGGCGCTGATCTTCAATCACTCGACGCACAACATCGGCACGAGGCAACCAGGGAAACGGTCACCTGGCTTTTACGGTCTGGCGGCCCAGGACCTCGAATCAGAGTTGGGTGGCAAGGTGTGTTTCCTCGCCGGCGCCTTCGGTTCAACGCACAACCTGAAGTTGTCCGGGGAAACCTTGGCGCAACGGATCAAGCAAGCCGTCAAAGAAACCATGGCAATGTCAAAGCCATTCCCAACGCATCAACTTGCCGCGCTGAGACAGCCTTTCACGTTCAAGGTTCGGCAGTTTGACGAGGCGGAGGAAGACGCTGCTGTGACGCGGTATTGCCGACAGTATGTTCCATCGCACGCTGATCCGATTATCGAGGTGTTTCGGTCCATGCGACGCCAGTTGGCCCCGTTGCAAGGACAGACCAAGACCACTTGGCTGCAGGTCATGCTGATCGGCGACATCGCCTTTGTGGGCGTGCCATCCGAGCTTTTTACTCAGCTCGGAATCGACATCAAGAACCGGTCGCCATTCCGCTACACGTATGTTGTTGGGCTGGCCAACGACTGGATCGGCTACGTCCCCGACATGACGGCCTTCAAGCTTGGCGGATATCAGGTCTGGACCGGCTATCACAGTTACGTTGAACCCGGCACCGGCGAGCGGTTGATCGATCAAACAATAGAAATGCTGCGGCAGTTGGCTGCAAGGCCATCCAAACCCGAAGTGCATTGAAACCACCTTGCCATCACCACACTGAGCCCTGCACACACGGAAAGCCTGAGCCAGAACTTAGCGTGGCTCTGCTTTAGACCGACTGGGCATGCCGTGCCACAATGCCCGCCGGATACTTGCCGCTCTCGGCGCATGCCCGCCTCGATAAAATGTGGCCGCTCCCCGGCCAGTTCCTCCCGCCGCAACCGAATGCAGCGACAAAAGAATTGATTCTGATTCAGCACATGCCCCTCGCACCCAAGCACATCAAACAAGGACTTAAATAGAGTGACAGGCTCATTGTTTGGGTTTTTGCCCCAGGATTCCGGCATGCTCCGGAGATTGTCCCTTGTTCGGAGCCGCGGTTGCCGAAGTGTGTGGAGGAACGCCTCGGATGCCGATATGGGGACAGACACGTAGTTTTGTAGGTCATTCCGATCTGGTTCCAGGCACGTTGGTTGTGCTTAACAACAAAGCGGCAGCAAGCTGCCGCACTCCAAGCGCTTCGCGCCTACCAACGCCCACTGCATCCGCGGCAGCGCGTGAGAAACCATCGGGATCAGCGCGCTCTTTCTTGCGACGGAGTCGCAGGGCATATTGCCCAGCCCGGCGTGGGTGAAGGTCCGGAGGGTGCAAGAGCCGGGGGCGTTGCCCGTCAGGTGACTTTGGTTCGGGCTACGCCGGGCTGGGAAATATGCGGTCTAATTCAGGTACTTGTCCGCGTTTTCGCGGGTCACGAGTTGGAAAGGGATGTACACCTGTGTTTCGAAAGGTTCTTTTCTGATGATCTTGACCGCCAAATCAACCGCGCCCTGTCCCTGGCCGCGGGCATCTTGGAACACGGTTGCATCCAATCGGCCTGCTTTGACAGCCTGAAGTGCATCAGAAATGGCATCTACACCAACCACTATCACCTTGTCTTTGAGTCCTGCTTGCTCAAGGGCCAACAGCGCCCCCATGGCCATTTCATCGTTTTGGGCGAACACGGCATTTATCTTCGCACCGAGCGATTGAATCCAGTTTTCCATTAGGCTCATGGCCTTTGCGCGGTCCCACTCGGCGCTTTGTTCGGCGATGAGCTTCAAGCCGGGAAACTTTGCAAGGGTATCCTTGGCACCACGATCGCGCTTGATCTGCGCTGCTTGTCCCATGAATCCATGCATCATGACCACGTTGCCCCGGCCGTCCAGCCGCCGGGCAATGTACTCCATTGCGAGCCTTGCCGATTCCTCATCGCGCGACCCAACAAACGCTGTCGGCGCAGCTCTTGTTTCCGAATTGACGTTGATTATGGGAATGCCGGCGGCGATTGCTTTCTCGACAGCGGGCGAACTGGCCTCCACTTCGCAAGGGTTCAGGATGATCGCGTCCACGCGCTGCGCGATGAAAGTCTCGACCTGCTGGACCTGGCGGTCTGCGCTTCGCTGTGCGTCATTAACGATGAGCTTCACCCCCAGCTCGGCGGCGCGGGTTTCCATTGCACGGTGCAGCATGACAATGAATTCGTTCGACAGGTTCAGCAATGAAACCCCTATCAACACGCGCCCTTCATCGGACTTGCGCTGTGCGCATCCGGACAATGCAAGTGCCAGAATGAACGCCAAAAGCCGTTTCACGATTTCTCCTTGCGCTGGTCCAGCCAGACTGCACCGACGATGATTATGCCCTTCACGATGGCCTGATAGTACGAGGACACGTTAAGCAAATCCAGCCCGTTGTTGATCACTCCCATCAGCAGCGCGCCAAGAATCGTGCCTCCAACGCCACCAACGCCTCCGGACAAACTGGTGCCGCCAATCACCACCGCCGCTATTGCATCGAGTTCGTATCCAACCCCGGCGTTTGGTTGGCCGGTCGTGATGCGCGCCGCAAGCACAACCCCGCCCAAACCCGCCAGCGCGCCACAAATCGTGTAAGCAAACAGTTTCACGCCTTCGACATTGATGCCGGACGCGCGCGCAGCGTTCTCGTTGCCACCAACCGCATACAGGTGCCTGCCCAATCTCAGATTCGACAATAAAACCCACGAAACACATGACACCGCCAGAAAAACAATCACCGGAACTCCGCCGCTGCCAATCCATCTGAAACTCTCCCCAAGGTTTGAAACGGGTTTGCCACCGCTTACAACCAATGCAACACCACGTGCGGCTGTCATCATGCCAAGCGTGACGATGAACGGCGCCACGCGGCCTTTTGTTACGACCAATCCGTTGATTCCGCCACACGCAGCCCCTACAAGAACACCCGCAGCCACCGGCACAATCACAGGCCAATCCCCCGGATGCGCAAAGATAGCAGCAACAACACCGCTGAGCGCAACCACCGACCCGAGCGACAGGTCCACTCCACCTGTCAACAAAACGTATGTAACGCCTACAGCAAGAATCCCGTTTATCGAAATCTGTCGAACTACGTTCAGCAGATTCGGAAATGTGAGAAACACCGGTTTGACAATGCTAAGTGCTGCGCCAATGCACAGCAACGCAACCACAAGACCAAACCGTGACAACCATGTTTTCATCGCTCTTTTGGCATCGCATGCCTGAGGACGGTTTCCTGCGTAACACTTCGTGGATCAAGTTCTGCACAAATCCGCCCCTGGCGCATCACCAACAGCCGTGTGCTCAAAGACAGCAACTCTGGCAGCTCGGACGAAATCAGCAACACAGCCATCCCTTCCCGGGCTAGCTCGCGAACGAAAGCATGCATCTCGGCCTTCGACCCGATGTCAATCCCGCGCGTTGGTTCATCCAAAATGAGAATCGACGGCCGAGGCAGAAGCGTTTTAGCGAGGACAACCTTCTGCTGATTCCCGCCGCTGAGTGTGCCAGCAAGTTGATTCCTGTCCCGCACCTTGATCGAGTAGGCGCGCAGTTGTTCATCCGCCATCGCATTCTCGACCGTGCGGTTTATCCACCAACCGCGCAAGCCTGCCAGGGTAATGTTGTGTTTCACTGACATCATAGGCACCAGCCCGAACTTGTGCCGGTCCTCTGTGACCATTCCTATGCCGTGTGCAATGGCGTCTCGGGGGCTTTCGATCTTCACCACTCTGCCGCGCACGCGCAACTCACCCGCGTCGGGCCGGACAAGGCCAAATATCGCTTCCGCAAGCTCGGTTCGTCCCGCGCCCATCAACCCCGCCAAACCGAGTATTTCCCCCTGCCGCAACGTGAGATCGACCCCTGTGAACTTGCCGCGCTTGGTCAGCCCGCGGAGTTCCAGCGCCACATCACCCGTGGCTGTCGCAGAAGGCCCGACAGTCTCCTCGATATCTCGTCCGACCATCAAAGTTATCAGCGTATTTCGATCAGTATCAGTAATCGGCCGGGTGGCCACGTGCTGTCCATCGCGCAAGACCGTTACCGCGTCTGAAATCCGAAAGATTTCGTCTAGCCGGTGCGAAACATAAATGACACTTACCCCGCGTCGTTTCAGGTCGCCAATGATTGAAAACAACGTCTCAACCTCACGCTCTGAGATGGCCGATGTCGGCTCGTCCATGATCAGCAAATCTGCATTGTGCGCCAGGGCCTTTGCGATCTCGACGACCTGCATCTGCGCCACGGTAAGGTCTTTCATTCGTGTTGTTGGTGGTATTGGCACTCCGATTTGGCCCAGCAACCGTGCCGCCTCGCGCTGCATCTTATTCTTGTCCAGCCACCCGAACCGAAGAGTGGGTTCATGTCCAACGAAGATGTTTTCTGCCACTGTCAGTTCCCTAAATGGCATCAATTCCTGTGGAATCATGGCAATCCCGGCTTTCAGCGCGTCATGAGGATTGCGCGGTCGAAACTGCCGGCCCTTGAAAAGAAGCTCGCCCTCGTCTGGCTGGGTCAGGCCGGCAATGATCTTCATGAGAGTCGATTTCCCTGCACCGTTCTCGCCAACAAGCGCATGAACCGTTCCGCCGGAAACATCCAGCCGCACCCGATCAAGTGCACGGATGCCGGGGAATGATTTCGACACGTTTAACACATGCAGCACGCGCATTCTCTTAACACAGCACAGATCGACCGCAATCGAATTCCGGACACCTGCTAACTACGGAATCTCACCCAATTCAACGCCTTGGTACATCTGGCTGCAGATATGGGGACAGGCACGTTGTTTGTGCATAAGACAAAGGTTGTGGCGAAGGCATCAACAAAGACAGCATGACTGTCGGGTATGGTTGGCGCTCTGTCGCGCACCGGAATCGGTGCAGATGACATTCTGTGCCTGGCACAATATACCTATCCGCGTCGTGTGTGGTGTCTGTGGTCGATGCCCTAACCTAAACTTTTCTGTTGTGAAGAGGTCCGATAAAAGGTAGGGGAACTGCAGCATGAGACCGGGAACTTTCTCTAACGGGCTTTGCAGCCGGGCGCTGATCACTGCGATGTGCGCCGCTGTCTCGCTGCAAGCGATCACAGCCGAACGTTTAGATCGGGGTGTTGTTGGCGTGCGCCGCGCCGACGGCGCCAATTACATAAGCTGGCGGTTGCTGGCCGATGACCCACCAAGTATCGCGTTCAGGGTGTACGGCGCAGCCGAAAGCGGAGAAAGTGGCACCCTGCTGGCGGAGTTGCGCGACAAGTGCGATTTTTCCGATCCCGCCCCGGGCAATCGGCAGTATTACAGAGTCGTGCCCGTGGCCGACGGCCGTGTCTTGGATTCCACCGGCACCACAAGAATCGATCAAAGTGCACACGGATACGTCCGAATACGGCTCCAAGGGAATTATCGGGCACAGAAGATCGGCCTGGCCGATTTGGACGGTGACGGGCGGTTGGATTTCATCGTTAAACAGCCGGACTTTAACACTGATCCGTACCAGCAGCCGGGTTATTGGAAGAAGAGCGAAGACACTTACAAGATCGAGGCTTACAAGCATGACGGCACATTCCTGTGGCGGTACGACATGGGCTGGGCAATCGAGGAGGGAATCTGGTATTCGCCGATCGTTGCATACGACCTCGACGGCGACGGGAAAGCAGAGGTGTTCTGCAAGGGCGGCGAAGGAGATCCGCGCGAGCCCACCGGGCATGTCAAATCCGGTCCGGAGTTTTTGGTCGTGCTTGACGGTCCGACCGGCCGCGTGAAACAACGGCTGCCGTGGCCGAGCCGGGACGGCTTTGAAGATTACAACTATTACTCGAGGAATTTGCTCGGCATTGCGTATTTGGATGGTCAAAACCCCCACCTCATCGTCGAACGTGGCACATACACGATTATAAAACTGGAAGCCTACGGTCCCGACCTCAAACTGAAGTGGCGATGGGAAGCCTCCGGCGACTGCGCGTGTTACCGCGGTCAGGGCATGCACGGAATGCACGCGGCGGATGTGGACGGCGACGGCCGCGACGAAGTGGTCATCGGTGCGGCTGTAATTGATGACGATGGCCGCCCGCTGTGGAACACGCGATTTGGGCATCCGGACGTTTGTTACGTGGCGGACATTGACCCGATCAGACCTGGCTTGGAGATATTCTATGGCATTGAACCACGGCATAACAGCAATGCTGTTTGCCTCGTTGAAGCACGCACCGGACGCCTCATTTGGGGCAACCCGGAACGAACCGTCCATGTGCACGGACAGGGAATGGTCGGAGATATCATAGCGTCCGAGCCTGGCATGGAATGTTATGCTGGCGAAGCCAAGGGCGGGACCAATTACTGGCTTTACACTGCGGCGGGCAAGTTGATTGGGCACATCAATCTGGGCGATCTGAGTCCGAAAGCCGTTTATTGGCATGAAGGATCGACAAAAGTGTACGTTGTCGGGCAGCGAATGTTTGTCTGGCCGAGCCGCGAGATCGGGCGGATCGAAGGCCGTGTGATTGGAATTGCTGACTGCATTGGAGATTGGCGCGAGGAGATAATCACCGCACTCGAAGGCGAAATCCGCATTTACACAACGACGACCTCGGCGGCTTTCCGCAGGGTTTGCCTCATGCAAGACCGGCTTTACAGGAACGACGTTGCTGTGCAAACGATGGGATATTTTTATCCGCCCCAGCTCGGCAAACCGCTCCGATGAAAACGCCCCAGGTGCGGAAACGCTCCAAAACAGAATCACAACTTCCCATACTCGGCCCGCCATGAATACTGTGAGATCTCATCTCATCGACAAGATCGCACAAGGATATCGAGCAGCTCAGGTTCTGTTCGTTGCCGTTCGGCTTGGCTTGTTTGATGCGCTTGGGAAACGTTCAATGACTGCAGTGCAGCTCGCGAAAGCACTCCGAGCCGACCAGCGGGCAACACGAATGCTGTCCGATGCGCTTGTTGCCCTCGGGATTCTGGTCAAGCGCGGCCCTGCATACGCAAATTCGCGTCTGTCTGAGTCATTTCTGTTGAAGAACTCGCCGACCTCGCAACAGGCATTGATTATTCATAATGCAGCGCTTTACGAGCGTTGGGCGTGCTTGTTTGATGCAGTGAAAACAGGGACGCCGGTGCCGTCGGAGGTGGAAGATCGACGGCTTCGCAGGGACGTTCTGGCGTTCAGCCGGGCGATGGCCGCTTCCGGGTCAATCCAGGCAGCCGAAACAGCGGCGAAGATTGATTTGCGCAGCGCAAAGCGCATGCTGGACATCGGGGGTGGCCCGGGGGTTTACGCGATAGCGTTCGCCCGGCGTTGGCCGAAGCTGCACGTGACGGTGCTTGATTGCGCGGAGGCGATCG
>ERZ795045.2858-NODE-2858-length-16237-cov-4.873131_pt1 | contig 16237 bp, 15 predicted proteins | sample MGYA00375129_ERZ795045 | MGnify/ENA primary metagenome ERZ795045 (study PRJEB30174, sample SAMN05720166) | activated sludge metagenome | isolation source: anaerobic digester from wastewater treatment plant | place: Japan | collected 2015-05-15 ... | reverse complement strand
GTGCGAGGTGCCGAGCTCGCCTTGCAGCTCCCAGATCAAGTCGGACAGCTCGGCGCGCGTGGCGACAAGCGGCAGCAGCGGTGCGTAGCGCTGCCACATCGCCGGCCAGTCCACCCCCGACATGTCGGCCACCCAGAAGTGATCGCGCTGCGCCCGCCATACCTCGTGCAGCATCTGGCGCCATTCGGCGCGAGGGTCCACCGACACGCGCACGCGGTTCAAGTCGAGCCAGCCGCTGCGGCGCGACGGCGCGTCGTCGCCGGCGTGTGGGGCGGCGCTGTCCTTGGCGCGGTCGGCCGCGACCGCGCGCAGCCGCTTGCCGTCGCGCACCAGCACGGTGGCGTGGTCGGCGGCGAGCTGGAAGTCGTCGCATTTGTCCAGCAGCGTGTCGGCCTGCAGGGTGTCGAAGTCGAACACCTCGAGCCGGCCGGCGCCGTCCTTGTGGCCGCCACGCCCTTGCTGGCCTTCGATCGGCAGCACGGTCCACAGCAGCTTGCCCTGCGCCGCAGCGGCGAGCTTGCCGAAGCGGTTCTCGGCCACCGGGAAGGCGGCGATGCGCTGCGCGATGCCGTCCAGGTCGATGCGCAAGGGCGGCGCCTTGCCGTCGTCCTTGCCATCGCCCTTGGTGTGGCCGCCGTCATCGGGCTTCAACCCCTTGGGCTGGGGCTCGAAGGGTGCGGGGGCGTCGGCCTGCAAGGCGATCAGGTAAGGGCGTGCGCCGCGCGGGAAGCTCATCTCGAACTGCACGCTGTCGTACACCGGGTCGTAGGTGCGCAGCGACAGGAAGTACAGCCAGCGCCCCTGCGGGTCGAAGCTGGGGCTGTAGTCGCGGAACTCGGGCCGCGTCAGCGCGTGGCAGCCCCCGCTGGCCGCGTCGCACAGCTTGATGCCGCGCTGGCGCGCGCTGGCCTGGTGGCTGTAGGCCAGCCAGGCGCCGTCGGCCGACCAGGCCAGGTCCTCGCAGCGGCCGGCGCCGCTGTGGTCGACGACGGTGCACGCGCCGCTGGCCACATCGCCCAGCAGCAACTGGTTGCGGTGGTTGGCGATGGCCAGCCGGGTGCCCTGCGGTGCGGCGCGCAGCTCGTGCACGTTGCCGATGTCCCAGTCGAAGGTGCGCACGCTGCCGTCGTGGTGCAGCTCGATGCGCTCTTCGCCGCGGGCGTCGCTGACCACGACCAGCGTCTTGCCGTCGGCCAGCCACTGGCCGTGGCGGTAGCGCACGCCGTCGGCCGCGCCGGCCTGGCGCACCGCGCCTTCCCACAGCGCCATGGTGTACAGCTTGCCGCGCACGTCCAGCGCCACGCTGTGGCCTTGCGGGTGCAGCTGCAGGCCGCCCAGGTGGTCTTCGGCCGGCACGAAGCGGCGCGCGCTTTGCGTGCGTGCGCTCGGCACCTCGATGTCCAGCGCGTGGTGTTCGTCGCGCTCGGGATCGAGCAGCCACAGCCGCGCGCCGCATTGGTAGACGATGCGCCGGCCGTCGCTTTGCGCGTGGCGCGCGTAGCAGGTGTCGTGGTCGGTGTGGCGGCGCAGCTGCGTGCCGTCGGGCCGGCACGAATAGAGGTTGCCCACGCCTTCGGCATCCGACAGGAAGTACACACGATCACCGATCCACATCGGGCAGCTCAGGTTGCCGGCCAGCTCGTGCATACGGCGGAACTGGCCGCTGCCAGCGGCGTCGATCCACAACTGGCCGACGGTGCCGCCGCGGTAGCGCTTCCAGCGCGCCGGGTCGGCGGTGTTGCGGCCGATCACGCGCGCGCTGCCCGGGCCGAAGCTCAGATGGTTGACCTGGCCCAGCCGCAGCGGCTGCGGCAGGCCGCCCGCCGGCTCGACGGTGTAGGCCTGGTGGTTGCGGAAGAAGGGCTGGCCCCAGGTGCTGACGAACAGGATCTGGCCCTGCGGTGTCCAGCCGCGCACCAGCGTGTCGGGGCCCAGCCAGGTCAGCCGCCGCGACGGCCCACCCAGCGCGGGCATCAGGTAGACCTCGGGGTGCTGCTCGTCGCGGCCGATGTAGGCGATCCAGCGCCCGTCGGGCGACAGGCAGGGCGTGGACGGCTCCGCCAGCCCGGCAGTCAGGCGCTGCGCGACGCCGCCGTGCGCGCTGGCGCGCCACAGGTCGTCGTCGCTGACGAAGACCACGGTGTCGCCTTGCAGCGTGGGCTGGCGCAGGTAGGCAGCGTCGATCATGGTGAGCGCTTCGCGTCGTCGTCGGGCCGCAGAGTATGCGTGCGGCCCGTTGCGCAGGCGGCCGCCGGGGTTTGTTACCGTTGCTGCCACTCAATCTTCGGAGATCACGATGAACTATCGCTGCGCGCACCCCTGGTCGTTTGCGAAGTGGGGGGCCGCGCTGGAGCCCACGCCCGGCGAGCTGCCGCCACCGGCCGGCCACGAGGTGACGCTGCGCATCACGCACTGCGGCATGTGCCATTCGGACCTGCACATCCAGGCCGGCGGCTTCGACATGGGCGGCGGCAAGCTGTCGTCGCTGGAACGCAGCGGCACCGCGCTGCCGGTGACGATGGGCCACGAGATCGGCGGCGAGGTGGTGGAACTCGGCCCCGAGGTACGCAGCGTGAAGCTGGGCGACAAGGTCGTCGTCTACCCGTGGCTGGGCTGCGGCCAGTGCGCCACCTGCGAGCGCGGCGACGAACACCTGTGCCTGCGCGCGATGCGCAACATCGGCATGCAGTTGCCGGGCGGCTACGCCGACCTGGTGCGCGTGCCGCACGACAAGTATCTGGTGCCCATCGGCACGCTGGAGCCGGCGCGCGCCGCCACCTTCGCCTGCGCCGGCATCACCGCGTATGGCGCGATCGGCAAGATCGACGCGCTGGGCGCGGACGACTTCGTTGCGGTGATCGGCTGCGGCGGCGTGGGCATGACCGCGGTGGCGCTGCTGTCGGCCACCAGCCCGGCCAAGATCGTCGCCATCGACCCCGACGCGGCCAAGCGCGACGCCGCGTTGCGGCACGGCGCCGCGCTGGCCTTCGACCCCGGAGCGCCCGAGGCGGCCAAGACCATCGGCAAGGCCTGCCGGATGAACATCGCCGCCGCGGTGGACTTCGTCGGCGCCGAATCCAGCGCGGCGCTGGCGGTGAACCTGGTGCGCCGCACCGGGCAGGTGATCATCGTCGGCCTGTTCGGCGGCGAGCTGCGTTTGCCGCTGCCACTGTTCCCCTTGAAGTCGCTGCGCGTCAGCGGCTCGTATGTCGCCGGGCTGAACGAACTGCGCGAGCTGGTGGCGCTGGCGCAGCGCGTGGCGCTGCCGCCGATCCCGCTGGAGCTGCGCGCGATGGCCAGCGTCAACCAGTCGCTGGACGATCTGGCGCACGGCCGCGTCGTCGGCCGCGTGGTGCTGCAACCCTGAACCCGGCGCCGCAGGCGGCGTCGGCGGCGCACCGCGGCCTGCACCGCTGGCGTGCGCGTCGACGCGGGATGCGAAGCGCTTGCGCGGCCCGCCACTTGTCGCAGAATGAACCAGGCCCCGGCGCCCCCGTCGCCGAGGCCGCACAGGAGACACACGGCGCATGGGCATGCTCGACGACAAGGTGGTGATCGTCACCGGCGCGGGGCGCGGCATCGGCCGCGACATCGCGCTGCTGGCCGCGGCCGAAGGCGCCAAGGTGGTGGTCAACGACCCCGGCGTGTCGGCCGCCGGCACCGGCCACGACGACGGCCCGGCCGCGCAGGTGGCGGCCGAGATCCGCGCCGCAGGCGGCACCGCGGTGGCCAACACCGACAGCGTGGCCGAATGGGATTCGGCCCACCGCATCGTGCGCACCGCCACCGAAGCCTTCGGCACGCTGCACGCGGTGGTCAACAACGCCGGCATCCTGCGCGACCGCATCTTCCACAACATGTCGGTCGACGATTGGAAGGCGGTGATCGACGTGCACCTGCACGGCAGCTTCTACATGGCGCGCGCGGCGGCCGCGATCTTGCGCAGCGAGGAGCGCGGCGCCTTCGTGCACATGACGTCCACCTCGGGGCTGATCGGCAACTTCGGCCAGGCCAACTACGCCGCGGCCAAGATGGGCATCGTCGGTCTGAGCAAGTCGATCGCGCTGGACATGCAGCGCTTCAACGTGCGCAGCAACTGCATCAGCCCGTTTGCTTGGAGCCGGCTGATCGGCACCATCCCGAACGACAGCCCCGAGCAGGCGGCGCGGCTGGCGCGCATGCAGGCGATGCAGACCGCGAAGGTCGCACCGCTGGCGGTGTACCTGCTGGCCGACGAGGCCAGGCACGTCAGCGGCCAGATCTTCGCCGTGCGCGCCAACGAGATCTTCCTGATGGGCCAAAGCCGGCCGCTGCGCTCGGTGCACCGCGCCGAGGGCTGGACGCCGCAGACCGTGGCCGCGCACGCGATGCCGGCGCTCGAGGCGAGCTTCTATGCGCTGGACCGCTCGGCCGATGTGTTCTGCTGGGACCCGGTGTGATGAGCACGACCGGCTTCGGCATCCTGTCCTTCGGCGCCTACCTGCCGCGCGCGCGGCTGCAGCGCGCGGCGATCCATGCGGCCAACGCCTGGTTCGCACCGGGCCTGAAGGCCCTGGCCAAGGGCGAGCGCGCCGTGCGCAACTGGGACGAGGACAGCATCACGATGGGGGTGGAAGCGGCGCGCGACTGCCTTGGCGGCTTCGAGCGCAGCGCGGTGGCGCAACTCGTGCTGGCGTCGACCACGCTGCCCTTCGGCGACAGGCACAACGCCGGCGTCGTCGCCAACGCGCTGCAACTGCCGTCGGCGCTGCGCGCGCTGGACTTGGCCGGCGGCCAACGCGCCGGCAGCAGCGCGCTGGCCGCGGCATTGCAGCAGGGCGGCGCTGACGGGCACACGCTGATCGTCGCCGCCGACGCGCGCAAGGCCAAGGCCGCCAGCGTGCAGGAGATGCAGTACGGCGACGGCGCCGCGGCGCTGCTGGTGGGCCACGGCGAGCCGTTGGCGAAGCTGCTGGCCGCGCACAGCGAGACCGTCGATTTCGTGCACCAGTACCGCATGCACGACCGCGCGCACGACTACGCCTGGGAAGAGCGCTGGGTGCGCGACGAGGGTTACCTGAAGATCGTGCCGCGCGCGGTGGCGGCGCTGCTGGCCGAGGCCCGCGTCGACGCCGGCGCGGTCGCGCACTTCTGCATGCCGGGCACGCTGTCGCGCATCCAGGCGGCGGTGGCCAAGCGCTGCGGGCTGCCGGACGAGTCGGTGCGCGACAACCTGGGTGGGGTCTGCGGCGACACCGGCGTCGCGCATCCGCTGCTGCTGCTGGCGGCGACGCTGGAAGACGCGAAGCCCGGCGACCGCATCCTGCTCGCCGCCTTCGGCGAAGGCTGCGATGCGCTGTTGTTCGAGGTAACGCCGGCCATCGCCAAGGCGAGCGGCCGGCGCGGCGTGAAGGGCGCTCTCGGCCGTCGGCGCGAGGACGGCAACTACATGCGCTGCCTGGCCTTCAACGGCCTGCTCGACATGGAGCGCGGCATGCGCGCCGAGCCCGACAAGCCGACGCCGCTGAGCGTGCTGTACCGCAACCGCGACATGGTGCAGGGGCTGGTCGGCGGCAGGTGCCGCAGCTGCGGCACGGTGCAGTACCCGCGCCAGCGCTACTGCGTCAACCCCGAATGCAATGCGCTGGACAGCCAGGACGACTACGCATTCTCCGAGCGCAGCGGCACGCTGATGTCGTACACCGCCGATGCGCTGACCTACAGCCCCGACCCGCCGACCTACTTCGGCATGGTCGCTTTCGACGGCGGCGGGCGCATGCTGCTGGACTTCACCGAGGTCGAGCCCGGCAAGATCGACGTCGGGTTGCCGGTGCGCATGGTGTTCCGCATCAAGGACCAGGATCCGCTGCGCGGTTTTCAGCGCTACTTCTGGAAAGCCACCCCTGCCTGACGCGAGGAGCAAGATATGGCCACCGGCATCAAGGACAAGGTCGTCATCCTCGGCATGGGCTGCTCGAAGTTCGGCGAGCGCTGGGACTGCAACGCGCAGGACCTGATGGTCGAGGCCTTCGAGGAAGCATTGGCCGACGCCGGCATCGAGCGCAAGCAGATCGACGCCGCCTGGCTCGGCACCGCGCTCGAGGAACAGCACCTGGGCAAGTCGGCGGTGCCGCTGGCGATGACGCTGCGCCTGCCCTACATCCCGGTGACACGGGTGGAGAACTACTGCGCCACCGGCACCGAGGCGCTGCGCGGCGCGGTCTACGCGGTGGCCTCGGGCGCGGCCGACATCGCGCTCGCTTTAGGCGTCGAGAAGCTCAAGGACACCGGCTACGGCGGCCTGCCGCAGCGCGGCCGCGGCGCGCTCAACGACCTGTTCTGGCCCAACCTGTCGGCGCCGGGTTCCTTCGCGCAGCTCGCCGCCGCCTACCGCGCCAAACACGGCGCGAACAAGGCCGACTTGAAGCGTGCGATGGCGCACATCTCGGTCAAGAGCCACGACAACGGCGCCAAGAACCCGAAGGCGCACCTGCGCAACCGCATCACCGAGGACGACGTGCTGCGCGCGCCGATGATCGCCGAGCCGCTGGGGCTGTACGACTGCTGCGGCGTCAGCGACGGCAGCGCCTGCGCCATCGTCACCACGCCCGACATCGCACGCGGGCTAGGCAAGAAGGATCTGGTGGCGGTGAAGGCGCTGCAGGTGGCGGTGAGCAACGGCCAGGAGCTGCAGTTCGACCAGTGGGATGGCTCGTACTTCGCCACCACGCGCATCGCCGCGGCGCGCGCTTACAAGGAAGCCGGCATCACCCGGCCGCGCGAACAGGTGTCGCTGGTCGACGTGCACGACTGCTTCTCGGTGACCGAACTGGTGACGATGGAAGACCTGCAGCTGTCGCCTGAAGGCACCGCGATCCGCGACGTGCTCGACGGCTTCTACGACGCCGGCGGGCCCGTGCCCTGCCAGATCGACGGCGGCCTGAAGTGCTTCGGCCACCCGATCGGCGCGTCGGGGCTGCGCATGGTCTACGAGATGGTCTTGCAGCTGCAGGGCCGGGCGGGGCAGCGCCAGCTGAAGGCGCCGACCTGGGGCGTGACGCACAACCTGGGCGGCTTCCCGAGCCAGAACGTCGCGGCGATTTCGGTGATCGGAGCCTACGGCGCTTGAGATGCTGCAGCCGCTGGGCTTGAGCCGCATCCCCGACAGCGCCGAGGCGCTGCGCCCTGCGGTGCGCGCCTTCCTCGACGAGGCGCTGCGCGGCCGACCCACCGACCAGCTGGCGCGCTCGTGGATGGGCTTCGACGCCGACTTCAGCCGCGCGCTGGCGCGCCAGGGCTGGGTCGGCCTGACGCTGCCGCGCGACTACGGCGGCGGCGGCAAGGATGCCTTCCACCGCTTCGTGCTGGCCGAGGAGCTGTTGTGCCGCGGCGCGCCGGTGTCGGCGCACTGGATCGCCGACCGGCAAAGCGGCCCGCTGATCCTGAAATACGGCAGCCAGAAGCAGCGCGAGTTCTACCTGCCGAAGATCTGCTCGGCCGAGGCCTTCTTCTGCATCGGCATGAGCGAACCGCAAAGCGGCTCCGACCTGGCCGGGTTGCGCACCCGCGCCACGCGCAGTGCTGACGGCTGGCGATTGAAGGGTCAGAAGCTGTGGACCACCAACGCGCACCGTGCGCACTACATGATCGCGCTGGTGCGCACCCACGGCACGCCCGAGGATCGGCACAAGGGGCTGTCGCAGCTGATCGTCGACCTGTCGTTGCCGGGGGTCACTGTGCGCACCATCGGCGACCTGGCCGGCGACGCGCACTTCAACGAGGTTTTCTTCGACGACGTGTTGCTGCCGGCCGACGCGCTGGTCGGCGACGAGGGCGCCGGCTGGGCGCAGGTCACGGCCGAACTGGCCTTCGAGCGCAGCGGGCCCGAGCGCATCTACGGCAGCATCGTGCTCTTCGATGCCTGGATCGACTACCTGCGCAGTTTGAAGCAGCCCAGCGAGGCGGACCTGATCCTGGCCGGCAAGCTGCTCGCGCACTTGGGCCCGCTGCGCGAGATGTCGTTGGCCTTGACCGCGCGGTTGGCGGCGGGCGCCAGCCCGGTGATCGAGGCGGCGCTGGTCAAGGACCTTGGCACCGAGTTCGAGCAGGCGTTGCCCAACTGGCTGGCCGATGCGCTGTACGCGTCGCCTGAGCAAGCGCCGCCGCCGATGCTGCTGCGCACGCTGCACTACGTGCTGCAGGTGTGCCCGACCTTCTCGCTGCGCGGCGGCACGCGCGAGATCCTGCGCGGCGTCATTGCCCGCGGGCTGGGGCTGCGTTGATGGACGCGCTGCTTGCCGATTCCTTCGAGCGGCTGCTGGCGGGCGTGTGCAGCCCGGCCGTCGTGCGCGAGGTTGAGCGCAGCGCCGATGCGTCGGCGTTGTGGACCGAGGTCGAAGCGTCGGGCTTCCTGGGCCTGCTGGTTCTGCAGTGGGGCGGCGCCACGCTGCGCGACGCCTTCCCGCTGTGGCTGGCCTGCGGCGCATACGCGCTGCCGCTGCCGCTGGCGCAGACGATGTGGGCGCGCGGCGTGCTCGCTGCCGCCGGCTTGCCGATGCCCGCCGGGCCGGTGGCGCTGGCGCCCGGCACACGGCGCGAGGCCGGGGGCGCGCTGCGTTGCCCTGGCGTGCCGTTCGGCGCACTGGCGCGCGCGCTGCTGCTGCGCATGCCCGAGGGCGAGGTCCTGTGCCTGCCGCTGGCCGACGCGGCGGTGCAGCGTTGCGGCGTGCACGGCAGCCTGCAGGCGGACATCGTGTGGCCGTCGCTGCCGGCCGACGCGCTGCGCCTGCCGCCGGGCACCGAGCTGCAAGCAGCCGGCGCGCTGATCACCGCCACGCTGATGGCCGGCGCGCTGCAGCAGCTGCTGGCGATGACGCTGCGTTATGCCAACGAGCGCGCACAGTTCGGCAAGCCGATCGCCAAGTTCCAGGCGGTGCAGCAGCAGCTTGCGGTGCTGGCCGAACAGGCCTTCGCCGCGCGCATGGCGGCGCAGATCGGCTGCGCCGAAGACGGCGTGCAGCCGCAGCGGCTGCGCGCGGCGGTGGCCAAGGCGCGCGCCGCCGAAGCGGCCGACAAGGCGGTGGCGATCGCCCATGCGGTGCACGGCGCGATCGGCGTCACGGCCGAGTTCGATTTGCAACTGCTCACGCGCCGGCTGCAGGAATGGCGCGGCGACCACGGCTCGGCGTCGTACTGGCATGCCGAGCTGGGGCGTGCACTGATCGCGGCGCAGGGCAGGGCGGCGCTGCCCTTCCTGCTCGACACCTTGCTGCCGGGCGCGGCGGCGCGACCGGAGGATGGAACATGAATGCATTCGCGCAGCGGCTCGGCCTGCGATACCCGCTGATCCAGGCGCCGATGGCCGGCGTGCAGTTGCACGCCTTGACGGTGGCGGTCGGCGCGGCCGGCGCGTTGGGTTCGCTGCCGTGCGCGATGCTGAATGCCCAAGCGCTGCGCGCCGAGCTGGCTGCGATCCGCGCCAGGACCGACCGGCCGTTCAACCTCAACTTCTTCTGCCACACCGACCCCGCGCCCGACGCCGCCGCCGAGGCGGCGTGGCGCGAGGCGCTGCGGCCGTACTGCGAAGAGTTCGGCATCGATGTCTCGAAGGCCGCCGCCGGCCCGGGGCGAGCCCCCTTCGGCGACGAATTCGCGGCGCTGGTCGAAGAGTTCCGCCCGCCGGTGGTCAGCTTCCACTTCGGGCTGCCGGCGCCGCCGCTGCTCGAGCGCGTGCGCCGCAGCGGCGCCGTCGTGCTCGCCTCGTGCACCACGCTGGACGAGGCGCGCTGGCTCGAGGCGCATGGCGCCGACGCCGTGATCGCGCAGGGCCTCGAGGCCGGCGGCCACCGCGGGCACTTCCTCAGCGACGACCTGAGCCGCCGGCTCGGTACCTTCGCGCTGCTGCCGCTGGTCAAAGCGGCGGTGCGTGTGCCGGTGATCGCGGCCGGCGGCATCGCCGACGCCGCCGGCGTGGCCGCGGCGATGGCGCTGGGCGCCGACGCGGTGCAAATCGGCACCGCGTACCTGCTGTGCCACGAGGTCACGACCAGCGCTTTGCACCGCGCCGCATTGCGCAGCGACGCGGCGCACCACACCGCGCTGACCAACCTGTTCACCGGCCGGCCGGCGCGCGGCATCGTCAACCGCGTGATGCGTGAACTCGGGCCGCTGCGGCCGGCCCCGCACCCGGCTTTTCCGCTCGCCACCGCGGCGCTGGCGCCGCTGCGCGCCGCGGCCGAAGGCCGGGGTTGCAGCGACTTCTCGCCGCTGTGGTCGGGGCAGAATGGCAGCGGCTGCCGCGAGCTGGGCGCGGCCGAGCTGACGCTGGCATTGGCGCAAGGGTTCGAGCGATGAGCGGCTTTCTTCTCTACGAGCAAAGCGGCGCCGTCGTCACGCTGACGATGAACGCGCCGCAGGTGCGCAACGCGCTGACCGGCAACACCGCGGTGGACGAGTTCGTCGCCGCGATCGAGCGCATCAACGCCGATGCCTCGGTGCGGGTGATGATCCTCACCGGCGCCGGCACCGTGTTCTCGTCGGGCGGCAACGTCAAGGACATGAAGCGCTTCACCACCGACGCGGCCACGCCGCAGCAGATCGCGCAGTGGTACCGAGGCGGCATCCAGCGGCTGCCGCTGGCGATGCAGCGGCTCGAGGTGCCGAGCATTGCCGCGGTCAACGGCCCCGCGGTGGGCGCGGGCTGCGACCTGGCGTGCATGTGCGACATGCGCATCGCCTCCAGCGCCGCCAGCTTCGCCGAGAGTTTCATCCGCGTCGGCCTGATCCCCGGCGACGGCGGCGCCTGGCTGCTGCCGCGCGTGGTGGGTTTGTCCAAGGCGATGGAGATGAGCTTCACCGGCGACGCGGTGAAGGCCGACGAGGCGCTGGCCGCCGGGCTGGTGTCGCGCGTGGTGGCGCCCGAAGCGCTGCTGAGCGAGGCGCGCGCGCTGGCGGCGCGCATCGCGCGCAACCCGGGGCAGACCTTGCGCTTCACCAAGCGCTTGCTGCGCGAAGGCCAGCAGCAGCGGCTGGATTCGCTGCTCGAGCTGGCGGCGGCGCTGCAGGTGATCGCGCACAAGACGCCGGCCCACGCCGAGGCGGTGAACGCCTTCATCGAAAAACGCGAACCGGAGTTCGGCGATGTGTGAAGCGGGAGCGGCCCGCGCGTCTCAGCGCGGCAGCCCGGGGCGGCCGAGCCGGATCATCAGCCGCAGGTACTCGAGCCGCGCGTGCAGCTCGCGCATCTGCTGGCGCAGCTTCAGCAGCGCCTGCAGCCGGGCCTCGAGCTCGTCGGCCAACGGCGACGACGGCTGGTGCGGGGTGGGCCGGGGCGGGTTCATGGCAGAGGCAGGCAGTGGGATGCGCAGGCATCTTCGGCCGTGCACGGCGCCGCGGTCAACCCCGCAAGCAGGGTGTGCGGGGCTGCCGGATTCGCCTTCATCCACTGGGTTGATGACGCCATGAAGGTGTGCATCGTCGGCGCCGGTGCGATCGGCGGCTTCATCGGTACGCGGCTGGCGGCCGCGGGCGGCAACCAGGTCAGCGCGGTCGCGCGCGGTGCCACCTTGCAGGCGCTGCGCGCGCATGGCTGGCGGCTGCGCCAACCGGGCGGCTTGCTGCAAGCGCCGGCCATCGCCAGCGACGACCCGCGCGAACTCGGTGTGATGGATCTGGTGGTGATCGCGGTCAAGGCGCCGGCGCTGGCCGAAGTCGCACGCCGCGTCGCGCCGCTGCTCGGCCCCGACACGGTGCTGCTGCCGGCGATGAACGGCGTGCCGTGGTGGTTTGCGCAGGCCACGCCGGCGCTGGCCGGGCAGCCGCTGCGCAGCGTCGACCCCGACGGCGGCATCGCCGCGCAGCTGCCGCTGGCGCGGGTGCTGGGCTGCGTGGTGCATGCCAGCACCTTCACGCCCGAGCCCGGGCTGGTCGAGCAGCGCATGGGCCAGGGGCTGATCGTCGGCGAGCCCGGCGGGGGCGGGTCGGCGCGCGCGCAACGACTGGCCGACCTGCTGCGCGCCGCCGGCTTCGACACCACGCTGTCGTCCGACATCCGCCGGGACGTCTGGTACAAGCTGTGGGGCAACATGACGATGAACCCGGTGTCGGCGATCACCGGCGCCAGCGTCGATCGCATCATGGCCGACCCGCTGCTGCTGGCCTTTTGCAGCGCGGCGATGCGCGAGGCCGCCGCGGTCGGCGCACACATCGGCTGCGCCATCGAACAAAGCCCCGAGGACCGCCACGCGGTGACGCGCAAGCTCGGCGCCTTTCGCACCTCGATGCAGAACGACGTCGACGCCGGGCGCGCGATCGAGCTCGACGCGCTGGTCGCGGTGGTCAGCGAGATCGCGCGGCGCGTGGGCATCGCCACGCCGAACATCGACGCGCTGCTGGGCCTGACCCGGCTGTTCGCGCGCGTGCGCGGGCTGTACCCCGAGGCGGGCGCCGGCTGATGGCGCGCGCGCCCGGCCTTCAGGCCGGTGCCGCGACGATATCGATTTCCACGCGCTGGTTGCGGGCCCGGCCCTGCGCGGTGTCGTTCGGCGCCACCGCATGCGAGTCGCCCAGGCCGCCGCTGTACACCAGCGTGGCCGGCACGCCTTGGCGCTGCAGCAGTTCGGCCACCGCGGCGGCGCGCGCCTGCGTCAGCGGCACGGTGCTGGGGAAACGTTCGGGCGGCTCGACGCCGACCGACACGCTGGCGGTGAAGCTCTTGACCACCACGCGCTGATCCCCCAGCTGCCGCAGCGCGGGTGCCAGCTCGATCAGCAGCGCCGCGCCTGCCGCGCTGGGTTGGGCGTTGCCGTCGGCGAACAGGGCAGGGGCCAGCGTCAGCCGCACCAGGTGCGGCAACTGCTCGATGCGCAGCGCGGCGCCGGCGGGCTGATCGTGCAACTGCGCATCGAGCCGAAGGTAGGTCGGCGACTTGGCCACCCGCTGGTCGTAGGGCAGCGGCGCGACGCAGGCCGACAGCGGCACGATGGCGATCAGCGCGATGGCGAAGGGTCTGGGCGGCATGCGGCGCGCTCCGGCTGTGCGGGACCCGATTGTGCGCAATCCGCTCGTTTCCGAGCGCGCCCCGTGCCGCAGGCTAGAACGCGAAGCTCGCGCCGATCACGGGGCCGCTGAAGCGCAGGTCCGTCACGGGTGCGCCGCTCTTGAAGTCGTAGTCGAGGTAGCGCCAGGTGGCGCCCAGCGCGCCCCAGTCGAACTGGTAAGCGATGCCGGCGTTCACCTGCCAGGTGAGCCTGGAGTCGCCCGCACCGACGTCGACATAGAAGGGGATGAACCAGGTGCGATCGGCGCCGAGCCGCGCGCGGCCTCTGAGGCCGACGATGCCGTCCCAGTTGGTGAAGCCGACCTCCTTGAAGCCGGTGCGCGGCGGCAGGTTGCCCCCGGTGCCGTGGATGTTCCAGCTCAGGCCGTTGGTCATGTCCAGCATGCGCGCACCGAACAGCAGGTCCATCGCGCCTTCGCTGTCGTCCTTCAGGCGGTAGCTGCCGGCCAGCGTCCAGATCCATGACTTGAGGTCGAGGTTCAGGTCCGCGCTGATGCCCACCGGCAAGGGGTGGCCGCCGATGGCGAAGTCGTGCGAGCCGCTGCGCGATACGCCGAAGTCGGCATACACCAGATCGGTCCACAGCCCCCATTGACCCTGGCGCATGCCGAAGTTGCCCATGAAGGCGAACTTCAGCGCATTGATCACGTCGCCCATGCTGACGTCGATGCTGGGCCCGCCGCCGTTGGGCGGGAACGACGAGGTGCCGCTGATCGCCGGAAACCAGCCGTAGATGGCGGCCTCGAACTGCCAGCCGCCAGCGCCGCCGCCGTCGCTGCTGCTGCTCTGGGACTGCGCGGCCGCGGGCGCCGCGGCGGCCGCGCCCAAGAGCGCGGCGGCAAGGTATTTGCGAACGGGTGCATTCATCGCGGGGGTCTCCTCGTCGGGTCTTCGAGCTGGGGTGGCTTGCGCGGCGCCGCCGCGGGCGGCGTCATGGCCTGTGCGCAGCGCGATTTTGCCGCTGCCGACGGGGGTGTCCACCGGTGTCTTGCCGATGCGGCAGGCCCTGCCGCCACCGCCGCGCCGCACGAAGCGCTTACTTGGGAAACATGAACTGCAACTGCAGCCGCAGCTGCCAGGTGGCGCCGTTGTCGGGGTGTACCACGTTGTAGTAGCCGCCGAACTGCGTGTTCACCGGCAGCTTGCCCAGATGGAAGATCTTGCCGATGCCGCCACCCACCGGTACCGTCCAGCGCTGGGAGCTGTCGGCCTCCCAGTTGGCGGTGACGATCGGCGAGCTCGTCAGATACAGCCCGCCGGGGAAGTTGTAGTTCAGGAAGGGCTGCAGCAGGAAGTTGTTGTAGCGCCCGCCCTGCTTGTCGCTGCTCAGCGACCAGATGTTGTTGAAGAGGGCCCCGTAGACCCACGGGTCGCCCTTCTCGAGCTTGAGCACCACCGCGGTCGGCCCCAGGCCCCAGTTCTTGTTGCCCAGCACCTCGTCGGTGTTGGTCGGCAGCTGCGCGATCGCGCCGGCACCCCAGATCAGCCCGCCCGGCCCCGGGCTGGCCGGCGACAGGAAGGCCGACAGCTGGACGTCGCCCAGGCCGAAGCTGCTGCCCTGGCCGGGCAGCATCGCCGGCTGCCAGATCAGCGGCAGGATCGTGCGCGTGATGATGTTCCAGTCCTGGTTGACCTCGATCGGGATCACCGGCTGGATGTTCAGAATGTTCTGCGTGCCCGACTGCGGACCGGTGTTGAAGTTGGTGTTGTTCTGGAAGGGCACGCTGATCAGGTTGCCCACCGGGTTCTGCGCCAGCTTGGCCAGTGCCTCGGCGCTCATCTCCGCGAAGGCCGGGCCCGCGACGGCGGCGGCCAGCACGCCGCCGAACACGGCACTGCGCTTGCGCGCGCAACCTGGGGGGGGTGTCGGAGATGGGATCTCCCCGATCGTCTGTGGCCGTGCCGGCGCAAGCCCGCCTCAGCGGCCGCTGGCGGCGAAACAGGCCGAGGTGTCCAGCGGGCAGACGACCACGAAGGTCTTCTTCTGGTCGCAGCCGGCAACGCCCACGGTGTATTCGGCGCGCTCGGTGCCGCGCCAGGCGAGCGGCTGCAGCATCACGCTGGACAGCACGGTGGCGGTGGCCGTCGGGCAGTTCAGCTCGAACTGGCCGCGGCGCAGCGCGGCATCGCGTGCGATGTCCTGCTCCTTGGCCAGGAGCTGCGTGTCGCTCTGGCAGCCGGCGAGCAGCACGGCGGCGCAGGCACTCATGCTCAGGATCAGCGATTTCATGGGGCCTCCTTGATTGATTTCGGGGAACTGCGCACTGGCTGCGCGGGCAGCATCTCAGCCATCGGCCGGGTGCGCGAGCCGGCCGGGTCCGACGCGGGGTCATACGCCATGAGCCTATGGCGCATTGAAGCGCCGCCCGGCGAGCACCGCCTCGACGGCGGGCAGGAGTTCGGCCGCGAGCGACGCCTTGTGGACCACGCCGGCGGCGCCGGCAGCCAGCGCCACGGCGTCGATGTGCGCGTCATCGTAGTCGCTGAGCAGCAATGCGGGGCTGTGCGGTGCATGGCTTCGGAGTTCGGCCAGCAGCGCGGCAAGCCGGCCCTCGGCCAGCGCGATGTCCACCACCAGCAGCGCCGGCTGCAGCCGCTGCGCGCCTTCGATCAGCGAGCTGCGGTCACCCACCATGAACACGCCGTCGAACGAGGCCTGCAGCCAGCCGCGCAGGCCCTCGGACAGGCGCTGGTGGGGGTGGCCCACCAGCACGCCGCCGCGGTGCGGTGTCACGGCGCCACCACCACCGTGTAGTGCACGCCGTTCGCGCCGAAGGCCGGCTGGAACCAGGTGTTGCCGCTCAGGTAGTAGGTCGTGCCGTTTTTCTGGATCACCATCGCGCCGGCGGGCAGCGCGGCGTAGCTCGCGCCCATCACGTAGCTGACGGGCGCGGCGCTGGTCGTGACCGTGGTCGTCGTCGTGCGCGTCGTGCCCGGCGGCGGCGCGGCGCCGCCGCTGGCCCCTGCGGCATAACCCGACTGGTAGGCTGCGCCGCTGTTGGCGGCGCCGGTGGCCACGCCGGCGGCATAGGCGTTGGAGGTGGCCGCGGCGTTGGCCGACGAGGCGATCGCCGCGCCCGCCGCCACACCCACCACGGCGCCTGCCGCCGCCGCGCAGCCGTAGCAGCCGCTCGAGTAGTACGGCACCGCCACCGGCGGGTGATAGGCCGGGTAGGCGGGGTAAGCGGGGTAGGCCGGCGG
>ERZ795045.2853-NODE-2853-length-16278-cov-4.277939_pt1 | contig 16278 bp, 14 predicted proteins | sample MGYA00375129_ERZ795045 | MGnify/ENA primary metagenome ERZ795045 (study PRJEB30174, sample SAMN05720166) | activated sludge metagenome | isolation source: anaerobic digester from wastewater treatment plant | place: Japan | collected 2015-05-15 ... | reverse complement strand
GATGGACCTCACTACAAGCACTACAGCCGTGCTCGCGCCGGCCGCCAAGCCGCCGTCGGGCGTCGTCAGCGGCGACGGCCGCTGGTTCGTCGAAACCGTCAACGGCGAGCAGCGCCGCTTCGAGCTCGAGTCCGTGCCGCTGCAAAGGACGACGCGCTGGCAGGACGTGGCGCTGATCGACACGGCCGCGTTCGGCCGCATGCTCGTGATCGACGGCGAGACCCAGTCGGCCGAGCGCGACGAGTTCGTCTATCACGAAGCGCTGGTGCAGCCGGCGCTGCTGGGCCTGCAGCAGCCGCAGCAGGTGCTGATCATCGGCGGCGGCGAAGGCGCGACGCTGCGCGAGGTGCTGCGGCGCAGCGACGTCGAACGCGTCGTCATGGTCGACATCGACGCCGAGTTGATCGGCTTCGCGCGCAGCGAACTGCACGCCTGGCACCGCGGCGCCTTCGAAGACCGCCGCCTGGAGTTGCACATCGGCGACGGTTTCGACTACCTCGCGCGGCGGCCGTGCCAGTTCGACCTGATCATCAGCGACGTCTGCGACTACCTGCCGGGCACCGCCGCGGCGTCGACTTACGGCCCGCGCTTTCTTGCCGCTGCCGCGGCCTGCCTGAAGCCGGCGGGCGCGTTCGTCATGCAGGCCGGCGAACTCGGCCTGCGCACGGCGCAGGCTCACGCCGACACGGTGGCCGAGGTGTGCGCGGTCTTCGGCAACTGCATTTCGTACGCGACCTTCGTCGAATCGTTCTGGTCGGAGTGGTCGTTCGTGCTCGCCGGCCCGAGCATGGGCACGATCGCGATGGCGTCGGACCGTGCGGTGAACCAGCGCATCGCGCGCCACGGCCTCGAGGGGGTGCTGCGCTTCTACGACGGCGCCACGCACGAGCGCATGTTCCGCCTGCCCAAGCACCTGAGGCCGCCGCAGCGCCGCCACGACCCGCAGCGCAACCCGCTATGAACACACCGATGCCGCCGCCGCAGCCGCTCGCGCTGAAGCAGCGCCCCTATGCGCTGCCACTGCTGCCGCCCAACCGCTGCTACGTCGAAGAGGAGGACCCGCCGGCCGACGGGCGCATCGTCTTCGTCGAAGACTCCGACCCCTTCGACAGCTTCCACTACCAGCTGATCCGCATCGTCTTCAGCGGCCGCACCGCCTTTCAGCGCGTGCTGATCGCCGACACCTACAACTACGGCCGCGCGCTGATGCTCGACGGCACGATCCAAAGCGCCGAGGACGACGAAGCGCTCTATCACGAGCTGCTGGTGCAGCCGGCGATGCTGGCGCACGACCACCCGCGCGACGTGCTGATCATCGGCGGCGGCGAGGGCGCGACGCTGCGCGAAGTGCTGGTGCACGCCAGCGTGCGTGCGGCAACGATGATCGACATCGACGCCGAGCTGGTCGAGCTGTGCCGCGAACACCTGGTGTCGTGGCACCGCGGCGCGTTCGAAGACCCGCGCGCACGGGTGCTCGCGCTCGACGGGCGCAAGTTCGTCGAGCAGGACGACGGCAGCTACGACGTGGTGATCATCGACGTCGTCGACATGCTCGACGGCGGCCCGGCGCAAGCGATGTACACGCGCCAGTTCTACGAACTGCTGCGCGGGCGGCTGCGCCCCGGCGCGATCGTCGTCGTGCAGGGCCTGGAGTTCTCGTTTCTCGACGACCGCGCCCACGCCGCGCTGGCGCGCACGCTGCGCACCGTGTTCCCCGAGGTGCACAGCTATCAGGCGACGGTGCCATCGTTCCTCGGCGCGTGGGGCTTCATCATCGCGTCGGACTGGTGGCGGCCATCGGACTGGCGCGCCGAAGACATCGACCGGCGCATCGAACAGCGCCTGGGTGCCGAGTGGATGGACCACCTGAGCGGCGAGTACCTGCAGGCCTGCTTCACGCTGAGCAAGGAGACCCGCTTCCTGCTGTCGCTGCCGGGGCCGATCCTCGAGGACGGCGTGGCCTTCGTGCCACCGCCGTACATCGACGACGTCGAAGCGCCTTTCGCCGAGTTTCCGATCAAGCCCCAGGACAGCCGATGACACGCGACGAACCCGTGCCGGCGGCGGCAGGCGCCACCGCGTGGCGTCTCGAGGCGGCGAGCGAGCCCGAGCACACGCGCTGGCACGAAGTCGCGCTGACGCAGATGCTCGACGGCAGCGCCGCCGGCCCCGGCATGGTGTTCCTGCCCTCGGGTGTGGCCACGCCGTACGCGCTGCAGCAGCAGGCCGACGCCTGGACGCTCGCCGGGCCGCGCGGCGCGCTGCGGCTGGACCTGCTGGTGCGCGGCGACCGCATCATCTGGACGCCGCAGCGCGTCGTGGTGCTCGGCGCGGCCGAGCGGCTGCCCGACGTGGCCGCCGCGGTGGCCCGCTTCAGCTGGATCGAGGGCGAACTGCGCGCGATCGAGCAGATCGCCCACGTGAACCTGCAGGCTGCCGAACAGGACGTCGTGCTGACGCACGCCGTCAAGACCGCCGACCTGGGCCAGCAGCGGCGCGTGGGCCTGCTGACGCAGTCGGCGCACAGCAGCCGCATCCGGTTGACGCGCCTGGGTGCGCTGCTGGCGTTGCCGGGCGACACACTGTCGGGCGCGAGCCAGCGGCTGCTGTCGGAGATGACGCTGCAGGCCGGTTTCGCCGAGCGGCTGCGCACGCTGGACGACCAGATCGAGGTGGCGCAGGAGATCTACGATACGGTCAACGACCGCCTGACCGACTTCAGCCACTTCCTGCGCGAGTTCCGCATCGAAATCCTGATCGTCGTGGTGCTGGCGGTGGAACTCGCGCTGGTGATCCGGGACATGCTGTAGGCCTGCCCGCACCGGCCGAGGTCGCCGAGATGTCGAATTTCTACGGGGTTTTGCGCCGCGTGCTGCTGGTCGAGGACGATGCGATGCTGTGCGAGTCGACCGCGCGCAGCCTGCGCACCGCCGGCTGGGAGGTCGTGGCGCGGCACAGCGGCGGCGCTGCGCTGGCCGCGGTCGCACAGGCGGGCTTCGACCTGGTGCTGCTCGACGCCGGGCTGCCCGACATGGACGGCTTCGCCGTGTGCCGCCGGCTGCGCGACGAAGGCGGCCCGCCGGTGGTGCTGCTGACCGCGCGCGACGAGGTCGCCGACCGCGTCAGGGGCCTGAGCCTGGGTGCGCAGGACTACATCGTCAAACCCTTCGCCGTCGCCGAGCTGATCGCGCGCTGCGAGGCCGTGCTGCGGCGCGGGCGCATCCGCGCCGGGCAGAACCTGCGCGCGGGGGCGTTGCGGCTGGACCTCGCGGCGCGCCGCGCCTGGTGCGGCGAACAGCCGCTGAGCCTGACGCCCAACGAATGGGCCGCGCTGGAATACCTGCTGCCGCGGCTGGACCGCGTGGTGACGCGCGACGAGCTGCAGGCGGCGACGTCCGCAGAGGCTTCGGCGCTGGCCGGCAACGCGCTCGAGGCGCTCGTCTCGCGGCTGCGCGCCAAGCTGCGCGGCACGCGGCTGGCCGTGCGCCCGGTGCGCGGCATCGGCTACATGCTCGAGCTCGAAGCGCAGGCCGAGCCCGGCGCCGGCGGCTGAAGCGCCGCTGCACGCGGCCGCCGCGGCAGCGCGACGCGCACCCGCAGGCCGCCGCCGGCGGCGTCGAGCAGCGCGACCTCGCCGCCGTGCAGCGCGGCGATGTCCTGCACGATGGCCAGGCCGAGCCCGCTGCCCTGTGCCGGCGAACCACCGCCGCGCCTGAAGCGCTCGAGCAGCGGCGCGCGCGCCGCGGGCGGCACGCCCGGGCCGTTGTCCTCGACCTCGACCAGCGCATGTTCGCCTTGCTCGGCGGTGCGCACCGTGATGGTGGCCTTCGCGCCGGCGTACTTGATCGCGTTGTCGATCAGGTTGGACAGCATCTCCTGCAGCAAGAAGGGCCGGCCGAGGGTCTGGGCCGGCTGCAACTCGAACCCGAGATCGGCGCCGCGCTCGATCGCCCGCGGCGCCCAGTCGCGCGCGCAGGCCGACGCCACCGCCACCAGGTCGACCGGCTCGACGCTCACGTCGGCCTGCGCCGACTCGCCCACGCGCGCCAGCAACAGCATCTGGTGCGTCAGCCGCGAGGCCCGGTCGGCGGCGCGCAGCAGCCGCTGCAGCGTCGGCGCCATCGACGGCGGGTGCGGCTCGAGCACCGCCAGTTCGGCCTCGGTGCGCAACGCGGTCAGCGGCGTGCGCAGCTGGTGCGCGGCGTTGGCCAGAAACTCGCGTTGCGCGCGTGCCGCCTCGCGCACGCGAGCGAACAGCCGGTTGATCGACTCGAGCAGCGGCGCGACTTCGTGCGGCGCGCCGTCGACGCGCACGTCGCGCAGGTCGTCGAGCGAGCGGTGCGCGATCTGCCGCGCCAGCGCGTCCAGCGGACGCAGCGCGAAGCGCAGCGCGAGAACCACGCAGGCCGAGGTGGCGGCGACCAGCAGCGCCAGCGCGGCCAGCCCCGCCAGCAGCGCTTGGCGCCGGATCAGCTGCCGCTTGGCCATCGTCTCGGCGACGCGCACTTCGCAGTCGCCGGCGCCGGGCGGCGCGCACGCGACGCGGCGCGCCACGACGCGCACGCCGGCACCGCCGATGAGGTGGTCGCTGCCCACGAAGTCGCTGGTCGGGGCGTCGATGGCGAGGGCGGCGAGCGCGGCATCGCCGCCGATCAGCCGGCGCTGCGGATCCAGCACCGCGAAGTAGACGGTGTCGAGGTTGTCGGTGCGGATGGCCGCTTCGGTCTCGGGCGAGATGCCGAAGTGCGCCGCACCGTCGTGCCAGCGGATCATCTGCCCGAGCACCAGGCCCACGTCGTCCAGCGCGTGATCCAGCGAGGCCACCGCCGGCCTTGCGGTCAGCTCGTACTGCACGGCGGCTCCGGCGGCAACGATCAGCAGCAGCGGCGGCAGCAGCCAGGCCAGCAGCGTGCGGCGCAGGCTGCCGCGCAGCTCAGGCGGGGCCGTCACCGCCGGCCTCCTCGAGCAGGTAGCCGAAGCCGCGCACGGTGCGGATCACGATCCCCGCGGGTGCGAGCCTCGGGCGCAGCCGCGAGACGTAGACCTCGATCAGGTTGTCGGTCGCCGCGCCCGTGGCCTCGCTCAGGCTGTCGGCGATCTGCGCCTTGGCCACCGCCTTGCCGGCACGCTCGACCAGGAAGGCGATCACTTCCCACTCGCGGCCGCTGAGCGCGATCTGCGCGCCGCACACCGTGGCGCTGCGCTTGCCCAGATCGAGGTGCAGACCCCCGATCGACAGCATGCCGGGCCCGTCGCGATGGCGCTGCGTGAGCGTGCGCATGCGCGCGATCAGCTCCTGCATCGCGAACGGCTTGACCAGATAGTCGTCGGCGCCGCTGTTCAGGCCGCGTACGCGGTCTTCGACCGCGTCGCGCGCGGTGAGCATCAGGATCGGCGTCAGGATGCCTTCGCGCCGCACGCGCTGCAGCGTCTCGAAGCCGTCGATGCCGGGCAGGCCGACGTCGAGGATCGCGATGTCGTAGGGGTCGCGCCGCAGCGACAGCGCCACCGGCTCGCCGCGCTGCGTGCGGTCGACGATCCAGCCCTGCGTGTGCAGCGCGCGCTGCGCCGCGTCGGCCAGCAGATCGTCGTCCTCGACCAGCAGTACTCTCATCGCGGGTCGTCACAGGCCGAGCGAGAAGCCAATAAAAAGTTCGGGCCCGCCCAGACGCGTCTGCGCGTCGTCGGTCAGCGAGCGCGCGGTGACGCCGCGCGAGGTGCCGGCGACGCCCAGCTGCAGCTCGAGCCGCCCCGGCTCCAGATCGAAGCGCCGCCGCAGCACCAGCGAATAGTCGGCGCCGCTGCCGTCGACGCCGGGCAGCACCGGCGTCAAGAAGGCGCTCGCGTAATGCAAGTAGCCCACGCGCAGCACCGCGCTGCCGCGCGCATCCCACGGCAGCTCGTGTTCGGCGCTGGCTTCGAGCCGCGTCGATCCCCGCGTCGAACCGGCAAACCCGCTCGCCGCCGACGCCCCGTAGTAGTCCGACAGCGAGTAGCCCAGCTGCAGCGTGAGCCAGTCCCAGCGGCCGATGACGCGCGCCAGCGTCGTGTCGAAGCTTTGCGCCGCACAGCGCAGGCCGCCGGCGCACCATCCGTTGTCGAGGTTGGCGCCGGGGAATGCGGCGTACGCCAGTTCGACGCCGATGCTGGCGCGGCGCGAAAACTCGTAGTCCCACCCGATCCAGCTTTCGATCTCGGCGTTGCCGCCGGGGAACTGGCGCGAACTGATGGTCGACGCGAACACGCCCGCATAGGCGCCGAGATCATGCTCCACCTCGAACTCGGCCTGCAGCGCCGGGCGGTTCCACGACATGCTGCTGCCTTCGTGGAGGTAGTTCGATACCGCCGTCGCGCTGGCCTTGAACTCCAGGGCCTCGAGCGCGCGCGCCGGGCCGCAGGCCAGCAGTGCGGCGAACGCCCATGCCGCGCAGCGCGGGGCTGCGCGCCTGTGAAGTACCCCGGCGCGCCCGAGCAGGCGCCCGAGGCGGTGTCGACCCCGGCGCAAAGCGCCGCCATGGCCCGAGCTGTGGCGAGCGTGTGCAAAGACCAGTGGCGCCGTATCGGGCGCACCAGCGGGTGTGGCGGAATGCTTCATGGGCTCAGATCGGCGGCCCTTGCATCGCCAGCCAGCCGGTTCGCCCCGGCACGCGGCCGGCTTCGATGCGATGCCTGGGCCACGGCTTCGACGCCCGGCTGGCCTGCAGCGCCGCCAGCGAAACCAGAGTATGACCTTGCGCGCGCCAGCCTTCGAGCAGCCGCTCGAACACCGGCCGCAGCTTCATGCCTTCGAGTTCGGCGTGCAGCGTGTAGACCTGATCGCGCTCAACGCCATCGGTCAGCGCCAGCAGATGGCGGTGCACGTTGTCGGCGCCGATGCCGCCCAGGCCGATCAGTTCGTCCAGCGTGGGCAAGGTGGTGGGCAACTGCGGCGGGCCCAGCGGGCGCCCGTCCACCGCCACCGGCACGAACGGGTGCGTGCCGCGCGTGTCGGAGGCGCGCTCGAAACCCAGCGTGTGCTCGGCGCTGGCCGCCGCCTCGTTGAACTGCCAGCCCGCGGCGCCGTGCAGTTGCGGTGCAACGCCGAAGACTTCGGCAAAGCGCTGCGTTGCGCGCTTCATTTCGCCCAGTGCCCAGGCGCCGTCGCGGCCTGAAAGCTGGTCTTGCCAGCGCACGTGGTCCCAGCAGTGCACCCCCACCTCGAAGCCGGCGTCGCGCACCGCGCGCAGCGTGCCGGCTTCGCGCCTGCCGATGTCCGGGCCCGGCAGCAGGCTGCCGTACAGCAGCGTGCGCAAGCCGTAGTGCTCGAGCACCGAGGTGCGCGACACCTTGCTCACAAAGCCCGGGCGCAGCACGCGCAGCACCGCGCGGCCGGTGTGGTCCGGCCCCAGGCTGAACAGGAAGCTCGCGCCGGCCTTGGCCGCCTCGAGCGAGCGCACCAGGCCCGGCACGCCGTCGCGGGTGCCGCGCCAGGTGTCGGCATCGACCTTCAGTGCGATGCAGGCCATGCCGGCTACGGCACCAGCTCGGCGGCCTCGGTCTGATCGCGGTAGTACGCAAAAAGGGCCGCCAGCGCCGCGTCCATGCCCACCTTGGGTTGCCAGTCCAGATCGGCTTGCGTGCGGCCGATGTCGGGCACGCGCTGCAGCACGTCCTGATAGCCGCCGCCGTAGTAGGCCTCGGAGGCCACCTCCACCAGCCGCACGCGGCTGGCGCTGTCGCGATACTCGGGCAGGCTCTTGGCCAGCGCCAGCATCATCTCGGCAAGCTCGCGCACCGAGTAGTTGTTGCGCGGGTTGCCGATGTTGTAGATCTTGGCGTCGGCGACGCCGCCGGCGTTGGCGATGATCTTCACCAGTGCGCCGATGCCGTCGTCGACGTAGGTGAAGCTGCGCTTCTGGCTGCCGCCGTCGACCAGGCGGATCGGCTCGCCGCGCACGATGTGGCCGAGGAACTGCGTGATGACGCGGCTCGATCCTTCCTTGGGCGTGTTCAGGCTGTCCAGGCCGGGGCCGATCCAGTTGAAGGGCCGAAACAGCGTGTAGCGCAGGCCTTCCTGCATGCCGTAGGCGTGGATCACCCGGTCCATCAGCTGCTTGGAGCAGGCGTAGATCCAGCGCGGCTTGTCGATGGGCCCGTACACCAGGTGCGATGCTTCGGGGTCGAAGGCCTCGTCGGTGCACATGCCGTAGACCTCGCTGGTGGACGGGAAGACCACGCGCTTGCGGTACTTCACGCAGTGGCGCACGATCGGCAGGTTGGCCTCGAAGTCGAGTTCGAACACGCGCAGCGGCTCACGCACGTAGGTCGCGGGCGTGGCGATGGCCACCAGCGGCAGCACCACATCGCACTTGCGCACGTGGTATTCGATCCATTCCTTGTTGATCGTGATGTCGCCCTCGAAGAAGCGAAAGCGCGGATGGTCCATCCACGGCGTCACGCGATCCGACTGCATGTCCATGCCGTAGACCTGCCAGTCGGTGCCTTCGATGATGTGGCGCGTCAGGTGGTGGCCGATGAAGCCGTTGACGCCGAGGATCAGGACTTTGAGCATGGGGCGGGCCGATCGGGGTTGGGGTGGGTCAGGCGGCGTCCACAGCAATGCAGGCGCCGTGAAAGCGGTTGCCGAAGGCGGCGGCGTCGAGCGCGGCCGACTCGCCTTCGCAGCGCGCGGCCAGCACGCGCAACGCGCCGCCGTCGGCCGCCAGCAGCCACAGCGCCGCACCGTCGCTGCACAGGCGAAGCCGCTCGCCCGCAGCGGCAGGCGGCGCCGGCGCGTGCCGGGTGCGTTCGATGAACACGCGCTGTGCGCCGATCGACACGAAGGCGCCCGGGTAGGGCGGGGCCAGCGCGCGCACCAGGTCGTGGATCTGGCGGGCGCTGGCGTCGCCGGGGATGCGGCCGTCTTCGGGGCGGCGCGCGCCGAAGTAGGCGCCTTTGGACAGGTCCTGCGGCGTCAACCGGGCGCTGCCGTCGATGAGCCGCGGCAGGCTGCGCGCCAGCACGATCTCGGCGGCGACGACGACCTTGTCGAACACCTCGCGCGCGGTGTCGTCGCCGAGGATCGGCACCGCGCATTGGTCGACGATGGCGCCGTTGTCGGGCTTTTCGTTCATCACGTGCAAGGTGGCGCCGGTCTCGCGTTCGCCGTGCAGCACCGCCCAGTTCACCGGCGCGCGCCCGCGGTACTTGGGCAGCAGCGAGCCGTGCAGGTTGAAGGCGCCGCACGTGGGCAGCGTCAGCCATGGGCTGGCGAGCATGCGGCGGTAGTAAAAGGAGAACACGAACGTGGGCCGGCCCGCTGCCGCCCGGGCCTGCGCCAGCAGCTGCGGTGCATTCGCGTCTTCGGGCGCCACGCAGGCCAGGCCATGCTCGGCGGCCAGTTCGGCGACGCTGGCGAACCAGCGCGTCTCGGCGGGGTCGTCGCTGTGGGTCACCACCAGCGGCACCTGCACTCCCGCATCGAGCAGCACGCGCAGGCAGCGCACCCCGACCTGGCTGTAGGCGAAGACGATCGCGCTGGGGCCGGGCACCGGCATGGACGAGGCTTGGCTCAAGGCTTGCGCTCCAGGATCGCGTTGATGACGTAGCGCGGCCGCGAGCGCACTTCCTGGTAGATGCGCCCGACGTACTCGCCCAGCAGACCGATGCCGAACAGCGCCAGCCCGACCAGCAGGAACAGCAGCGCGAACAGCGTGAACAGGCCGCCCTCCTCCGGGCCCAGCACGATGCGCCGCGCCGCCAGCAGCACGAACAGCAGGCCCGACAGCAGCGACACCACGATGCCCAGCATCGAGAACGCCTGCAGCGGCACGACCGAGAAACCGGTCACCAGGTCGAAGTTGAGCCGGATCAGGCTGTACAGCGAATACTTGGACGCGCCGGCGTGGCGTTCCTCGTGCCCGACCACCACCTCGGTCGGGTTCCTCGAGAACTGGTAGGCCAGCGCGGGGATGAAGGTGTTCATCTCGTCGCACTGGTTGATCAGGTCGACCACGTTGCGGCCGTAGGCGCGCATCATGCAGCCCTGGTCGGTCATCACGATGCCCGTGATGCGCCGGCGCAAGCGGTTCATGCCGCGCGAAGCCCAGCGCCGCCAGGCCGAGTCCTGCCGGTCGCGGCGGATCGAGCCGACGCAGTCGTGCCCCTGGTCCATCGCATCCAGCAGCAGCCGGATGTCTTCCGGCGGGTTCTGCAGGTCGGCATCGAGCGTGACGATGCGCTCGCCGCGGCAATGCTCGAAGCCGGCGAGGATGGCGCGGTGCTGGCCGAAGTTGCCGTTGAACAGGATCACGCGCGTGACGTCGGGCCTGCGCTCGAACTGCTCGGCCAGCAGCGCCGCCGAGCGGTCGACGCTGCCGTCGTTGATGAACACGACTTCGTAGGCCACGTGCAGCGCGTCCAGCGCCGGGTACAGCCGGGCGAACAACGCCGCCAGGCCGGCTTCTTCGTTGTAGACCGGGATCACCACGCTGACGAGCGGCGCGGCGGCCGGTGCCGCGGCCGGGGCTTGGTTCGCAGGGATCTCGTCGCGCAACGCCACCGGGTGCTCCTGGCGTCAGCCCAACGCGCTGGCCGCGGCCGCGACCGCCGCGCAGACACGGTCCACGTCGGCGTCGCTCATGGCGGGGAACAAGGGCAGCGTCACGATGCGCTCGCCGATGTCCTCGGCCAGCGGAAAGTCGCCGCGCGCGTGGCCGCGGGCGCGAAACAGCGCAAACAGGTGCATCGCCGGGTAATGCACCCCCACGCCGATGCCCAGCGCCTTCATCGCCGCGATGAAGGCGCCGCGCCGGGGTGCGGCGCCGCGCGGCAGCAGCGGCTGGAACATGTGCCAGTTGCCGCTGTTGTCGAGGTCGGCCGGCGGCAGTTCGAAGCCCAGCGCGGCATCCCAACGCTCGAAGTAGCGGCGCGCCAGTTGCCGCCGGCGCGCGTTGAAGGCGTCGATGTGCCGCAGCTGCCCCAGGCCGATGGCCGCCGCCAGGTCGGTGAGGTTGGCCTTGGCGCCCCAGGCTTCGACCTCCATGCCGCCGTCGGGCAGGCGCTCCACGCCTTGCAGCCGCAGCTTCTCGAAGCGGCGCGCTTCCTGCGCCGTGTTCAACACCAGGCAGCCGCCCTCGGCGGTGGTGAGGTTCTTGTTGGCGTGGAAGCTGAACGACACCAGGTCGCCGGTGCTGCCGATCTCGCGGCCGTACCAGCGCGCGCCGAAGGACTGGGCCGCGTCCTCGACCACGCGCAGGCCGTGCTTGTGTGCCAGCGCGTACAGGCGGTCGCGGTCGACCGGCAGGCCGGCCAGGTCCACCGGCAGCACCACGCGGGTGCGCGGCGTGATGGCCGCCTCGGCCAGGCTCAAGTCGATATTGCGGGTGCGCGGGTCCACATCGACGAACACCGGCGTGGCGCCGACGGCGAGCACCACGTTGGCGGTGGCCACCCAGCTCAGCGGTGTGGTGATGACCTCGTCGCCGGGCCCGACCCCGCACAAGCGCAGCGCCAGCTCCAGCGAGGCCGTGCCCGAATTGACCAGCCGCACCGGCCGCCCGCCGAAGCGCTGCGACAACGCGGCCTCGAACTCCTGGCACTTGGGGCCGGTGGTGAGCCAGCCCGAGCGCAGCACCGCGGCGGCTTCGCCGATCGTCGCCTCGTCGATCGAGGGCCGCGTGAAGGGCAGCCAGGGCACGGGGGGCGCAGGGTGCACAGGGGGCACAGGAAAGACGGGATTCACGAATGGCCCCCGCTGCGCGCCACCAGCACGACGCCGACGATGATCACGCCGATGCCCAGCCAGCGTTGCGCGTTGAGGTCTTCGCCGAACAACCACCACGCGAGCAAGGCGTTGACCACATAGCCGATCGACAGCATCGGGTAGGCGATGCTGACCTCCACCCGCGACAGCGCGACGATCCACACCACCACGCTGATCGCATAGCACGCCAGTCCGCCCAGGATGGCCGGGTGCAGCGCCAGCCCGGTCGCGGTGCGCCACAGCGCCGGCGCGCCCGCCGCCAGGTTGATCTGCCCGGCGCTCGCTGCGCCGGCCTTGAGCAGCAGTTGCGCGACCGCGTTCAGCAGCACGCCGCTCAAGACCCAGGCGAAGTCGGCGCTCTTCATGGCTTGATCACGAGCATGCGGCGCGGATCCTCGAACACCACGCGCATCGGCACGCCGCGCTGTTGCAGCTCGCGCCAGGTGTCGGGGGTCATGTACGCTGCAGCGCGCGGCAGCGACTGCCACACGACGATGAACTCGTCCAGCGTCGCGATCGATTTGCCGGGTTCATGGCGCTGGCCGAAGGCGAATTCATCGACATAGTCCACCAGCACGACGTTGCGCCGCAGGTAGTACGGCAGTGTCTGATCGTAGCTGCCCACCGCGAACACCGGCGTGTCCTGGTCGATCAGCGGCAGCAAGACCTTGGCCAGCGGGGCGGCACTCTTGAGCTGGCCATAGCTGTCATGCGCCTGCATCACCACCGTCATGGCGACGAAGTGACCCAGCGCGACAGCCAGCAACGCCGCGGTGATGCGGCGCTGACGCAGGCACCACCAGGCCAGCGCGGCAGCGGCGAGGAACAGCAGCGCACCGATGCGCACCGCCGCAACGAACGCCGCCACCACCTGCGGCGGCATGCGCGCGGTGCCCAGGCGATGGGCCTGGGTCGACGCGATCAGGGCCGCGGCCCACAGCAGCGTCGGCACCAGCAGATGCCGGCGCAAGGCGGCACTGCCGGCATCGCGCAGCCGCAGCGTCAGCAGCAGCGCCAGCGCCGGAAACATCGGCAGGATGTAGGACGGCAGCTTGGAGCCGGACGCGCTGAAGAACACGAGCACGAAACCGCACCAGGCGAGCAGCGTGCGCCGTGCCAGGGTGTCGGCGGGCGCGGTGCCCGAGTTGCCGCCGCCAGCCAGCCACGGCAAGCCGCTGGTCCAGGGCAGCAAACCCGCCAGCAGCACAGGCAGGTAGTACCACCACGCACCCACGTGGTGGTGCACTTGCGTCAGGTAGCGGGCGAAGTGCTCGTGGATGAAGAAGAACTCGGCGAAGCCCGGGTTGCGCAGCGACACCAGCACGAACCATGGTGAGGCCAGGGCAAGAAGGATCAGCCCGCCCGACACCAGGTGCATGCGGCGCCACAGCCCGAAGTCGCGCTGCCACAGGCTCACCAGCAGCAAGACGGCGCCCGGGATGACGATGCCCACCAAACCCTTGCTCAGCACCGCGCCCGCCATGGCCACCCACGCGGCCCAGATCCATCGGCGCCGCGCCGCCGGCGTGGCATCGGTGCACTCGGCCAGCAGCACCGCGCACAGCGTCAGCGTGAGAAACAGCGTCAAGCCGGCGTCGAGCGTCAGGAAGTGGCTGTTGGCGATGATCCAGGTGGTCGAGCCGGCGATGGCAAAGGCGCGCACGCCGTTGCCGCGCCCCCACAGGCGGCCCGCCGTGAAGGCTACGGCCAGCACCGTCAGGAAGCCGGCCAGGCCGGGCCACAGGCGTGCCGAGAATTCGCTCAGACCCAAGGCCTTGAAGGCCAGCGCGCCGATCCAGTACTGGAGCGCAGGCTTCTCGAAGTACAGCAAGCCGTTCAGGCGCGGCGTGACCCAGTCGCCGCTGCGTGCCATCTCCAGCGCCAGCACCGCGTAGCGGCCCTCGTCGGTGTGGATCAGCACGCGAAGCCCCAGGCTCGCGAACCAGACCACCGTGAACAGCACCAGCAGCGCCGCCAGCAACCACCCCGGTATGCCGATGTCGCTGCCGTGCGCCGCTGCGCGGCGCCCTGCAAGCCATGGATCGGGGCGGGGGTCAGAACGCATGGGGCGTCATCTGCAGCCGCGCGGTATCGGCCGCCGCACGCGGATGCCGCCGGCATCCTCGATGGCTGCACCAGGCAGACGCAGCGTGCAGCCTGTGTGCCAAGACGCCTGTGTGCCAAGACATAAGGCGGGCGCCTGTGGCCTGCTGGGTCGGGCTGGCCGAGGCGGGAATCCCCGCCGCTGGGCGGGCAACGCAGGTCATTGGGTCTACGACTTCAGTCGCGGCGGCGCAGGCTGCCGGAGTCCAGCCCGCGCCGGTCGACGCTCGGGCTGCCGGCGTAGCGGATGTCGCCGCTGCCGGACGAACGCACGGCCAGGGTGTCGGCCACGTTGAGCTGGACGTCGCTCGCGCCCGATGTCTGCAGCTCGGCGCTCGAGCCGCGCAGGCCGCTGGCGTCGACGTCGCCGTCGCCGCGCAGTTCGAAGCGCTGACGCTGCGCGCGCCCGCGCAGCATGGCGTCGCCGCTGCCGCTGGCGATCAGCTCGAACTGTTCGGTGTCGATGTCGTTCAGCTCGACGTCGCCGCTGCCGTCCATCTCGACGCGCAGGCTCGGCGCCTTCAGCCCGCGCGCGCTGACCTCGGCTGCACCGTGCACCGTCAGCGCGGCCAGCCGCTGCAGCGTCAGCTCCACCATCAGCGGCCGCTGCGCGCAGCCGGCCGTGGGCGCGCCGGCGCGCAGCTCGAGCTTGCCGTCGCCGACGGTCCAGACGAGCGCCGCGGCGCAGGACTCGGGCGTCACCGAGACCGCGGGCCGGTCGGCGATCTCGATCTCGATCTCGAGTTCGATGTCGCCGCCGACCTCGACCCGGTCCACGCTCGGCGCGATCGCGGGCGGCGCCGCAGCGGCCAGGACGGCCAATGGAAGGGCCGCGGCGATCGCCGCGAGCGATCGATGGAGGGTCTGTTTCATGCGCAGCGCCAAGCCGGTTCGGGGATGCGACCGAGCCTAGCAGCCCTTGCCCGCTGCAAACCCGCTCGAGCCTGACGGAGCGCTGAATCGCGGCCGGCGCAGGCCGCTGCGCCGCGCCGCGGCGGGCCGGCGCGCCGGCATCGGCGGCCGAAGGCGGGCCCGCCGATCAGCCCGCGCGCAACGCCGCGCCGCGCAGCCGCAGCGCGTTGCCGATCACCGAAGCCGAACTCAGGCTCATCGCCAGCGCGGCGATCATCGGCGACAGCAGCCAGCCGGTGAACGGGAACAGCACGCCCGCGGCCAGCGGCACGCCCAGCGCGTTGTAGATGAAGGCGAAGCCGAGGTTCTGCTTCATGTTGGCCACGGTGGCCTGCGACAACGCCAGTGCGGTCGCGATGCCGCGCAGGTCGCCCTTGACCAGCGTGAGCTGCGCGCTGTTCATTGCCACGTCGGTGCCGGTGCCCATGGCGATGCCGACATCGGCGCGCGCCAGCGCCGGCGCGTCGTTGATGCCGTCGCCGGCCATCGCGACGATGCGGCCCTGCGATTGCAGCTGCTCGACCAGCTTCAGCTTGTCGGCCGGCTCGAGCTCGCCGTGCACTTCGGCGATGCCCAGGCTTTGGCCCACGGCGCGCGCCGTGCTCAGGCCGTCGCCGGTGGCCATCACCACGCGCAACCCGGCGCGCTGCAGCGCGGCCAGCGCCTCGGGCGTCGTCGCCTTGATCGGGTCTGACACCGCCAGCAGCCCGGCCAGCCGGCCGTCGACTGCCAGGTGCATGACGCTGGCGCCGCGCGCGCGCAGCGTCTCGGCTTCACCGGCCAAGGGCGCGACGTCGATGCCGAGTTGGGCCATCAAGGCCGTATTGCCCAGCGCCAGCGCTTGACCGCGCACCGTGCCGCGCACGCCGATGCCCGACGCCGAGTCGAACTGTTCGGCCTTGTCCAACGGCAGACCCTGGTCGCGCGCCGCGCTGACGATCGCCGCGGCCAGCGGATGTTCGCTGCCCTGGTCGAGGCTGGCGGCCAGGCGCAACACCGCGTCGGCGCCGAAGCCCGCCACGCCGACGGCGCGCTCGAATACCGGCCGGCCTTCGGTCAGCGTGCCGGTCTTGTCGACGATCAGCGTGTCGACCTTGCGCAAGTTCTCGATCGCCGCGGCGTCGCGGAACAGCACGCCGTTGGTGGCGCCGCGGCCGCTGGCGACCATGATCGACATCGGCGTGGCCAGGCCCAGCGCACAGGGGCAGGCGATGATCAGCACCGCCACCGCGTTGATCAGGCCATAGACCCAACTCGGTTCGGGCCCGAACAGGCCCCAGACGAAGAAGCTCAGCAGCGCGATGGCGACGACCGCCATCACGAACCAGCCGGCCACGGTGTCGGCCATGCGCTGCATCGGTGCGCGCGAGCGCTGCGCCTGCGCCACCATCTGCACGATCTGCGCCAGCACCGTCGCCGCGCCGACGTGTTCGCAGCGCATCACCAGCGCGCCGCTGGTGTTCAGCGTCGCGCCGATCAGCTTGTCGCCGGCGCGCTTGCTCACCGGCAGCGGCTCGCCG
>ERZ795045.2850-NODE-2850-length-16299-cov-4.007080_pt1 | contig 16299 bp, 14 predicted proteins | sample MGYA00375129_ERZ795045 | MGnify/ENA primary metagenome ERZ795045 (study PRJEB30174, sample SAMN05720166) | activated sludge metagenome | isolation source: anaerobic digester from wastewater treatment plant | place: Japan | collected 2015-05-15 ... | reverse complement strand
AAGTGGTTCATGTCCCAGTGCAGGATGCAGGGGCGCTGCAACTGGTCGATCTCGTCGAGCTCGGCGCGCAGCGCGCGCGGCACCAGGTTCAGCGCCTCGGCCATGCGCACCAGGTCCACCAGCGTCACACCCTTGATCGACAGCGAGAAGCGCTGGCGCAGCGTCGGCAGATCGGTGTCGTAACCGTGTGCGCCGGCCACCATCGCCAGGCAGGCCAGGCCGCATTCGGCGGCCTCGGTCTGCAGCACGAGCGGCACGCGCCGCCCGCCGATGCCCAGCCGCAGTGCGTCGGCCGCGCCCATCACGCCCCGACAGCCCCGCGCTCGCGCCACGCGAGCAACGGCTCGAACAGCCAAGCCACGAGCCGGCGGCGCTCGAGCAGCACGTCGCCCGCCAGCCGCATGCCGGCAGCGAGCGGCACCGCCTCGGCGTCGTGGCGCGCATCCAGCGCGAGCGTGATGCGAAACAGCGGTTCGCCCGCCGCGGCAGCGGCCGCACTGGTGGCCGGCAGCGCGAGCGCCGCAAGTTCGCTGGGCGCCAGCGGCACCCGCGAGACGTCCACGACATGCGCTGGCCAGTGACCGAAGCGCTCGAACGGGAAGGCCTCGAAGCGCAGCTGCACCGGCAGTCCGGTGCGCACGAATCCGACGGCGCTGGACGGCGCGTACAGCTGCGCCTGCAGATGCGCCCCGGCTGGCACGAGGCTGGCAAGGGCCGACGACGGCGAGACGCTCTGCCCCGGCTCGGCCAGCACGGCGCTCACGGTCCCCGACTGTGGCGCGCGCACGACGATCCGGCGCTCGCCCTGCTGCTCGGCGCTCTCGCGCCGCAACTGCGCGAGGTCGCGCGAGATGCTGCCGGCGATGTTCTCGGCCAGCAGGGGCAGGGTCTGGCGCTCGCCTTCGAGCTCGGCACGTTCGCGCTCGAGGGCCGCACGCTGCCGCGCCAGCGCCTGCTCGGCCGCGCGCAGACCCAGCAGCTCCTCGTCCTTGGCCCGCACCTGGGCCTCCGAGATGAACTGCGCGGCCTGCAGCGATCTCAGCCGCGCCAGCGACTCCTCGGCCAGCGTGCGGCGCTGGCGCTGCAGTCCGACCTCGGCGTCGAGTTGCGCCGCCTCACGCTCGAGCGCCGCCAGTCGCCTGTCGAGCGCGACGCGCCGCGCTGCGGCCAACGCCTGCTGCTGGCGCGCCGCCTCGACCAGGCTGCGGCCACGCTCGTCGATGCTGCGCCGGACCTGGGCTTCGTCGGCGTCCGCCAGCTGCGTGCGCTCGAGCGCCAGCACGAACAGCACGTCACCCGCGGCCACCACCTGCCCTTCGCTCACGCGGCGCTCGAGCACGGTGCCCGCAGCCGTCGGCACGAGCCGGATCAGGCCGCGATCGGGCACCAGCACACCGGGCGCGGTGACGCGGCGCGTGTACTGCGCCAGCGTCAGGAAGGCGATCACCGCGACAAGCGCCGCCACCGCCCCGAGCGTGACGACGCTCAGTGACAGCGGCCGCGCCAGCTGCACGCCGCCCAGCCAGGACTGGGACTGGGCATCGAGCGCCTCGGGGCGAAACAGCGAGCGTGTCATGGCTCGCCAGCGTTCGGTCTACGGCGGCGGTGCCGCACCCGACCCCGGCTTCGAATCACCACCCCGGGCCGACCGCAGGCACGAGGCCACCTGCGGACATGCGGCGTCGAGCCCGAGGCGCTGGAACCCGGGCTACCAAGTCCCCTTGGGTGAAGCCCACGTGCCCTTCGGCGAGCCACCGGCGACCAGCGCCAGTTGCTTGGGATCCAGTTCGACAGGTCTGGATTCGCGCGCCGGCTGCTGCGCTTGGCTCGGGCGTTGTCCACTGGGCTGGGTCTTGCGGCAAAACATGGCTTGCTCCGTTCGACAAGACGCGCGGGATTGCGCGGTTGCCGACATTGAAGCAGCAGCGGCGCATCTGTTGTACTGTCATCTCTGACAGGGTGCGGCGCAGCGCCGTGCCGGAGCGCGCCGCGCGGGCCGCGGCCGTGCGCTGCCGGCGTCAGTGAATGAGCCCGAGCCGCAGCGCCTTCAGCACCGCCTGGTGCTTGTTGGCGCAGCCCAGCTTGTGCGTCGCTGCGTTGATGTGCAGGTTGGCCGTGCGCTCGGTGATGCCCATCACCGCACCCACCTCCCAGGCCGTCTTGCCCTCCATCGTCCAGCGCAGGGCCTCGAGCTCGCGCGGCGTGAGGCCCGGGCGCTCGGGCTGCTGCGCCACCGGCATCAGGATGCGCATGGCGACGTCCTGCGCCACCACTGCGAACAACTGCAGATCGGCGACGATGCGCTGCAATTCGTCGGGCGCCGCCGGCAGCGGCTGATCGCGGTCGACGCCGAGCATGAAGTGGCGCCCTTCGGGCATGTGCAGCGCCATCGCGATGCCGGTCCGGTAGCCGAAGCGCGCCTGCTGCTCCCACAGCTCGCCCACGTTGTGCCGCAGGTAGGTCTGCTGGTTCCAGATGATGGGCATCGTCTGCCGCTTGCAGTGCTGCATCACCGGATCGAGCCGCCCGAGCGCGGGATCGTCGTAGCTGTCCGTAAAGCCGGGCGGGGTATTGTCGATCGCGATGAATTCGCTGCGGCCGGGCGAGCGGTCGATCACCGCCATCGCCGAGACGGTCTCGAACCCCATCCGCTGCGTGAAGCGCACGACCTCGTCGCGGAATTCCTCACGCGTGCGTGCTTCGAGCACTTCGCCATAGCTCCCGGGGAGCATCGATCCTCACACCCCTAATTCGGCGTCCATCCCTGACAGGTTTGACAGTTCCCAAGCGGAGTCGACCTGTCGAAAGATCACGCCATGACTTACGCCGAACTCTCCTCTGCCGCAGCCACCCCACCTGCCGTCACACCCTGGTCGCTGCGCAGGTGGCCGCCATTATTGTGGCAGGTCGAATCGGCAACGCGCATGCGGTTTCGCCACATGGACACGCGTGTCACCTTCCTCGGCGACGACAGCGAGCCGACCGCCGGCCAGACGGTCTGGACGAGCCAGGGCGGCGACGGTGCGGCCGGCATGGCATGGGACTGGGTGCAGATCGGCGAGGGTATCGTCGCGATGGCCGATCCGATGTCCGTGATCACCAATCTGCGGCTGCTGGGTGGCGAAGGCGAAGTGCTGACCGCACATGCGGCGGCGCGCTACCTGAACGAGTTCGTGCGCGCCTTGCCGTGGCAGCACGAGGTGCATCGCGCCATCCGCGGCCTGCCGCACTGAGCGCCCCAAGGGCCGGGCGGCCCCGGGCGCCGAGCCGGCCCCGGTGCGCCGCCCGGCCCGGGCGCGATCACGCCGACGCCGCGTGGCGCAGGCGTCGCGCGACGTACGCCAGCGCCAGCGCCGTGACGAGCACGCAGGCGGCCAGCGCGACGAGCAGGTCGCGCGCCGGCAGCGGCGCGCCTTCGAGCACGCGGCTCATCAGCGTCATCTGGGCCAGCGCGGGCACCCACAGCTGCCAGGGCTGCTCGCCCTCCTGGTTGAACAGCGCCATCATCGGCAGCAGCGTCACCGCCAGCATCACCACGGTGGCGCTGGCCTGTGCCTCCTTGACGCTCCGGCAGCGGATGGCCACCGCCATCAGCACGGCCGCGAGGGCGCCCGCCAGCGGCAGCAGCAGCGCGACGAACCGGCCTGCCTCGCCGATGCCGAAGCGAAACAGCGCCGCCAGCGTCTCGCTGCGCAGCAGCCACTGCCCGGGCAGGAAGCTCGCGCACGACAGCACCGCCACCGCCATCGCCACGCTGGCCACCGCGGCCCACTTGCCGAGCACCAGCGCCCATTGCGGCGCCGGGTTCATCAGCAGCGGCTCGAGCGAGCCGCGCTCGCGCTCGCCGGCCGTGCTGTCCAGCGCCGCGTTGAGCGCGCCGTACAGCACCGCCATCAGCACGAAGAAGGGCACGATGCGCGTCAGTTGCGCCGCACGGGCGCCGACATCGGCCAGGTCGCGCTCGTCGATGCGCAGCGGTTCGACCAGCGCCGGTGCCACGCCGCGCAGCGCCAGACGCAGCGTCGCCTGCTCCTGCGCGAAACCGCGCAGCAGCCGCACCGCGGCCCCGGCGCCGGCCTGCGCGCGCTGGTTCGAGCTGCTCGACACCACCTCCATGCGCGGCGACTCGCCGCGCTGCAGTGCGGCCTCGAAATCGGCCGCCACCACCAGCACCGGATCGCCGAGCCGGCTGCCGCGCAGCTGCGCCTCGTAGTCGGCGGGTGCGGTGCGCACCGTGTAGGTCTGGCGCGCGATGTAGTTGGCCAGCGTCGGCGCGTGCTCGAGCCCCGCCACCACCAGCACGCGCGCCTCGGCGCGCCGTTCCATCGACCCCACCAGCGAGGACAGCAGCGCCAGCACCAGGGGCCCCATCGCCACCGAGCTCAGCAGCACCGTGAGCAGCGTGCGGCGGTCGCGCAGCGCGTCGACCAGCTCCTTGGCGTACACGATCCAGGTCGACGCCATCACCCCGGCTCCAGGCGCGTGGCGGGTGCGCCCGGCGCAGCGGGCATCGAAGGCGCCTGCGCCGCCCGCTCGCCGGCCGTGAAGGCCAGTTGCACGAACGCCTCCTCGAAGTCGTCGCATCCCGTGCGCGCGCGCAGCGCGGCCACCGAACCCTCGGCCACCGCGCGCCCGTGCGCGACCACCACCACGTGGTCGCACAGCCGCTGCACCTCCGGCATGACGTGGCTGGAGAAGACGATGCACTTGCCCTCGTCGTCGCGCAGCCGCGCCAGCGCACGGCGCAGCGCGCGCGTGGCCAGAACGTCCAGCCCATTGGTCGGCTCGTCGAGGACGACGTTGGGCGGGTCGTGCACCAGCGCGCGCGCCAGCGCCGTCTTCATGCGCTCGCCCTGGCTGAAGCCCTCGGTGCGGCGATCGAGCAGCGGCCGCATCTCGAGCAGCGTCGCCAGCTGCTCGGCGCGCGCCGCCGCCGCCGCAGCAGCCAGCCCCTGCAGCCGGCCGTAGTAGACGATGTTCTCGCGCGCCGTCAGGCGCGGATACAGCCCGCGTGCGTCACTCAGCACGCCCATGCGTGCGAGCGCGGCGCGCGGCTGCCGCGCCACATCGATGCCGTCGACCTCGATGCGTCCGGCGTCCGGCTGCACGAGCGCGGCCACGGCGCGCAGTGCCGTCGTCTTGCCGGCGCCGTTGGGTCCGAGCAGCGCGGTGATGCGGCCGTCGGCGGCCTCGAAGCCGAGTCCGTCCAGCGCCTGCACCCGGCGCGCATTGCGGCCACGCCCGTGCACGAAGCACTTGACGAGATCGTGCACGCGGATCACCGCCGCCCCCCCTGCGGCGTGCGCGCGGCGGCGCCCGGCGCGGGGGTCGGCGCGCGCCCCGGCACGCCAGCGACTGCGCCGCCCACGGGCACGAAGACGCCGGGGCGCGGCAGCGCGCGTGCGCAGTCCGCGTCGACCGCCAGCGCGGCCGCGTCGTCCGCGGCATCGATGAAGCGCATGGCCGCCTCGCGCACGCAGGGCAGCATCAGCGTGCCGTGCCCGGCCGCCGGCACGACGACATGGCGCGCGCGCGCGCCGAGCGCGCGCGCCACGCGCGCGCCGTGGCGCGGCGGCGTCGCCGGATCGGCGCCGCCCGACAGCACGAGCGTCGCGCTCGGCGCCGCCGGCACGACGTAGAAGGCCGCCGGCACGGCGCCGCGCGGCCATTGGGCACAAGCGGCGCGATAGAAGTCGGCGTCGCCCTGGCCGAAGTCGGCACCGGGCGGGTTGTTGCCGAGCGCCAGCCGCGGCACGTCCTCGGCGCAGAGGACCGAGAAGTGCATCCCTTCGGCCAGCCGCGACGAGCGCGCGCCGCCGCCGGCGAGCACGCTCGCCAGCCCCGCCAGCGCGTCCAGGCGCCCCGCGGCCGCCTCGGTGATGGCCTCGGGCAGCGCCGCGGCCACCCAGGGCGCGTACAGCGGCGCGCGCAGCAGGCCGAGCACGAACTCGCGCTCGACGACCAGCCGCTCGACGCGGCCGGTGAACGGCTGCGCCACGTCCGCCTCGCGCGGCAACGAAGCCAGCAGCCGTTCGAGCGTCTCGTGCAGCGCAGGGTAGCGCTCGCGGCAGCGCGCCTCGGCGGCGCAGGCCGCAAGCAGCCCGTCGAGCGCAGCCTGGCTGTCGGTCGACAACGACGCCGGCAGCGCCATGTCGGGCGGCGCCACGCCGTCGAGCACCGTGCGGCGCACCGCGCGCGGGAACTGGCGCAGGTATTCGAGCGCGGCACGCGTGCCGTAGCTGCCGCCCACCAGGTCGATGCGCCCGGCGCCCAGCGCGACGCGCACGGCGTCGATGTCGCCCATCGCCACCGTGGTCGTGTACTGCCGCAGGTCGCCCCAGGCGAGCCTTTGCAGCGCGGCGCGGCATGCGGCCAGCCGCGCCAGCCGCTGCGCGCGCCCCGCAGTCAGCGCCAGCGCGGCGGTGGGCGGCAACTCGGCGCACTGCAACGGCGCGCTGGCGCCCGTGCCGCGCTGGTCGACGAAGACCAGGTCGCGGCGGTTCGCCAGCCGCGCGTACATGCGCGCCCAGGTGCCGGCGAGCGCGATCGCGCTCTGCCCGGGCCCGCCGGCAAAGAAGAACACCGGGTCGGCCTCCTTCTGCCGCGCCAGCGCCGGCAGCACGGCGAAGTGCACGTCGATCGCGACGCCGTCGGGGCGCGCCGGATCGAGCGCGCGGCGCACGCTGCCGCACAGCGCAGCGCGCTCCACGCCCTCGGGCCAGCAGGGCGCGAGTTGCCGCGGCGTCGCCCGGGTGGCGGAGGCACGCGGTGTGCCGCCGTCGCCCGTTGCGCCCGGCGCCGCGACGGCCGCTGCCGCGCCGAGACCCGCCAGCAACGCGAGCATCGACCACGCCACGGTGCGCATCGTCGACCCGCCCGGCGCGCGCGGGGCGCGTGGTGCCCGGCGTTCAGCCGAGCATGCGCTGCAGTTCACCGCTGGCGATCAGGCGCGCCAGATCGTCTGCGCCGCCGATCAGCGTGCCCTTGACGAAGACCATCGGGAAGGTCGGCCAGCCGCTCCACATCTTCAGCGCGTTGCGCCGGCGCCAGTCACCGAAGTAGCTGCCGTACTCGAGGTAGTGGCAGGGCAGTCCGGCCTGCGCGAGCAGCCGCCGCGCCTTGCGCGGAAACGGATTCATCGCCATGCCGACCACCACCACCGGGTGCGCCGCCACGGCGGCCTGGACTTCGTCGACCAGGTCGCGGTGCAGCTTGGCGACACGGTCGCGGATCGCCGGATGAAGGCGGGCTTCTTCGAGGATGGCGCGCGGCATGATGGCCGGAGTTTAGGAGAGCCCGTCACCTCTTTCGAACCCCCCTTTCGAACACGCCTTCGAACGGCACGTTCGCCACCGCTCGACGCCGGGGTTTGGCGCGCGGCGTATGCTGCCCGGTCTTCGTCCTGCACTGGAGAAACCCAATGAAGCTGTACTACGCTGCGGGCGCCTGCTCGCTCGCCCCGCACATCGTCGTCCACGAGGCCGCCCTCGCGGTCGAGCCGGTGCGGGTCGACCTGCGCACCAAGAAGCTGGCCGACGGCAGCGACTACCTCGCGATCAACCCGCTGGGCTACGTGCCGATGCTCGAGCTCGACGACGGCCAGCGGCTGCACGAAGCCGCCGTCATCCTGCAGTATCTGGCCGATCGGGCGCCGGCCGGCAAGCTCATCCCCGCCGCCGCAACGATGGAGCGCTATCGCGCGCTCGAATGGCTGACCTTCGTCTCGAGCGAGCTGCACAAGAGCTACTCGCCGCTGTTCAACCCGGCGCTGCCCGAAGAAGCCAAGGCCATCTTCCGCACCCGCCTGCTCGGTCGCTACAAGTGGCTCGACGCCCAGCTCGCGGGGCACGACTACCTGCTCGGCAAGCACTTCAGCGTCTGCGACGCGTATCTGTTCGCCGTCACCAGCTGGGCTCCGGGCGTCGGCGTCGACATCTCCGGCCTGAACAACGTGAGCGCGTTCATGGCCCGCATGCAGGCGCGCCCCGCCGTGCAGGCCACCATGAAGGCCGAGGGGCTGATCAAGTAACTCGGCAGACCCACGCCGGGCGGGCACCCCGCACCCGGCGTCACGCCAGGTGCGCCGCCGCCAGCAGCGCCTGCGTGTAGGCCTGGCGCGGCGCGGCGAAGAGGGCCTCGGCGTCGCCTGCTTCGACCACGTCGCCGTCCTTCATCACGATCACGCGGTGCGACATCGCGCGCACCACCGCCAGATCGTGGCTGATGAAGAGGTAGCTCATGCCGTAGTGGCGCTGCAGCGCCGCCAGCAGCGCCAGCACCTGCTGCTGCACCGAGACGTCGAGCGCCGAGGTCGGCTCGTCGAGCACCAGCACCTCGGGGCGCAGCACGACCGCGCGCGCGATCGCGATGCGCTGGCGCTGGCCGCCGCTGAACTCGTGCGGGTAGCGCTGCAGCACGCCGGCCACGCCGTGGCGTTCGGCGAGGCCCACCTCGTCGAGCATGTCGAGCACCAGCCGCTCGCGCTCGGGCGGCACCAGTTCGGGCCGGTGCAGCGCCAGCCCCTCGCCGACGATCTGGCCGATCGTCATGCGCGGGCTGAGCGAGGCGAACGGGTCCTGGAACACCACCTGCATGCGCCGGCGCATGCGCCGCAGCGCCGCGCGCGGCGCGTTGTCGATGCGCTCGCCACCCAGATGCACCTCGCCGCCTGCGAGCGGCTGCAGCGCCAGCAGCGCCATGCCCAGCGTCGTCTTGCCCGAGCCCGACTCGCCGACGATGCCCAGCGTCTCGCCGCGGCGCAGCGTCAGCGTGGCCGCCCTCACCGCCGCGAACCGGCGCTTGCGAAAGAGCCCGTCGCCGAACGCGAAGCTCACGCCCACCGCATCGGCGCGCAGCAGCGGCGGCGCATCGTCGGGCAGCGGCGGCGCGACGCGCACGGGGCGGCTGGCCAGCAGCCGCTGCGTGTAGGCGTGCTGCGGGCGCGCAAACACCTCGTCGGTGGCGCCGCTCTCGACCAGGCGCCCCTTTTCCATCACGCCGACGCGGTGCGTGAAGCGGCGCACCAGGTTCAGGTCGTGCGTGATGAACAGCAGCGCCATGCCCATCTCGGCCTGCAGCTCGTCGAGCAGCGCCAGGATCTGGGCCTGGATCGTGACGTCGAGCGCCGTCGTCGGCTCGTCGCACAGCAGCAGCCGCGGCCGGCACGCCAGCGCCATCGCGATCATCGCGCGCTGGCGCTGGCCGCCCGAGAGCTGGTGCGGGTAGACGTCGACGCGCTTGTCGGGCTCGGGGATGCCGGTGCGCGCCAGCAGCTCGATGGCGCGCGCGCGCGCCGCGTGCGGCCGCATCGCCTCGTGCAGCTCGAGCACCTCGGCGATCTGGTTGCCGACCGTGTACAGCGGGTTGAGCGCCGTCATCGGCTCCTGGAAGATCATGCCGATGCGGCTGCCTCGGATGGCGCGCATCTGGCGCTCGGACTTCCTCACGAGGTCCTCGCCCTCGAAGCGGATCTCGCCCGTCGTCGTCGCCGCGTCCACCAGGCGCAGCAGCGACAGCGCCGTGATCGACTTGCCCGAGCCCGATTCGCCGACCAGCCCGACCTTCTCGCCCGGCGCGATCGCGAACGAGACGTCGTCGACCACCACGCTCGCGCCGAAGCGCACCGTGAGGCGGCGCACGTCGAGCAACGCGTCGCCCGCTGCGTCCGGTGCGCCCGGTGCGGCGGGTTGGGCGGGCGCAGCCATCGTTGCTCAGCCCTTGCGCGTGTCGAAGGCGTCGCGCAGCGCGTCGCCGATGAAGGTCAAGAGCAGCATCGTCACCACCAGCACGGTGAAGGTGGGCACGATGACCCACCACGAATCGAGGTTGTCCTTGCCGATCTTGAGCAGCTCGCCCAGCGAGGGCACCGAAGGCGGCACGCCCAGGCCGAGGAAGTCGAGCGAGGTCAGCGCCAGGATCGCGCCGCTCATGCGAAACGGCAGGAAGGTGATCACCGGCGTCATAGAGTTGGGCAGCACGTGACGCCAGATGATCTGGCCGCTCGAGAGGCCGAGCGCGCGCGCCGCCTTCACGAACTCGAGGCTGCGGTTGCGCAGGAACTCGGCGCGCACGTAGTCCGCGAGCCCCATCCAGCCCCACAGCGACAGCAGCACCAGCAGCAGCAGCAGCGAGGGCTCGAAGATCGAAGCGAAGATGATCAGCAGGTACAGCTCGGGCACCGAGCCCCAGATCTCGATCAGCCGCTGCAGCACGAGATCGACGCGCCCGCCGAAGAAGCCCTGCAGCGCGCCCAGCGCGATGCCGATCGCCGTGCCGACCACGGTGAGCGCGAGCGCGAACCCGATGCTGACGCGAAAGCCGTACAGCAGCCGCGCCAGCATGTCGCGGCCCTTGGAGTCGGTGCCGAGCCAGTTCTTGGCCGACGGCGGCGCCGGGTCGAGCGCCGGGCTGAAGTAGTCGATCGAGTTGGCCGAGTGCCGGTTGAGCGTCATCAGCGCCCAGTTGCCGGGGCGCGCCAGGATGCGCGCCACCAGCGGCTCGCTCCAGTCGGTGGGCGTGCCGAAGTCGCCGCCGATCGCCTTCTCGCTCGGGTTCACGAACATCGGCGCGTACCAGCGGCCGTCGATGTGCGCGACGATCGGCCGGTCGTTGCTCAGCAGCTCGGCGCCGCCGGCCAGCACCAGCAGCAGCGCCATCAGCCACAGCGAGACGTAGCCGATGCGGTTGCGCCTGAAGCGCGCCCAGGCGCGCTGGTTGGGCGACCTCGGCGCGGCGGCCGGCGCCGCCGGCGTCGCGCCGGCGCCGGCAGGAGGTTGCAGCACGGCGCTCATGCGGCGGCCCGCGCTCAGCGGCTCGCGGCGCCGAACTGCACGCGCGGGTCGACCACCGTGTACAGCAGGTCCGACACCAGCTTGACGACGAGCGCGATCAGCGTGAACAGGTACAGCGAGCCCAGCACCACCGGATAGTCGCGCCGCACGATGCTGTCGAAGCCGAGCAGCCCCAGCCCGTCGAGCGAGAACAGCGTCTCGATCAGCACCGCGCCGGCGAAGAAGGCGCCGATGAAGGCGGCCGGAAACCCGGTCACGAGCGGGATCAGCGCGTTGCGGAAGATGTGCTTGTAGAGCACGCGCCGCTCGCCCAGGCCCTTGGCGCGCGCCACCAGCACGTACTGCTTGCGGATCTCCTCGACGAACGTGTTCTTGGTCAGCAGCGTGACGGTGGCGAAGCTCTGGATCACCAGGCACACGAGCGGCAGCGTCAGGTGCCACAGGTAGTCGGTGACCTTGTGCCAGGCGGACAGCTCGGCCCAGTTGTCGGAGGTCAGGCCGCGCAGCGGGAACCACTCGACGAAGCTGCCGCCGGCGAACAGCACGATCAGCAGCACGCCGAGCACGAAGCCGGGGATGGCGTAGCCCAGCAGCACGAGGAAGGTGGTGGCGGTGTCGAAGTGCGAGCCCTCGCGCACCGCCTTGGCCACGCCGAGCGGAATGCTGATGGCGTAGCTCACGAGGAAGGTCCACAGCCCGAGCGAGATCGACACCGGCAGCTTCTCCTTGATGAGCTGCCACACGGGCTTGTTCTGCATGAAGCTGCGCCCGAGGTCGAAGCGCGCGAAGTTGCCGAGCATCTCGAAGTAGCGCACGTGCGCGGGCTTGTCGAAGCCGTACAGCTTCATCAGCTCCTCGCGCTGCTTCTTGTCCAGGTCGCGCCCGGCCTTGTAGCCGCCGCCCTCGCCGCCGCCGGCGCCGCCGCCGGCCGTCGCGCGCGCCTCGGCCATGATCTGCTCGACCGGCCCGCCGGGCACGAACTGCATGACGACGAAGGTGACGCTGAGCACGCCCAGCAGCGTGGGCAGCATCAGCGCGATGCGCTTGAGGATGTAGCCCCACATGGCGCGTCAGCCCTTTCCTGCCGCCGCCGGCGTGCGCGCGCCGAGCGACTTGTCCCACCAGGTCCACAGCGGCCAGGGCCCGAACTCGGTGAAGCCGCCGATCAGCGTGTCGGTCTGGAAATACTCGGCCATCGTCTTCGGGATCCCGAACTTGTTCCAGTACGAGAAGGTCTCGAACGGCAGGTACAGGTCGGGGATCGACCAGAAGCTCCACATGATGACGCGGTCGAGCGCGCGCGCCGCGTTGCGCAACGCGTCCAGCGTGCGCGCGCCGATCATGGCCTCGATCAGCGCGTCGACGGCGCGGCTCTTGACGCCGCGGTAGTTGCCGTTGCCCGGCTCGTCGGCCGACTTGCTGCCCAGCGCCGCCACCAGGTCGGTGCCCTGCGGCAGCGTGAAGCGGCCCTCGACGATGGCCACCATGTCGAAGTCGTACTGGTCGAGGCGGCGCGCGTAGAGCGCGAAGTCGACCACGCGCACGCGCATCTCGATGCCGAGCTTGTCGAGGTTGCGCTGCCAGTCGACCACGCTCGACGCGCTGGGCTGCATGTACTCGAAGACGAAGGGCTCGCCCTTGGCGTTGCGCAGCTTGCCGGCGGCGTCGAGCTTCCAGCCGGCGGCGTCGAGCAGGTCGCGCGCGTGCAGCAGGTTGCGCCGCAGGCCCTCGGGCGTGGCACCGGTGCTCGGCGCCACCCAGGCCGGGCCGAACACGCGCGGCGGCAGCTCGGCGCGAAAGGGCTCGAGCAGCGCCAGCTCGGCCGGCGCGGGCAGCCCCTGGGCGGCGAACGGTGAGTTGTTGAACATGCTGTTGCAGCGCCTGAAGATGTGCGTCTTGTTCAGCGTGTCGAAGTCGTAGGTGTAGACCAGTGCCTCGCGCACCCGCGCGTCCTGGAAGATCGGCCGGCGCAGGTTGAGCTGGTAGCTCTGCATGTAGTAGCCGAAGTGCGTCGGCAGCATCGCCTTGACGATGCGCCCGTCGTCCCACTTCACTCCGGCGTGCTGGCGCACGAAGGCGCGGCTGCTGTACTCCTTCATCAGGTCGTACTCGCCGGCCTTGAAGGCCTCGCGCGCCACCGCGCTGTCCGAATACATGCGGTAGACGACGCGCTCGAAGTTGAAGTGGCCGCGGCGCACCGGCAGCCGGCGGCCCCAGTATTGCGGGTCGAAGCGCAACTCGATGCGCCGCGGCATCTCGTAGTGCTCGATCACGTAGGGGCCGCTCAGGATCGGCGGCTCGCTCACGAGCTCGTCGAACGGCTTGCCCGCGCCCCACTTGCGGCTGAACACCGGCATCGTGCCGGCGACGAAGACCTGCTCGCGCGTCTTGTCGCGCATCTCGAAGCGCACCGTGCGCGCATCGACCACGTCGACGCGCGCGATGCCGGCGAGCAGCTGCTGCACGCCCGGCGACGCGCCCTTGCCCGAGAGCATCGCGAAGCTGTGCCGCACGTCCTCGGCGCCGACCGCGTCGCCGTTGGAAAACCGCGCCTCGGCGCGGATGCGAAAGCTCACGCTGGAAAAGTCGGGCGCGACGCGGATGGCCTCGGCGAGCAGCCCGTACATCGTCATCGGCTCGTCCTGCGCCAGGTGGGCCAGGCCCTCGACCATCCAGATCATCACGCCGGCCGGCGCGTTGCCGCGCGTGGTCCAGGGGTTGAACTTGTCGAAGCTCGAGCGCCGGTCGGGATTGCGCAGCTTGAGCGTGCCGCCGCGCGGCGCGTCCGGATTCACGTAGCCGAAATGCGTGAAGTCGGGGCCGTACTTCGGCGCGCCGTAGGCGGCGAAGGCGTGCACCCAGCGGCCGGTGAAGTCGGCGTCGGCGTCGGCGTCGGCGTCGGCCGCGGCCTCGGGCGCGGCGCGGTCTTGCGGCGCATGCGGCGAAGGCCCCGGCGCGGCCGAGACGCCGGCCCCGCGCAGCGCCAGCGGCGTGCCGGCGAGCAACGCGGCGAGACGGCGCCGGGCGGCGTCGATTCCACGCGAGCGGGCGCTCACTGCGGCACCCTTCGCCGTGTCGTCGACAGCCGTCCGACCACGCGATTGCGGCCCTTCGCGCCCGGGATCCTGCCGCACAAGAGGCGCCTGCAAGGTCTCAAGCGTCCTTCCCCGCCCCGGGCGGGCCGAGCAGCAGCTTCGCGCAGTCGGCGCGCCGGGCCGCCTCGACCTTGGCGCACAGGCCGTCGAGCTGCACCTGCAGCCGTCGCATCACCGCAGCATGGCGGCCCGCGCCGCCCCAGCCGGCGAGCTTGCTGCCGGCGCGCGCCAGCGAGCGCGCACTGCGCCCGTCGAAGGCCGCGCTGTCGGCGCCGGCCTCGCGAAGCAGTTGCGAGGCGACCTTCTCGATGCGCGTCGCATCCTTGGGCGCGAGCTCGATCAGCGCCGCGAGGTAGCCCGCGCCCCACTGCAGCCGCGTCGCCGGGCCCTGACTCTTTTCGAAGGCCTGGGCGTACCAGCGCAGCGCCTCGTCGTGGCGGCCCAGCTTGCGCGCGTTGGCGCCGAGCTGGCTCATCAGGTAGTAGGGCGCGTGGCTGCGGGCGAGATTGCTGCGCAGCAAGGCGTCGCTCTCGCTCCACAGGCCGGCGCGGCCCAGCGCGTACGCCGCCGTCGTGATGACGGCCTGGCGCTCGTAGCCATCGCGGATCTCGCGGTCGGCAGCCGCCACGAAAGCGCGCAGCTCGCCCAGCAGCGCGGCCGGCAGCTTCGGCCGCAGGGCCTCGTCGGAGAGACCGTGCACGCGGCCTTGCTCGGGATCGGCCTCGGCCAGGCGCGCGAGCTCGATGCGCGCGATCAGCGCGCCCAGCCGGTCGGCGCGCGCGAGCGTGGCGTCGGCCTCCAGGCGCTGCATCGCCGTGTCGTAGCTCGCCAGCAGCGCAGCGCGGCGCGGCGAGAGCTCGTCTTCGAGCGCCTGCACGATCTCGGGCGCGCCGTTGGTCAGCACGTCCATCATCGAGCGCGCCACCGCCGGGTCGGCCAGCACATGCTGCACGCGCTGGCGCAGCGCGTCGTCGGCCCTGACGCCCTTGCCGTCGTCGCTGGCGGCCAGCGCGCGCAGCCACAGCCGCGTCATCGGCTCGGCCTCGCCGGCACCGGCACCGGCACCGGCACCGGCACCGGCACCGGCACCAGCACCAGCACCAGCACCAGCACCAGCGGCGGCGGCACCGGCGGCCAGCCGCGCCAGCAGGCCGGGCACCTCGGCCCTGGGCACGAGCTGGCCCTCGTCGGTGTCCCATGAATAGAAGGCCAGCATGCGCCAGTCGGCCGCCGTGAGCGACTTGCCGCCGAGCGCATCGGCCAGCACCGCCTTGATCGGCCGCCCGCCGCCCAGCCCCTGCTGCAGCAGCGCCAGCACCTGCGGCGCGTCGGCCTCGCCCGGCAGCCGCGTGATCTCCGCGCCGGCGGCGCTGAACAGCACCAGGGTCGGATAGCCGCCGACCTTGAAGCGCTGGCCGAGCTTCTGCGCCCCCGGGCGGTCGCCGTCGACGTGCACGGCGACGAACCCCTTGGACAGCTCGGCGAAGTCCTGCCGGTTGAACAGCGTCGCCGCGAGCTGGTTGCACGGCGGGCACCAGCTGGCGCCCCAGTACAGCAGCACGGGCTTGCGTTGCGCCCGCGCACGCACGAAGGCGTGCTCGATGTCGGCGTCGGCGGCGGCGGGCAGCCAGGCGACGTTGGCCGAGCGTGCGCCCGCGGCGCGCGCGCTGCCCGCAGCGCAGGTCAAGACAGCGGCGACGACAGCCGATAAGACGGCGACGGCAAGGGTCGCCGGCCGCGAGCGCGGCGACTTCATGTCGCGTTCCCCAGTTCGGATCCGGTACCGCACAACGCCCTTCGCCCGGACGCCCGAGCCCCCGCAGATGCGGGGATCGGGCCGCCGCGCCGGCCAAGTATGCACGCAGCTCGCGATCTGTCGTCCGCCCGCCACTGCGCGCGCATCGCAGCCCCCCTACGATTTTGGACATGAAGCCCAAACACCGCTCCCCGGGCGCGTCGACGCGTGCCCTTGCACTCGGCGTCGCCCTGTGCCTGTCGAGTGCGAGCGCGCTCGCGGCGCTCAACCCGAAGGCCTCCCGCCTGTACGAGGACGCGCTGCAGCGCTTCGACAAGAAGGACTACGCCGGCACCATCATCCAGCTCAAGAACGCCCTGCAGATCGACCGCAAGATGCTGGCCGTCCAGGTGCTGCTGGGCCGTGCGCTGCTCGCCAACGGCGAGTACGTCGCGGCGCAGGCCGCGTTCGAGGAGGCGCTCGCGCTCGGCGTCAACGCCGCCGAAGTGGTGCTGCCGCTGGCCGAATCCATCGAAGGCCAGGGCAAGCCCGGCGTTGTGCTGTCGGACCCGCGCTTCGCCCATGCCGCGCTGCCGCAGGACGTGAAGGCCCGTCTGCTGAGGCTCAAGGCCGCGGCGGCCACCGACGTGGGCCAGCCGCGCGACGCGCTCGCCTTCCT
>ERZ795045.2845-NODE-2845-length-16332-cov-6.348099_pt1 | contig 16332 bp, 27 predicted proteins | sample MGYA00375129_ERZ795045 | MGnify/ENA primary metagenome ERZ795045 (study PRJEB30174, sample SAMN05720166) | activated sludge metagenome | isolation source: anaerobic digester from wastewater treatment plant | place: Japan | collected 2015-05-15 ... | reverse complement strand
GAGCGTAATCGAGGACATGGTGGAGGTGGTGGAGTAATGTGGGCCATGTGCGAGGGTGACTTGATGGCTGTGTACGAGCGGCTTCACGATGACGGATATCTAGCCAATGTGGGGAGAGGTCAATGACCAATAATGTAGTGGATTCTGATATGTGCCGTGACCGGACACAGTTAAATATTTTGGAGGCAATAATATGGACATGGATAAGAAATCAAGGAATCGGTTCATTGCGGGGGTCGTAGTGACTGTCGCAATCGTCGCCCTGATTGTATGGATCGTGACGCCATCATATGGTGTCGGATGGACCACGGGCGACGAAACTGTGGTGTTCAAGAACAAGTGCGATTACCCCGTTCACGTCGAATTCATTTGGGCGTCCGATGTTCACGGCCCCATCACAATATGGGAGTTCGACCTGAATGGCTACGGGTACGGGGGCAGCGGTTGGATAACGACTGGACACTACAACCTTGAGGGTCATTTAAAATATTATGTAGTGGTATCGGAAAAGGGCAACCCCAAGAACGTTGCGTCGGCGCCTATTCCAAGAGGAATTGGCGACAGCTACGACACCGCCCAAGTTACCATTGGGGGCGACCGCCCCATCATGGTGTGGGCAGAGGCCAGGTAATTGTTTTTATCCCTGAAGGGCCAGCCGGGAGTCGCTAGACTCCTTGGCTGGATTTTTTATCGACTCCGACTTCCCATATCATTATTCATAATCAGGATTCTAACGAAGTGTATATATATGGCCTGATAGATTTCGGGTTTGCAGGCATATACCCAAGCGGACCTTGGAAATCCAAGGGCCGGGGTGCCCTGTGGGAAGCAAGCCAAGTGTTAGTGGAAGTGTCGGAAATAGCATCGTACCTAAATGAAATGCCGAAGGAATTTGAGATCAGGGAACTGGCAGCCGTCATGGCACAGGATGGCAGGAAGGTGCCCCTGAATACCCTGTCCCGCACGTTGGGCCGCATGACGGGCCAGGTTGTGTGTTTCAAAAAGGAGCGGCGACAGGTGGATGGGGTGCGGCTCAGGTACGTCTATTACAGGAAGGTGAGGGCTTGAAGCGCCACAAGGTCATGAAGCCACAATTGGCCGCTGTCGCCCGCACCATGGATGGACCCTTCACGTGTGCCGAGTTCAAGGTGGCCTTGGAAAAGCATGGCTACCACCTCACGGATCGAGAGGTGCAGAGCCAAATGCAACGCATCCCCCGCATCAAGAAGATAGGGAGGGTGGACGTGGAGCCGGGATGGTATAGAACACTGTATCAGTATCAGGGCCATTCCACCTATCGGGCCACCATGTATGGGCCTCGTTCGCTAGAGCCATTGGTGGATGTAGAAGATTAGGAAGGGCGGACATATTGGACCACTGGCAAGTGGCCCTATATTCACCCTCCCTTATATATCTCCACTATTCTCCGACTTGATAAGGGGGGGCGGTTCCCTGCCCCCCGTGGAAGTGTGGATAGTGAACACTGGCAAGAAAAAGATGAAGCTTAACAAGAACGAACAGGCCCGCATTGCCCGTGAGATCGGCAAGCCCTTCACCTGGATGGAGTATTGGGATGCGGTCAGGGCCAACGGCTACGATCTCACGGATGTGTAAATCCGCAATCGTATGCAGGGACTCTACAAGTGCAAGAAGATCGGGTACGTCCACAAGCCAGGCGGAGCTCCCTCTGAGCGCATCTCCCAATACGTGTACTGTGGCACCTACCCCCCGGAGGAGGGTGATTAAGGTGGGGGCCGAAGAAAGGGAGGCCATGCGTACCCACATCCGGAACGTGGCCGAGGGCATGGGACGCCCCTTCACCTACCTGGACATTTTTGACCGTCTCAGGAGTGTTGGGCTGCCCTACACCAAGGGACAGGTTCGCTCCAACCTTCCCCTTGTCGAGGGCGTGGAGTGGATCGGGGTCGTGAGATCGCCCCAGCCCAACTCCACCCTGAACCTGTACTGTTTTTTGGAGTGATGGGCATGGCGAGGAAACACAGGTCCAAGCCCACCATTTATATCGACGTTCATGAGGCCCGTTCGTATCGCCGGAAGCCCTGCAAGACCGCCGCCAACATAATGGCGTCCAGCAAGGTGAACTGGAGGCTGAAGGGATCGTTGGATGACGGGCCCCTGGACGAAGAACTCGCCGCCTACTACGATGTGGACGGCAAGTATGATGCCACCGGCGACTACATTGTGGTGGACAAGTCGGGGGAGGTATGGGGCATTGAACGCAAAACCTGGACCGATTTAATACACTCCATTCACACCAATAGGGTGTACGGCCAGCTTTGTGAGCTGGTGGAAAAGTTTGGCGACCATGCCGTATTTTTGCTGGAAGAAAACAATGCCAGTCCCAAGTACACGGGGGGCAAGCCCAAGCATGTGGCCAAGAACACCGTGCTGTCCTTCGCCTCTCACCGCTCCTTTTTGATGCCCGTTCTAGTCTCTAGCGGACCCACTCATTCGGCCCAACTCCTGATTGGGCTGGCCACCAGTGCCATCCCCTTCGAGATAAAGGGAAGGGGGCTGGAACTGAGGAGGTTGCCATGACTCAGGGTGGTGTCGTGGTGGACCTTGAGGAATACCCCGACATAATGGATATCGATGCCATTGGGTCTCGTTCACTGTCCGACATGGAGGGTGGGATGGGCGTCAGAAAGCCCTTTGACTCCGCCCTTTTCAAGGCCAATGACGGGCCTGCACGTGAGGCCGTGCTATCATGGCTAGCACGTGAAAGGCCCACCTGGATCGAGAATCCCGACCCCTACGGCATTGACCTGTTGTTGAAGTGGAACGGGCGAGTGGTGCTGGGGCTGGAGGTGGAGAGGCGTCACAATTGGAAGAGTGGAGCCATATTTCCCTTCGCCACCATACATGTGCCCGCTCGAAAGCTGAAGTATGCCAGCCTGGGCTTCCCCACCTACTTCATGGTCACCAATCGCCCCATGACGCACGGCCTGGTGCTGCCCTTTGCCATGATTGCCAACATGGCGTCGGTAGAGGTCCGCAACAAGTATGTGGAGCAGGGAGAGGTGTTTGTCGATGTACCAGTCATTTATGCGGAGGTGGTGGCGCTGTGTCAGGACTGACAAGTGCCGAGCCACCGGAAGAATTGTTGGCACTCCGCAGAAAGTGGGCGGCCATCAACATGCAGAGAAGGGGAGTGGCCACAGCCTTCATCGAGGACTTCAAGGCCCACGCCGAATGTGAGATATGTGGGCGGGATTACGATCTGGAGTTCCATCACCGTGACCCTGCCACCAAACGCTACAAGATCAGTCGCATGGTGGGACAGGGCCAGACTCCCAAGGCCATATTAAAGGAAATGGAGAAGTGCCAGGTGTTGTGCCACTGGTGCCATCTACAATACCACGAAAAGTATGGCTATGAAGCGATCCATATGGGCATGGTGTCGGGCGGCGGACATCAGGCCAATGAGCCAAACAAATCCCACGAAGCGACCCGAAGGGGAGCGAAGTGGGTGGCCTCATATTCACACCCTCTTATATATTGCTCACGAAGTAGCGTGATTTGCCCTGATAAAGAAGAGGTGAGGGCATGAGGAACTGGACGAGAGGGAAGAGAAGCGATGGCCGACCCGGTGGGAAGGTTAGCGAATATCGTCCCTACATGCGCCTCACCATAAGAGTCACGGAAGTGGCCCGAAAGGGCACCGTGAAAGTAAGGGGTAGTCGTACCAGGACCCGTGTCAAACCCGTCCAGTATGTAGTGCTGGACGTGGGATATGAGGAATTGGCCCGTATCGTGAGCGACGACCGCACCGCCAAGGTGGAAATCATGGCGTGGGGCCGTTACGAAACGCCAAGGGCCAAGAACGGCGAGGAACACCGGCTCATAATGGCTCTCGTAAAGGCCAGCGATAAGGTGAACGCCAGGGTCAAGGACTGACCAAAGAACAAGATGGGAGTGTGTGAAATGAGCTACAGCAAAGATGGAAAGTACGTGTATTTCAAGCACGGAGAAGAGCATGACCTGGCCCTGACCGAAATGTATAAGACGGAAACGAGCCGCAACGGGGTGGTCAGGGATCGTCTTGGAACCTACATCGCCAAGCACATCGCACAGGGGCAAGTGTACCCCTGCACCGGCAACAAGGACACGTGCGAGGGGTGCCAGAAGGGGGCCGACCGCATCTCGGCCTTCAAGCAGGTGGTCAAGGACTACAGCAATGGGGCGGATGGCACGGAACTGTACTTTGAGATGCCCATCAAACTCATGCAGGCCCTTATCGAACGCCAGAAGATGCTGAAGGACATGGGACACAGTGACGAGGAAGTGCTGACCGCCGTGTACCGTATCCGCAAGAACGCCAAGTGGTCCGACCCCCTATGGAACGTGTCGGTGGTCCGCAAGCCCGTCCCCGTTGAAATCGTGAAGCCCGTTGCCCCCGCCGCCGTGGACCTGAATGGTGACGGAGAGGGGGGCGAACCCATTACCTTCACCAGGGAGGAGCTTGACATGGTGGCCAAGTACAACAGCAAGCTGAAGAACGCTCTGTCCGCCAACCCCGACATTGACGTGGCGGCATCTCTCCGCAAGTCCCTGGCCGACATAAATGGATGGCCAGAGGCTAAGGTGGGAGCCGTGCTGGCCGCCATCGGGGACGACAAGCTGGTGGACCTCCAGAGCCTAAAAATGGCGTAAGCCGCCTCCAAACTCCTTTCTTTTTATAGTCTGGAGGTAATAAATACATGGCATTAGCGAAAACTATCGAGTCAGAACACATACTGTGTGGTGGCAATAAGATAATCGTGGGTCACGCCCTAGATGTATTGAAGACTCTTCCCAGCGAGTCGGTCGATTGCGTCGTGACCTCCCCACCGTATTGGTGGCTTAGGGATTACCATACCGAGCCCGTAGAATGGTCCGATGGATGGGTAGGACAACTCGGCCTTGAGCCCACCCCTCAACTCTACGTCCAGCACCTCGTTAACATCTTCGATGAGGTGAAGCGTGTCCTAAAGAAGACCGGGACGTGCTGGGTGAACATCGGAGACACATACGGCGGTACAGGAGGTAAGGGCGAACATAAGACGCAGACCGCAAAATCTCTTGTCCAGATTCCCTCCCGGTTCGCCATCGCCATGACAGATGCCGGATGGATACTCCGCAACGAGATAATCTGGTGGAAGCGGAAATGTGTGCCATCATCGGTTAAGGACCGCTTCACCGTGGACTTCGAGAAGCTCTTCTTCTTCACCAAGTCCAAGAAGTATTACTTTGAGCAACAGTTCGAGCCGGTGGCCGAGTCTAGTAAGAAGAGGGCCGAGTATGGATGGAACAGTGATCGTGCCAACAATGGAGTGGCTGGCCCGCAAGGCGTCCACGTTGAAAAAATGGGCACACGATTTTGTGCCTCCATCGGTCGAAACAAGAGGTGCGTGTGGGACATCATACCCAGGTCCTACAAGGGGGCACATTTCGCCACTTTCCCCCCGGAGCTGGTGGAGACTCCCATCAAAGCGGGATGTCCGGTCGGCGGAGTCGTGCTGGACCCCTTCGGCGGAAGCGGTACTACGGCAGCAGTAGCGAAGCAACTCGGTCGCAACTCCATCATGATCGAACTGAACCCCAACTACGTCCCCCTCATGGAGAAAAGAGTGGGGGACTCGAATGTAAAAATCGTTGATATGTTAGAACTGGAGAGGAGATGGCACAATGATTGACTCCAATGTTGTCAATCTGGACGGCCCCACTGGCACAATAATAGAGGGAAACGCCCTGGAAGTGCTGGGCGGCATGGAGGCGGAGAGCGTGGATTGTCTCATTACCGACCCTCCTTACGGCTACTCCTTCATGGGGAAAGACTGGGATAGGGCGGTGCCGGACGTGGCGATCTGGAAGGAGTGCTTGAGGGTGCTGAAACCTGGATCCTTCGCCTTCATCATGTCGGCCCCACGCCTGGACGTGCAGAGTGAGATGGCAAGAAGGATTCAGGAAGCTGGATTCAACATAGCATTCACTCCGCTTTACTGGACCTATGCCACGGGCTTCCCCAAGGCTCAGAACATGAGCAAGGCGGTGGACAAGCGGCTTGGGGTGGCCCCCAAGGAAATCAGGCCAGCCTCCGGTGTAGGGTTCATGAAGCCCGACTCGGAGGATTGGAACGTCACCAAGAATCCTATCATCATGCCTGAACCGACCACTCCGCAGGCAAGGGCGTTGGATGGCTCATACGCTGGATTCCAGCCCAAACCCGCCGTCGAGGTCATCATGGTGGCCATGAAGCCCCTTAGTGAACGCACCTATGTGGACCAGGCACTTGCCAATGGTAAGGGGGTGACGTGGCTGGACGATTGTGGCATCCCCACGAATGAAACGGTGTCTAATCACTCCCGGAGTGCCAAGGCCGCAATCAGTAAGGGCAAGTATGGTGACAGCAGGGCACAAGAAACTCACCAGACGGCCAGACAAAAAGAGGGTCGCCGTTTCCCCGCTAATCTGCTCGTAAGCGATGATGTGCTGGGCGAGTATTCACGCTATTTCTCCCTCGATAAGTGGGCCGCTACTCTTCCATTCCTAGTGGTCCCCAAGGCCAGCAAGAGTGAGAGGAATAGGGGTTGCGAAAAGAACGATCATCCCACGGTCAAGCCCCTCAAGCTGATGGCCTACCTAGTCACGCTGGGGTCGAGGCCCGGTGATGTGGTGCTAGACCCTTTCGTGGGAAGCGGAACTACGTGCATGGCCGCCAAAGAACTTGGAAGGCAGTATATCGGCATTGAGATGAATCCAGAGTATGCCAAGATCGCCAATGCCCGGCTGGAAGCGACGGGGGTGGAAGCATGAGCAGAGTTACGCTGGCCGACATTAATCGGGCCTTCGAGGAGATGCGGATTCAGGACGTATTCAAGCCCCTGATAGGGAACGAGAATATCCGTGTCCTATGCTCTCTCATATTCCCCCTTCGCTCCCAATCCATCGTGATAGGGGGGGAGGCTGGCGCTGGCAAGACCGTCATGATGGACGGGATCGTGAAGATGGTGTGGGGCGACGAAGCCTTTGACGGTGAGAATCCCGATGTGTTTTATTTGACGGGTGCGAGTGGCAAGGGTCTGCTCAACCATGAGAACGCCAATAAGTGGAACACGGCCCGTCACGTCGTAATCCCGGAACTCGAATACATATTGAGGGGGGCAGCCGACACCAATGAGGACATATTGAAAACGGCCTGTGAGATGAAGAAATACATTTACACACGCTCCATATTGGGGGGCCAGGACTCGGAAACCATTGAGCTTAAGCCTCGCCCCATCATGGCCGCCCTGGCCAATGAGAATCCCCGCCTCCAAAACTTGAGCGATGAGATGGAGAGGCGGCTTAACAGCGTTTATATGACCTCCAACACCGCCATGAACAAGGCCGTCCATGTCCGAAAGGCCCTCATCGAGGCCTTGCCAGACCACCTCATTTACACGGGGGGCGGCGGCATGATTGCCGACATACAGGACCACTTCAGACGTGCCATGGACCAGCCCTTTGACGACTACAAGGACCTGGATTCCATATTTATCAAGAATCCATGCGCCCCCTTCGTGGAGTCCGCCATTCCGGCTGTCTTTACGAAAAGCAACACCACGATAGGGCAGTGGCACGAAACCATGAAGGCCGTTACCCACTTCTATTGGGAAGAACGCCAAATCTATGATGATGGGAGAGGGAACGCCATCATGCTGGTGACGCCCGGCGATGCCTGGACCGCATGGGACTTGGCGGGCCAGAGCGTGGTGTATAGTGCCCTCAAGATAAAGGACATTGGGAAGGAACTGCTGGATATGGTGCCCAAGAAGTCCATCGAGGACTATGGTGCCCTGTTCGGACGCCCCCAGTCCAATGAAATTCATATTGACCTGCTCCAGGACAAGTTAAAGGCGGCAGGCATACAGCGGACCACCAAACAGCTTGAGGACATGTTAACCAAGATGAATGTGGCTGGTTACATCAAGACCGATGGGAAGGGGAATTGGTGGAAAACCCAGGACTTGGCCGACATATTCGAGGCTTCCATTGATTGGGGGCAGGTGTGTGAGCAGGCAGCCGACCTTGTTCGCAAACACTACCCCAAGGACGTGGCCGACGATTACGAGGCCCGGTATTGTGCCGATCCTACCTTCCCACATTGGAGGACGGGGGAGATCGTCAAGCTACTGGATGGCGTGGAGCCAAGAGAAGGTGGTGATGTAGGCATGGGGACTGAAGATGTGGACTTGAGCACCCTTGTCTAAACCATTTATCATCAAACCATTTACAGAAATGGAAGTGTGGAAACTATGTTCAGTATCGACGAAAAGGCTGCGAAAGAACTGGTAAGGTGTGGATTGCTGAGAAAGGTGATCGAGGGTGACGCCCTGACTCCCGACGAAAAGGCCGTGATGTATTGGGAGCAGTTAGTGGCCAACATCGAGGAGGAAGTGAGGAAAGATCGTCGCAAGGTGCGTAAGGTCGCCAAGGTCGAGAAGGTGGATGTGAAGGAAAAGCCCGTTGGCACCTAGGATTCGCTCACCCGTGGACACGACCATCCGTTACACAGGTGGGCAAACCATTTCCCTCATTTTATTCGCCGTCATGGGTGAAGTGGCCCCATATTTGGCCTCTATTATATATGGAGTACACGACTCCCTGAATTGCAGGTAAAACCCCTGGACGGGGCGTGGTGCAACGGGAAAGACGTGTGGGACAAACCCTTTCCAGGAAGTGTGGAATAGTATCTACCAACAGAACTCTGTGGCCCTACCTACCTCCGGGGCAGCAGGTTTGCGACCACCCCTTCATCTCCTCCCCTGCACGTCCGCCGACATTGCATCACGCCCTCGCCAGGCAACAGGGCGATGGGCAAGGCCGACAGATGTGCGTGTATCGGCAAGGAACCAAAGAACGACAACACAGCACGATCGAAACTATGGCACAAACCCCAAATGCGTAGGGGTACCACTGGCGTGGCCCCCACCATCTTGCCTTGATCTCCTTCTGACGGCCCCCAAGTTCGCCCTGTTAAGTGTTGGCCTGTCAGGAGAAGATGGTAAGTGTGGTAGATTGGGGTATGAATGTCAGGGCCAGAGTTGGCCGCTACATATTGGACATTTTGCGAACGAATGAAGGGCTGACCGCCGCCGACATTGCCAAGCGGCTGGATGATTACGAGGGGACATATCATGGCCTCACGGCCCGCCAGGTCGCCCCCTTTATAAAGCGTAACTTGAAGGGCATGGTGGAGGGCAGGCCGGATGGCTACAAGGGCACCTATACCTACCGACTCGCTCCCGGTGTGGCGGAGCGACTGGCACATGAGGAGGGCGGCATATGAGCAAGATATATTCGGAGTGCCCGGAGTGCCATCACCCCTTCGACTCCGACCTGGTTTCATGGATGAAGAAAAGGGTGGGGCGATGGTTTTGCCCGTTCTGCCACTGGACGAATCGTGACTTCATTCCGGCCAACTATTGGGCTAGGGACTTGGACACGGCGTTCGAAGCACGGAGCGTGGCGTGAATGGCGGTGGACATGAAGAGTGAAATGAGTGGCATGGACCTATGTGAGAGCTGTCGCCACTACCACGGCGACGAGTGCCTGGCCTTCTTCCACAGTCACCATACTAGGGTCATAGTGGGGGAAGGTGGCGTGGTCAATATCACGGAATGTAGCATTTACGAGGAAGTTGAGTCAGATAGCCGGGACGGGATGGCACATGAATGCTTTTGACAGGATAAGGGCGAGGTTGTTCCCCGAAAACAAGGCATGGGCCTATGAGGGGGAGGAAGATGATGGGACAGAGGGCGAAAGGGGGGCCATAATGTGCCAGAAATGTAGGCGATGGGTGCCGGATATATGTGTGAAGACGTGCCCCTACTGTGAGGCGAGGCTATGAGTGAGGAGCGGCCCCGATACTGCATCGCCCTCTCATGCTACGTGGGGAAGTGTCCCTTCGAAGGGTGCAAGGAGTGTGGGCAACATGGCGAGTAAGGCGAAATGTGTTCCACGTTCGAGCGAGCCTAGAACGGGGGAAACGGGTCACAAGATCGCCATAACGGGGGCCCAATGCACCGGCAAAACCACACTTGCCAATGCTTTGGGAGATGAACTGGCATGGGATGTGGCCCCTGAGTTGGCCCGCATCGCCGTCAAGAAGGGCTACAAGCTGAATGGAGACTCCGACTACTCCACCCAACACTACCTAATAAGGGCCCAAATGGAGTGGGAGAGAGAAAGAGATGGCCACAACATGGTGTGCGACCGCTCCACCCTGGATGCCCTGGCCCATTCCATCCACATGTATTGTGAGGGAAAGCTGAGGGAAGGGGAACTAAGGACATTGGCGAACCTTGCCCTGCCATGGGCCCACACCTACGATCTTCACGTCCTTACTGTGCCGGGCGACTGTCCCATGGTGGATGATGGATTGAGGAGTACGGATGTGGAGTTCCAAAACAGCATATATCGGCTTTGCAGGCACCTGCTGGCCAGGTATAACATCCCCTTTATTACCGTGAGGGGAAGTGTGGATGAAAGGGTTGGCATTGTGCTGACCGAACTTAAGAAACGCAACATAATGAAGTAGGAGAGATGATTAATATGGAAAAGGAGAGATATTTATTTGTAAGTTCAAAGTGCCCCAAGTGCGAGATCGTGAAGGCCCACATGGTGGACTACCGCATCGATGATGTGGAGATAAAAAACGTAACCACGGATTCGGACGCCCTAGCACTGGCCGCCTTCCTGGAGGTCGGCATGGAGGTGCCCGTCCTGTATGATGATGGCAAGATCGTGGTAGGGCCTGACCGCATCATAGAACATCTTGGGGATGGTGCGTGAGGCCAAATGCCAGAACACGAACGGGTCTTCAACAAAAGGGGGGACGAAGTGGCCCCATATTTACTCCACCTTAAATATAGTAAATGGACTCCTAAATTTGCCAAATGGACCTAGTTGTGTCTAGGCAGGAAGTGTGTGAACATTGGGTGAAACACGAAAGTACAAGTTGCGTTTCGATGAAGGAACGGTAGTGGAACTGACCGACATAGTGCAAGAAGAAGGGTGGAGCGGTGGATGGGTGCGCCTCTACAGGGCGGATGGCAGCTACACCAGGGTGAACTACGATCGGGTCATCATGATGGATGTGGTGGAGGAATGAGTGTGATGCAAAGGCTGAGATGCTTCCTGGCCAAGAGGAAGGATGATTGGCTGGAGTGGGAAGTGGTGAACCACCTGCACCCATGCGAGCATAGACGCCGGTTTTGCAAAATGTGGGTGTGCGACATTATGGATGCCCTGCCGCTCTACGACTACACCATTAGGCTGAGGCCTAGTATGTGTGCGGCGTGCTGGGCCAAGGACATGTACGGCAACAAGAAGAGCGTGGAGAGTGCGTGCGACAGCCAGGAGGGCACATTATGAAAGTTGTCCTCATGGCACACACTCCCGATCCCGACTGGCTCTGCACCATTGCAGGACGCACCTGCTACTCCCCCCTCCCCATGCACGACATTGAGCAGGGGGAGAAGGGGTGCGAGGCGTGGCTGGCCGACAAGATAGAGAGGGGGCATGAAAGTGTGCTGGAACACGCCTCATTCACCTTTAGTATTGAGGGAGCGAGCAGGGCCCTGACGCACCAACTGGTGAGGCACAGGATAGCATCTTACTCCCAGCAGAGCCAGCGGTACGTGGGCATGGAGGACTTCAAGGCCGTGTATCCGCAATCCATCATGGATGAGCCGGACGCATTGTTGGCCTACAATGATGCCCTATTTGTGATTCAGAGGGCGTATAAGGAGATGGTGAAAGCTGGCGTACCCAAAGAGGATGCCCGCTACATTCTGCCGAACGCCACTTGCACCAATATCGTGGTGACCATGAATGGACGGGAGCTTCGCCACTTCTTTGAACTCAGGCTGTGCAGCCGGGCCCAATGGGAGATAAGGGAACTGGCCAGCCTCATGCTGACCGAGTGTCGCAAGGTGGCCCCTGGCCTGTTCCACAACGCTGGCCCCAAGTGCCACGATTGCGTCCAGCCCTGCAAGAACCCGTTCGTGAGGTGAGGTGATGGCGATATTGAAGTGCCCCGATTGCGGCTCCACGGACCTAAAGGATATGTCAGAACAGGACGCCTACCTGTGCCAGGATTGCGGATGTATAGGCCATTTGGGCCTGATACGCCTCCCCATCGAGGTCAAGCTGTGTGGAACTGCGCTGCGTATATACCCGGACTATCAGACGGGCCGCTTTGAACTGAGGGTGGTTGAGAGGGAATCTGTAGTCACTGACGTATGTGGATTCGCCTCAGACGCCGATCTGGTCAAACTGAGCCGACTGAAAGATAGAAGGGTGGAGATCGTGATACGAGAAGCTGATGGAGGCGAGTGACGTGTCCGAGCTTGAGGATGATGTGGTGAACGTGGCGAACCGCCGCATACCGTACCCGATCGCCGGAATAAAGTCCCCTCCCATCGATGAGGAAGTGGCCTGTCAGAGCCACTACGCCTCCTCCCCCATCCAGCCCATATCTTTCATGGAGGCAAATTTCAGCCATGACGAAATGGTGGGGTTTTTGAAAGGCAATGTGCTGAAGTACGTGTCCCGCTACCAGGAGAAGGGCGGGGTGGTGGACCTCAAGAAGGCCCGTGTCTATCTGGATTGGCTGATTGAGAAGGAGGAGGGCCGCAAGCTCACCATAATGGGGGTCATGTCTGGGGAAGGGGAGCAATGAATTGGTCCTCAAACTCCTTAATTAGGAAGTGTGGGACAACATGAATGATGAGAAGTGTGGAGAGCAAGAGAAGTGTGGATCGAACGGCCTGTGCAACATTAAGGTGAACGGGCGCTGTGCCCATAGAACGATATCGGGCACTGGCATGAAGCTGGGCATACTGCTGGTCCTGATGGGTGTGGTTGCCGAATGGCTTGGCCACGTCCCCCTGTTCGACTACGGGGGACTTGGCATCGTAATGGTGGTAGGCTCCCTACTATTCTTCGCCCTCGCCCTGCTGGCGACCCTCATCATAGCCATTGTGGAATGGCTGGTGCTGAGGCGCAAGGGTGCCAAGCTGGAGGTCAGGTGGGGGAGGGGCGAATGAGTCAGAGTCCGGCTCAGGCACTCGCCCAAGCCTTTTTCTCTTTTTGTAAGGAGGAAGTAAGGAAGGGCGGCGATTATCGGACCCGCATCCGCAACAACCGCCTCTACCACGAAGCACGTGGCGTGATAAGGAACGTGGACGCCATAGTGGAGAAGGCCGAGGGCGATATGGCGTTGGCCATCCTGACCCCCCAGATCACCCGGCACTACCAGGACCTGGTGGAGGGATTTTGGCAGAGCCACAATTTCGACGTTCCCATCATGAGGAAGAACAGGGCTGTCGAGGCATATGAAAGCCTGGAGATGACCCGTGCCTACCTGAAGGACACCTATCCCGAACTCTACAAGGCCGCCATGAGGCAGGGTGGGGAGAACTGGCTGAGGCGAGAGTATGCCAAGGCCATATACAAGGTGGAGAAGGCTCGCAATCAGGAGTGGTGGAGCCGTAACCCTATCACCTATCGGTACGGTGGAAAAACAGAGGACATTAGGGTGTTCGATGGCCGCCCCCCACTCCCCTACATGCTGACCCCCAGAGCCAACGGTATGAGGGAGGTGGGCCCCCTATGAAGGACAACATTCCCGATCCCGCCGTATCGGACCTGGTGTGTAAGGTCTGCCATGGCCGCATGGCGAACGTGATGTTCACGCACATGGGTAGGTCGGAATCCCTGAAGCTGTGCCCCACGTGCGACAACATGTCTAGAGTCGCCTTCGACGTGGCCGACTTCATAGAGGGAAAGGCGGAGGGGAAGGTGGACCCCAATGCCACCTTCCAGTACAAGAGGTCGTGGTGGGCCACCCTGAAGGCCAAATCCAAGATGTGGAGGAAGAGGCGTGTCGTGCTATGAGGAGACCATTACCATAGAACGCTACAAGGAGTTGTGTAGGGCCGAAATAGAGGCCGGGGGCCCCTACCGGCTCCGCATCCGGGGAGGCCGTGACGGCACCCTAATGGAGGGCGTGATAAAGCCGTCGTGGTGGCACACCGCCTTCCTGGAACAGTACCCGTTGGCCGATGCCGACTACATAATAGCACAACTGGAGGCCGAATATCTGTGCGACCACTTCGCCCTACACGCACACCACATAAAGGAACTGGTGAAGTCCGGCTCCAAGCTGGCCCCTGAGCCCCACAACATGGTGGATCGCCTCATATTCTACACCAAGGTGAAGGGGGGCAAGGAAGTGATGGAGCAGTATGTGTGGCGCAACGGGAGGGCGGCACTCGAAAGATTGGCCCTCGAATATTTGGCCGACAATGGGTTATGTGAACGCACATAGCCCCACTTCCCAAACCATTTCCTTTTTTTTCTCCATTATGTTTGATACATTTCCCCTCCCACATCTATCCTCTCTAAAAGAAATGTAAGGGACATGTTGCGTTGGAAATGTGAAATCCTTTTGATATGTGACGCTCTAACCCAGTAACAGGCGGGGGGAAAAGTATTGGTAATATGGCACATATATGGGGCATAGTATCTTAATGTGTGCGAGCCAGACAGCATAATGCGTCAGAACGGCCCTACAATGCGTTTTACGGCACTTTAGGTTAGGGGGCTATGCCTACTACCTTTTGGAAATAAAAATGGACTGTAGGGCATTCTAGGCCCCTTAGAATCGATTTTAGGAGGGCTAGGCAGGCCCGTTTACAGCACGGGATTCTCCACCCCCGAACCCGACAAGTAGGCTTGCCCCCCGTTGGTTTTCGTGGTGTCGAGGCGCACCGCCACGTATGCCTCCCGCATCCCATCCATTTCTATGCCCTGGTCCAGGCGGTCATCGTATGGTGCGGGGCGACCCGTTCGGAGCCGTGCCACGGGTTCGCCCCCCACGCACGATAGCGTCATGCCGATCTGTGCGCCGAAGCACGGCATGTTGTCATCGCACTTTATCCACACCTCTCCCGTCCTCAGATCGCCACTGGTATGCTTGATGTGGAAGGATGAGGGGGATATGGAGTACAGGTTGGCGGGTATGGTTTGCTTGTTGGGCTCCAGCATGGTGGTGTAATGCACCAGGAAGCCACCCCGCCTCTCGGCGGTGTTGATGGGGTCGGTGTAGCAGCGTCGCAGCTCCTTCTGGAGTGCCATTCCCGCACCATTCCATAACCCACTCGGATATTGGGTGGCACTAGGAAATTCGGGCTTCAGCTTTTCATACATCTCGTCATAGGTGCGAAGGCGTCCGCCATACTCAGTCTTGCCCTTCAACAGTTCGATGCGGTTGGGATTGGGCAGTAGCCCCACTTTCCTTGGCTTGTAGTGATAGATGATATTAGTTTTCTCATCGACCCAGTCCCCCTGCACCCAATCATCATACAGTCCCAGTATGCGGTGGGGAGGGCATTGTAGGGTGAAGCTCATGTCAGAGTCCAGCTTCGCAATCTCCCATACATCGACATATTTGGGGACGTACAGGTTGTTGCGGTCCACCATGAAGGACAGGCCAGCATATTGAATCGTGATCCCCATGTCCCGCCCCTTGCCCTCTGGATCGGGATTGACGTCATATACGGTCACTGAAACCCAGTTCACAAGCAACACATATAGATGACCATCGTTCGTAAAGTAAGGGTGCATATCCTCCTCTGGATGGGTCCAGTATACCATGGAAAACATGTCCTTATTTCTGCCCTCCCCGAACAAGACCCATTCATTGCTGAATGGTTCATAGATGTATGCACGGAGCGTATCGTATGGGGCCTTGGCCTTCAGCATCAGACACATGGATTTAATGCCCCATTGTGCCCCTTCCTGGATGCGGGTGTCGAAATCCAGTAGGACGGATTGCGTGAAGGCTATCCTGTATATATCCCTGCCATTCTGCACACTTTTTATAAATTTGCAGTTCACAATGTGACTGGGCTTATTTCCATCGAAGTCGTCATAGGTAGATATACCCTTCTTGTTGCTCCACCTGTATAGGGTCACTGGTGCCCTATCCGTGTCCCATTCGGGCGTGAAGTCCCACTCGTAGTTTGGCCATGTTCCTTTTATGGCCCTTGGTACATGCATGTAGGCGTTGTCGGAGGTCGTGGACGTGTAATCGGTTATGGTGGCATCGACCCCCCTCACCCAGCAATTAACAAGAGAAAACTCGCCTGCCCCATACAGATTAAGGTCGCCGCTGGCATCCTCCACCTTTAGTGGGTATCGGTAATGAGGGAAGATGGGCCCACTGTAAATATCCATCAACTTCAAGTAGCGTCCCGTCGAGCCATCTGCGTGGGATATAGT